>Ga0268263_1000052_pt1 | contig 341900 bp, 295 predicted proteins | sample Biomet5_FD_190358 | JGI IMG/M metagenome (GOLD analysis project Ga0268263, IMG submission 190358) | Microbial communities from bioreactor (seeded with sewage sludge) at LBNL, California, USA - Biofuel metagenome 5 (SPAdes) (version 4) | ecosystem: Engineered > Bioreactor > Anaerobic >... | reverse complement strand
CGTCGTAGACTATGACGTTGATAGGTCAGGGGTGTAAGCACCGTAAGGTGCGAGCTGACTGATACTAATAAGCCGAGGGCTTGACCTACAGTTTGGTAGAACGCAGGCTCTTATTTAGTCTTTCATCATTTCCACCATTTTCATGGCGTTCGGTTTTCAGGGCGCATCGCCCTAGACAGTTGGTGCTGATTGGTACGAGGGTCCACCTGTTCCCATCCCGAACACAGAAGTTAAGCTCGTATTCGCCGAAGATACTTGCCGGGTGACTGGCCGGGAAAATAGGCAGTGCCAACACAGAAAAGGAATCGCAGAAATGCGGTTCCTTTTTTGCGTCTGTATGGGCCGCCGCGCGGCAGTTTACATCAGGAGGGGAACGGCTCCGCGTCCAACAGGGAGAGGACGCAGAACGCAGCGACGTTGACGGTCTCGGTGTGATCGGCGGGCGAGTCGTACACGCCGCCCGTCGAAGCGTCCGTGCCCTCTGAGAGCAGCCACCGAGCGGCGGCGGCGGAGGGCGGCTCGCCGAGGCCCGATTCGCTGAGCCGCAGGAACGCGGCGCTCAGGAAATACGAGCCGTCGGACCCGCCGTCCAGCCGCTCCCGCAGCCATTGGACGGCCGCACGGTTCTGCGGCGTATCGCCCCAGAGCCACGGCAGAAAGCCCTGGCTCTGCACCGGCGCGAAGCCGTCCTCCGACCAGTCCGGCTGTCCGTCCGAGATGCCTGTGCAGTACCGGCCGCGCGCTTCGGAAAAGAAGACGGCCGGCACGTTTTTTCTGAGAAAAACCGCCGCCTGCGCGTATTCGCCGCCGTACAGGAGCGCGCCGGCGCGAAGCCCCAGCCAGACGTCGCCCTGATCCGCCGCGTAGCAGCAGTCGTACCGGCTCCATACGCCCGCGGCGTCCTGCCGGAAGGAGCTCACGAAAAAGCCGTCCTCCGTCCGGCTGCGGGTCAGCAGGAAATCCAGCGCCGCCGCGGCGTTTTCCCGATAGCCGTCGGTGTACGACGAAGAGCCCGTGCAGCGCTCGTAGAGGTACAGCAGGTAAACAAACAGGGCGCTCGTCGCGTCCACGCCCCGGACATCCGTGACGCCGTCCGCCTGCGGCGACGGCAGGGGCCGGCCGTCCCGGCTGCAGCGATACCACCAGCTGCCCCGCCAGGGGCCCTCCTCCATCACTTCGGCGTCCGCCAGCCATGCGATGCCGCGCGCCAGCCCGGCGCGGTACGCCTCCCGGCCGGTGGCCCGATAGGCCGCGGCCAGCGCGATGAGGGCGTATTCCATGTTAGAGTCCTCGTTGACCGCGTCTGCGCCCGCCGCGTCCGGGATCGCGCCGTTTTCCGCCTGCAGCGAGAGGATGAAGTCCGCCATCCGGAGAGCGGCTGCCCGATTGCGGCGTGTTTCCGCCCGGCTGCAGCCGGCAAGGACAAGCGAGACCAGCACACAGGCCGCCAGCACGGCGGCAGCCGCGCGCAGACGCGTGGAACTGCGATTCTTTTGCGTACTGCTCATCCCCTTTCGCGCGCGCCGACCCGCGGCGTGATTTATCAGAATGATTATAACATATTTTCGCCGAACGCACAGCATCACAGCGCGGCCTGCCTGCCGGAATGCCGCGCCGGCGGCAATTTTTTTGCGAATACATATTGACAAACGTCTATGTATATACTATCCTGTGACATAGATGAAGATCAATGTGAGGTGGCCAGATGAATGCAATTGACGTTGCCCTGATCTGCAGGGCGCTGGGCGACTCCAACCGGCTGCAGATCGTGGAGATGCTCTCCGGCGGGGAGAAATGCGCCTGCAAGCTGCTGGAGCGGTTCGAGATCACGCAGCCCACGCTCTCGCACCACATGAGAATCCTGGTGGAGTGCGGCCTTGTGGACGTGCGGCGGGAGGGGAAGTGGAGCCATTATACCCTGAACTGCGAGACGCTGCGGGCTTTCCAGGCGTTTATGGACAGTCTTTCCTGCCGGAAAGAGGATGACGGAGGCTGCTGCTGCGGATGATCTGGGATTTTATTCAGAATCAGATTCTCGCCATGAAATGGCTGAACGCGCTGATCGGCCGGCTGCTCGGGCTGCTGGGCCTGGACGGAACGAACCGCTGGGCGGCCAGTCTGCAGTTCTTTTTGTACGACGTGATCAAGATCACGATTCTGCTGTGTTTTCTGATCTTTCTCATCTCGTATATCCAGAGCTATTTCCCGCCCGAGCGCAGCAAGAAGATCATGGGCCGCTTTCACGGCCTGTGGGCCAACTGCATCGCGGCGCTGCTGGGCACCGTGACGCCCTTCTGCTCCTGCTCGTCCATTCCGCTGTTCATCGGCTTCACCAGCGCGGGCCTGCCGCTGGGCGTGACCTTTTCCTTCCTGATCTCCTCGCCGATGGTCGATCTCGGCAGCCTGATCCTGCTCATGAGCATCTTCGGCGGCAAGGTCGCCGCCGCGTACGTGGCCTTGGGGCTGATCGTTGCGGTGGCCGGCGGAAGCATCATCGAGCGCATGCACATGCAGACGCAGGTGGAGGACTTCATCCGCAATGCCGGCGCGGTGGACATCGATTCGCCGTCGCTGACGCAGAAGGAGCGGCTCGTCTACGCCCGCGACCAGATGGTCTCCACATTTAAAAAGGTATTTCCGTATATCCTCATCGGCGTGGGCATCGGCGCGGTCATCCACAACTGGATTCCCGAGAGCTGGGTGGAAACGGTGCTGGGCAGCCGCAATCCGTTCGGCGTCGTGCTCGCGACGCTCATCGGCGTGCCGATGTACGCGGATATCTTCGGCACCATCCCGGTGGCGGAGGCGCTGCTTTCCAAGGGCGCGCAGCTCGGCACGGTGCTGAGCTTCATGATGGCCGTGACAACGCTGTCGCTGCCCTCGATGATTATGCTCCGCAAGGCGATCAAGCCGAAGCTGCTGGGTGTGTTTATCGCCGTCTGCACCGTCGGCATCATCCTGGTCGGATATTTTTTCAACGCGTTTTCATTTTTGTTTATTTAGGAGGATTTCACCATGGGACTGTTCGGAAAAAAGAACGAGGAAGAAAGACCCTGCTGCTGCGGAGGCAGCTGCACGCCGGAGCAGATGGCGCGGGCGGAGGCCGGCCAGGCGGCGCCCGGCGTCAAGGTGCTGGGGTCGGGCTGCGCGAAGTGCAACGCGCTGGAGGCCGCCGTCAAGGAGGCCCTGGCGGAGCTTGGCATGGATACGGCCGTTGAGCATGTGACGGATTTCGCCGAAATCGCGGCCTACGGCGTCATGACGACCCCGGCGCTCGTCGTGGACGGGAAGGTCGTGTCCTACGGCAAGGTTCTGAAAAAGGAAGAGGCAGCCGCGCTGCTCAAAAAAGTCAGAGGCTGACGCCCGCTCCCGCGCTTTGTGAAAAAAGCTCCCATCCCGGCCGCGCCTGCCGCGCGGCCGGGATGGGAGCTTTGCCATACCCCTCGGCGCTTTCTGCCGGAAAAGATGCAAGCAAGACCTGCCGAACAACGCGTCAGCTGCGAATTGCCCTAGAGCTGCGCGAGCAGCTCGGCGAGCTCCTGCTCGGTCGCGGCGATCGCGTCGGGAATCTCCATGCCGTAGATCAGGCACTTGTAGGCCCATTTGCACAGGATGTCGTCGATCTGCTTGCTGGGCATGGGACGGCCGTCCTGAAAGGTGAACTGGTACGGCGTCTGGGTGCTGGGATAGGTTTTGAAATACAGCGGCAGCCACGGATAGAGCTTGACCATCTCGTCGTTGGTATAGGTGCTGGAGATGGCGGTCTGGCCGCCCATGATGGTGAAGTAGTTGCTGATGGTCTCGTCGCAGGTCCAGCGCAGAAAGGCCAGCGCCTGCTCGCGGCGCGCGCTCCGGCGGCTGACCCCGAAGCTCCAGCCGCCCAGAAGCGGCCGGCGTCCCGGCACCAGGCTGTAGCCGATGGAGGCGCTGCTCTTGCGCAGATCGGTCGCGTTGGTCAAAAAGGCGGGGTAGGTGATGAGCATGGCCGTGTCGCCCCGGAGAAAGTCGTCGACGATGGTGACGTCGGTCGATTCCAGATAGTTGGGCTTCGCCAGATGGATCGTGCGTTTGAAATTGATGTACGCCTTGAGCGTCTGCGGGCTGTTGAAGGCCGGCGCGCCGTCGTCCCCGAGAATCTGGCTCTGAAATGCGTGAAGGCGGAAATAGAGCTCGGGCGCGAAGCACTCGTTGTAGGCGGCGGCGACCGACACGCCGTAGTCCACCGCGTCGGTGCTGCGGGTGAAGAAGGCGGCGACGGCGTTGTATTCCTTGAGCGTCAGCGGCGGCCGCAGCGCCGCGCCCGTCTCGCGCTCGAATTCCGCCCGCAGCGCGGCGTCCTCGAACAGGTCCTTCCGGTAGTAGAGCATCTGCGGCGCGTACATGAAGGGGATGCCGTAGATCCTGCCGCGAAAGGCGCCGAAGTGCTGCAGGCAGTTGGGGAAAAACTGCGAGGCGTCGAAGCTGTCGAGATCGCCCGTGATGTCCGCCAGCACGCTCTGCGCCAGCAGCGGCAGCCAGGGGATGTCGAACATCGTGATGTCGTATCGGTCCGAGCCGGCCTGAATCTCGTCAAAGATCGCGTGGTGCGGCAGAAAGCGGAGCTCCGTGCGCACGCCGGTCAGCTGCTCAAAGCTGCGGAGCAGCCCCTGAAACAGATGGACGGAGGGGTTGTCCAGCATCAGGATGCGCAGCGGCTGCTCCGTATCGCGGCGCGCGGCCGGCCTGACAGGCGGAAAGGCGCCCGCCTGCAGCAGGCTGCGCTGCAGCGTGTTGTCGTGCAGAACGATGTGCTCGGTGTCGCGGAGCGGGGTGACCAGCTGGCCGAGCAGCAGCTGCGCCGCGGTGTCGCCGGCCCGGATGGCGGGGCGCGACGTGGAGAAGGAGGCGAAGGTGCGCGTGAATTTGTTCCAGTGCTCCTCGCCCAGTGTGAAGACCGGGATCTCATCCGAGGCATAGCCCAGCAGATGCAGCCCCTCGATGACGCCAGCGGCCAGCAGGCCGGAGGTGGTGACGATGGCGTCGGGCCTGCGCGTGCGCAGAAGGCCGACCGTTTTGGAGAACGCGCTCTCCTTCGTGAGCGGCGACTGAATCAGCTGGGTGTCGGACAGGGGAACGCCCGCCTGCGTATGGGCGCTGCGGAAGGCACTGATGCAGCCCTCCTCGCAGGTAAAGCTCGCTGGCCCGGAGAAGAGAAAAACAGACCGGCAGCCTCCCGCCAGCAGCGCGGACGTCAGCTGCCGGATCTCGGTTTCGCCGTCGACCGACACAAAGTTCGCGTCGAGCGACTTGACCCGCCGGTCGATCATGACGATGGGCCGGCCCTTGGAGGTGAAGTTGTCGTAGTAGTACTTCCACGCGTCCGGCTGACAGGAGATCAGGATCAGCCCGCAGATCTGCTTGCTCAGAAACCCTCCGAGCGCCTGCCGCTCCAGCTCGGGCACGTCGTCGGAGAAGGCGATGTTCAGAAAGTAGCTGCTGCCGGAAAACGCCTTTTCAATGCCCTGGAAGATCTGCACGTAATACGGGTCGTCGAGATTCGGCAGCACCACGCCGATCTCGTGGTTTTTTTGCCCGCGCAGACTCTTCGCCGCGGCGCTCGGCGTGTACTGCAGCGCCTCGACGGCGCTCCGGATGCGCTCCGAGGCCGCCTGACTGACCGGCTTCGCCGCGTTGAGATAATTGGAAACCGTCGAGACGGAGACATTCGCCCATTTCGCCACATCCCGGATTGTCGCCATATTTTTACCTCCCAATCACGCGGTTTTGACCTTTTCCACGACCACTATACACATATTTCCGTGAATTGTCACGAAGTATTTGACGCCCGGTAAAACGTTACAATCTTTATTTACCGCAACCGCAGCCAAATTCTTGACAGGGCGCCGGTTCAGCCGATACAATAGAATCATCACGCGGAACAGCTCGGGTTTTGCGCAGAAAACGACAGGAGGCACAGCGGTATGCAGTATGGAAAGACGGTGTGGATATTCCCGGACGCGGAGCTTCCGCCGGAGGGCGCGGATCTGATCCCCGGCCATGAATCCATCATCGTAACGAACGTCACCGATCAAAAAGCGAAGCTGACGATCACGCTGTTTTACGAGCAGAAGGAGCCGGTCAGCTTTTCGTCGGAGGTGGGAGCCAGGCGGGTCCGCTGCCTGCGGACCAACCGGGAGTCCGACTTTGGAAAATATACCGCGCGGATCGGCGAGCAGTACGCGATCATGGTGCAGAGCGACGTCCCCGTCGTGGCCCAGTACGGCCGCGCGGAGCCGAGGGCGGTCAACTTCTACACCACGCCGGGCTACTGCGAATGATCCCGAGGCCGCCGGCGCAGGCGGAGATTGACGAATGATAAATTTGGAGGTAACATGAAATGGCTAGAATCTGTATTCCCGATCACGAGTACAAGGAGCGCGTGCAGAAGTGCGCCGCGATTTTGCGCCGCAAGGGGCTCGACGCGCTGATCGTCAACGGCAACGAGGCCGACTACGCGAACCCGCGCTATTTTTCCGGCTACTGGCCCCTGTTTGAGCGCGCGGGCGTGGCGATCTCCGCCGGCGGCGACGCGGCGCTGATGGTCGGGCCGGAATCCGCCGAGTTCGGCCGCGACCGGAACAAGCTCGACAAAATCTTCGTGCTGAAAGCCTACCGCGAGGGCGCGGACCCGTCCTACCCCGAGCTCCGGGCCGACACCTACGAGGACGTGTTCAAGGCGATCGGCGTGACGGGCAAAAAGCTCAGGATCGGCGTGGCGTCCTTCCTCGACACCTCTGTGACCATCTATCAGGCCATCCGCGATGCGTTCCCCGAGGCGGAGCTCATCAACGCCGGCGAGATCATGGTGGAGCTGCGCTCCATCAAGTCCGAAAACGAGCTGGCGTGCCTGCGCGAGGGCTACCGCCTGGCGGACCTCGCGACCCGGCAGGTCATGAAGGAGATCCGGCCCGGCATGACCGAGCTGCAGATGGTCGGCGTCGCGCAGCGCGTCGTGTACGAAAACGGCGCGGAGTACGAGGGCCTGCCCATGTATGTGTTCTCCGAGGCCTCGACCCGCCACGCGATTTCGCGCTCGAGCTATCACGTGTTCCAGAAGGGCGACATCGTGCAGCTGAACCTGTCGGCAAAGATCGACGGCTACTCCGCCTCGATCGGCTATCCGATCTGCCTTGGCAAGCTCGAGGGCGAGCGCCGCGAGATCGTGCAGTTCTGCCGCAGAGCGCATTCCTGGACGATTGAGCAGGTTCGGGCCGGCGTGATCGCGGGCGACATCGCCAAGCGGTTTTACCAGTATTTCGTGGACAACGGCTTCCAGAAGAATTTCGTCTACGGGCCGCTCCACTCGACCGGCATCATCGAGGTCGAGGCGCCCTGGGCCGAGACGACCTCCCTGTATCCGCTCGCGCCCAACATGACCTACCAGGCCGATACCTTTATCTCCTGCCCGACGTTCGGCGTGCGCTGGGAGAAGGGCATCGTCGTCACGCAGACGGGCTGCGACATCCTGAGCCCCGAAATTCCGGACGTCTGCCCGGAGCTGCTGTTCTGAGATCATCCCTGGGCCCGCTGCGGGCAGACGGCGGAAGCCGCCGCCCGCGGCAGGCCCATCGGCGGTTTTATGCGCCGGCCCTCCGCGCGCCGCTCGCGGGGGAGCCGCTTTCCGAAACGATATGTTCAGCGGCAGAATGGAGATTCAATATGCAGCTGGTCGATATGTTCTTTGATGAGATCGAGGACGCCAAGAAGCGCCGCGTGCCCTTCTGCATCCCCATCGGCACCATCGAGTATCACGCGCATCACGCCTCCTGCGGCACCGACACCATGGTCATCAGCGGCTGCCTGCGCGAGCTGGAGAAGGAAAAGGAGATCGTCGTCTGCCCGCCGATCTGGTACGGCGTGGCCTCCTACGCGGTCGGAGGCCCGGAGACCGGGACGATCCAGGTGGACGAGGACGCCTACACGAATTACATCTACTGCATCCTCAAATCCATGATCTACGGCGGCGTCAAAAACATCTACTGCATCGCGCATCACCAGACCGAGGAGGCCGGCCTGATGCCCATGACCATCGCCTGCCACAAGGCGGCCAAAAAGGTCACGATGGAGTATATGGAGGACACGCTCGGAAAGGGCTGGTGGGGCAGCAATTCCTATGCCGACTACTACGAGAACCTCGGCACGGGCGACGACCCGTTCTCCTACATCAAGGTGATTCCGCTGATCGGGAAGGAGGCCCAGCACAAGTGCGGCGGCTTCGACCACGCGGGCAAGTGGGAGACCTCCCTGATGATGGGCACGTATCCCGACCACGTCGATCTCAGCCGCTGCGGACGCAACACCGAATGGTTCGCCCAGAGCGCCGCGGAGGCCAGCGAGGCGCTCGGCCGCCACATGGTCGAATGCACGCTGGAATGGCTGCGGGAAGCCGTGAAATGAGCGAGGAAAAGAAAACCGTATTCGGCCAGCTCGGCCGGCTGAAGCCGGAGAAGATCGCGGAATACGAGGCGCTGCACGCCGCGCCCTGGCCCGAGGTGCTGCGGACGATCCACGACTGCAATCTGCGCAATTACTCCATCTTTCGCGAGGGAGAACAGGTATTCGCCTATTTCGAGTACGTCGGCGCGGACTATGAAGCCGACATGGAGAAAATGGCCCGCGACGAGGCGACGCAGCGCTGGTGGCAGCACACGAAGCCGTGCTTCGTCCGGTACGCCGTCCGGCCGGACAGCGAATTTTACGCGGACATGAAAAGAATTTTCTATTTTGCCTGACAGGAGGAAGATTATGAGAACCGTCACCGTCGAACCGCTGACGCACGAGGCGTTCGCCCCGTTCGGCCAGTTTTACCCCATGGAGCGGCCCACGGGCTACGCGCTCTCGGGCGAGCTCCACCGCTTTTTCCCCGACCGCCTGAGCGCCGACAGCACCCACCGCGTCGGCTATTCCCCGATTCTGGTCAAAAAGCCCGCGCGCATGGTCGTCACGCAGCAGGAATATCACACCACCACCTGGGAGATGATCCTGCCGCTCAACGACGACATGATTCTGCACTGCGCGCCCGCCTCCGCGGGCACGCCCGTCACGGAGCTGGCCAGGGCGTTTCTGGTGCCGAAGCACACGCTTGTGAAGCTGAACGCCGCGATCTGGCATCTGGCGCCGCTGCCGGCCTCCTGCGCGGAGCTCTCCGCCATGATTATCCTGCCGGAGTGCACCTACGCCAACGACTGCACCGTCGTAAACCTGACGCCGGAGCAGCAGTTTGAGATCGTATGGCAGCCGGCCCGCTGACCGAGCCGGAAAAATGCCGGCTGGGCCTGCTGTACGACACGGCCTTTCCCGGCCGCGAGGCGGCCCATCTGGCCTGCGCGGATCTGTGCTGGGAATACAACCGGACGAAGCCCTCGGACATGGAGCGGCGCGAGAGCCTCCTGCGGGAGCTGTTCGGAAAGCTGGGCGCGAATCCGTACGTCGAGCCCGACATTTTCTGCGGCTTCGGCTTCAACATCGAGGCCGGCGACGGCTTCTACGCCAACAACGGCTGCGTGTTTGTCGATCCGGGCAAAATCGTCTTTGGCGACCATGTGTTCATCGGCCCCTGCTGCGGCTTTTACACCGCGCAGCACCCCATCGACCGCGGGCTGCGAAACCGGCTCTATGAGTACGCCTTGCCCATCACGGTCGGCAGCGACGTCTGGTTCGGCGGGCACTGCTGCGTGCTGCCCGGCGTGACGATCGGCAGCGACGTGGTCATCGGCGCGGGCAGCGTGGTCGTGCGCGACATCCCGGACCATGTGGTGGCCGTGGGCAATCCGTGCGCGCCCATCCGCGCCATCACGGACGCCGACCGCCCGACAGGGGTGTGAAGCCCCGGAAAAAGAAAAGCAGCGCGTCTGCCGCGCCCCTGAGCGGGCCGGCAGACGCGCTTTTCTGTTTTCGGGAGCGTTCCGGCCGCGCCGCCCTGCGCGCGGCCGTTCATGCCGGGCATCCCTCCGGCAGAAGCCTTCCCATTTTAAAATACGCTCCACGGCCGCCGCGCACCCGGAAACGGGGCGCGGCGTTTTCTCATCGCAAGGGATTCCGGGCGGTTTTGGAAGAGCCGCGCAAAAAATGTATGCCCGCCGCGGGATTCGTCCGTCCCTCCGGGCGCCCGCCGGACGGGGCGGCGCGCGCGGAGGGGAAAATGTCTGCCGGGACGGCAAAGTGTTTCTCGAAAAAGCGCGCGCGGACGGGTACACTCGAATTGCGGAGGGGACGCGGCGCGCCCCGAAGCAACGGACCGTCAATCGGAAGACAGGAGATTATGAAGGAGGAAACTGATCCATGCGACACACGAAACGAATCCTGGCATTGCTTCTTTGCCTTGCCCTTGCGCTCTCGCTCGCCGCGTGCAGCACCGGCGGGAAGAGCCAGACCGCATCCGCGTCCCAGAGCGCAGCCGGCAGCGCGCAGGACATTCTCAATCCGGTCGGCACCTATCCCATCGTGAAGGAGCCGATCGAGCTGCGCGTATTCACGATCTCCGCGCCCAACGTGGAGGACCTGGCGACCAACGATTTCACCAAGTATCTCGAGCAGAAGACCGGCGTCAAGCTGACCTTTGAAACGGCCACGCGCGACAACTGGGAGGAGAAGCTGAATCTGGTGCTCAGCACCAACGACTACCCCGACATCGTCATGTGGTTTGAACCGGACATGGCGAAGTACGGCGTCAAGGAGGGCATCTTCATCCAGCTCGACGACCTCATCAAGGACAACATGCCGAACTACACCAAGATGATCGGCGACAATCTGAGCGTGACGCGCCAGACGGACGGACACATCTATTCCGTCGGCAGCATCAACGACTGCTATCACTGCATGTACGCCAAGAAAATGTGGGTCAACACCATGTGGCTCGACAAGCTCGGCATGAAGGCCCCCACCACAACCGAGGAATTCTACCAGGTCTGCAAGAAATTCATGGAGGTCAACCCGAACGGCATCGCCGTCGGCGGCACGGCGCCGGGCGCCGGCTGGCATTCCACCTTCGAGGAATGGCTGCTCAACTCCTACATCCTCTCGCCCAACACGAGCCAGAGCTTCCGCGACTGGTCGGAGGTGGACGGCAGCGGCAAGATCTTCAGCGCCGCCACCACGGACGGCTACCGCGAAGGCCTCAAGTACATCAAGAGCCTCTACGACATCGGCGCCATCTACGAGGGCGACTTCACGCAGACTGAGGAACAGCTCAAGACGCTCGTGAACCAGCCCGACGAGCCCGTGCTGTTCCTGCCGACCGGCACGATCTCGAACCACATCGACGCCGACGCGAACCACGAGCTCTACAGCCACTACTCCGTGATCGCGCCGCTCAAGGGGCCGGAGGGCGTGCAGAACGCGACCTTCATGAAGTATTCCGGCGTCTCCTCCGGCGGCTTCGCCATCACGGACAAGTGCAAATATCCCGAGGCCGCCCTGCGCTGGGCCGACTACTTCTACACGACCGAGGGTTCCCTGTCCGCGCAGTTCGGCGCCGACGCGGGAAAAGACTGGGTCCTCAATCCCGCGGGCAAGGTTGGCCTGAACGGCGAGCCCGCGCTGTACGAGGTGCTCAACCAGTACTCCGGCGAGGCGCAGAACCACGACTGGCAGGACGTCAGCATCGCGGCGCGCCCGGCCTACTTCCGCCTGGGCGAGGCGGTCGATCCCAATGTGGACATCACGACCTCCGCCGGCCTCGAGTATCTGCTCTATTCCTCGAGCAAGGAGAAGATGGAGCCCTACGCGCAGGACCCGACCAAAAACGACGTGCTGCCCGAGCTCAAGCTGACCGAGGAGGAGGTCTCCAAGATCCAGACGATCGGCGTCGAGGTGGAGAAGTACATCGCGGAGAGCCGCGTGGCCTTCATCACCGGGCAGAAGAGCCTGGACACCGACTGGGACGCCTATCTGAAGGACCTGGAAAAGATGGGCCTCTCGACGCTTTTGGGCGTCTACCAGACCGCCTACGACCGTCAGGTCTCGAAATAACAGCCGCAATGAAATTCGCGCGGTCCCGGCCTGCCGGCCGGGACCGCGGACTGGCGTCCAAAGGCGGCGCAAAACACGCCTCCCGCGCGCGGGGGGAGCCAAGGAGGAGCCTATGCGTTCACGAAAAAAACCGGAGACGTGCGCCGGAAACCGAATTAAAAACTACAACTGGCAGTTCTGGATCATCATTGCGCTGCCGCTTCTGTACGTCTTCGTGTTCGCCTACATCCCCATGGGCGGCATCATTCTCGCATTCAAGGACTACAGCATCCGCAGGGGCATCTGGGGCAGCGACTGGGTGGGCCTGCGGTATTTCCGCCAGTTTCTGCTCTCGCCTTCGAGCTCGAAGGTGATCGTCAACACCGTCGTGCTGGGCTTCTACAGCCTGCTCGCCGGCTTCCCGATCCCGATCCTGCTCGCGATCTTCGTAAACGAGATCGGCAGCGCGAAATTCAAAAAGACCGTGCAGATGATTACCTACGCGCCCTATTTTATCTCCACCGTCGTGATGGTGGGAATCCTGATGCAGATCACGGATCTGCGCATCGGCCTGCTCAACAACTTCATCGCGCTGTTCGGCGGGGAGCGGATCAACTTCTTCGGCGACCCGAAGATGTTCCGCCACCTGTACGTCTGGAGCGGCGTCTGGCAGACCTCCGGCTATTCCGCGATCATCTACATCGCGGCGCTCTCCGGGGTGAGCCCGGAGCTCAAGGAGGCCGCGACCTGCGACGGCGCCTCACGCCTCGAGCGCATCTGGCACGTCGATCTGCCCGCAATCCGGCCCACGATCGTCGCCATGCTGATCTTCGCCTGCGGCAACATGATCAACATCGGCTTCGACAAGGTGTATCTCATGCAGAACGATATGAACGCCGCGACCTCCGAGGTGATCTCCACCTTCGTCTACAAGGTGGGCCTTGTGAACGGAGACTACGGCTTCTCTACGGCGGCGGGCCTGTTCCAGTCGCTCGTCAGCTTCCTGATGCTTGTCACGGTGAACCGGGCCTCCCGGCGGATCACCGAGACGAGCCTGTGGTAAAGGAGGCCGCCATGAAACGCTCCATCCGGGATTCCGCGGGCGACCGCCTGCTGCTCGCCCTGTTTTACGCGCTGCTCGCGGCGGCGGGGATCATGGTGCTGCTGCCGCTTCTCTATGTGCTCAGCGCGTCCTTCTCCGACCCGCAGGCCGTCATCGGCAACAAGGTCTGGCTCTGGCCGGTGCAGCCGACGCTGCGCGGCTACGCGGCCGTTTTTCAGAATAAAAAAATCCTCACGGGCTTCGCCAACTCGATTTTCTACATGGTCGTGGGCACGACCGTCAACATCGCCATGACGGTGCTCTGCGCCTATCCGCTCTCGCGGCGGGAGTTTCTGCAGCGGAACCGGATCTCCGCGCTCTGCGTGTTCACCATGTACTTCAGCGGCGGCCTCGTGCCCAACTACATGCTCGTCAACGCGCTCGGACTCATCGACACGCGCTGGGCGATCATCATTCCCTCCGCGATGTCCACCTGGAACATGATCATCTGCCGCACCTACTTCACCAACACGATTCCGGACGAGCTCTACGAGGCCGGACAGATCGACGGCTGCACGCCGTTCGGCTTTCTGCTGCGGATTGTGCTGCCGCTCTCGAAGCCGATCCTCGCGGTGCTGATCCTGTACTACGGCGTGTCGAGATGGAACTCCTACTACGACGCGATGATCTATCTGAATTCGCCCTCGCTCATGCCGCTGCAGATCGTGCTGCGCGACATCCTGCTGCTCAACCAGATCGACGTCACGCAGATGATGGACCCCGAGGCGCTGGCCAGCATGCGGGGGCTGGCGGACCTTCTAAAGTATTCGACGATCGTCGTCGCCTCCCTGCCGGTGCTCTGCATCTATCCCTTCGTCCAGAAATATTTCGTCAAGGGCGTGATGGTCGGCGCCGTCAAGGGCTGACCTGCGCCGGAAAGGAGCGCTCCGATGAGCTGGAGCTTTGACCGCGAGGCGTATGAAAGACGGATGGCCTGGTACCGCGAGGCCCGTTTCGGCATGTTCATCCACTGGGGCCTCTACGCGATCCCCGCGCGCGGCGAGTGGCTGCGCAGCACGGAGCGCATGACGCGGGAGGACTACCGCCGCTATTTTGAAGAGTTCAATCCCCGGAGCTGCGACCCGCGCCGGTGGGTGCGCGCGGCGAAGGAGGCGGGGATGGAATACGTCGTGCTGACCGCAAAGCACCACGACGGCTTCTGCCTGTTCGACTCCGCGCTGACCGATTTCAAATCCGTCAACACCGCCTGCGGCCGGGACTTTGTCGCGGAATTCACCGAGGCGGCGCGGGCCGAGGGCCTGCGCGTGGGGCTCTACTACAGCCTGCTCGACTGGGACCACCCGGACTACCCGCACCAGAGCGACCGCATCCACCCCATGCGGGGCCGCGCGGACTTCCCCGACGGCGGCCGGGATTTCAGCCGCTATCTGCGCTGCCTGCACGGACAGGTGCGGGAGCTGTGCGCGAATTACGGAAGGATCGACCTGCTGTGGTTCGATTTCTCCTACGACGACCTGCGCGGCGAGGCCTGGCAGGCGTCGGAGCTCGTCTCGATGGTCCGCTCGCTCCAGCCGGAGATCATCCTCAACAACCGCCTCGAGGTCAGCGGCGAGGGCCTGGGCTCGCTGGCCGCGTGCGCGCCGACGCCGTACCACGGGGATTTCGTGAGCCCAGAGCAGATGATCCCGCCCGAGGGACTCCGGGACTGCGAGGGGAACCCCCTGGCCTGGGAGGCGTGCGTGACCATGAACAACCACTGGGGCTTCTGCGGGACCGACCGGATGTTCAAGCCCGCGCCGATGCTGCTCAAAAAGCTCGTCGAGTGCGTGTCGAAGGGCGGAAACTTCCTGCTGAACGTCGGCCCGGACGCGCAGGGCAGAATCCCGGAGGAATCGCTGGAGCGCCTGCGCGCGCTCGGCAGCTGGATGGAGAAAAACGGGCGGAGCATCCGCGGCTGCGGCCCGGCCGGGCTTCCGAAGCCGGAAAACGGCCGCCTGACGCGGTGCGGAAACGTCTTTTACTATCATATCAGCGAGAACACGGTCGGCCCGATGCCGCTGCCGGGGTTTCCGAAGGAGCATGTCAAGCGCATCCGCAGTCTCGCGACGGGCCATGAGATTCCCGTGTCGTCGAGCTGGGTGCACAGCGACTACCCGGAGCTGCTGTTCGCAGACCTGGGCGAGGACCCCGTGCTGCCCGATCAGACGGACTACGTGCTGGAAATCACGACGGATTTCTGAACCATTTCTTAAAACACACGGCCGTATTGTGCCGCGTATGGGGGCCGTGATATACTGATTCCGGAAGACCGACGCACCGATGAGAGAGGAGGACGCGCCATGTGCAGCAACGAACGCCTGAAGCCCCGGCACGCGAATATGCTGTCCGCGAAGCTGCTGCTGTCCTACCTCTCCATCCTGATCGTGCCGCTGGCCGCGATCCTCGTGATCTACAACACCGCGGCCGGACTCATGTATACGGTGCAGTACGAGCGCATCTCCGCAGGGCTTGACGAGACGGCGCGGGAGATGGAGCGCAGCCTGGAGGAGGCCGCGAACCTGGGGCGGCACATCAGCACCGGGGGCGAGCTCTCGCAGCTGCAGCGAGCGCTGCAGCAGGACGGCGGAAAGGCGTCGTATTATCAGTTCTACCAGCTGAGCCTTTCGTTTCCCAACTATACGCTCTTCAATTCTGCGATCGAGGACGTCTATCTGTTCTTCAACGACCAGGACTATGTGATCCGCCTGCCGACCGTCGAGCCGGCCACGGAGCGCGGCTATCTCAGCATCGCCCGCAACCTCTCGGGCAGCTACCGCGAGATGGCCCGGACGCTCGGCGGGCGCTACTGGGACATGGGCCTGCTGGAGCTGCGGCGGGAGGGGAGCGTGCAGCGCGAATTCGGCGCGGTGCAGACCTTCCCCTACGGCGTGCGGGAGAATCCCCTCGGCACGATTCTCGTCGTGCTGAACGGCGCCGCGATCGACGAACGGCTCCGGCAGAGCCTCGCGAGCGACGAGGCGCTCGTGCTGATTTTGAACGACGAGGGCGGGGTCGTGCGCCAGAGCGCAGGGCCCGGCTGCCGGCTCGACGCGGAGAAGGTCGCGGCGCTGCTGGCCGGGCCCGAGGGCGAGAGCCGCGAGCTGCGGCTGGACGGGAGGCGCTATGCGCTGTGCGCCGCGCAGAAGGGCTACCTGGGCTACCGGCTCTACAGCCTCGTGCCGCGCTCCGTGCTGCTCCGGCGCATCGGCGCGATCCGCATCGTGATTCTGGCCCTGTGCCTCATCTCGGTGCTCACGGGCCTGTTCACGTGCGTCCTGCTCTGGGTGAGAAAGCGGCGCGTGGTGCTGCGCTACAGCCGCTTCGCAAGCGAGTTCGGCACGGCCGCCAGCAAAAAAAGCAATATCTGGGAGGGACTGCAGGCCGTCATGGACAGCGCCTCGCAGCTCTACACCACGATCCGCCTGCAGAACGGGATCGTGCGCGCCAGCGTGCTGACCCGCCTGCTGGAGGGGGACTACGACGACGCCGCTGCACTCGGGCGGGATCTGAAGGCCGCCGGCATCAGCCTCGAGGGGACGATGTACTGCGCGGCCGCGATCACGGTCAACCGGGGCTACGGCGCGGCGCTCAGCCAGAGCGTCAACGAATTCCGCCTGCACATCCAGGGCCTCGTCGAGCAGATGCTCGAGGCGCCGCACTGCGCCTGCGAGACGGAGGACCTGCTGCTGGGCGTGATCTTCCCCGTGACGTCGGAGGAGAGCCTCGCGACGGTCCTGTCACAGCTGCGCGCGCTGCGCGGCCGGCTGACCGAAGAGGAGCACATGGAGGCCTACATCGGTCTCGGCGAGTGCGTTCCGGAGCGGCTCGGACTGGCCCAGTCGTACTCGCAGGCGCGCAGCGTGTGCGAATACCTGCGGTTTTACAACATGCGCCACGTCATGCAGTTCAGGGATATGCCGCCCTCGAACGGCGTGTTTTATTTCCCGCTGGAGCTGGAGCTGCAGCTCACGCGCGCGGTCGAGCAGGGCGACGCCGACGCGCTGCAGAAGACGTTCGGCAGGCTCGCGGTCGAGAACTTCGTCACGCGGCACCTGACGCACGAGGCGCAAAAGCAGCTGCTGGAGCTGGTGCGCTATACGGCCGTGCGCGCGCTGCCCGGACAGGACGGAGCGTCCGGGGAGAAGCTCGCGCGGGCGGGCAGCCTCGAGCAGCTGTTCGTGCTGCTTGAGCAGAGCATGCCGGAGTCCGCCGGCCGCTGCCGGACACAGAGCGCGCAGCGGGAGCGGGAACGGCGGGAGCAGCTGCGCCGCCTGCTCGAGACGCACTGCGCGGACCCGAATTTCACGATCGGCCGCGCGGCGGAGGAGCTGGGCATGCCGGAGTCCGCGCTCTACCGGGAATTCCGGCAGATCTTCAGCGTCAGCTTCAGCGAGTACCTGGAAAATCTGCGGATCGAGAAAGCGTGCGAGCTGCTGCGCTCGCAGCCGCTGGTAAAGGACGTCTCCGCCCGCGTGGGCTACAACAGCGACTATTCCTTCCGCCGGGCGTTCAAGCGGGTGCTGGGCGTGACGCCCAGCGCGTACATGCAGACGCTCCACGCCGAAGACCCCTGAGACGGCGGCACGCCGCCCTGAACAAGAGGAGGCCACGACATGTTTTCCCAGGCCCTGCACGAATTCACCGAGGACCGCTGGCGGCAGCGCCGCCGGTGGCTGCAGCCGTTCGCCGCCGCCGTCGAGTCCGAACCGGACGAGGACGAGCGCGTCCTGCTGCGCTATTTTTACGCGACGATGCCGCTGCGGGACGCCGCTGCCTGCGCCCCGGAGGTGTTCGCGGACTACGCCCGCCACGCCGTCATGCTGCGGCGGAACGTGGAATGGTGCCGCGCGCTCCCGGAGGAGGTCTTTCTCCACCACGTCGCGTATTACCGCGTCAACACCGAGAACATCGAGCCGAACCGGGGCTTTTTCTTCTCGCTTCTGTATCCGCTCGTGCTGGGACTTCCGGCGGACCGGGCGGCGCTGGAGATCAACTACTGGTGCGCGGCGCACGTGCGCTATGTCTCGAACGACCGGCGCACCGCCTCGCCGCTGACGCTCTACCGCGCGGGCGAGGGGCGCTGCGGGGAGGAGTCCGCCTTTGCGGTCACGGCGCTCCGGAGCGTCGGCCTGCCCGCGCGGCAGGTCTATGCGCCGTGGTGGGCGCACTGCGACGACAACCACGCGTGGGTCGAGCTCTTCACGGATGGCGCGTGGCACTTCATGGGCGCGTGCGAGCCCGAGCAGACGCTCGACCGCGGCTGGTTCAACGCCGCGGCCGCGCGCGCGATGGTGGTCTGCTCGCGCACGTTTTCCTCGTACCCGGACCGCACCTCCGAGCGGCTGGGCAGCGACGGCCTGCTGCATTTTTACAATTCCACGCCGCTCTACGCGCCGGTGCGCACGCTGACGCTCCGCGTATACGGGCCGGACGGCGCGCCCTGCGCGGGCGCGGAGACCGTGCTTTCCATTGTCAACATGGCGCAGCCAGCGCCGCTTGCCCGCCTGCGGACGGGCGCGGACGGCGCCGTCCGGCTGTCGCTCGGGCGCGGCGACGTGCTCGTGTCCGCGCGGGCGGAGGGGCGGTTCGCCTGCGCCGTCGTGCCGGCGGAGCAGACCGAGGCCGCGCTGACGCTGCGCGAGCAGAGCCTGGAGGACGCGCAGCGCGCCGCGTTCGGGCAGCCGCTGCGCTTCCGCAGCCCCCCGCCGCAGCCGCCGCGCGCCGCGCAGCCGGACGAGGCGCAGCGGGCGCTGGGACAGGCGCGGCTGCGCGATGCAAACGAAGCCCGCCAGACGCGGATCGCCTCTTTTTTTGACGCCGCTTCCGCCGCGCGCCATCCGCAGGCGCGGGAGCTGCTGCTGGACGCGCGCGGAAACTTCGGAGAGCTCGAACGCTTCCTCTCCGGGCCGGAGGAGCCCCTGCGGCTGCGGATGCTCCAGACGCTCGCGCGGAAGGATCTGCTCGACGCCCGCGCGGCGCTTCTGGAGAGCCATCTGCAGGCCGCGCTGGCGCTGCGGGAGCGCGTCCGGCTGAAAGCCGGCCCCGACGGCGAACCGGTCCTCGGCCCGGCGCCGGACGCGGTGTTCGACGAGTGCGTGCTCTGCCCGCGGATCGACTTTGAGGAGCTGACGATGTGGAGAACGCCAATCCGCGAGGCGTTTTCGCCGGAGCAGCGGCAATCGTTTCTGCGCGAGCCCCGCGCGCTCGCCGCGTGGTGCGCGCAGGAGCTGCGCAGCGCGCCGGAGGAGGAGTACGCCGCGCTTATCACGCCGCCGGACGCCTGCCTGACGCTCCGGACGGCAGGCGAGCTCTCGCGCCGCGTATTTTTCGCGGCGGCCTGCCGGTCGCTCGGCATTCCGGCGCGCCTCGACCCGCACTCGCGCGAGGCGCAGTTCTGGGAGGACGGCCGGTTCGTTCCGGCCTGGCCCTGCGGACAGGACGAGGCCTCCGCGCGCCTGACGCTGCACGCCGCGCGGCCGGCCGAGCTTGTTTACAGCGCCGCCTGGACGCTTGCGCGGCTGGAAAACGGCGAAGAGCTGACGCTCGACTATGAAAATGAGCGGTTCGACGGGCAGGGAGAGCTTTTGCTGGCGCTCCGGCCGGGAAGCTACCGCCTGCTCGTGACGTCGCGGCTGCCGAACGGCAGCCAGCTCGTCCGCGCCGAATTTTTGACGCTGGCCGCCGGACAGACGGAGCGCCGGGAGCTTTCGCAGCCGCGCGGCGCACTGGCGGAGGGCCTGCTCCGCGCGGCGCTGCCGGAGGTATGGCTCGGCTGCGCGGACGGGACGCGGCGGACGCTGCAGGCGCTGCTTGCGGGACAGCGGGCGCTTCTTCTGCTGCTGCGGCCCGGCGAGGAGCCGACCGAGCACGCGCTGAACGAGCTGCTCGCGCGGAGCCGGCAGGGCGCGCTGCCGTACCGGGTGCTGCTGGTCACGGACCGGGGCGGAGGCCCGGAGAGCGATACGATGAAGGCGGCGTCGGCGATTCCGGGCTGCGAGAGGTATTCCGCCGCGTTCTCCGAGCAGCTGGAGCCGCTGGCCCGCGCGGTGTTCGCCGATCCCGGCCTGCTCCCGCTGCTGGCCGCGGTCAAAGGCGCGGGAGAGTGCCTGTATGCCTGCAGCGGCTATCACGTCGGCAGCATCGATATGGCGGAAAGACTGCTGGAGCTGGACCTGACGGAAAAGGAGAGGGGAGAACGGAACGCATGAAAACAACACGCCTGCGCGCGCTGTGCGCCGCGCTGACAGCCGTACTGCTGTGCGCCGCGCTCTGCGGCTGCCAGAGCCGGCAGCAGCGCGTGGAGCTCGTCTATTTTTACGATTCGCCCTGCGCCTCCTGCGACGAGGAGACCGACTTCCGCGCGCTTTTGAAGGAGCAGACGCAGGATCTGCAGGCCTTCCGGGCCTGCGGGCTCCGCTGCGTCAACACGTTCCGGGAGGGAACGGACGAGTTGGAGCGGCTGGCGAAGGAGCGCGGTCTGGAGAACCCCGGACAGTACAAGGATGTGCTGTTCATCGGCGCGCACGTGCTGACGGGAGACGCGATCAAAAAGGGCTTGCGCCAGTTCTACTGGCAGGCCGTGGGGCTGGGGTCGGAGAAAAACGTGGTGGAGTATTACTACCGCGAGGACTGCCCGGACTGCCAGCAGCTGAAAAACGACATTACCCCGTGGCTCGCGTCGATCATCGACCGGCCCGTCGTGCGGATCGACACGACGGACCCGCAGACCAAGCAGGATTTCCGCGCGCTGGCCGACCGGATCAAGCTCCCGGACGACCGCTATCAGATCCCGTATCTGATCGACGGCGGCGTGCACTACTCCGGCAACGCTGAGATTCTCGCGCACATCGGCGCCTCCTGAGCTGCGAAAGAGGCGCCGCGGCCGCAGCAAACGCGGGGCCGGGCAAAAGCCCGGCCCCGTTCCGTTCGTCAAAAAAACCTCGCAGCGTTTGCGCCCGCGGGCTGCGCCGGAAACCGGCCGCAGCGTCCCGCAAAGGAATCGCGAAAAGCAAATGCCTGCCGGCTGTCCGGCAATTCGCTGCGCGGCGGCGCGTCAGCGGTAGATCTCGTCCATGATGAGGCGCTTCTGCGCCGGCGTGAGGACGCTGTGGAGATACACCCACACCTGCCGGTCCCGGTAGTCGCGGCGGAAGTCGCCGGCAAGCTGCAGCGCTTCCGCGTCGGTGATTGGCGCAGGCGGCTGCATGGTCACGGCAAAGCGGAAGCGGTCGCCGTACTGCCGCACGAGGCGGAGCTTATCGTTGACCGGCTGCCCGCGCCACGTGTCCGCGCCGGTCTCGATCAGATTCGGAATCAGCGGCTCGATGAAGCCGCAGGAGTGCTGCTCGTAGACGACGCCCATCGCATGGCAGGCGTCGGTGACCTTTTTGATATACGGCACGATCATTTCACGGTGCAGCGCGGGGGAGAACATCGGCGCGCGCTGCGTGCCCCAATCGTCGTGCAGCTCAAGGAACTCCACCCGAAAATGGCGGCGGAGCAGCCCGATGTATTCGATATAGCTGTCGGCCAGACGATCGAACAGCGCGTGAATAACAGGCTGATAGTCCTCGTCAACCATGCCGATGGCCGCGTTCTCAAAGCCGACGAGAGAGATCAGACGCTCGAAAAAGCCGGAGAAGACCGTGGAACCGATCAGCTTATCGTCGTTGGCGGTGAAAAAACCGGCGTTCTCCTCGCGGCAGCGCTCCCAGCCGAACCGACTGTAGTCCGGAAAGGGAACGTCCCGTTCCCAGTTTTCCAGGTCGTCCAGATCCTCATAGAAGGGCTTGACATCGATGGAGCCGGCCGTAGCCGGCTGGTAGCGCCAGTCGATTCCGAAGAAGCCCCGGCCGCCGAAGGCGGCCGGATTGAGAGGCTTCTGCTGACTGACCATGCCGCGGGCGACGTTCTCCGGAATCATTTCCGGCATAAACTTCACAGTGTCGAAGCTGCTGGGAGTCCGGTCAAACGGTTCCCCGCGGAAGAAATGCAGGAAATTTTCTCTCGGCGTCATACCGCGCTTCCTCCCGGCTGTGCATTCGCCGCCTGGCGGAGATTGGCGTAGACGACGCCGAGGGCGATGGAGTTGTACTTGTCGTCGCTGCCGGCGCCGCGCGAGCCCATGATGACAGGGACTCGGCAGCCGAGCACGATGCTGCCCATTTTCGCATGCGCGGTATAGACGAGGCATTTTCCGAGAATATTGCCCACGACGACGCTCGGAACCAGAAACAGGTCGAAATCGCCGCTCCAGGGACAGACAAAACCCTTCAGCTCCGCCGCATGGGGGCTGACCGCGATGTCGTAGGAGATGGGGCCTTCAAAGTTGCAGCCGGGGAACTCGCCGCGCTCCCAGGCCTGCTTGAGCTCTGCGGCATCGATCGTCTCCTGCATTTTTGGCGACACCTTTTCCACCGCACAGAGCGCGGCGACATTGGGACACTCGTATCCGACGCCGTGCAGAAAATCCAGCGCATTGCGCAGGATCTGCGCCTTTTCCTCGCAGGTGGGGACCGGCGTCAGCGCGCCATCCGTAATGGAGATCAGCTTCCGGCTGCCGGGGATTTCCTTGAAAACCAGGTGCGACATCCGCTGGCCGCTTTTCAGATCTGCCTCGTGACTGAAAATACCCTTGAACAGATCGCCGGTGGAAATTTTGCCCTTCATCAGCATGTCGATCTCTCCGGAATGGACGAGACGGGCCGCCGCCGCGACGGGATTCCCGTCCGGCGCTGCCGGGACGATCTGATAGCGGCTTCTGGCGATCCCAAGCTTGTCCAGCTCCGCGCCGATCAGCGCCGGATCGCCGAACAGCACCGCATCCACCAGCCCGTCGGCCAGCTGCAGCGCCTGCAGCGCATTTTCATCCTGCCCGTTTATGACGCCGACCGTCATCCTTCGGGAGCCGGAGCGGGCCATCTCATCGAGCTGCGCAAAATTTTTGATAACCATGAATACCTCCTGCCAAGTGCTTGCGGCGGGCGCGGAGAGACGCGCCTGTTTTCAAATGTTTCTTTCAGAGAAATATAATTTCATTTTTATGAAAAATAAAATCAGATCCCCGCGGAGGACGGGAGCGCGCGGCGCTGAATACGCCGCTGTATGCTTACTATTAAAAAATAAGGCCGAAAAATCCAAATGTCAAGAGAATTCTTGCATTTTTTACAGGAGATATGCTATGATACCTTCAGACAGGAGGGAAACACGATGGAAAGTCAGCGTGAAAAGACGACGTCTCTTGCCTCTCTTGAGCGGATGTTCGACGTGATTGAGTGTCTGGATGCGGCGCCGAAGGAAATCTCGATCCAGGAGATCAGCAGCGAGACCAACATCAACAAGTCCACAGTATTCCGGATTCTCAACACACTTTGCCTTCGGGGCTACGTTTTCCAGAATCCGGAGACCAAAAAGTATGCGCTCTCTCTGGCCTTTTACCACGTCGGCCTGCGCGCGAAGAACAAGATGAGCGACGCGCAGCGGCTTTCGCCGCTGATTCCCGAGTTGGAGAATCTGCGCAACAAGTATCAGGAAAATGTCAATGTCGCGACGCTGGACTTCTTCTACAAGAAGCGGATGAAGGTCGTAAACCTTCTGAACCTGAAGACGGCGTACATGCTTGAACGGCCGGAGCGCGACATCAGCTCGCTCGAGGCCTATACCTCTGCCGCCGGCAAGTGCCTGCTGGCGTTCTCTCCGGATACATATCTGGAACACTTCAAGGATTCGCCGCTCGAGCGCGTCACGCCGTACAGCATCGCCGACTGGAACTCGCTGACGAAGGAGCTGGAGAAGATCCGCGCGCAGGGCTTTGCCGAATGCGTCAACGAACACGAGATCGGCGTCAGCTGCATCGCCGTACCCGTCTTTTCGATGACAGGCTCCGATATCAAGGCCGCGCTGTCGATCTCCGGCGAATCAGAGCGTATTTCCAGGGAGCGCTCCGACGGGATGATCGCCGATCTGCACGCCATGGCAGCGAAAATGGCGTCCGCCTTCTGAAATTCCGGAAACGGACGCCCACACCGCCAAAGCACAGGGCGAAACCATGGACATTTTAGACAAGGCCGGCGAAATAAAATTGGGGATTTGTAACGAATTTCAATTTTCATCTTGACTGCGCGGTTTTTGGGGTCTACTGTAGTGACAGTGAGTTGAGTTTTTTATTTGAGGAAAAAAAGAAACGACGTTTCTCTGAGAGAAATGTGCGGCAATCGACTGTTTTTTTGCCGCAAAAATGAAATGCAAGATCTCTGAAAGAAATATCTGGAATGCGAAGGAGAGGCCATAATGCTTTCAAAGGAACAAAAAACGGAGCTTGAAATTTTTGCCTGCAACATCCGCAAGCAGGCAATCAAGTCCATGGCGAGTGCCGGACGCGGACACGTCGGCGGCGCGATGAGCATGGCGGACGCGCTTGCCGTGCTGTACGGCAAGCAGATGCGGATCGATCCGGCCCGGCCGAGATGGGAGGACCGGGACCGCTTTGTGCTCAGCAAAGGCCACGCCGGCCCGTCGCTGTATGCGACGCTGGCCCTGAAGGGCTATTTCCCCGTGGAGGAGCTGTATACGCTCAACCAGGGCGGGACGCGGATCCCCAGTCATCCGGACCGGAACAAGACCTGCGGGATTGACTTCTCCTCCGGCTCGCTCGGAAACGGGCTGAGCATTGCCTGCGGCAGCGCGCTGGGCGCGCGGGTGCTCGGCAGAAACTATGACACCTACTGCATGGTCGGCGACGGCGAGTGCGACGAGGGCGAGATCTGGGAGGCGGCGCTGTTCGCGGCGCACCAGAAGATCTCCAATCTGATCGCCATGATCGACAAGAACGGCCAGCAGATCGACGGACACACGCAGGAGATCTGCAATTTGGGCGACATTGCGAGAAAATTCGAGGACTTCGGCTGGTATGTGCAGCAGATCGACGGGCACGACGTCGCGGCCATCGACGCCGCGGTGGACAGCGCGAAGGCGCAGAGCGAACGGCCCTCGGCCATTGTGCTGTGTACCGTGAAGGGCAAGGGCTGCAGGATGGCGGAGGAAGCCGGAATGTGCCACCACATGCCGGTGAGCCAGGCGAACTGCGACGCCGAATGGGCGCTTCTGGATCAAAGGATCGCGGAGCTGCAGGAAGAACGGGAGGATGTGCGGAATGGTTAAGCTCAGCCAGAAGGCGAAGGCCGACAAGGCCATGAAGGACGTATTGTCCGAGACGCTCTGCGAAATGGGCGCCGAGGACCGGCGCGTCGTCGTGTTCGACGCCGACCTGGCCGGCCCGAGCGGAACGGCCGTGTTCGGCAAAAAATTCCCCGAGCGTTTCTTTGACTGCGGGATCATGGAGGCAAACATGGCCGGCGCGGCCGGCGGGATCTCCGAATCCGGCGCGATCCCGTTCATCCACTCCTTCTCCGCGTTCGCCTCGCGCAAGTGCATGGATCAGATTTTCATGGCCATGTGCTATCCGAAAGCGAACGTCAAGATCCTCGCGTCCGATCCGGGCATTACCGCCCAGGACAACGGCGGCAGCCATCAGGGCATGGAGGATATGGGGATGCTGATGGGGCTGCACAACATCACGCTGCTGGAGCCGGCGGACGACGTGGCGTTCCGCTGGATGCTCCGGACAGTGAAGGATACGTGGGGTGTCCACTACATCCGCTTTTTCCGCCGGGCGCAGGACAGCATCTACGATCAGGACACACAGTTCGAGCTCGGAAAAGCGAACATCCTCCGGGACGGGAGCGACGTGACCATCTTTGCCAGCGGCATCGAGGTGCGGGAGGCGCTGACGGCGGCTGACCTGCTGGCCGCGAAGGGGATTCGGGCCCGGGTCGCGGACATGTTTACCTGGAAGCCCATCGACGAGCAGATGATCGTCCGCTGCGCGCGGGAGACCGGCGCGATTGTCACTGCGGAAAACCACAGCGAGGACAACGGTCTCGGCCACGCGGTCGCCGCGGTGCTTGCGCAGACGGTCCCCTGTCCGTGCGAATTCATCGGCATCCATGAATTTGGAGAGGTCGGGGATCTGCCGTTCCTGCTCCGGCGGTTCGGGCTCGGCGCGGAATCGATCGCGGCGGCCGCCGAAAAGGCGATTGCCAGGAAGTAGGCGCGGCGCATGGACAGGTACTTCCAGTGTATTACGCAGGTCGCGCTGGTCGTGAAGGACCGCGACGCGACGGTCGCGCGTTATCGCGAGATCATGGGACTCGAGCCGTTTCTCCTGTGCGCCACGCCGCGGCTTCCGGGCCGGAGATTCCATGGGATCGAGGAGGACTTTGAGGTCAAGGCGGCTGTTTATCATTTGAAAAACGGCGTGGATCTCGAGGTTCTGGAGCCGAGCAGGGGACACTCCGTCTGGCAGGAATTTCTCGACCGGCACGGAGACGGGCTGCACCACCTCATGTTCGACGTCGATGACCTGGACGAATTTGAAAAATATATGGCATCCAAAGGGATCGGGGTGGCGCAGAGCGGCCCCTCCCAGGAGGCCGGAAAGCGTTGGGTATACTTCGATTCCTATGAGGAGCTCGGCTTCTATGTGGAAGCGAAAACGAAGGGAAAGGAGCCGCGGTTATGAACGATCAGGAATGCTACGAGCGCGTGGCGCGCGTATTTCCCATGCTGGAACGGGTGGAGGACCGGCAGACGGCGTACAAGGTTGCCAGAAGCTGGATGTATTCGCTGGAGCACAGCAAGTGGGCGTCCATCGAGGACGGCTGCTATTCTCCGAACGTGCCGGACAAAAAGCTCGCGGATCACGTCAGGGTCGCGACGGAGGGCGCGATGGCGCTCGCCGAGCTGATCCATAAGTACCACGGGTATGAATTCGATATGCAGCGGCTGCTGGTGCTCGGGCTGATGCACGACTGCTGCAAGCTGATGGAATACGAGCCCGACGGCAAGGGCGGCGGGCAGCTTTCGGAATACGGAAAAAAGCTGCCGCACGGCGCGATCAGCGCGATGATCGCCTATGAGCAGGGCTTCGACCTGGAGATGATCCATTTGATCATCACGCATTCCTCGCACATTAAGAACAAGCCGCAGGACGTCGAGGGCGTGCTGTTCGGGTTTGCGGACCTTGCGGACACGCAGGTCCACTTCTTCCACGCCGGACTTCCGCTCATCACGGAGCTGTAGAAAGCGGGGACTGCATGACGGAAAAAGAAAAGCATTTTGTTCTGGCGGTCAACATCGGTTCGACCTCCACGAAGATCGCGCTGTATGACGGAAAAAACTGCATTTGGAGCGAAACGTGCAGGCACAGCCCGGAGGAGATCAAGCCCGACGCGCCGATTTTCGACCAGACGGACATGCGCCTGGCGGCGATCCGGGAGGCGATGGAGAAGCATGGCTGCCAGCCGTCCGATTTTGCGCTGGCCATCGCCCCCGCCGGCCTTCTGCCGCCCACGGAAAAAACGCGCATCACGGCGGGCGCCTACGGCGTCTCGGAGGCGCTGCTGTGCGCGCTGCGCGACCACCCCATGGAGCCGCACCCGGTCAATCTGGGCCCCGCCATCTGCCGGAAGCTGGCAGAGGAGGGCGGCGGTCTTGCGGTTGCCTACGACGCCACCACAGTCGATGAGATGGACCCGGTGCTGAAGATCACGGGCTTCCCGGCCATAGAGAGAAAAGCGCGGGGCCACAATCTCAACGAACGCACAATGGCGATGCAGTACTGCGAGCAGGCCGGGCTCGACTACCGGACGCAGAACCTCATCATCGCGCACATGGGAGGCGGCTCGACGGTTGCGCTGCACCGGCACGGACAAATCGCCGACATGATCTCCGACGACATCCAGCAGTTCTCGCCTACGCGCTGCGGCGGTATTCCCGCGTATGATCTGGCCCGGTATGTCAAGGCGAGCAGCCTGGGCATCGACGAGCTGCTGGCGCTCATGAACAGGAAAAGCGGGCTGTACGGCCATCTGGGAACGACGGACATGCGCGAGATCGAGCGGCGCATCAAGGCCGGCGACGAAAAGGCCGCAATGGTGCTGGAGGCCATGTGCATCGGCGTGGCCAAGGCGATCGGCGAGCTGGCCGCGGTGGTCAGCGGCCGGGTCGATCATATCATCCTGACGGGCGGCATCGCAAACTCCCGTCTGGTCACGGACCAGATTACAGACAGGATCTCGTTTCTTGCGCCGGTGCACGTCATGCCGGGCGAGAACGAGATGCTCGGACTGGCGCTCGGCGGCGAGCGCATCCTGCAGGGGCGGGAAATAATCAAGGAATATGTATAATTACATATAAAAATTTCAAGGAGGCAAACAATGAAAAAGATCATCGCGTTGGTTCTGGCGGCAATGATGATCCTCAGCATGGCCGCTTGCACTGCCAAGACAGAGGAAACCACTGCATCGACAAGCGCAACCTCAACAACGGCCGCCGCGGCGAGTGCCTCGGCAGCGTCCTCCTCTGCGGGCAACGCGGCGGAGACGGCGCAGGCTGCCGCCGAGGGCAGCGCGGACAGCACGGGCTGGCAGAATGTGATTTATGCTTCCGCCAAGGGCGGCAACATCGACGCCGTCGATTACGACACGACGGCGACCAGCACGAAGGATACTCTGGTTGTACAGATCCCGACGGACCCCGGCACGTTTGACCTGACCTATCAGCAGACCGCGCAATACACGCTCACCTGGGTCTACAACAAGCTGCTTACCTACCGGTATGACGAGTCGGGCGCCGTCGGCGCGTTCGTGACGCCGGAATCCCTTGCGACCGATTACAAGGTGGACGACGACGGTCTCGGCATTACCTTTACCCTGCGCCAGGGCGTCAAATTCTCCAACGGCTATGACTTCACCGCGGAGGACGCCAAATTCTCTCTTCAGCACGCGAGCAGCCTGAGCGATCTCGCGGTGATGGACGCCGACAACATCGAGGTCGTGGACGACTATACCATCCATGTGCCGCTGAAGCACAAGGACGCGAACGCGGTGTATGACGTCGGCGGCATCGCCCAGATGCACTCCTATAAGTACTGGCAGGAATGCGGCGGCGAAGCGGGCGACGCGGAATTCTGCTCCACCAAGGCCGTCGGCACCGGCCCGTACATGCTCAAGGAATGGAACTCCGGCGACTCCATCGTCCTGGTGGCCAATCCGTACTATTTCAATGACGAACCCATCATCAAGAACGTGATCCTCCGCGTGATCTCCGACCCGTCCGTTGCGTTCATGGCGCTGCAGAACGGCGAGATCGACTGGATGACCGACACCTCCTGCAACTGGACTGACGTTTCCACAGTCGTGGACGGCAGCGTCGACGGCATCACGGACTACGTGGAATACTCCACGACCTGCCATACCCTGATCGAGGACTGCTCCGAGGGCAGCCCGCTCGCAGACCTGAACGTCCGCAAGGCGGTCGCCTATGCGATCAACCGCGAGGACATTGCGACCTACGTCTACGAGGGCGCGGGCTACTGCACCAACTCCATCGTCTCCATGTCCTCTCCCGGCACAGTCGAATACGATCCGTGGCCGTATGAGTACAGCCCCGACAAAGCCAAGGAATGCCTGGCGGCCGCCGGCTACGCGCCCGGCGAGCTTTCGCTGAACATTGTCATCGGCGCCGGCGACACCCTCCGCGGCAGCGCGGCTGAGCTCATGATCTCCACCTTCGCCGAATGCGGCATCAATCTCGAAATCAAGTACGTGGACATTGCGGCGGTTGCCGACACGCTTGTCAACCAGCCTCAGGAATGGGACCTCGCGCTCAAGGGCACCTCCAACGGCAACTACACGGAGCCCTATGCGGCCACGTTCTTCTCCGACGCCGGCGTCCTCTCCGTACAGTGCCACCCGCAGAATGATCCGGCCTATGCCAAGATGGTCGAGCTGGCCAAGCAGATGAACGAGGCGACTTCGGACGAAGAGCGCAACAACGTCTGGAAGCAGCTGCAGGACTACTATCTGAGCGACTGCATGTATTCCTACAAGATCGTCTCCGTCGTCGGACACAACCTGATCTCCTCGCATCTCAAGAACTACAGCAAGACCTATTATTATAATTTCGACGTCGCACACGCCTACTTCGACTGATCTGCGGCGCGCGGCAACGGGATTCCAAAAAACTCCGGGGATCTGGAAGCTTCCGGATCCCCGGAACAAGAACTGGGAGTTTACGATATGCTCAGATATATTGGGAAACGGCTCGCGCTGATGATCCCTGTTTTGATCGCGGTGACGCTGCTGCTGTTCATTATCCAGGCCGTCGCGCCGGGAGATCCGGCAGTCATGGCGCTCGGACAGGACGCCAGTGAGACGGAGAAGTTCGACTGGAAGGAAGAGCGCGGTCTCAACGATCCGCTGGTTGTCCAGTACTTCAATTATATGAAGAAGCTCGTCTGCGGGGACTTCGGCAACTCTTATTCCGACGGCCGGCCGATCACGCAGAGCATCGTTTCCCGGTGGCCGACAACGATCGTCTACGCGACGGTCAGCCTGCTGATCGCCTCGGTGTTTGGCATCGCGCTGGGCGTTTTGTCGGCAGTCAAACGGGGAAAATTCTTTGACTCCATCATGCGCGTAATCAGCATCGTCATGTTCTCCATGCCGAACTTCTGGTTCGCGCTGCTGCTGATCATCGTATTTGCGCTCGATCTCAAGTGGTTCCCCGTGTCGGGCTTCTACGGCCCCAGGTACTGGGTGCTGCCGGTCGTGGCGCTCATGATCACAAATTCCGCGGGCATTCTCCGCTTCACGCGCAGCTCCATGCTGGACAATCTTCAGGCGGACTACGTCAGAACGGCGCGCGCCAAAGGCCAGACGGAGTTCAAGGTCATTATGCACCATGTGTTCAATAACTCGCTGATTCCCATCGTCACCTATGTGGGAAGCTGCCTGGCCTCCGCCTACGGCGGCGTGATCGTGCTCGAGCAGGTGTTCTCGATTCCCGGACTCGGCTCGCTGCTCATCACAGCCATCAACCACAGAGACTGGCCTCTTTTGAGAGGCTGCGTCATCCTGATTGCGGTGACGACCGCCGTGATGAATCTGCTGATCGACCTGATCTATGCGTTCCTGGACCCGCGGGTAAAAGCCCGGTTCAAGAACGACGCTGCCAGGAAGGGTAAAAAGGCTCTCAAAAAAGCGTCGGAAAACGCCTGACCGGGAGAGGTGCTGAACATATGAAGAAAAACGAACATAACAGGACGATCAGACGCCGCAGCATGGCAGGGGAGGTCATAGACCGCCTGGTCCGGAACAAAACGGCGATGATTGGACTTCTGATATTGCTGATCGTGGTATTTTCCTGCATTTTTGCAAATGTGATCTGCCCGGAGGGCTACAACAGCAACGATCTGCCGCACAGGTACATGAGCCCGAGCATAAAGTTCCTCTTCGGAACAGACAGCTTCGGACGCTCGATGCTCGCGCGCGTGCTCTATGGCGGCAGAAATTCGCTGCTGATCGGCTTCCTTGCGACCTGCCTTGCGGCGGTCATCGGCATTGCGCTCGGCGCCATCTGCGGCTATTTCGGCGGCGCTGCCGACATCATCCTGATGAGATTTCTGGATGTGCTGAACGCGATCCCGAACCTGCTGCTGGCGATTGTGATTTCTGCCTGCCTGGGCACGGGCAAGCTCAATACGGTGCTCGCCGTGGGTATTTCCTTCATTCCGGGCTTTGCCAAGCAGGTGCGCGGACCCGTCATTTCCCTCATGGGAAGCGATTACATAGAGGCGGCGCGCTCGATCGACGCCACCAACACGCGGATCATTGTCCGGCACGTTCTGCCGAACGTGCTCTCTCCGCTGATCGTCCAGTTTACGCTGACAATCGCGCTGTCCATCCTCTGCGTGTCGTCGCTGAGCTTCCTCGGCCTCGGCATCCAGCCGCCCGAACCGGAATGGGGCGCGCTGCTCTCCGCCGGGCGGGAATATCTGACGCACTATCCCTACCTGTGCACCTTCCCCGGTCTCGGAATCGCGCTGACCGTGTTTTCGGTCAACCTGTTCGGCGACGGCCTGCGAGACGCCATCGATCCGAAGCTCAAAAATTGAGGTGGCGGCGATGGAAAACAACACAATCCTGTCGATCAGGGATTTAACAGTTCACTACATTACAAGAGAAATGGGCACCTGCCGCGCGGTCAACGATTTTTCGCTTGATATTTTCCGCGGCGAAACGGTCGGCCTGGTCGGCGAAACCGGCGCGGGCAAGACGACCGTGGCGCTGAGCATCATGCGCCTGCTGCAGACGCCGCCTGCAAAGATTGTCAGCGGCAGCATCGAATACAACGGGGAGGATCTGCTCAGGAAGCCCGTCAAGCAGATGCGGAGCATCCGGGGCCAGGAGATCTCCATGATCTTCCAGGACCCCATGACCGCGCTCAACCCGATTGATACGGTGGGAAAGCAGATCGCCGAGGTCATCCGTCTGCATCAGAGCGTCAGCGACGCCGAGGCCGCGGTCAAGGCCGGGGATATGATGGAGCTCATCGGCATCCCCAGAGACCGCTACAACGAATATCCGCACCAGTTCTCAGGCGGCATGAAGCAGCGCATCGTGATTGCAATGGCGCTGGCCTGCTCGCCGCAGCTGCTGCTGGCGGACGAGCCGACCACCGCCCTGGACGTCACGATCCAGGCGCAGGTGCTCGACAAGATCGACGAGCTCAAGAAGATGCTGAATACCTCCGTATTGCTCATTACACACGACCTCGGCGTGGTGGCGGGCATGTGCGACCGGGTGGTCGTGATGTATGCCGGCGAGATTGTGGAGTACGGCACGACGAGAGAGATTTTCAAGCATGCGCTGCATCCGTACACGAAGGGCCTGTTCAACTCGCTGCCGAGTCAGGATACCGAGCGGCTCAAGCCGATCCCCGGCTTGATGCCGGATCCGTCAAATCTGCCCGAGCGGTGCAAGTTCGAGCCCCGCTGCGAGCACTGCGGCGAAAAATGCAGCGCGTGCACGCCGCAGCTGACCGAGATCCGCGAAAATCACTGGGTACGGTGCCATTATGCGCAGGAGGGCTGACGGTGGAGAAATCTGACAACATCCTCGAGGTGAAAGACCTCCAGAAATACTTTGACGTTGCCTCCGGCGAGCTGCACGCCGTGGATCATCTGACGTTTTCCATCCGGCGCGGCGAGACGCTCGGCGTCGTGGGCGAGTCGGGATGCGGCAAATCCACGCTGGGCCGTGTCCTGCTGCACCTGGTCGAGCCGACCGGCGGCGAGATGCGCTACAACGGCGAGGACATCACGAAGGTCAGCCGCAAGCGGCTCAGCGAGCTGCGGCGGCAGATGCAGATGATTTTTCAGGACCCGTATTCGTCGCTGAATCCGCGTTTCACGGTATTCCAGACGATTGCCGAGCCGATGGAGATCGCGGGAGGCTTCACAAAAAGGCAGATCGAGGAGAAGGTGTACGCCATGATGGACACCGTCGGTCTTGACCGCCGCCTGGTCAACAGCTATCCGCACGAGCTCGACGGCGGCCGCCGCCAGCGCATCGGCATCGGCCGCGCGCTCATTCTGGAACCGGAATTCATCGTCTGCGACGAGCCGGTCTCGGCGCTTGACGTGTCCATCCAGGCGCAGATCATCAACCTGCTGCTCGACATCCAGGAACAGCGGAAGCTGACTTATGTGTTCATCACGCACGATATGATGGTCGTAAAATACATCTCTGACCGCATCCTCGTCATGTACATGGGCGAGGTGGCGGAGCTGGCAGAATCGAAAAAGCTCTTTGAGAAGCCGCTCCACCCGTACACCAAGGCGCTGCTCTCCGCGGTTCCGGTGCCCGACGTCGACAACCGGCAGCAGCGCATCATCCTGAAGGGCGAGGTCACTTCCCCGATCAATCCGAAGCCCGGCTGCCGCTTTGCCGCCCGCTGCCGGTATGCCACGGAGATCTGCACCTGCGAGTCGCCGCAGCCGGCGGAGTACGAGCCGGGACACCTCGTGTCCTGCCATCATGCGCAGGAAATCAACAAGAACATCTGATGTGGGAGGATAAACCATGAAAAAAGTTACGGTATTTTATCCGGCATGGGCAACAGAGATTCGGGAACTGCTCAACCGGTATGGCAGACAGTATATTCCGGACGTGAAGATCCAGCACTGCTGCGACGATTCCCTGCTTGACGCGATCCTGGAGGCCGGCTCGATCACGCCGGCGCTGGAGAGAAGGACGATCGACGACTTTGCCGCGGCTGCCGACACCGGATGCGAATATCTGATCGACGCCTGCTCCTCCATCGGCAGCATCGCCACGAAGTACGCCGACGCCTTCCGGGTGCCGCTGCTCCGTATCGACGGGCCCATGTGCAAGTACGCTGCCGAGAACTTCAACCGGATCGGCGTCATCGGCACGCTGGCCACCTCCGTGGACCCGTGCGCGGAGCTGATCCGCAGCTACGCGGCGGAAGCCGGCAAGCAGGACGTCTTCATCGAGGCCGCCACGGCGGAGGGCGCGATGGACGCCTATCAGAAGGGCGATCTGGAGACGGGCCGCCGGATCATCCAGCAAAAGGCGGAAAAAATGTTCGGCTCCGTGGACGTGTTCGTGCTCGCGCAGGGCTCCATGTTCCAGCACAAGCCGTTCATCGAGGAAAAGAGCGGGATGCCCGTGCTCACAACGCCGGAAATGTGCATCCAGAACCTGAAGAGCCTGTTTGAGAGCAAGAAATGAAATCGGAGGCGATTTGAAATGGATAAAATCAGGGAACTGGAGCTGCAGGCCGTGCAGACGCGGCGGGACATTCTCAACCAGGGGCCGCGCTGCGGCTGCCGCGTCCATGTTGCGCCGGCGCTCTCCTGCGCCGACATCCTGACGGCGCTGTACTTCGACGTCCTGAAGATCGACGCGGCCGATCCGCAGCGGCGCGACCGCGACCGCTTTGTGATTTCCAAGGGCCATGCCTGCCCGGCCCTGTATTCGGTGCTGTGCAGAAGAGGTTATTTCCCGGAGGAATACCTGTGGAGCGCCAAACAGCTCCACAGCAAGCTGCAGGGCCACCCGGACATGCGCAAGACGCCCGGCATCGACATGACGAGCGGCTCGCTCGGCAACGGCATTTCCACGGGCTTCGGCATCGCGATGGGCCTCAACTACCAGAAGATCGACGCGAAAGTGTTCGTGCTGCTCGGCGACGGCGATTCGCAGGAGGGCATCGTGTGGGAGGCGCTGATGGCTGCGCCGAACAAGGGCTGCCGCAACCTGAAAATCATCATCGACTACAACCACCTGCAGAGCTCCGGAAGCGTGGACAAGATCATGAATATGGAGCCGCTCGCCGATAAGCTGCGGGCCTTCAACTGGAACGTCACAGAGATGCGCGGCAACGACATGGCAGACGTTGTGAAAACGCTGCATACGGCGTACGACACCGACGCCCCCTGCGCCATCATCGCCCATACCACAAAGGGCAAGGGCGTGAGCTTCATCGAGAACAACAACGCCTGGCATTCAAAGCTTCCGACCGAAGCGGAGCTGACCGCCGCCATGGCTGAGCTGGATCAGGCGGAACGCGCCATCCGCGAGCGTTAAGGAGGGAATGGAATGTACCAGCTGGAGAAAAACAATACACGAATCGCGATCGGCGACGAGATCTTTCAGCTCGCCAAGAGCGATCCCGGCATCTTTGTAATCGGCGGCGACGCCGCCACCTCCATGGGCCTGACGGAGATGGAAAAGACGTTCCCGGAGCGGTGCGTCAACGTGGGCATCGCGGAACAGAACGCCATGGCCTCCGCCTGCGGCCTGGCCTCGACGGGCCTGACGGTTTTCATCGCGGGCTTCGCCCCGTTTGTCACGATGCGCGCGGTCGAGCAGTTCCGCACATTTGCATGCTATCCGAACCTGAATGTAAAGGTCTTCGGCGGGCAGGGCGGGCTCTCCGCCGCCAATGAGGGAGTCACGCACCAGGGCACGGAGGACTACGGCATCATGTCGATATTCCCGAACTGCACGGTCGTGGTGCCGGCTGACTGCAACTCGGCAAGGGTCATCACCAGAGCCATTGCGGCTGCCTGCGGCCCGGCCTACATCCGCGGCGGCAAGAGCTCGACCTACGGCATTTTCGGGCCGGACTACCGTTTCCAGATCGGCAAGGCCAACCGCCTGCAGGACGGCGACGACGTTACGATCATTGCCTGCGGCGCGTCTGTGTACCACGCGCTCATGGCCGCGGAGGAGCTGGGAAAAGAGGGCATCCGGGCGGACGTGGTGGAAATGCCCTGTGTAAAGCCGATCGATGCGGCTGCGATCATAGAATCCGCCGGCCGCACGCACGCGGTCGTCACGGTGGAGGATCACCAGATCCACGGCGGTCTCGGCAGCGCGGTCGCAGAGGTGCTCAGCGAAAATTGCCCGACATACCTGCGCAGGCTCGGCCTGCGGGATACCTTCGGGGAGTCGGGCGAGCACTACGCGCTGCTCGATTATTTCGGAATCGGCGTGAAGGACGTCGTCCGGTCCGCGAAGGAGCTGCTCGCGCTCAAAACGGCGAAGCGCTGAAAGGTGGGGCACAGAATGCTGAAAATTCGGGAGGACCGCTGTAAGGGCTGCGGCCTGTGCGTTCGCGCGTGCCCGCTGAAGCTGCTGAAGCTCGACGGAGACAGAATCAACGCGAACGGCTACCATCCGGCCTGCCTGACGGACAGGCAAGCATGCATTTCCTGCTGCGCGTGCGCGCTCACATGCCCGGATATGTGCATTGAGATTACTCAGGCATAGCGGGCGACAGGAAGGGGAACAACATGGCAAAAAAACTGTTAAAAGGCAACGTGGCGATTGCGGAGGCCGCGATTCAGAGCGGCCTGGACTTTTTCTTCGGCTACCCCATCACACCGCAGAACGACATTCCGGAGTATCTGTCGGAGCATCTGCCGGAGCATGGGGGCACCTTCCTGCAGGCGGAGAGCGAGCTTGCGGCCATCAATATGTGCGAGGGCGCCGCGGCAACCGGCGCGCGGGTCATGACGAGCACCTCCGGTCCCGGCCTTTCGCTCATGCAGGAGGGAGTGTCCAACATCGCGGCGCTCGGCCTCCCGATGGTGATCGTCAGCATGATGCGCAGCGGCCCCGGCAGCGGCACCATCTATGCAAGCCAGGGCGACTACTTCCAGGCTACGCGCGGCGGCGGAAACGGCGACTATAACGTGGCGGTGCTCGCGCCTGCCTCTGTGCAGGAGGCTGTGGATCTGCTTCAGGATGCGTTCGACCTCACGGACAGGTACCGCGTGCCGGTGCTGCTGCTGGGAGACGCGATCATTGGCCAGATGATGGAACCGGCGGAGATCCTGCCGCGCAGGAGGACGCCGTACGACATTTCCGCCTGGGCAACCAGGGGCTGGGACGACAAATCGCGCGCTCGCGTGGCGATGGCGTCCAGAAATCCGACCCTGCAGGACAACATTGACAGGATCGAGGGCATGTACGATCGCTTCCGGCAGCTTTCGGAGGCTTACACCCGCTGCGAGGAGGACGGCGTCGATGGCGCTGAGGCCGTGGTGGTTGCCTACGGCAGCGTGTCGCGGATGGCGAAAGAGGCCGTGCAGGCGCTGCGGGAGCAGGGCTTCCGCGTGGGTCTGCTGCGCCCGATCACCCTCTGGCCGTTCCCGTACGAGGCAATCCGAAGAGCGGCGGAGCAGAAGTCGGTAAAAAAGATCGTCGTGGCGGAGATGTCCGCGGGACAGATGCTCCAGGATGTCCGTCTCGGCGTGGAGGGCGTCAAGCCCATCGCGTTTTTCAGAAGACTGGCCGCGCAGATTCCGCTCCCCGATGAGATCGCACAGTTCGTGAAGGACAGTCTGAAAGCATAGTAGACAGGAAGTGAAACAAATGGCAAAGACCTTTTCCGTGACAAAAATGCACATCGACGTGCCGCTGCATTACTGTCCGGGCTGCACCCACGGGATTGTGGAGCGCCTTGTGTGCGAGTGCATCGAGGAGCTGGGCATCCAGGACCGCACCATCGCGATCCCCGGCGTGGGCTGCTCCGGCATTGCGGTCGCATATTACAACGTTGACGCGCACAACCCGAGCCACGGCCGCGCGCTGGCTGTCGCAACCGGCACGAAACGGGCGCTTCCGGACCGGATTGTGTTCACCTATCAGGGGGACGGCGATCTGGCCGGGATCGGCATGTGCGAAAGCGTGCACGCAGTCGCCAGGGGCGAAAAGCTGACGACAATTTTTATCAACAACATGATCTACGGCATGACCGGCGGACAGGTTTCTCCGACCACGCTGCTCGGGCAGAAGTGCACGACCGCCGTCAACGGCCGCGACCCGGACGTGAACGGCTATCCCGTCCATGTGTCGGAGATGATGTCGCAGCTCATGGGCGCGTACTATGTCGAGCGTGTGGCTGTGAACAACACGAAAAACATCCTCCGCGCAAAGAAAGCGATCAAAAAGGCGTTCCAAAACCAGATCGACGGCAAGGGCTTCAACCTGATAGAGGTGTTGGCGAGCTGCCCGACGAACTGGCACATGACGCCCTGCCAGGCGATGGACTACATCGACGAGACGGCAAAGTTCTACCCGCTTGGCGTATACCGCGACAGGGACAGCGAGGAAGGGAGCGCGAGGCCGAAATGAAGGAACTGATCTTTTTCGCCGGGTCCGGCGGGCAGGGCGTGCTCTCCGCGGGCAAAATGTTCAGCGAGGCCGTCATGGAGGAGGGAAAACAGATCACCTACTTCCCGGCTTACGGCTCGGCTGTGCGGGGCGGAACCTCGAATGTCACGGTCTGCGTGTCGGACCGTCCGATTGCCTGCCCGGTCGTCATTCCCGGAAAGGTATCTGTCGGCGTGTATTTCAATCCCGATTCGATGGACGCATTTGAAAGCTACATTCTGCCGGGCGGAACGCTCCTGTACAACGACTCGCTGATCCACCGCGCGCCGGCCCGCAGCGACATCCGCTATTTCCACGTGCCAGCCAACCGGATCGCCGAGGAAAGCGGCAGCATCAAGAGCGTCAACATGGTGATGCTGGGAGCGCTGCTCGCGCTGACGGGAATCTGCAGCTGCGAAACGATGTACCGCATCCTGGACGGGGTGTTCACAGGGCCCAAGAAAAAGCTTGCGGAGATCAACCGCAGCGCGATCAAAGCCGGCGCGGAATACATGCGCGCGCATGCCGCCGGAGAAGAGGCAGGAAAATGAAAGCATTTTACATCAACGCTCCGCGCGAAACCGAGTTCCGCGAGATCCCCGTGCCGAAGATCGAAGACCCGCACGACGTGCTCGTGCAGGTAAAGGCTGTCGGGATCTGTGCCTCGGACGTCCATACCTTCGAGGGCTATAACCAGCTTCCGCCCACGATTCCCGGCCACGAATATGCCGGCGTCGTCGCGGAGGTCGGCTCCGCGGTCAAAAATCTCCGACCGGGAGACCGGGTCGTCAACCGCATTATGAAGTATTGCGGCGCGTGCTATGCCTGCAGGAAGGGCGAGATCGGCGTCTGCGGACATGCAGCCTATTCCGGCTTTCAGATTCCGGGCGGCTTCGAGGAGTACGCGGTCTGCGACGAGCGCCAGTGGATCCCCTACGACATGGATGTGAGCTTTGAGCAGGCCGCCATGGTTGAGCCGTTCACGATCGGTATGCAGGCGTGCAGCAGAGGGCAGGTCGGCGCGGGCGATACGGTGCTCATTCACGGCGCCGGCACGATCGGCGACGTCAATCTGGTCATTGCGAAACGGCTCGGCGCGCGCGTCATCATCAGCGATCTGATCCCCGAGCGGCTGGAAATGGCCCGGAAGCTCGGCGCGGACGCCGTCGTCCATTCCAAGGAGGAAGACCTCGGCGAGAAGCTGCGGGAATTCACGGACGGCGAGGGCGCCAACGTCATCATCGACTGCGTGGGGCTGCCGTCGCTCATGCATTTCAACATTGAAAACGCATCCCGCTTCGGCAGGATTGTGCTGGTAGGCCACACGAAAGCCGATTTTTCCGCGCAGTGGGATCTCGTTACGCACAAGGAGCTGTCCATCGTCGGCTCCTGCAACGAGTCGTACAAGACGGAGCAGGTCATAAAAATTTATCCGGAGATTCTGGACAAGGTCAATTTGATGCTGACGAAGGTTCTTCCGTTCGAGAAGGCGCGCGAGGGCTTTGAGCTTGCAGCCTCCCGCGACCCCGGCGTCGTCAAGGTGGTCGTGAAGGTCTGCGGCTGACAAGGGACGGCATCCATTCCGGTATGGTCCGGGGAACGCGCGGGAAATCCGGAAGGGCTCGCCGCGCGTTCCCCCTTTTCATGCAACAAAAACAGCATTACGGGAAACGAGGTTCCACATAGCCGTGAAAAACAAAAAACCCATATACGCGCTCGTCAGCTGCATGTGCATGATGCTCATGCTCGGCATCATCTATCTCTGGAGCATCTTCCGCGAGCCGGTGGTGCAGTACTTCAGCTGGACACAGAAGGGCGCGTCGTCCGTATTCTCCATCATGCTGCCCATGAACGTGTTCGGCATCATCGCCGGCGGCTTTCTGAACGACAAAAAGGGGATGCGGTTTGTCCTGACGCTCGGCGCGCTCCTCGCGGTCTGCGGCATGCTCCTGACCTCGTTCGTCACGGCCTCGGCGCCGTGGGCGATCTATGTGACGTACGCCGGGATGGTCGGCCTTGGGGCCGGCCTCATCAACAACACCTGCCTTTCCTGCGTCCAGAAGTGGTGGTTCGACAGAAAGGGTCTGGCGGTCGGCCTGACCAACTGCGCCTACGCGCTGTCGTCGGTTGTGTTTGCGCCGCTCATCAACTGGATGCTCAAGACGGAGCTGAGCGTCCCGGGCACGTTCCGGGTGCTGGCGGCTCTGCTGCTGCTCCTGTTTCTGGCTGCCGGAAGAAACATCTGCCAGCCGCCGGAGGGATGGATTCAGCCGACCGCAGCGACAGCGGCGAAGAAAAACGTGACAGGGCGGCAGTACAGACCGGACGAGGTCATCCGCTCCCCCAAATACTATCTGCTCGTGTGCTGTATTGTCTGCCTGACCTCCGGCTATCTGATGCTCAACCCCATGTTCAAATCCTACGCAATCGCGAAGGGGCTGACCGAGACCATGGCCGTGAGCTGCGTGATGATCTCCGGCATCGGCTCGGCGAGCGGACGGCTGCTCGTCGCGTGGATTACCGACAGGCTCTCAAGCCTGAAAATCATGCTGGCCATTTACGCGCTGCTCTTTGTCTGCATGGGCCTTTTATTTGTCGCGGGCGGCTGGGGCTACGCGGCCTGCATCGCGGGGATTTCCTTCTGCTACGGCGCGTCGTCCAGCCTGACCAGCATTATGAACGTGGAATCCTTCGGCAGCAAATATCTCAGCTCCAACTATGGGCTGATGGCCGTTGCCGTGCTGATCTCGGGCATCGTCTCGCCGTCCCTGAGCACCCTGCTCAGCCCCGACGGAATCCCGTCCACAGCCACCTTGGCCGTGCCCATGGCGATGGCGCTCGCCGGCGCGCTCTGCACGCTGGCCATAACCGCCGTCAACAGGAGGGACCGCTGAGATGGAGCATACGGAGCAGGCCATGTTCGGCATCCGCGGGCGAACGGTCGTGGTGACGGGCTGCTGCGGCGCGCTGGGAGCGGGCCTGTGCCCGATCCTTGCGCAGCTTGGCGCAAGCGTCGCCTGTCTTGGCCATGACCGGGAAAAGAGCGTCCGGCTTGCCCGGGAGATTGCCGAACAGACGGGCGGCACTGCGCGCGGCTATGCCGCGGAGCTCGCCGACGAGCGCTCGGTCGCTTCGGCGTTTGCGGAAATATACGGGGATTTCGGCTCCGTCTGGGGGCTCGTGCATACGGCGGGCATCACGCATGTCCGCTTTCTGCGCGAAATGGATATTGAAAACTGGCAGCGCGTGATGGACGTCAACGCCAAGGGGACGCTGCTCTGCGACAAATATGCGGAAAAATATATGGAGCGGCAGCGGGCCGGGCGAATCGTCAACATCAGCTCTCCGGCGTCAGCGCAGGGAAAACCTGGTTATACGGCGTACACGGCCAGCAAGGCGGCGGTGGATGGAATTACGAAGTGCCTGTCGCAGGAATGGGGGCGCATGGGGATCACCGTAAACGCGGTGTGGCCCTCGTATATGCCGGGCGTGATGAACCGCAGCCAGTGGGGCGCGGAGGCCGACCGTCGGGAGCGCGAGATGGCGTCGGCGAACCCGCAGGGCCGCAACTGCAGCGCGGAGCTGATGAGCGGGCTGCTGGTGTTTCTGCTGTCCGATTCGTCCTCGTTTGTCAACGGGCAGATCATCGCCTGCGACGGCGGATGGAACGCCGGCCACTTCACCCAGGCGCTGCCGCAGGACCGGTATGCGGACGAAATGACGGAGGCGCCGCATGGCGGACAATGACGGAAGACTTCGGCTGATCCTCGGAACGATGACGTTCGGCGCGCGTGCCGACGCGCCCCAGGTCCGCGCGATGCTGGAAGCCGCGCTGCGGCTTGGCATCAAAGAGCTCGACACAGCCTACGTCTACCAAAACGGGGACAGCGAGCGGGTGCTCGGCGCTGCGCTGCAGGCGTTTGCGCCGGGCAGCTTTCGCATTGCCGCGAAGGTCAGCCCGAAGCCCACGGGCAGGCTGGACCGGGACGCGGTTCTGTCTCAGCTCGGGACGTCGCTGCAGCGGCTCGGCGTGGAAAAGGCCGATGTGCTCTATCTGCACTTCCCAAACCATGCGACGCCGCTGGCACAGACGCTGGAGGCCTGCATGGAGCTGCGGGAGGCCGGAAAGTTCGGCGAGCTCGGACTGAGCAACTTCCCCGCGTCTCTCGTGCTGGAGGCCGCGGAGATCTGCGCCGTCCGCGGCTGGGAAGCCCCGACGGTCTATGAGGGCGTGTACAACGCCTTCAGCCGCTCGTCGGAGGCGCTGATGCCGACGCTCCGTGCCGCCGGAATGCGGTTCGCAGCGTATAACCCGCTGGCTGGCGGGCTGCTGTGCGGAAAGTATCATACGGCCGGTCAGCTCCCGCAGACGGGGCGCTTTGCCGACATGCCGGGCTATCGCGACCGGTACTGGAAGGAATCCTACTTCGCGGGCCTTTCGCCGGTGCGCAGAGCCTGCGCGGAAGCGGACATTTCCATGACGGATGCCGCGCTGCGCTGGCTGCAGTTCCACTCCCGGCTGGACGCCTCCGCAGGCGACGGCGTGATCCTCGGCGTATCGGGGCTTGCCCAGCTGCTGCAGAATGCCGCCGCGTGCGGGCACGGACCGCTGCCTGCAACGGTTGCGCAGGCGTTTGAAGAGGGCTGGCTTTTGTGCGCGAAGGATGCGCCGCCCTATTACCGGTTCATCGGATGAGAGATACCGGCACGGATTCGGAGGAAGCATGAACGGACGCAGCAGGCCGGCGGGCGGCGCCATGCAGGACTTTACGCAGGGAGACATCCGCGCTCCGCTGCTGCGCTTCGCCGCGCCGCTGTTCCTTTCAAACATCCTGCAGGCAATCTACAACATGGTCGACATGGTCGTCGTTGGGCAGTTCGTCGGGAAGGCCGGACTGTCGGCCGTTTCCATCGGCGGCGACCTTCTCAACCTGCTGACGTTTCTGGCGATCGGCTTCTCCAACGCGGGGCAGGTGATCCTGGCGCAAAATCTCGGGGCGGGGCGGCGGGGCAGTCTTGGCCGTATTGCGGGAAATCTTCTGACGCTGCTGCTCGGCAGCGCGCTGGTGCTCACGGCGGTCTGCTTTCAGCTTCGCTGGCAGCTCCTGCGCTGGATGAACACGCCGCCCGAGGCGTGGGACTACGCGCTTGACTATGTGACGACGTGCATCCCCGGCCTTGTATGCATCTACGGCTACAACGTCGTGAGCGCGGTGCTGCGCGGCCTGGGCGATTCCAGGCACCCGTTCATGTTCATTGCGGCGGCAGCGGTGCTCAATCTGCTGCTCGACCTGCTTTTTGTCGCCGTATTCCGCATGGCGGCCTTCGGCGCGGCACTGGCCACAGTCATCGGGCAGGGCGTCAGCTTTTTCCTGGGGCTTGGCTTTTTGCTTCGGCGCGGCAGAGGCCTGGGACTCCGGCTGACCCGGGACTGCTTCCGGCCCGACCGCGCCGTGCTGGGGACCCTTGTCCGCGTGGGCCTGCCCATGGCAATCAAATCCGCCTCCGTCACAATCTCCAAGCTGTTTGTGGACGCCCTGGTCAACGACTGCGGCGTGGTCGCCTCCAGCGCCTCCGGAATCGAGAGCAAGCTGAATGTCGTGAGCAACCTCTTTTCCAACGCGGTCAACATCGGCTGCAGCACGATGATTGGGCAAAACATCGGCGCGGAGAAATACGACCGCGTGCCGAAGATCATGCGCGAGTCGTTTTCCATCAATCTGCTCTGCGCGCTGGGGCTCTCCGCTGCGCTGCTGGCGGCGCCGCGGCTGGTGTTCGGCGTATTTACGGCGGATGCGGAGGTCATCGCGGTTTCCATGGAAATGATCCCGGTGCTGCTGCTGATCTTCCTCGGGAGCGCATTCCGTTCGCCCAACAGCGGCCTGATCGACGGGAGCGGCAATTACCGGCTCAATTTCGTCGTGGCGCTCCTGGACGGAATCGTCAACCGCATCGGCTTCGCGCTGCTCTTTGGCTTCGCGCTGCATATGGGGTGGCTTGGCTTTCTCTACGGCGACGCCGCTGCGGGCTTCACACCGTTTTTAATCGGGGGCGTCTACTATTTAAGCGGGAAATGGCGCACAGCAAAATATATCATCCGCGGAATACCCGAAACGGAGGAAAAACCGAACGGACGCAGGCAGCGGCGGAACGGCGGCCGGACAGGACCGGAACCGCCGCCCTGACGGCGAACGAACAGCAGCGCGAGCTGCTGTTCGTTCCAAAACTGCGCCGCCGCTCCGGCACCGGATACGGCGTGCATATAGCAGCGCGGGGGCTGAAAGCAGGTTCAGCCCCCGCGCTGCTGCGTGGGATGTGCTGCGGCTTCGGAGGACGGGGCGGGAGTTACCTGAGCTCCGTCCAGCTCTCCGTGCCGTTGGCGTTTTCTTCGTAATCGTGGGCGTTCGAGGCCTCGGCGATTTCATAATAGGCCCAGTAGCTTCTGCCGACGTCCGGGAAGGTCCTGACGCGGTGGCTGTCGACATAGCCGGTGTCCGCCGCGCGGCCGAGCATCCGGTTGACGATCTTGGCCACCTCCGCGCGGGTGATGGAGCTGCCCGGACGGAAGGAGCCGTCGGCATAGCCGGAGATCCAGCCCTGGCTGGACGCGAACGCGATGTACCCGTACGCCCAGTGGCTGCGGCTGACGTCCGTGAAGGAGCAGTCCTCCGCGGTCAGGGTGACGAAGCGGGTGGCCATCGCCACGAACTCCGCGCGGGTGATGGAAGCGTTGGGCCGGAAGGTGCCGTCGGCATAGCCGGCAATGATGCCCAGGCCCGCCAGCTTCTGCACCGCCTCCGCGTACCACGCGTTCGCTTCCACGTCCGGGAAGAAGCTCCTTCCGCCGGCCGACGGATCGTTCAGCAGGCGATAGAACAGCATGGCCGTTTCCGCGCGGGTGATGTTCCGGTTGGGCCCGAATTCGCCTGTCGCGTAGCCCCCGAGATAGGCAATATGGTCTTTGGTATTGAGAAGGCCCTCGGAGGCCTTTTCCGTCCACTTGGCATAGACCGTGGTGTCCTCGGTCAGGGTGATTTTGGTGACCGCCTGCGTAAGCTCCGCGTCGAGATACCAGCCGTCAAACGCATAGCCCGCCCTGGCGGTGCTGTAGGAGGAAAGACGGATGACGGTGTTCTTGGGGGCGGTAACGGGGTCGAGCTTGCTGCCGCCGTTGGTTTTAAAATACAGCGTGTATATTTCGCCGGACACGCCGGGGGCGGTGTAGTTCGCGGTGACGGTCACGTCTTTGCCCGGCATGAGGAAGGTCGTGGCGGCGGCGGAGGCGTCTTCAAAGCGCACGCCGTCCGCGCTGGTCCAGCCGCTGAATACCTTCCCCGCCGGCGCGGGATCGGCGGTGATCGAGACCAGGTCGCCTTCGTAGTAGCTGCCGCTTCCGCTGCCGCTCGTCACGGTCGCGGTGTAGGGTGAGCCCTTGGCCGCAAAGTTCGCCGTCACCGTGACGGCCCCGGAGAGGGTCAGAGCGTAGACTCTTGCGCTGCCGGAGAAGGAGACGGGCGAGAGAGTCTCCGGCGTGCCGCCCGAATACTGCGCGGTCACGGTGCCGATGCGATAGCCGCTGCCGGGCGTTACCGTGAAGCGGATCGGGATATTGGCATCGTAGCTCCTGCCGCTCGTCAGCGGGGCGGCTCCGGAGGCCGCCGTGATGGTGCCGCTGCCCGTGCCGACGTCGAAATTCAGCGCATACTTCACCACCGGTGCAAAGACCGCGCGGATGTCCGCGTCGGCGGCGAGGGAGGCGACGGTGTAGGCCGGCACATTGTACTGGAGCACGGTGTAGCCGCCGTCTGCGCGGTACGACCGCCATTCGCGGATCAGATAGTTCGCGGGCACGCTGGCGGTGAAGGTGACTGTCGTGCCAGCCGCCAGCTTGCCGCCGGCGGGAGCGGGGCTGATCGCCACGCTGCCGAGGCTGCCGCCCCTTTCGTCCATGCCGGAGGCGGAGACTGTGTAGGACGCGGCGGAGATGAAGGTGACCGTGACCGCCGTGCTGCCGGTGAGAGCGCTGAGGGTGAGCGTCGGGGAACGGTACGGGCTGCCGTCGGCATTGGTCTTTTCCGTCCCGTTCACCGTCCACCGATCCACCATATAGCCGGCGTCCGGCGCGGCGGCGAGGGTGTAGACGCCCTGCGTGCTGACCTGGGCGGGGCTGGTGATGACGGTCTGTCCGGCGGAGCCCGTGAGCCCGCCGTGCCCGCCGCTGACGCTCCAGCGCAGCGTGGGATACCCGGCGGCGAATGAGACGCGGACGGTGGTGTTTGCGGTGATGGCGCCGCTCTGCGAGGCGGGAATCTCGGCGGCGCCGGAGAGGCTCGACAGCTCGCTGCCGGTGACGTCCCAGCTTTCCACCTCATAGCCCACAGCGGGCGCGGCGGCGAAGGTCAGCCGGGTGCCTTTGAGCACCGCCGAGGTGCTGGGCAGCACCGCGCGGCTGGCGGTGCGCGCGTCCAGACTGCCCTTGCCGTCGGCGACAGTGTAGGTCACCGTGTACCAGTCGTCGGTGACGGTAAAGGTTCCTGTTTTCAGCACGATGTTGTAGTTTGCCAGGAGCTGACTGAGGAAGAGCTTATAGGTCGTGAGTGCGGCTGCTTCGGCCGGCGCCTCCGCGCAGCGCAGACGGATGGCGTGGCTGCCCACATAAAGCCCGGTATAGGGCAGGTCGGTGTAGAGTGCGAACAGGGCTTTGTACTGGCTGACTGTCGCGCCGTCGTCCTTGTAATTGATAAAGCCGGAGAAGGACGGCGCGGCGCCGGTGAGATAATCTTCATGGATGGAGTCCAGCTTCATGGTGACATTGCCGGGCGTCACGGTGAGCGTCGCTTTGTTGACCTCGATGTTTTTCGTCGCGGTGTAGGTGGTCGTTCCGTCCGTATAGGTCGCCTGAACGATATAGCCGCCCGCCGCCGCCACATAGTTGCGGCTCTGATGCAGCGCCCTGGATACCGCGACGGGGTCAAAGCTGCTGCCGCTGAGCGTGTGCCACAGAATCTCCGCGCCGGAGGTCGTGCCGTCCGTGACCTTGTAGGTGACGCGGGCCTGGACTGGCGTTTCGGTTCCGTCCTGATTGAGGAGCTTTGCGCCGAGCGCCAGCGTTTCACCGTAGGTGATCTCGTCTTTGCCGGTGATGGCAAGAATGCTGCCGTTCTGGTTATAGGCGAGGAAGCCGCGCTCGCTGCTTGCGGAGGCGGCGAATATGCCGTCGCCCCGGTAGGACGCGACGACCGTGTACTCGCCCGCGTCACCCGGCTCAAAGCTGGCCGCCGCGACGCCGCTGCTGTTCAGCACGCCCGTGACGGTATAGCGCGCGCCGGTGGAGCGGTTCGTGAGCTCGAAGGCCACGGCTCCCGTGGGCGTATCCGTGCCGTTTTTCTCCGTTACGGTCGCGGAGAGAGGGAAGGTCGTGCCGGAAACCTTTGTACCGTTCGCATTGAAGGAATAGCATGTTCCGCTGGTCGGGTTCAGCTCGGCCAGCGCGGTCACGGTGGCGTGGTCGGTGACGGTCAGCAGGCCGTAGGTGGAATAGCCCACGCACCATCTGCCGTTTATGATCTGCGTTACGAAGCAGCGGTAGCGGCTGCCGCTCTGCTCCAGCGCCGCCCTGGGAATGGTATAGTTCAGGCCGGTTTCGCCGTTGAGATTGACATAGCGCGAGCCGTTCCACTTCTGCCACTGCACCGCAACGGTTCCGCCGCCGGCGACAGGCGTCACCTCGGCGGTAAACACGGCCTCTTTGCCGGCCTCCGCGGTGACAAGTTCGGTGATGCGCACCTTGGGTACGCCCGAGGACAGCGTCTGCCCCGTGGCGGGAGGGCTGTTGGGGCCGGTCGTCTCAAAGCCGTTGATGTAGTTGACCGACTGGATGCAGTAGGTGTAGCTTGTGCCGGATTCGCAGGTGTCGTCGGTGTACTGCTGCGTGTCTCCGGTCTTGTCCGCGCGGACAGTCCTGAGCGGCACGAAGCCGCCGGCTTCCTCACGGTAGATGATGTAGTACAGCGGGAGCTTGTCCGGGTGGCTCCACTCCAGCGTGATGCTGTTTTCGGTGAAGTTCACCACCGCCAGATCCTGCGGCGGCTTGGGCAGACTCTCGACATCCTTCACCAGATAGCCCAAAACATAGACGTTGCGCTTGGCGGTTCGTCCGTCGGTGTTGGTGTAGCGCAGGGTGTCCTCCCAGCAGCCGAAGCGCCAGAGGAAATCGTAACCTGTCGCGGCCGCCTGGGGCAGGTTGTCCACCGTGCCGGAGAAGCTGGTGCCGGTGAAGGTGGCGCCGCTGTAGCCTGTCGTGCTGGAGAAGCCCGCGGAAAATCCGAAGGTGGCGCCTGAGATGGTTTCCGTGGCCTCCATTTCATAGGTGAAGCCGATGGAAACCGCATAGCTGTCCGTCTCGGTGCTGGAGATGGACTGGGTGATGTTGCCCACGGAGCTGGTGCCGCCGCTGCCGACGCCCACCCAGTTGTTGCCGGAGCTGCCGCCGATGGTCTTGCCTCCGTCGAAGCCGGAGAGTCCGGCGCTGCTGGTGTTGTAGGAATAGGGATCGCCGGGGGTGCTGGTGAGGACGTTGCCGCGGATTACGTCCCAGCCGCTGGCCTCCGCCACGCGGTCATAGGTCTCCACCGACACCATGGTGGTGCGCGGCGTTTTCGGCATGTCCAGAGTCATCTCGCCCCAGTTCTTGCCATCCCAGGTTTTGTAATGGTACCGGACATAGGGCGTCATGGTCAGCACCACCATGTCGGTGCCCACGGAGCCGGAATACGCCGTGGAATAGCTCTTTTCCCAGTCGTGGGCATATTCGGTGGTCAGGTTCAGGCCGATGGAGTTCTTGAATTCCTGTTCGGCCACCGTGATGTTCACGATGAGGCCTACGCTCTGCTCGACCTTCACGCCCAAAATCGCGGCGGCTGAGACCTCGAAGCCCTGCGAGACGCCGTTGGACTGCCCCTTCTCCTTTTCAATGGAGGTGGAGCCGTTGGCGGGGTAGAAGTCATAGTCGGCGCTCAGCTCCTCAAAATACGGCGCGGACTGCATCACCGCCACCACATAGGGGTCGGAGAAATAGTACTCCGGGTCTTTCTCCGGGTCGGGCATGGCGAGAATCGCGTCGTCGTCCCAGTCCACGGCGGTGAGACAGCCGGCATGGTTTTGGTCGTTCCCCGAATTTTTCGACCACCACAGGTCGTCTGCGGTGAAGGAATAGCCGTAAAAATACGCGCCCTTGGTGCCCTTCCTGTCGTAAAGCTCGGAGTCCTCGTTGATTTCCAGCTTGTTGTTATAGAGGTTCTCTATCAGCTTGCTGTCCGTGAATTTGCCGGGCTTTACCTTGTGCGCGGCGATGACCGCGCAGGAGGTCCGCGCCGACTGATCGATCGTGCACATATAGGTGAAGATGAGCTCCTCTACGCCGCTGGCGTCGCCGTCGAAGTTGCCGGCGACCGCGTCGCCGATCCAGCGGAACGTAACGTTGTCGTCCAGATCGTCGCGCTCGTCGCGGGTGGTGTTGCCGTACATGACATAGTCGATCGGCACGGCATAGGACGAGAAGAGAAACTTGCCCTTCCGCTTGGAAAAGGCGTTGTTGCGCAGATCGTCGCTCGGTCCGTAGGGCAGCGTGCCCGCACTGCCCTCGTTGAGATAGTAGTCGCAGACAAAGCCGTTGACGAACACGCTGTCGGCATAGCCCGCGCCCTTTTCCGCGAAGCCCAGCACCTCCAGCGTGGGCTGCAGCACATAGGCGGAGCTGTTCGCCGAAAGAACTTCCTTGCACATATTCGTTGCGCCGCCGTAGGTGTCGCAGTCGTTATTGATCCAGGTGGCCGGGCCGTCGCTCACATAGGTCTTGGCGGCGGCGTCGTAAGAATAGGTGGCGGCGAGATAGTAATTGATTTTGGCTTCTCTTGATATGCGGTAGCACTCTGCATTTCCGGCGGCAAGAGTGGTGCTGGTGTTCAGGCAGCGGTAGCCCGCCACCACGACCTCCCGATAGCCCTCGCCGTCGCCGTCGAGATTCGCCGTGCCCGCGCCGCCGAAGAACATGGTCTCGGCGGAGGTCTGGTCGGACAGACCGTAATCCGCGGCATAGTTCCACGAGCCGACAAAGGTCTTGAACGCGTTGGTCAGCTCATAGCCGGGGTCGGTCCAGAACACGATGCGGGTGGCGGTGTCCTGCGTGGTGCCGCCGCTGTACAGCGCCCGGCTGACGCAGATGACCAGATCGTCGTACTGGTCGCCCGGCTGCTCGATGGCGGAAAGGTCCACAACCGGGTAGAGCTTTTTGTTGGCGAGGGACTGACCGTCGTTATTCGGTGTGACGGCGGAGGATTTGCTGTAGCCCAGCGTGCCCAGATCGTAATCGGCATAACGCGTCGTGCTGCCGGTGGTCTGGAGGACGTGGCGGGTGATGGCAAGGGTATCCTTGTCCACATCGAGCACGCGGACGTCCAGATTTTCGTCGTCGTTGGCTGCCTGCGCGTAGCTGACGGCTTCGCCGCGCACGGGGCGGCCTGTGACGGGGGCGGCGCCGGCTTCCAGAACAGTTCCGTCGGCATCGATGTGCTGCCCGGCGCCGTCGATGAGGTAGTCGCCGGTGTCCAGATAATAAGTGGCTTCGGCAGTGCTCTCCATGGCAATGCGGCGCCAGGTCAGACTGTCGTTCAGCACGGCGATGAGATAGCCGTCGGCATCGATGCGCCTGTTTTGCTTATCTATGGCGTTGCCGTCGACATCTGTCTGATAGACGGGCTTTCCGGTGTTGTCGGAGCTGCCCCACTGTGCCGCGGCTGTACTGTCGCCGAAGCAGTAGACCGCCAGCTCGTCATAGCCGTCGCCGTCAAAGTCGCCGGCGGCGATGGGCATATAGCTGTCCGCGTGGAGCTGCGCGATGGTGAATGGCGCGGTGCCGAGAGGATAGATCTCATATGTACCGTCAATGTTCACCGCATACAGCGTAAACGTGGTGGTAAATCCGCTTGCCTTTCCGCAGACATAGGCCACATGGTCGGCCTTGCCGCTGCCCGTGGGGTCGAAGGCCACGCTCTTGATAAAATCGTAATCATTGATCCCGGTCGCGTATTTGCCCTTGGCGGTCGTGTTTTTAAGCAGCCAGGTCTGCCAGTTTTCCATACTGCTGCTCCCGCCGTGGTTAAAGTCCAGAGCTGCGGGTGATGCGCCGCAGTCGAAAAGAGCCGTCCCGGCGGCGATCGTGCCGATCGGGCTGCTCTTTTGGACCGTGTAGCTCTGGTTGGAGGCAATGAGCAGCTCCGGCTGCGTGCGCAGGGCGAAAGCGCCCACGCCCGTGGGACTGTTGCCCGGTGCTGCGTCGGCTTTTACCTCGCTGGCGTCGGTGTCGAAGCCGAGGGTGGAAAGGTCGTCGGTCGAGGTGTTGCTGATATTCTGTTCATCCGTGTCCTCCGCCCTGACCGGCAGGGTGAAGGTCGGAAGCAGCGCAAAGATCATGACGAGACAGAGCAGCAGGGATAGCATTCGTTTCTTCATCAGTTCGCCCTCCAATATAAACAAAAAATGGTTTGCCACACAAAGAGTGTAGCAAACCATTAAATTTCGTCCATTGCCCAAACGGGTGAATTTTCAGAGCAGACCGTAAGTCTTTGCCAGCCGCACCGCCTCGGTTTTGCCGCGCGCGCCGAGCTTCCGGTAGGCCGAGGAGAGCTGCGCCTTGACGGTGTTCTCCTGCACGCGGAAAACGGCGGCCGCCTCGGCGCGGGACTTGCCCTGCGCGATCAGCCGCAGGACCGCCAGCTCGCGCTCCGTCAGGCATACGGAGGTCTCCTGCGGCGCGGCGGGGACGACGGTCCGGTAGAATTCGCACTGCTGCCGGACGCGGGAAAGGAAAGCCTCGTTCACGCTGCCGCGATTCAGCTTTTTCAGCAGCGGGAGCAGCTCCGGGTTCTCCGCGAAGAGCAGAACGACGCCGTCTCCCTGCGCCTCGGTCAGCGCCGTCAGAAGCGCCGGGACGCCGCTGCCCGGTCCGTCCAGCTTCTCCCGGCACAGCGCCGTGATGATCAGGGCGCACAGCCGCGCGCCCTGGCAGACGCTGGGCAGCGCGTCGAGCCGCTCGCACAGCCGCGCCGCACCCGCCGGATTGCCGGCGCAGTACATCGCGTGCGCCGCGTACGCCTGCGGGATGCCCAGGCCCCCGGCCATGATGCTCTGATGGGAGCCGTCCAAAAAGTCGGTCGGGATTTCGGACAGACGCAGCAGCGCCGTGTTGAAAAAGCACTCGGCCAGGGTCAGCGTCTCCCGGAGCATCCGCACGGTCAGGCGGCTGTCGGGCAGCTCCCGGGCCGCCGTCGAGACGAGCGCGCGGATCTCCCCAAGCTGCGCCGCCGCGTCCTCGGTGTCGCCGAGAAAGAGCGACCGGCGCATCAGCGTGGAGAAGGCGCTGGCCATGATGAAATACTGCCGCTTCTCCGCGGCCTCCCGGACGGACTGTACCGCGCAGCGCCTGGCAGCGTCCATATCGCAGCGCAGCAGCGCCGCCTCCGCGCGGATCAGCACCACGGAGCCGCGCCCGAAGCCGTCTGACACCAGCTCGTACGGGTTGTAGGCGCACCGCTTCACCGACTCGTCCAGGGTCCCCGCTTTCATGTATTCAGAGTGGAGCAGCATCGGCAGGCCGAAGGTGAACGGGTCGGCCGGGTCGATGATCTCGGACTGCCTTCCGCCGAACAGACGGGCCGCCTCCTCCAGCGGTTCGTTTCCGCAGCCGTACTGGCCGAAGCCCGTCACGCGGGAGATGACGATGAGCTCGGCGAGGATGATGTTCTGATATGTATCGCTGTTTTCCGAAAAATATCCGTGCATCCTGTCGAGCAGCTTGCCGCTGAACTGGATATACCGGTTTTCGCCGGACAGCAGCAGATAGAAGCAGATCTGCAGATACGGAAACGGGTATTTGAGGCACATCTGTTCGGGCAGCTCCAGCGCCATGCGGCAAATGGCGCCCATGTCGTAGTAGTTCAGACGGTTGGCGTTGGGCTTGTTGAAATACGAGAGGTACTCCTCCACGCAGTCCGCCTTTTTCACGAGCTCCACGGAGTAGAAGTATTTCCGGTCGTTCCGCGCGGCGTACCACAGCGCCGCCCGGCGGCAGACCGCCTTCTGCTCCTCGTCCTCGGGACAGCGGGCGCGGAGATAATCCCGCAGCAGCGGGTGGAAGCGGTACTCGTCCTTTTCGTCCCTGGTAATGAAGGCGTTTTCCCGCAGCAGCGCCGCCGTCACGTCGCGGATGCGCTCCATGCCCAGCGCCGTCACCGCCATGGCGAGCGGGAAGCTCTCGAAGGCGGAGAGGCGGTACAGCATGTCCCGGTCGATCTCCGGCAGCGGCTTGAGGAGGTTTTCCTCGAAAAGCGCGTCGATGCCCCTGCCCCGGCTGAGCGTTTCCCCCGCGCGGATTCCCTCGCCGAGAAGATAGATGGCGGAGACCCACCCGCCCGAGGCCTTATGGATGTTCTCCACGGCGCTCCGGGTGAGCCGGAGCCCGCGCATGGCGAGATAGCCGTCGGTCTCCGCCACATTGAACGCCAGCGTGTCCGCGTCGATGCACAGCGCCATCTCCTTGGACACCAGGGTGTAGAGCCGGATATTCGGCTGGGCGCGGGACAGCAGGAGAATGTGCAGGTTCGGCACGGCCTCGAACGCCAGCGTTTCAACGAGCCTGTGCACGGGGCTGTCGTCGGGCAGAAGCTGATAGTCGTCGATGCAGAGAAGAAACGGATGCAGGCAATACTCCCGCGCCAGCTTCACCGCCCGCGACACCGGCCACGGGCCAACGGGCAGGCCGAGCACGCGCAGCGCGTCGGCGGCGGTCTTGTCGTGCGCTTCCGCGGCCGCGCACAGCTTGTCCCAGAAAACGTCGCCGTCTGCGTCCGTCAGCGCCACGAAGGCATACGGGAGGCCCGCTTTTTTGAGGAACTCCCTGGCCGCCGTGGTCTTGCCGTAGCCTGCCCCGGCGACCACGCTCGTCAGCGGGCAGTCCGCCGCGCGCGCGAGCAGCGCGTCCATGCGCGGACGGGCGTAGATGGTTTTCAGCTTCACGCGCCAGCCTCCTTCTCCTTTTTGTCTATTATATATCACAGACAGGGGAACTGGCTATTGCCCAAACGGGTAAATTTGCAGGAATTGCAGACGCAGACGATGACAGCCGCAGCATTTTCGCGCGCCGCCTGCGGCGGCAAAGAGAAGCCCGCAGTCCGATGCCTGCGGCCGACTCCCCGGAAACGCCTCCGGCCGTTTTTGGCCGCAGGAAAAAGCACGAAAAAGTTAGAAAAACCGCCTGATTCGCAATGAATCAGGCGGTTTTTATGGTTGCGGGAGAGGGATTTGAACCCACGACCTCCGGGTTATGAGCCCGACGAGCTACCGGACTGCTCTATCCCGCGATATGCGCTCTCAAGCGAGCTAAATTATAATAGCACAGCCGGAGGGAAAAGTCAATAGATAAAATGCAGACTTTTTGGCGGGATTTTTCCCGTTTCCGCGGCAAATCGGGGGGAATTTTGCCGCGGAAACAGGGGAAAATCAATACAGATGCAGAAGCGCCAGCGTGACCGCGCCGAAGACCATCCACGCGCGCATGGAGCGCCTGCCGGTCCAGAGGGAATACAGGGCGCAGGCGCAGGCGCACAGCAGGACGCACGCGAGCCAGGTGCTCTGCAGGCGCAGGGGCGTGAAGCCGAAGCAGGAGATATAGAGCGCGAGCTTCGACAGGGCGACGACGGCCAGCAGCATGCTCTCGGCCAGCAGCACGGTGCTGAGGATCAGGACGGGCCGGTTCTGCCGGGGCGGGACGGACGAGCTTCTCGTGACGAGCCAGAGGAGCGCGAGGTTCAGCGCCATGACGCGGCAGAGCTCAAAAAAGCCCTGTCTGGCGTATTCCGCGACGGTGAAGCCCTCCGGCAGCGTGCGGGAGAACGCGCCGAAGAGGTATGTCCCCTGAATCCAGAAGAAGATGAAATACAGCGCCGCGAACACGGCGAGCGCCAGCGTCCAGACGAGATTCGGGATCCTGCGCATGGCGGCCAGCGAGCCGGCCGTTTTTTCGCCGCGCGCGCGCAGCGCATCCGGATTCTCGCGCGCCGTGCCGGCGAGCAGGCCGAACAGGTACGCGCCCACGGGCAGACTGAAGAGGATGCGCGCCAGCACCGCCTCGTCAAGCAGGGACTGCAGCCAGGCCAGCGCGCCGGAGACGAGGGAGGAAAAGCGGTCGTCGGCGGCGCTCAGCAGCTCGGCGGCGGCGCAGAGAAGGCCGAACGCGGCCAGCACCGCCAGAACGATCAGCACCGCCGCGCCGGGCGCGGCCGACGGCTTGCCCTTTTCATGGCGCGGAAAGCAGGCGGCGGCGGAGCGGATGCGCAGGAAGAAATGGCGGAAGGGGAAAATCACGAAGCCGTCCAGCGCGTCGAGCGGGAGCAGATGTCCGCTTCGCCCCTCCAGCAGCCGCCCGGAGCGGCTGAGCACCCAATAGACCGCAAAGACGTGGACGAAGAGGGCGGGATATACGTCGCCCCAGACCTGCCCGCGTCCGAGCAGCTTGGCGGCCAGAATCACGCCCGCGCTGCCGAGCCAGACCCAGCTCTCCCAGGGCGTCTTCTCCGGCCGGCACAGCAGGACGGCCATGGAGCAGAACGCGCAGGCAAAGACCGCGAGCAACAGGTAGTACGTCCAGGCGCTGCCGGCGTCCGCGTTCCAGTGGGCGCGGAGGTAGAAATAGGCGACGGGATACATGCACAGCGCGAGGATTTTTTCCATCTTCGAGGCGGAGAAGGGCGGCTTCTCCGGGAAAACGGGCGCAAAAATTTCCGGGGTGCCGGAAACGGCATCCTGTTTGGGTTCTTCCATATCAAATTCTCCTTATTGATCGTCCCGGAATTCAAGCAGATCTCCGGGCTGGCATTGCAGCTCATGGCACAGGGCCATCAGGGTGGAAAAGCGGATGGCCTTGGCCTTGCCGGTTTTCAGGATGGACAGGTTCGCCGGCGTGATGCCGACGCGCTCGGCCAGCTCGCCGGAGGACAGCTTCCGCCGGGCCAGCATCACGTCGAGGTTGACGACAATTTCCATAGCCCGCCCCCTAGATCGTGAGGTCCAGCTCGGACTTCATCCCGACGGCCTGCTGAAAGACGTTTTTGACGATGCGCACGATGAGCGCCATGAAGCCGGCCGCGATGGAGAAGGCGACGAACGGCGTATAGTGCAGCGCGCCCAGGCCGCACACGGCGAACACGGCCGCGCAGCACCAGCTCGCTGCGCGCAGCGCGCGCACGTTCTCCGGAACGAACACATGTCCTTTTTTGAGGTTCCCGAGCAGCCGCCAGAGATTCCACAAAAGGATCCACCCGCCCGCGCTGCACAGATATAAAACAGAGAGCAGGAAAATCTCGTCTCCCGTCCCGTCCAGCCCCCGCGAGAGGGCAAGGTACCATTGGACGACCCAGTACGCCGCGGCGTCCAGCGCGGCAAGCAGGGCAGAAAAAAGCACCACGCAGACCTGTGAGAGCGTGATGCTTTTGTCCGTACTCCAGTTCATCGGCATCCCTCCTGTTGGTTCTGCCGATAGAATAACACGGATATATTCGATTGTCAATGATTATTTATCGAAAAACAATAATTATTCCCGCGCGAAGCCGAGATAGCGTGTGCCCTGAAAGCTGAGCCGGCCCCGGTCGCCCTCGGCGAGCATGCCGTATTCCGGGCCGCTCATGTGCAGCTCCATGCGGTCGCCGCTTTCGACCTGGAAGGTGACGTAATACGACGTGGAGGAGGTGCCGGCGCTCATTGCGCCGTTTGGACCGGCGGCGCCGGCGCGGTGGCTGACGTTTGTGCGCCGGGAGACGACCGAGGCGTCTACCGTCAGGCGCGGCGAGGCGTTGTTTTTCTTCCATTCGCCGAGGCCGCGCACCGCGACGGTGACGATTACGGCAAGAATGACGGCAAACACAAGAAAGAAGAACACCGCGGAAACGGAATATCCGAAATCGAACATGGCTGTCAACCTCTTTCTTCTCTTCTGTTCATTGGACGACCGGCAGAGAAGAAGGTTCCGGCGGGCCGGGCGCGGAGCGCAGAAAGCGGCCGCGGAAAATTCTTTGAATTTTCCGCGGCCGCAGCGTGTCAAAAAGCCTCGCAGAGTTTGCGCCCGCAGATCACTGTTTCTTTGCGCGGGGCTTGCCGGCTTCCTTGATGTTCAGCTGCTCCTCGGCGCGGAAGACGTAGCCGCACTTGGGGCAGACAACGTCCTCGACAAGCCGTCCGGCCTTTGTGAACACCTCGACCTCCTCGCCGCAGACGGGGCAGGTGCGGTCCTCGGGCACCGGCGTAACGTACTTTTCTTCACAACCGTTCAGGATTGCCATATGTCTCTCCTATTCCTCAGAAAACTGATCTTTTCCGACGCCGCAGACGGGGCACTCAAAATCGTCGGGAATGTCGTCCCATTTGGTGCCCGGCGCAATGTCGTTTTCCGGGCTGCCCTCTTCTTCGTCGTAGACCCAGCCGCAGACACCGCAGACATATTTCATATGCACTGCTCCTTTCGTATCAGATGGGTTTAGTATATCACAGTCGGGCGGAATTTGCTGCGGATTTTTCGACAGCCCGTTTGTGATTCTGCAAAATTTTTCATTTGAAATTTTGTGAAAACCGCGCTATAATAATCCCGTTGTGTAGCAGGAATGCGTAAGACCAAACCGTCTTACGCATTCTTTTTGTATTTTTGGAGGTTTTTCATGGATCAGGAAGCAAACGGTTTTCTCGCGACCGAAAAGGTCGCAAAGCTCATGCGCAAATTTGCGGTGCCCTGCGTCATTTCGCTGCTCGTGGGGGCGCTGTACAACATTGTCGATCAGATCTACATCGGCTGGGGCGTCGGGTATCTGGGCAACGGCGCGACGAACGTCGTGTTTCCGCTGACGGTGCTCGGGCTCGGCATCGGCGTGATGATCGGCGACGGCTGCTGCTCGTTCGTGAGCATCTGCCTGGGGAAGAAGGACGCCGAAAGCGCCAACACCGCCGTCGGCAACGCGATCGTGCTGAGCGCGGCGAGCGGCCTGGTGCTGGCGGCGCTGTACGCGGTGTTCCAGACGCCGATTCTGGAACTCTTCGGCGCGACGGACGCGAATTTCGGCTATGCGAAGGACTACTTCACCTATATCACCATCGGCATGCCCATCTACCTGTTCGGCCAGACGATGAATCCCATCATCCGCTCCGACGGCAGCCCGCGCTTTGCCATGATTTCCATGCTCTCGGGCGCAATTTTGAACGTCATTCTCGACCCGGTCGCCATTTTCGCGCTCCACTGGGGCGTCATGGGCGCGGCGGTCGCGACGGTGGCGGGACAGCTCGTCACGGCGGCGATGTCGGTGTGGTATCTGCTCCATACCAAGGCGCTCCGCCTGTCCCGGCCGTGCTTCCGGCTCAACGGGAAGCTCATCGGGCGGTTTCTGTCGCTTGGCATCTGCAGCTTCCTCGCGCAGATCTCGCTGGTCATCGCCATGGCGGCGACCAACAACATGCTGGTCAAATACGGCGCGCAGAGCGAGTACGGCGCGGACATCCCGCTGACGGTGCTCGGCATCGTGATGAAGGTTTTTCAGATCATCATTTCCATCGTCATCGGCATGTCCGCCGGCTGCATCCCTGTCGTGGGCTACAACTACGGCGCGAAGAACCTGGGGCGGTGCCGGGAGATCCTCTGGAAGCTGCTCGGCGCGGAGACGATCCTCGGCCTTGTGTCGCTCGTGCTCGTGGAGGTCTTTCCGCTGCAGCTCATCGGGCTGTTCGGCTCGGAGGACGCGCTGTATAACCGGTTCGCCGTGCTGACCTTCCGGGTCTATCTGTGCATGATCGTGCTGGCCTGCATCAACAAGGCCGCGTTTATTTTCATGCAGTCGCTCGGGCGGCCGGTCGAGTCGGCGGGTCTGTCGCTGTTCCGGGAGGTCGTGCTCGCGGTGCCGCTCGTGATGCTGCTGCCGCGCGCGTTCGGGCTGATGGGCGTGCTGTACTCCATGCCCGCGGCGGACATCATCACCTTCGCGGCGTCCGTCTTCATCATCCTCCGCACCGACCGCCAGCTCCGCGGCGCCGCGCCGTCCCCCGCCGCCCGCCTCGCGCGGAGCGAAGAGTCCGCATAAAGCCGCCGCGCGGACTCGCATCTGGCGGCGGTTCAAGCCACCCCCATCTGTCATTCTGAGGAGCGCCAGCGACGAAGAATCTCGTGCGTACTGCGTACATGCTTTTTAAGGACGGGAGATGCGCCCTGCGGGGCACCGTCTTTCTGCTCGTGCAGAAAGACGGTGAAGAAAGAGCCCTTCCCTTTGGCGTGCCTTTCTTCCTCTTCTTTCCGCACGAGCGGAAAGAAGAGGCCCCCGGAGGGCGTAACCCCTGCGGAGGCTGAAAAAGAAGATATGTTAGGAACAACGCTCTAAACCATCCCATCCGTTATTCTGAGGAGCGCAGCGACGAAGAATCTAAAGCAAGTTCGCAGCGAGATTCGGAGCAAAACAAGGAATGCCAAAAGGCGTGAAGCGGCGCGGCGCTCCGGCGGGTGCGCAGAAAATCAAAAAACCGGGAGACAGGCTGGCGCCCGTCTCCCGGTTTTTATATGCTGTCAGCTCTGCGCGCGGAAAAAGAGGCATGGTTCGGAGCGGCGGTTTTCCGCTGCGGGGCTCCGAACGGCGGATCAGGGCTTGATCTCCTCCGCGGTTTTGGCGGTGTCGATGCCGGCGGCGTTTTCAAGGCCGAGGCGGCGGACGGCGTCCTCGCGCATTTTGTACTTCTGCACCTTGCCGGCCGCGTTCATCGGGAAGGAATCGACGAACTCGATGTACTTCGGGACCTTGTGGCGGGCCAGCCGGGCCTTCGTGTAGGCCATGAGCTCGTCCACGGTGACGCTGCCCGGCTCCTTGAGGATGACGCAGGCCATGGCCTCCTCGCCGTATTTTTTATCCGGCACGCCGATGACCTGCACGTCCCTGACGGCGGGGTGCGTGTAGAGGAATTCCTCGATCTCTTTGGGGTAGATGTTTTCGCCGCCGCGGATGATCATGTCCTTGAGCCGGCCCGTGATGCGGTAGCAGCCGTCGCGGTCGCGGCAGGCGAGGTCGCCGGAGTGGAGCCAGCCGTCGGCGTCCACGGTCTGCGCGGTCGCGTCGGGCATTTTGTAGTAGCCCTTCATCGTGTTGTAGCCGCGCGAGCAGAATTCGCCGTTCACGCCGTCCGGGACCTCCGCGCCTGTTTCGGGGTCGATGACCTTGCACTGGACGTGGGGGAAGGCATAGCCGACCGTGTTGCACCGGAGCTCGAGAGAGTCGCCGCAGGCGGACATCGTGCTGCCGGGGGCGGATTCGGTCTGGCCGTAGACGCTCACAATGCCGGTCATGTGCATCTCGTCCGGCTGCGCGGCGCGGCGCATCAGCTCCGGCGGGCAGCCCGAGCCGGCCATGATGCCGGTGCGCATGTAGGAGAAATCGGTCTTGCGGTAGTCCGGGTGGCTGAACATGGCGATGAACATCGTCGGCACGCCGTGGAAGCAGGTGATGCGCTCGCGGTTGATGCAGGCGAGCGACGACTTGGCCGAGAAGTAGGGCAGCGGGCACAGCGTCGTGCCGTGCGTCATGGAGGAGGTCATGGCGAGCACCATGCCGAAGCAGTGGAACATCGGCACGTGAATCATCATGCGGTCGGCGGTGGACAGATCCATGCGGTCGCCGATGCACTTGCCGTCGTTGACGACGTTGTAGTGGGTCAGCATGACGCCCTTGGGGAAACCCGTCGTGCCGGAGGTGTACTGCATGTTGCACACGTCGTCCGGGCGGACGCGCGCGGCCATACGGAGGATTTCCTCCTGCGGAACGAGATCGGCGCGGGCCATGGCCTCGTCGAAGTTCAGGCAGCCCGGCTGGCGGAAGCCGACGGTGATGACGTTGCGCAGGAACGGGAGCCGCTTGCAGTGCAGCGGCTTTCCCGGCTCGGACGCCGCGATCTCGGGGCAGAGCTCCGCCATGATGGCGGCGTAGTTGGAGTCGAGGCAGGAGTCGATCATGACAAGCGTGTGCGTGTCGGACTGCGAGAGCAGATACTCCGCCTCGTGAATCTTGTAGGCCGTGTTCACCGTGACGAGCACCGCGCCGATCTTCGTCGAGGCCCAGAAGGTGATGTACCACGCGGGCACGTTCGTGGCCCAGATGGCGACCTTGCTGCCGGCCTTCACACCGAGCGAGACGAGCGCGCGCGCGAAATTGTCCACGTCCTCGCGGAACTGCTCGTAGGTGCGCGTGTAGTCGAGCGTCGTGTATTTAAAGGCGTACTGGTCGGGGAATTCGTCCACCATGCGGTCGAGCACCTGCGGGAACGTCTCCTCGATCAGCTCGTCCTTTTTCCAGACGTACTGGCCGGTGTGGGCCTCGTTCCAGTAGAGCGACTTCTTCTGCCCGCGGGGGCTGGTGAAGCGGTTCATGTAGTTGACGAAGTGCGGGAAGATGACCTCGCGGTCGGGAAGATCGGGCATCCACTCCGGCTTCCACTCGAGCGAGATGAAGCCGTCGTAGTTGATGGACGACAGCGCCCGCATCATGTCCGCGACGGGGAGCGTGCCCTCGCCGATGAGGTTGTAGGTGTCCTTGTCGTCGGAGTCGCGCAGGTGGACGTGCCGCACGTAGGCGCCGAGATTGCGGATGGTCTGGTCGGCGCTCTCCCGGTTGTCGCGGTAGGGGTGGTGGATGTCCCACAGCGCCGCGAGCTGGTCGCAGGCGAAGCTGTCCATCAGCGCGCGCAGGCGCGCGGTGTCGGCGTAGATGCCGCTTGTTTTGAGAAGCAGGGTCAGGCCCTTTTCCTCCGCCGCGGGCAGCAGCGCCGCCATCGCGGCGCGCACGGCGTCCTCGTTTTCGGTGAGCGCGCAGGCCGCGACGTAAGGCACCTGCAGGTCGCGGGCCAGCTCGAACAGGGACAGCAGCGCCGGGACGGCCGCCTCGTCGGACGAGAGGTCGCAGGAGGTGTCGAGGCAGGGGATCTTCAGCTTCCGGTCGCGCAGCAGGCGCGCCGTGGCGGCGGCGCTGTACCTGTGCAGCGGGCCGCCCCTGTCCGTCAGCTCCGGCCGCTTCTGCACGTTGTAGAGCTCAATCCCGCCGAAGCGCATCTCTTCGGCGTCCTCGAGATAATCCTCCCAGGAAAGAGTCTCCCAGCCGCGGGTGGAAAAGGAGAGATTCATACCGTTTCCTCCTCATAGACGATTTTGTTGAGCGCGTTCACGTACGCGAGGATGCTCGCGCCGATGATGTCGGTCGAGATGCCGCGCCCGGAGTAGAGCTTGCCGTTCGAGCGGAGCTTCACGACAGTCTGGCCCATGGCCTCGCGGCCCTCGGTGACGGCCTGAATCTGGAAATCGTCCAGCTCGTAGTGGCAGCCCACGATGCCGTCGAGCGCGAGGAACGACGCGTCGATGGGGCCGTCGCCGACCGACACGCCCTCGAGCGGCTTGTCGTGCTTCGTGAGCTTCAGGTGGGCGGTCGCGCCGATCGTGTTGCCGGCGTTGATGACGTAGCTCTGGAGCTTGTACGCGGGCGGCACCTGCAGAGCCGCCGCCGCGACGATGGCGTCGAGCTCCTTGGAGCCGACGGACCCCTTGTGCGCGGCGATGCGCTGGAACGCCTCGTAGACCTTGGCGCCGTCCTCCTCGGACAGGTCGTAGCCCAGCCGCCGCGCCGCGTCCAGGACGGCGGGCATGCCGTCGGCGCTCGTGAGGCTCAGGCTGCCGTCGGCCTCCTGCACGCCGTTGTCGAAGGGGGAATTCTTGCTCCGGTTCGTCTGGCAGAGCCAGACAATCTGGCGGGTGATGCGCGAGATCTGCACCATGCGCACGCCCGCGCGCGCGTCGAAGGCGCTGCCCTTGGCGTCGAGGATGCGGGCGAGGTTCGGCAGAGACACGACGCCGCAGGGGTATGCCGCGGCCTTGACCTCCGCCGCGCCGCACCGCACCGCCGCAACGGCGCAGGAGTCGGCCATGGACAGCTCGTCCGAGCAGCTGACGCCGAGCCGGACGCCGTCCAGCTCCGGCACGCCTGCGCGCAGGGCTTCCAGAAACGCGGAGAATTCATCCGGCAGCATCGAGCCCGCCGTGTCGCAGACGGTGACGGTCTGCGCGCCGGCCTCGATGGCGGCGCGCACGGCGTCGCAGAGGAAGGCGGCGTCGCTTCGCGTGGCGTCGTCGGCCACGAACTCCACGTCGCGGCAGACCGCGCGGCAGGCCGCGACGGTCTCGCGGATGGCGGCGAGCATGGCCTCCGGCTTTTTGCGGCAGAGATACTCCATCTGCACGGGGCTGACGGGGGCCTCCACCTGCAGGCGCGGCGATCTGGCCTCCCGGAGGGCGTTCCAGGTCGTGCGGACGCTCTCGGCGTCCAGTGCCACCGGCACGGCCACGACGCTCGTTTTGACGGCCGCGGCGACGGATTTAACGAGCAGGCTGTCGATCTTCTCGCTGCGGATGGGGTGCAGCTCGATGGCGGAGACCTCCAGCTTGTCCAGGAGCTTGGAGAGCTCGATCTTTTCGCGGAAGCTCAGCGTGAAATCGGCGCTCCCGGCTTTTTTCATGGTGACGTCGCTGATGGCAATGGTTCTCATAGTGAAACCTCCTGTAAAAAAAAGTCCCTGAGACCCGTAGGTCTCAGGGACGAATCGACGATTCGCGGTACCACCCTGCTTCTCTCCGCCAGGCGAAGAGCACTCTCGGACTCCAACAAGTCCACAGCCTGTAACGGGGCCGGACGGGTTTCGCTACTCGATCGCTCTTTCGCGGAACCGACTCGGGAATCAGAATGCAGCTGCTTCGGTACCGGCTCGCACCAGCCGCCGGCTCTCTTGGACGCTCCGCAGAAGCAAATTTCCGTCATCGTCATTGTGTGCATTGACTTGATTGAGATTAAACCACATCCGGGCCGATTTGTCAACGGTCGATTTTCACAAATTTGTACGGGAAACCGGCGCGGGCGCGGATGAAACGCGCAGGCGGCCGCCGCCGCGGATTATCGGACCGCTTCGGCCTGCTCGTACTTGCCGAGGCGGCGGAGCATGGTTTTTTTGACGGCGCGGAAGATGTTCTGGTAGCCCGTGCAGCGGCACAGGTGGCCGGAGAGCAGCTTGCGCAGCTCGTCGTCGGAATATTCGACGCCCGCATTCAGGATCTCGGTCGCGGTCATGATGAAGCCCGGCGTGCAGAAGCCGCACTGGACGGCGGTTTCGTCCATGAACGCCCTCTGGATGTCGGAGATCTCGCCATCGGGGCCCATGAGGCCCTCGAGCGTCAGGATGGTCTTCCCGTCGGCCCACGCGGCGAGGTACAGGCAGGAGTTGACGGCCTCGCCGTCGATGAGCACGTTGCACGCGCCGCATTCGCCGACCTCGCAGCCCTTTTTGACGGACGTGAGGCGGAAGTCGTTGCGCAGCAGGTCCGTGAGGCTCGCGCGCACGTCGACCATCTTTTCCGCGTCCTTGCCGTTGATATTGCATCTGATCAGCTTGTACTGTGCCATTACACGTCACCTCCGCAGCGCCGGACGGATTCCTGCAGGCAGCGCCTGGCCATTTCCGACGCGATGTGCTGCCGGAACGCCTTGGACGCGCGCCAGGAGTCGCGCGGGTGGATGTCCTCGAGAACGGCCCCCGCAAACGCGTCGATCGTCTCCGCGGTGACGGGCTTCCCGTTCGCGGCGGCCTCGGCGGACGGCGCGCGCATCGGGATCGGGCCCGCGACGCCGTAGGCGATGCGCACGCGCTCGAACGTCTTTTTGTCCGGGGACAGCCGGCAGTTGACCGAGCAGCCCGTCGTGGCGATGTCCATCGCGTTGCGCATGGCGTATTTGATGTAGAAGCCCGCCGTGCGGTCGTAGGATTCCTTCGGAATGAGAATCGCCGTTTCGATTTCGCCCTCGGCGGCGTTCAGATCGACGACGCCGGCCTTGATATAGAAGCTCCGGATCGGCACCAGCCGCACGCCGTGTACGCCGGTCAGCTCGACGACGGCGTCCCATGCGAACAGGGTGGAGGCGGAATCGGCGGAGGTCACGCCGTTGCAGGTGTTGCCGCCGATGGTGGCCGCGTTGCGGATCTGCGGGCCGCCGACCATGTCCACGGCCTCGCCGAGAACGTTGATATACTGCTGAATGAGCGGGTCGCGCGTGATGTGGGAGAACGTGGTGCCGGAGCCGATGCGGATAGCCCCGTTCTCGTCGAGGCGCACGCCCTTGAGCTCGGCGAGGCCCTGAATGGAGATCAGCTCCTTGCCCGCGCGCTTGCCCTCGCGCATCTGCACGAGCACGTCGGTGCCGCCCGCGACGATCTGGGCCTCGGGGTGCTCGAGGCGGAGCCGGCAGGCGTCCGCCGCGCTCTGCGCCTCGTAGAGTGCTTTCAAATCATACATCTTCGGTTCCTCCTATTCCTGCGGCTCGAGCAGGCCCGCCTCGACGAACCGCGCGTACAGCACGTGCGGCGTGATCGGGATCTGGTCGATGGCGACGCCGGTCGCCTGGTAGATGGCGTTGCGGATGGCCGGCGCGCCGGAGCACGCGGGCGGCTCGCCGAGCGCCTTGGTGCCGAACGCGGAGGTCGGCTCGTAGTTCTCGACGAACGCGGCCTGCAGCGTCGGGTGATCCATAAAGGTGGAGAGCTTGTAGTCGAGCAGGTTGTTGTTGAGCGGCTTGCCCGTCTTTTCGTCGAACAGCAGCTGCTCGGACAGGCCGTAGCCGATCGCCATGGACATGCCGCCGTGCACCTGCGCCTCGGCCAGCGCGGGATTGATGAGCTGGCCGCAGTCGTGGACGTTCACCATGTTCAGCAGCTTCACCTTGCACATGGGGATGTCCACCTCGACCTCGGCGAACGTGCAGCCGAAGGAATAGGCGTTGTTGCGGATGGTATAGGTGGCCTCGGCGGTGATGTGCTCGGAGTGGACGGGGTTGTACTGCGCCGTCATCGCGAGCTCCGAGAGGCTCATGAGCACCTTGCCGTCGGTCACGCGGACGATGCTGCCGTTCTCGACGTCCATGTTGTAGGGGGCCTGGCGGGTCAGCTCGCCGGCGTACCGGAGGATCTTTTCCTTCAGAAGCTCGCCCGTCTGCCGGATGGAGAAGCCCGCGACGTAGGTCTGGCGCGAGGCGTACGCGCCGAGGCCGGTCGGCGTGATGTCGGTGTCCTGACAGGAGACGACGTGCACGTCGCGGTAGCTCTTGAGGCCGACGATGTCGGCGGCCATCTGGGAATAGGCGGTGTCCGCGCCCTGGCCGATCTCGGTCTCGCCGCACTGCATGGTGACGGTGCCGTCGAGATTGAGCTGCATGCGGTTGGACGAGGTCTCGAGCGAGATGGGGAACACGGCGGTATTGTACCAGAACGTGGCCAGGCCGACGCCCCGGCGCACGGGGCCGGTCTGATTGGCGTACTCGCGGTATTTGCGCGCGTAGTCGATGAGCGCGGCGCCCTTGTCCATACACTGGTTGTAGGTGTCGAAGTAGTTGCAGTTTTTGGAGAAGCCGTCGGTGAAGCCGACCGGCATGAGATTCTTGCGGCGGAACTCCATCGGCGACAGGCCGACGGCCTTTGCGCACTCGTCGATGTGGGCCTCGTTGCAGAACATGGCCTGCGGGATGCCGTAGCCGCGCATCGCGCCCGCGGCGGGCTTGTTGGTAAAGACGGTGTAGCAGTCGCATTCCACGTTCGGGCAGGGATACTGCTGCGGGAACGCGCCCATGCCCTTGGCGACGATGCCGTGGCCGTGCGAGGCGTACGCGCCCTGGTTGGAGAACGCCTCGAGCTTCCGCGCGGCAAACGTGCCGTCGGGTCGCAGATACGAGACGATGTGGCTGCGGATGGCGTGGCGCACGCGGTTGGAGACGAACGTCTCCTCGCGCGAGCAGTCGAGCTTGACGCAGCGCCCGCCCACCTGCGTGCAGCAGTAGGCGCAGAGCGGCTCGTACAGCGCGTCCTGCTTGTTGCCGAAGCCGCCGCCGATATAGGGCTTTATGATGCGGATGTCGCCCCAGGGCCTGCCCAGCGCCTGGCCGACGACGCGGCGGACGATATGCGGGATCTGCGTGGACGACGTGACCACGAGCCGCCCGCCCTCTTCATAGGCGAAGCAGCCGTGGTTTTCGATGTGGCAGTGCTGCACCGTCGGCGTGTCGTACCAGCCCTCGACCTTGACAAGGCCCGGCTCGAGGCTCGCGGCCCCGTAGTCGCCGTTGCGGATGGAGGTGTGGTTGAGGATGTTGTTTTTGTACTTCTCATGGAGCTGCGGCGCGCCGTCCTCCATGGCCTTCTGCACGTCGAGCACGAACGGCAGCTCCTCGTACGCCACCTGGATGGCCCGCACGGCCTGCATCGCGGCGACCTCGTCCTCCGCGATGACCGCGCAGACGTCGTCGCCGTAGTAGCGCACATGCCGGTTGAGCAGCAGCCGGTCGGCCACGTCCTGGTGGTTGGGGTCCATCGACCACGGATGGCCCGCCGTGGGGAAGGGGATGTCCGGCACGTCGAAGCAGGTGAGGATCTTCACGACGCCGGGAATCTGCTCCGCGGCAGCCTTGTCGATGGACTTCACGAACCCGTGCGCGATGGTGGAATGCTTGATCTTGACGATCAGCGCGTCCTTCGGAGCCAGATCGTCATAGTATTTTGTCCGCCCGGTCACCTTGTCAAAGGCGTCCACGCGGACCTCGCTTTTGCCTACGCAGCCCATATCTGTCAACCTCCACGAATCGGATGCCGAAGCCCCGGAAAAGCGGACTTTGCCGGGATTTCCTGCAGTTTTTCGCTTTTTATTTGACATAATTATAGCATGCGGCTCTGAAAATTGATAGGAATTTCATGATCCTAATTTGGGAATAACGCGCTTTTTCGCGCTTGTCGAACGGTCCGGGTTTCCCTTGACTTATATACCCAAAAACGGGTATACTGATTTGTAGAAAATCACGGGAGGGCGCGGCATGGAGGACAAAAAAATCGGCTGCCTCGTCATGGCGGCGGGCAGCGGTCTGCGGTTCGGCGGCGGAAAGCTCACGGCGGAGCTGGAGGGCAAACCGCTCATCCGGCGGGCGCTGGAGGCCGTTCCGGAGGGCGTGTTCGCCTCCGTGCTCGTCGCGGCGCAGGAGCCGTCGTTTGAAGAGCTGGCGGCTTCGTTCGGCTTCCGGTTCCTCCTCAACAATCACCCCGACCGGGGCGTGGGCTACACAATCCGCCTCGGCACCGAGGCGCTTTCCGACTGTGCGGCGATTTTGTATATGGTGGCCGACCAGCCGCTTCTGACCCAGGACACGGTCGCGCGGGTCGCGGGGGCGTGGCTGCGCGCGCCGGCGTGCATCGCGGGCGCGTGCTGCGGCGGCCGGCGCGGGAACCCGAACATCTTCCCGGCCAAATTCTTCCCGGAGCTTCTGGCCCTCGAGGGCGACCGCGGCGGCAGCCGCGTCATCCGCGCGCACGAGGACTGCTTTCTGCCCGTCGAGGTCCCGGAGCGGGAGCTCGCGGACTGCGACACCCGCGAAAGCCTGAACGCCCTGCGATAGGGAACCGCCGAATCAAGCCGGCACGCATCCCGACGGCGCTTTATCCGTCTGAACAGCGTCAAAAAGGCTTGGGCAACACCGCACAATTCCAAGCGCGGAATTGTGCGGTGTTGTCATTGAAATCCGGCAGGGTTCCCGCGCTTTCTTGCCTTGCCGGCCGAAAAAACTGCTCGCCGGTCTGCACGCCGGTTTTCATCAGAGCGTCCCCGCCCCGGCAGGCCGAAAATCGTTTCCGGGGAGAAAATCCCCCGTGCATGTTATTTTGAAGCGGCATGTAATGATAGCGTCATACCAGTTTGCTCTGAAAATCCGGCGGTATTTTGGATGCGGCCGGCAGTACAGCGGGGTTGGACACCCCCGCCCGGAATGACAGAAGGAGAGGGAACGATGAAGAAAGGTTTTGCAAAAAGCCTTGTGGTGCCCTCCGGGGGCCTCTTCTTTCCGCTCGTGCGGAAAGAAGAGGAAGAAAGGCACGCCAAAGGGAAGGGCTTTTTACAAAGCCGCCCTTCCCTTTGGAATCCCTTCCTCCGAAGATTGTTTTCCAGCAGCGTCTTACGGATGCTGTGCGCGTTCCCGCGCTCCGCGCGGGCCGCGCAATCGCGGTGCGGCGGGAAATGTCGGGGGGCCTGCATGGAGAATTGGCCTCTGGATACGCGGAAATCATCTCATTTGTCATTCTGAGCGCAGCGAAGAATCTTGTCGCAAACTTGCTTTAGATTCTTCGTCGCTGCGCTCCTCAGAATGACAGATGGGGCAGCGTAAAGCGTTTCCCCGACATTTCCATCCGCACGGCTCTGCGCGGGCCGAGCGGAGCGAGGCGTCGCGCACGCGCATCCGTTGGACGCGCATCGATAACAAGCTTCGGAGGATGAGGGTCCAGGGAGAAGGGCGGCTTTGTAAAAAGCCCTTCTCCCTGGCGTGCTCTTTCTTCACCGTCTTTCTGCACGAGCAGAAAGACGGTGCCCCGCAGGGCGCATCCCCCGTCCTTAATAAATCTGTACGCTGTACGTTTGAGATTCTTCGTCGCTGTGCTCCTCAGAATGACAGATGGGGCGGCGTAAAGAGTTTCCCCGACATTCCCATCCGCACAGCTCTGCGCGCGGCGAGCGGAGCGAGGCGTCGCGCACGCGCATCCGCAAGGCGCGCATCGATAACAAATTTCGGAGGATGAGGGTCCAGGGAGAAGGGCGGTTTTGTGAAAAGCCCTTCTCCCTGGCGTGCTCTTTCTTCACCGTCTTTCTGCACGAGCAGAAAGACGGTGCCCCGCAGGGCGCACCTCCCGTCCAAAATAAATCTGTATGCAGTACGTATGAGATTCTTCGTCGCTTGCGCTCATCAGAATGACAAGTGGGGAAAGAAGATACGCTGCGGGCTACGTCCTTGGAGAGGACGTGGGGCGGACGCAGGCTGATTCGGCGGGGGCGGCGGGGCGGCGCTGGCTGAGGTAGGCGGCGGCGCCGGCGGCCAGGAGGGCTGCGCCGGCGTACCAGTAGACGCACACCAGCGGGGCTGTCGAGCCGTAGATTTCAAACACGCCCGTCAGGCAGCTGCCCACCGTCAGGGTCGCCACGCCGGCGCCCCAGAAATTCCGCGCGGCCCGCTGCGGGAAGGTGCGCAGCAGCAGGCACGGCAGCGCCCCAATAAGCGGCCAGGCGAACAGGTATACCATGAAGCCGGAGACGACGCCGTGGCTGAAATGCTCGTAGACGGCGGCAAAGAAGCCGCAGAAGGCGGAAACCGCCAGATACGTCAGCGCCGCGCGGCGCTGCTTTTTTTTATCCGATATAGACAATGTCGCTCACCTTTCTTTCACCGATGCGGCCGTTCGTCGTCGGCTGGTTGACGACCGTGCCGTTGAAGACCATTGTGGAGGAGCCGCCGCCGTCGAGGTTGTACGCCGTCCGGACGCCGAGCGTCTGCATGAATTCCGCGAGCTGGTACAAGGACAGGCCCGCGCTCTCGTCGGTTCGGCCGTCGGAGACGACGAACACATAGTGCAGCGCGTCGATCACGCCGATGGCCGTGCGGGGATTGCTCGTCTTGGCCCGGTCCACCTCTTCGTTTTCGCTCACCGAGATCTCGCCGCTCTCCAGCAGCGCCGGGCCGAACGAGAGCACCTGCTGCGCGCCGGCGTCCAGAAGCGCCTGCCCGGTCGTGTCGCCCTCGTTCACGATCGCGAACGAGCCGTCGGCGTAGATCACCAGATCCTGCTGGCTCGAATCCCCGGAGGTGTCACGGTAGAGCACGCCGTTGCGGATTACGCAGCCGGAGCGCCCGCTGTAGTAGTCGCCGTTGATCGCGAGGATCGCGCCCGCCTCCGAGGCGATCGCCGAGGTCGCCGCGGTGATGTTTTTGCCGTAGGTGCCCTGCGCGAACGCGGTTTTCAGGCTGTCCGCGCTCGCGAGCGTCACGTCCGCGACGTAGATTGCCGTGTCGTACTCGCGGTACTGCGTGATCGTGATGGAGACGCCGCTGCCGGAATAGGACGTGTCCGTGACGGTGGCCTGCGAGGTTTGCGCGGTCTGCGTGCCGGAGGTTCCGGAGACCGCCGACACCGCGGCCGCGGCGGTCTGCGTCTGGCTCGTCTGCGCGCCTGCAAGCGCATCGGTCTGCGCCGCATAGGAACGGGGAATGACGAACGCGTCGAGGAGCACATAGGCGGTAAAGAGCGTCAGGACGAGGCCGTACAGAAGCGGCCAGAGATTTTTTCGCTGTTTCATGTGCGCTGTTCCTTCTTTCGGAAGATCCAGAACCGCTGGCCGAGAAAGCTCAGCGTGAAAAAGGTGACCTCGGTCACGAGCTTGGCGGCAAATTTGTTGCAGCCCAGGCCGTTGACCAGAAAGCTCAGCAGCAGCGTGTTGCCCGCGAGAATGCAGGCGGCGAGGAGGAAGTACTCCGAGCCGGTTTTGGCCACGCTGTCGCGGTTCTGAAAGACAAAGTGTTTGTTGATGGCAAAATTCGAGGCGGCGCTCACGACGCGCGCCGTGACGTTGGAGACGGGGACGCTCGCCGCGCCGAGACCGGAGAGCCCGACGACGAGCAGGCTGTACAGGCCGTAGTCGATCAGAAAGCCGGTGAAGGACGAGGCGGCGAATTTGACGAAGTTGCCGTAGACCAGCCAGGAATCCCGGAAGGTGCGGAAGTGCGAGCCCCGGTTGTTGTCTGTGTAGATCGTCTCGATCGGCACCTCGCGGATGGGGATCCGCCAGTGCGGACAGGCCAGCAGGACGTTCATCTCATATTCGTAGCGGTCGCCGTCCACGTTGGCCAGAAACGGCAGCAGGCCCAGATAAAACGCCCGCAGGCCCGTCTGCGTGTCGCTCACGCGCTGGTGCGTGGAGAGCCGGTAGACGAGGCGCGTGACGGCGTTGCCGAAGCGGCTGCGCGCGGGCGTGCTTTTCCCGAACGAGCGCACGCCCAGCACCAGCGCGTCCCGGTGCGCGTCGGCCGCCTGCCAGACGCGCGCGGCGTCCTGTACGCTGTGCTGCCCGTCCGAGTCCAGCGTGACGACTGTCGCGTCGGGGCCGAAGCGCTCGGCCAGCAGGGAGAAGCCCTTTTTGAGCGCGAAGCCCTTGCCCCGGTTGGGCAGATAGCTGTAAACGTCGGCGTATTCCCGCGCCGCGTCGAATAGATTCTGATAAGCCGCGCCGCTCCCGTCGTCCACCACCAGGGTGGCAAAGCCGGCCTCGCGGAGCTGGCGGAGCAGCGGCAGCAGCGTATCGCCCGGCTCGTATGCCGGGACGAGCGCGATTTTTTTGTCCGCCATGGAGAACGCCTCCCGTCTTGTTTTATCTGATGGCACCACAATAGACGAAAAACCTTAAAAGCACCTAAAGGCGCGGCGGAGACCGAAAATTTCCTCTCCGCTCCGGCCGCGTCCGCGCGAACGCAAAAGAATAACCCCCGGGGAGGCTTCCGCCGCGGGAAAATCTCTGATAGGATGGACACAGCAGAACAGTATCCCAAAAAATCGCTCCGATAGACGCATTGAGCCGCCATGCTTTTGGGGAAAAGCATGGCGGCTCAATGCGTCAAAAGCCTCGCAGAGTTTGCGCCCGCGCGGCGCTCAGAGCTCGAAGTCGACCGCGGCGCGCTCGAGGCGGATGGACTTGCACAGCGACGACACGGCCACGTGGCGCGGATCGTTCTGGTACGCGGCCAGCGCCTCCGGGCTCTCAAAGTCCGCGATCAGGCAGGCGTCGAAGTTGTTTTTCTCGCTGCAGCTGACGCCGACCTCCATGTGCAGAATCTGGGGGATCTGCCCGTCGAGCGCCTTGAGGCCCTCCAGAAAGCGGTGCATGGACTCCTCTTCGCCGGGACGGAATTTCCACATGATGACATGACGGATCATGGCGTGTTCTCCTTTATATGATATTTGCTACAGTATAGCATGTACGGGGCCCGCTGTGAAGTTTCCGATTGTATTTTTTCCGCGCGTGAAGTATAATATAGAAAAGGAAAGGGGGGCTTCTCCATGACCAGCAAGGTGATCACCATCAGCCGCCAGTTCGGCAGCGGCGGCAGAACCATCGGCAAGGAAGTCGCCGAGCGCCTCGGCATCCCCTACTACGACAAGGAGCTTGTCGACCGCGTGGCGAAGGAGAGCGGCTTCTCCCACGAATTCATCGAGGAAATCGGGGAATATGCCTCCGTGACCAGCAGTTTCCTGTTCAACATCGCGGTATCTTCGCGCCCAATGGGCCTGGTGGACAGCATGTCCGTCTCCGACAAGCTGTACGTATGCCAGACGAACGTCATCCGCGACCTGGCCGACAAGGGCCCCTGCGTCATCGTCGGCCGCTGCTCCGACTTCATCCTCAAGGACCGGCCCGACTGCCTGCACATTTTTATCCATTCCGACCTGCAGCACCGCATCGAGCGCATCGTCCGCCTCTACGGCGAGACGAAGCAGACGCCGGAAAAGCGTCTGCAGGACAAGGACAGCAAACGCAAGGTCTACTACAAGCACTACACCAACCGCAACTGGGGCGACGCGGAGAATTACCATCTCTGCCTCAACAGCGGCCTCATCGGCGTGGAAAAATGCGTCGATATTATTTGCGACATTGCTCAAATGAAGTAATTTGCGGACATCCACGCCCTTCCGGGCCTCTTCCCGGAGGAGCGCGGGTTTTTTTACCATGGCAACACCGCACAATTCGCGGCTGACGCCTCAAGCACGGTCTTGCTTGCATCTTTCCCGTCATATGCGCCAACCATGCTCGCGAATCCACAAAGGATTCGCTGCGCTTTTTGACACCTCTGACGAAAAATCTGACGGCGCAATCCCGCACTTAGAATTGTGCGGTGTTGCCCTATATTTCCTGCCGCACCCGAAAACGCGCTTGCTTTTTAGAAACGAAGCCGCTATAATTGGAAACTATATAAAATGTATGTCATGCGAACAACTGTACGCGTGACACGGACATTTTGTATAAAAAACAACAACGGGAGGAAAAAACATGAAAAAGATCATCGCCCTGGCGCTGGCCGCAGTCCTGGTAATCGGCCTGCTGGCGGGCTGCGCATCCGGCAGCTCGAAGACCATCAAGATCGGCGTTTTTGAACCGCAGTCCGGCGACAACGGCGCCGGCGGCAAGCAGGAGACCCTCGGCATCCAGTATGCCAACTCCGTCAAGCCCACCGTGACCGTGGGCGGCACCGAGTACAAGATCGAACTCGACATCCAGGACAACCAGTCCTCGACCGACAAGGCCGTCTCCGCCGCGCAGCAGCTCGTCTCCGACAAGTGCTCCGTGGTGCTCGGCTCCTACGGCTCCGGCGTGTCCATCGCCGCCGGCACCTATTTCGCCACCGCGCAGATCCCGGCCATCGGCTGCTCCTGCACGAACGCGGCCGTAACCGCGGGCAACGACTACTATTTCCGCGTCTGCTTCCTCGATCCGTTCCAGGGCTCCGTCATGTCCTCCTTCGCCATGGAGGAGTGCGGCGCGAAGAAGGCCTACGTGCTCTCGATGCTCGGCGACGACTACACCGTCGGCCTGGCCAAGAACTTTGTGAGCGCGTTTGAGAAGGCGGGCGGCACTGTTGTCGGCAACGAGACCTTCACCGAAGGCACCGCCGACTTCTCCGCCTACCTCAACAATGCCGTCGCCGCGGGCGCCGACGTCATCTTCAGCCCGTCCGCCACGACCTATGCCGCGCAGATCATCAAGCAGGCCGCCTCCCTCGGCCTGAAGCTCCCGATCCTCGCGGGCGACACCTGGGAGAACTCCGCGATCTCCGACGCCCAGAAGGGCACGGACATCAAGGTCTACTGCTCCACCTTCTTTGACGAGAACGACGACTCCGGCCTCGCCAAGGAATTCGTTGCCGGCTACAAGAAGTGGCTCAACGCCGACAAGCAGAACCTCACGAACAACGGCGGCAACGACGTGGTCGCGGCTGTCTCTGCGCTCGGCTACGACGCCTACATGACGGCCGTCGCCGCCATCGAGGCCGCGAAGTCCACCAAGGGCGCCGACATCCAGGCCGCGCTCAAGACGCTCAAGACCGACGGCGTCACCGGCGCCATCAGCTTCGACGAGAACGGCGACGCGATCAAGGACACCGCCTACATCAAGCAGGCCGTGGACGGCGCGTTCCAGTTCGTCAAGGTCCAGACCGCCGGCTAAGCAAGCCCAAGCCTGAAAATCCGTCCCGCCGGAGGCTGCGGCCTCCGGCGCCCGAATTGCTGTCATTCTGAGGAGCGCGGCGGCGAAGAGGCCCCTGCCGCATGTCCGGCGGGACCCTTCGCCGCGCTCAGAATGACTTTTCCGTTTTACGCGCGTTTCCCGCTTCCATCAAGGAGGACATACCTCCGGTTTTAGGAGGAACCATCCATGGCCTTTTTTCATCAGTGGCTGCCGTATATCCTTTCGGGTATTTCGGTCGGCGGCCAGTACGCGCTTATTGCCATCGGCTACACGATGGTCTACGGCATTCTGCGGCTCATCAACTTCGCCCACGGCGACATCTTTATGGTCGCGGGCCTGATGATGGTCTATTTCGCCGCCACGATGCCGCTCTACATTTCCGTTCCGCTTGTGATTATCCTGACGATCCTGCTCGGCTTTCTCATCGAGCGTACGGCGTACAAGCCGCTGCGCTCCGCACCGCGCATGTCGGTTATGATCTCCGCCATCGGCGTGAGCTATCTGCTGCAGAATCTGGCCTACTACATCACGGGCGGCCTTGCCAAGCAGTATCCGACGCTGCCGTGGATCTCCGACACCATCACGCTCTGGGGCGTCAACACCAAGCGGGTCACGGTCATCACCCCGATTCTGACGCTGGTGCTCGTGGTGGCGCTCGTGCTGCTCATCCGCAAGACGAAGGTCGGCATGGCCATGCGCGCGGCTTCGCGCGATTTTGAAACGGCGCAGCTGATGGGCGTGCGCATCAATTCGGTCATCTCCTTCGCGTTCGTGATCGGCTCCGGCCTCGCGGCCGTGGGCTCGCTGCTCTATTTCACCAACTATACGGCCGTCGCGCCGTCCTCCGGCGCGATGCCGGGGCTCAAGGCCTTTGTGGCCGCGGTCTTCGGCGGGATCGGCTCGATCCCCGGCGCGGTCATCGGCGCGTTTATCATCGGTATCTGCGAAACGCTGCTCAAGGGCATGGGCCTGACCGCGTTCTCCGACGCGTTCACCTTCGCCCTGCTGATTATCATTCTTGTCCTGAAGCCGACCGGCCTCTTCGGCGAGAAGCTGGCCGAGAAAGTCTGAGGTGGAGGAAATGACAATGCAAAAGAAAAAAATCTCCGCCCAGAGCTGGCTTTCCATCGGCGCGATCGTGCTGGTCTACGTTTTGGCCTTCGTGCTCGACCACATCCCCGGCGTGTCGGGCATGCTGACAACGGTGCTCAAAAAGGGCGCGATCTACTCGCTTGTGGCGGTGTCCATGAACCTGCTCAACGGCTTCACGGGGCTGTTCTCGCTGGGCCAGGCGGGCTTCATGCTGGTCGGCGCGTACACCTACGCGGCCATCAACATCGCCTCCGGCATCCGCTCGACCGTCTACCAGTACTACGACCCGCTGCTCAAATTCTCCCTGGTCGAGACGCTGCAGGGCGCGCTGGGCCAGTCGTTTGGCCTCATCCTGGGCGTGTTCGTCTCCCTGATCCTGGCCGGCCTGCTCGCGGGGCTCCTCGCGTGGCTGATCGGCCTGCCGGTGCTGAAGCTCAAGTCCGACTACCTCGCGATCGCGACGCTCGGCTTTGCCGAGATCATCCGCGCCATCGTCCAGCTGGAGGCGCTCGCGCCGGTGACGAACGGCTCGCAGCTGCTGCGCGGGTTCCCGTACTTCACGAACGTGACGGCGCCGTTCATCATCGTCGGCATCTGCATCGCGATCATCGTGCTGCTCATCAATTCGACCTACGGCCGCGCGTTCAAGGCCATCCGCGACGACGAGATCGCCGCCGAGGCCATGGGCATCAACCTCGCGCACCACAAGCGCATGGCGTTCGTCATCTCGTCGTTCTTCGCGGGGATCTCCGGCGCGCTGCTGGCCATGTACCAGACGACCGTGCAGGCCAACACCTTCAAATCGACCATGACCTATGAGATCCTGCTCATCGTCGTCATCGGCGGCATCGGCTCCGTCTCGGGCAGCTGCATCGGCTCGTTCCTGTTCATCGCCTGCTCGGAGTGGTGGCTGCGCTTCCTCGACGCCGACACCTACATCGGGGCCTTCAAGGTGCCGCTGCTGGGCCTCGGCTTCCGGATGGTCGTGTTCTCCGTCGTCATCATGATCGTGGTGCTGTTCTTCCGCAGAGGCATCATGGGCGACCGCGAGATTTCGCTCGCAGGCCTCGCCAAACGAATAACGGGCCGCCCGGGGAAGGGAGGCGCGAAGAATGGCCAATAACGTCCTGCACGTGGAAAACGTGACCATGCAGTTCGGCGGCGTCGTCGCCGTGTCGAACCTGTCCATGGACGTGAACGAGGGCGAGATCGTCGCCCTGATCGGCCCGAACGGCGCGGGCAAAACCACCGCGTTCAACTGCATCACGGGCGTCTACGAGCCGACAAACGGCCTCGTGAGCTTCCGCGGCCAGGTGATCGTGGAAAACCGGCCGCGCGGCCGCATGAAAAAGCTCTACGCGGGCGAAAACAGGGGCCTGTACAAAAAGACCGTCTCGCACACCCCGGACTACATCACAAAGCTCGGCATCGCGCGCACGTTCCAGAACATCCGCCTCTTCAAATCCATGACGGTGTTCGACAACGTGCTCACGGCCATGCACCTGCGGCGCACGAGCAATCTCTTCACCGCCACCTTCCGCCTCAACCGGAAGGAGGAGGCCCAGATGCGGGAGCGGACGCTCGAGCTTTTGAAAATCGTCGGTCTGGACGGCGTGAAGGACGAGCTCGCGACAAGCCTGCCCTACGGCAAGCAGCGCCGGCTCGAGATCGCGCGGGCCCTGGCCACGAAGCCGAGCCTTCTGCTGCTCGACGAGCCGGCCGCCGGCATGAACCCGCAGGAGACCGAGGAGCTGACCGCGTTTATCCGCGAGGTGCGCGAGCAGTTCCATCTCACCGTGTTTCTCATCGAGCACCACATGAATCTGGTCATGGACATCTCCGACCGGATCTATGTCATCGACTTCGGCAAGCTGATCGCCGCGGGCAATCCCGCCGACATTCAGAACAATCCGCGCGTCATTGAGGCGTATCTGGGGGTGGACGAAGATGGCTGATATTCTGGAAATTCAGGACCTCGTCGTCTCCTACGGCGGCATCGAGGCCGTCAAGGGCATCTCCATGAACGTCGAGGAGGGGAAGATCGTTACGCTGATCGGCTCGAACGGCGCGGGCAAGTCCACGACGCTCAAGACGATCGCCGGCCTCGTCAAGGCCAAGAGCGGCAAGATCCTCTTTGGCGGCCACGACATCCTCGGCAAATCGACCGACGAGATCGTCACGCGCGGCGTCACGCTCGTGCCCGAGGGCCGGCGCGTGTTCCCCAACCTCACGGTGGAGGAGAACCTCCGCATCGGCGCGTACCTGCGCAAGGACAACATCCGCCCCGACCTGGACAGGGTGTACGAGCTGTTCCCGCGCCTGCACGAGCGGGCCTGGCAGCTGGCCGGCACGCTCTCCGGCGGCGAGCAGCAGATGCTGGCCGTGGGCCGGGCGCTCATGGCAAAGCCGAAGCTCATCATGATGGACGAGCCGTCGCTCGGCCTCGCGCCGCTTGTGGTGCGCGACATTTTCGCGATCATCCGCACGATCAACCGCCAGGGCATCACCGTGCTGCTGATCGAGCAGAACGCCAACATGGCGCTCAAGACCGCCGACTGGGCTTACGTCATGCAGACGGGCGTCATCCTCATGCAGGGCGAGGGCCGCGCGCTGCTGGAAAACGAAGAGGTCAAGGCGGCCTATCTCGGCAAGGCAAAATAACGAAAAGAGAGTTTCCATGTATTTTGAGGACTTAAAAATCGGGGACGCCGTCCATACGGACGGCGTTCCGATCTGCAGGGCGGATATGGTCGCCTTCGCGGAAAAATACGACCCGCTGCCGCTGCATATGGACGAGGACTTCGCCAAAACGACGCGCTTCGGCACGCTGATCGCGCCGGGCGTCATGGCCTTTATGAGCGTGTGGGCCGCGTATCTGCGCAAGGGCGATTTCTGCGGGGAGCAGGTCATCGCCGGAAAGAGCACGCGGGTCGAGTGGTTCCTGCCCGTCTTTGACGGCGACGTGCTGACGGGCGACGTCCGCATCACCGGGCTCACGCCGCGCAACGCCTACAACGGCGCCGTGGAGATCACGGTGGACATCCGCAACCAGAAGGGCGAGCTCGTCATGTGCGACGTTACCGAAGCCATCGTCGCGCGAAGGGACGCCGAGGAGCCGTAGAAGCGGCGCCCAAACAGGCGTCTGTGCAAAAAATCTGCCATTCCGTTCGGCTGAGGCCGCTTTCCCACACGGACACGTCCGGGAAAGCGCGCTCGCCGGCGCTCGGAATGGCAGATTTTTTATGGCGCCGCCTGCCCGGGCAGGCGCTTTTTTATGACAGACGGAGATTTTTGACGGAGCCGCGGGAGACAAGGTGGGTCGGAATGAGGATCACCGGCTCAAAGACCTGGCCGTTCATGATGCGGAACAGCGTCTCCACCGCCCGCTTGCCCAGGGCCTCCTTGTCGAAGCCGACGCTGCTCAGCGGGGGCTCGAGATACTGCGAGACGAACAGATCGTCCAGACCGATGATCGACAGGTCCTCCGGCACGCGCAGGCCGTGCTTCTTGGCGCTGCGGATCACGTCGATGGCGAAGGAGTCGCCCGCGCAGAGAAACGCGCTCGGCAGCTCCGGACACTGCAGAACCTGGCTGATCGCGGCCTCCGCCGACGCCTCGCTGAAGGAAACGTCGGGCATCCAGGCCGGGTTGCAGACAAGACCGTGCTCCTTCAGCGCGGCGGCATACCCGCCGAAGGTGCTGACATAGTATTCTGTGGGCGTCTCCGGGCCGATATAGCCGATCTCCCGGTGGCCGTTGTCGTAGAGGAACTCCGCGGCCTGGTGAGCGGCCTGCCAGTAGTCCACCTCGACGATCGGCACGGAGCCGTCCTTCTTCATGTGCGAGTCCACGCAGACGAAGGGGATGGCCTCCTGCTGCAGAAGCGAGATGAGCGACGGGTCCGACACCTGGTTGAGGATGACGCCGTCACAGTCCTTGCTGCGGACGGACTCCAGCAGCTGCCCGCAGTCCGTCCCGCTGTCCACAAAGGTGAAAATGACGCTGTAGCCCAGCGGCTTGCAGGCCGTGAAGATGCCGCTGAGCGTTTCGAGCGCGAACTGGTTGAACAGGTTGTAGGGGTACTGCCGCAGCACCACATGGATGGTGAAGCTCTTGCCGAGATTCAGCCGGCGCGTGTGCACGTTCGGCGTAAAGCCGGTGCGGCGGATGATCTCCTGTACCTTCTGCCGCGTCGCCTCGCTGACGCCCTCCCGGTTGTTCAGGACAAAGGACACGGCGGTGGTGGATACGCCGGCCATTTTTGCAATATCGCGGATGGTCAGATTTGACATGCGGCACCTCCTGTGCCGGGCCCCCGCAAAGCGGCGGCTACGGCAGAAACCATCATAAAGCCCGGCGGATAAAAAGGCAAGAGAAACCTTGCGGCTTTCTTTCGGAGCAGGCAATCAATAAACCTTTATCTATAAACCATTTTAGCACATGTTTATCAAAAAGCAACTGCGCCGGATATGAGCGAATTGCACAATATAATATCTTTTTATCCGGACATTATAGACAAATCAATGGAAATATCTCAAAATACGGGTGGAAACGATTGACAAGCCAAAAAAAGAGGACTATGATTACTTTACTGGTTAAGTTGCGCGCGGGAAAGACGACTGTCTTCTTTGTGCGGCCAGATCGAATTTTTTTGTACCGATTGTCAAGGAGGAAACCGCATATGTCTGAAAAACTTGCCATTCACGGAGGCCCGAAGGCCAAAACCACGCCCAACTATCCCATGTACCCCGGCGGCCTGGAGATCGGCGACGAGGAGAAGAAGCAGGTTTTGGAGGTCCTGGATACCAAGTATCTGTTCCGCTATTATGGGCCGGCGGGCGTGGAGTCCAAGGTAAGGCTCTTCGAAAATGCGTTTAAAAAGGAAATGGGCGCGAAGTACGCGCTGGCCACGAGCTCCTGCACGGGCGCGCTCATCTCGTCGCTGGTGGCCTGCGGCATCGGCCCGGGCGACGAGGTCATCGTCACCGGCTACACGTTCTTCGCCTCCTGCGCGGCGATCGTGGCGGCGAAGGCCATTCCGGTCATCGCCGAGATCGACGAGACGCTGACGATCGACGCGGCCGACATCGAAAAGAAGATCACGCCTGCCACCAAGGGCATTGTGTGCGTGCACATGCGCGGGATGCCGTGCAACATGGACGCGGTCATGGGCGTGGCCAAAAAGTACAACCTGCGGGTCGTCGAGGACTGCGCGCAGGCCTGCGGCGCGACTTATAAGGGCCAGTTCGTGGGCACCTTCGGCGACTGCGGCTGCTTCTCGTTCCAGTACCACAAGACGATCACCGCCGGCGAGGGCGGCATGATCCTGACGAACGACCTGCGGCTGTACGACCGCTGCTGCAGCTACCACGACACGGCGGCCTGCTGGCGGCCCGACCGCTTCGCCGAGCAGCGCTTCGAGGGCGAGCTGTTCTGCGGCTCCAACTTCCGCATGAGCGAGCTGACCGGCGCGGTGATGCTGGCCCAGTTCGGCAAGCTCGACCGGCTGAACGCGCGGATGCGCAGCCATCAGCACCGCATCATCGACCAGATCAGAGACACCAAAGGCATCCGCGTCCGTCCGTCCAACGACGCCGACGGAGACACCGGCATCTGCATCATGTTCTTCCTGGACGAAAAGGAAAAGGTCGGCCCGTTCGTGGACGCGCTGAAGGCCGAGGGCGTTTCGGCGGGCGGCATCTTCAACGCCGGCATTCCCGACTGGCACATCTACGCGCACTGGAAGCACGTGATCGAGGAAAAGGCCCCGACGCCGGTCAAGTGCCCGTGGGACTGCCCGTATCACGACAAGGCGCCGGCGGTGAAGTACGCCGCCGACATGTGCCCGAAGACGCTGGACTACCTCGGCCGCGTCGTGCACCTGGACATTCCGCCCCAGATGTCCGACGAGGACTGCGACATGATCGCCAAGGCCATCAACAAGGTGGCGGCGGAGCTGGCGTAGGAGGACGGAAGATGAAATATTCCCTCTGCATCGAGCCGGTCTTCGAGAACCTCCCGTTCTATGACCGCATCCAGAAGGCGAAGGACTGCGGCTGCGACGCCGTGGAATTCTGGGACCCGTCGGTCTACGACGTCAAAAAAATCGGCAGCATCGCGGCCAACGCCGGCATCCCCATCGCGGCGTGCTGCCTCAACCAGGCGTGGACGTACCGGATGAGCTTCCCCTGGAGCGTTGTGCGCCGGAATCTCGAAACCTCCTTCCAGTACGGCAGGGACCTGGGCTGCACGACCTTCATCGGCCTGTCCGGCGACCTCCACGGCCAGCGGGACAGCGAAAAGCTCCTGCTGCTCGAGAACCTGAAACGGACGGCCGAGCTGGCCGAGAAGGCGGGCGTCACGGTGGTGGTGGAGGCGCTCAACTCGATCTACGACCACAAGGGCTACTACCTCGATTCCGCCTACGTGGGCTTCGAGCTCATCCGCGCCGTCGATTCCCCGGCGGTGAAGCTGCTCTTCGACTGCTACCACATGCAGCTCATGCAGGGCAACCTCGTCAACTGCATCCGCGACAACATCGATTTCATCGGCCATTTCCACTCCGCGGGCGTGCCGGGCCGGCACGAGCTGCAGAACGGCGAGATCAACTATCCCTTTGTGATCGAGGCCGCCGAAAAGGCCGGCTACGACCGCTACTTCGGCTTTGAATACTGGCCCACCTGCGACAACGAGCAATCCCTGCGCGATATTCTCCGCTATGTCAGAGGCTGAACCTCCCCCGCACGGCGTTCTTCATCCCCCCGAGCTGTGTTATCCCTTGGCAGATATTCGCCAATCGACCATAAATATAAGGAGGAAATAAAATGAAGAGAATCATCGCAATCGTACTGGTTCTGACAATGGCGCTCGCGCTGCTCAGCGCCTGCGCCAAGACAGCGACCGCCACCGCGGCATCTGGCACGTCGGCCGCCGCGTCGAACGGCAAAACCGTCGGCATCTGCATGCCGACGAAGGAACAGACGATCTGGTCCATCCAGGGCGAGCGGCTGACCGAGGCGTTCCAGGCGGCCGGCTATGCGACGCAGATCGAGTACGCCGAGGACGACTCGGCCAAGCAGGTCATGCAGATCGAAAACATGATCACCAAGGGCGTCAATGTTCTCGTCATCGTTGCCGTGGACTGCGCGTCGCTGACCGACGCCGTGGAAAAGGCGAAGGCCGCCGGCATCCTCGTCATCGCCGACGACCGGCTCATCACGAACACCGAGGCGGTGGACTACTACGTCACCTTCGACCTCGTCCGCATGGGCGAGATCCAGGGCCAGTACATCGCCGACTCGCTGGATCTGAAAAACCAGGCCGGCCCCTTCACACTGGAGATCTTCTCCGGCTCGCAGGACGACACGAACTCCATTTCCTTCTACAACGGCGCCATGAGCATCCTCCAGCCCTACATCGACAGCGGCAAGCTGGTCGTGGAATCCGGGCAGGTGTCGTTCGCGGAGACCGCCATCCAGTCCTGGGACTCCTCCAAGGCGCAGGCACGTATGGATAACCTGCTCTCCGGCTTCTATGCCAACAAGCATCTCGACGCGGTCCTCGTCGCGGCCGACTGTCTGGCGCTGGGCGTCATCTCGTCGCTCGAGTCCATGGGCTACGGCGGCAGCGGGCAGGCGTTCCCGATCGTGACCGGGCAGGACACCGAGCTGGCGGCCGTCAAGAACATCCTCGCGGGCAAGCAGTCCATGACGGTGTTCCTCGACGCCAAGAAGCTCGCCGCAATCGTGGTGCCCCTGGTGGACGACCTGCTGGCCGGCAAGACCGTCAGCCCCGATACCACCTATGACAACGGCACCAAGAAAGTGCCCACCAAGACCTATGACCCGTACCTGATCGACAAGACCAATGTGGACTACCTCGTGGAGGTCGGCTTCTACACGCACGACGAAATTTACGGCTAAACGCGCTTTGGGAAACGGTGTCCGGGCCCGGACACCGTTTCCAAAGATTTTTGCACGGATTCAAATGCATCGGTAAAGGAGCTGGACGAATGGAAGAGAACATACTGGAAATGCGAAAGATCACAAAGGAATTTCCCGGTGTGAAGGCGCTGGACCAGGTGAGCTTTCAGGTCAGACGAGGGGAGATCAAGGGGCTTGTCGGCGAGAACGGCGCCGGAAAATCGACCCTCATGAACGTACTCAGCGGCATCCATCCCTACGGCAGCTACACGGGCGACATCGTCGTCAACGGCGAGACGTGCCAGTTCAGGGGCATCGAGCAGTCGGAGAAGGCGGGCATCGCCATCATCCACCAGGAGCTGGCGCTCATCCCGCTGCTGTCGATCGCGGAGAACGTGTTCATCAGCAACCCGCAGTGCCGGCACGGCGTGATCGACTGGAACCTGACCCGCGCGAAGGCCATCCCGCTGCTGGCGCGCGTGGGGCTGAAGGAAGACCCCGACACGCCGATCAACCAGCTCGGCGTGGGCAAGCAGCAGCTTGTGGAGATTGCCAAGGCGCTCTCGAAGGACTGCAAGCTGCTGATCCTCGACGAGCCGACGGCGGCGCTCAACGAGCAGGACAGCCGAAATCTGCTGGATCTGCTCAAAACGCTGCAGAAGGACGGCATCACCTGCATCATGATCTCGCACAAGCTCAACGAGATCTGCTATGTATCAAACTCCATCACCGTGCTGCGCGACGGCAGAACCGTGGCGGACTACCCCGACGCCTCGAAGGTGACCGAGGATGAGATCATCCGCCACATGGTCGGGCGGGAGCTCAGCAACCGCTATCCCAGGCGCGAAAACGTCCAGATCGGCGAGACCTTCTTCGAGGTCAAAAACTGGACGGTGCACCATCCGGAATTCCCCGAAAAGACCGTCATCCACGACGTCAACCTCCAGCTGCGGAAGGGCGAGGTCGTGGGCCTGGCGGGCCTGATGGGCGCGGGCCGGACGGAATTCTCCATGAGCCTGTTCGGCAAGAGCTACGGCTGCGGCATCACGGGCGAGGTGTACAAGGGCGGCAAACGGATCGACACGAGCACCGTCCCGAAGGCCATCGACAACGGCGTGGCCTATCTCACCGAGGACCGCAAGACCTACGGCCTGGTCCTGATGGACAGCATCAGCCAGAACATCTCCATGTCCAACCTGAAGCGCGTCTCCAAACGCGGCGTGATCGATCTGGACCGGGAGATCAAAGAGACCGGCGAGAACGCGAAGCAATTCGGCGTGAAATGCTCCAGTATTTTCCAGTCCGCGGGCAACCTCTCCGGCGGCAACCAGCAGAAGACGGTCCTGGCCAAGTGGATGTTCAACTGGCCGGACGTTCTGATCCTGGACGAGCCGACCAGAGGCATCGACGTCGGCGCGAAGTACGACATCTACTGCATCATCAACCAGCTTGCCGCGGACGGCAAATGCGTTCTGGTGATTTCCTCGGAGCTTGATGAACTGCTCGGCATCTGCGACCGCATCTACATCATGAATCAGGGCACCATCAAGGGCGAGAAGCTGCGGTCAGAGGCCACCCAGGAAAACATCATGAAGCTGCTTATATAGTACACGTATTGGAGTGAATGCTATGAAAAAAGTGAGTCTTTCCAGAAATCTCCGCGCCTACAGCATGGTCATCGTCCTGGTATTCATCGCGGTGCTGTTCCACTTCCTGACGAACGGGCTGATCTTCACCTCGATGAACCTGACAAACATCATTCTGCAGAACTCCTACGTCGTCATCCTGATTCTCGGCATGCTGCCCATCATCCTGACCGGCAACATCGATCTTTCCGTCGGCTCCGTGCTGGCGTTCGTCGGCGCGATTGCCGCGATCATGCAGGTCGACTACGGCTGCGGTGTGTTTGTAACGCTGATCGTCTCCCTGGCCGTCGGCGTCCTGATCGGCGCCTGGCAGGGCTTCTGGATCACCCGGTTCGACATCCCGGCCTTTATCGTCACGCTGTCCGGTGAGCTCGTTTTCCGCGGGCTCACGCAGGTCATTCTGGACGGCGCGTCCATCGGCCCGTTCTCCAGCGCGTTCCGGGCCATGGCCTCGAGCTTCATCCCCGACCTGTTCGGGGGCAGCGGACTGCACATCACGACGATGGTGCTCGCGGTCATCGCCTGCGTGGCCTTTGTGCTCACGCAGCTCCGCGGCCGCCGCAGCAAAATCGCCAACGGCGTGCCCGTCGGGAGCCCGACCGGCATGATCGTCCGGTGCGTGCTCATCAGCCTCGTGATTCTGGTGCTGTCCTATGAGATGGCTGCCTATCAGGGCTATCCCACGGTGCTCATCATCATGGTCGTGCTGGCGTTCATCTACGATTTCATCTGCTCGCGCACGGTATTCGGCCGCGGCCTGTACGCCATCGGCGGCAACCGCAAGGCGGCGGCCCTGTCGGGCGTCAAGGACCGGCTGTACCTGTTCATGGCCTTCGTCAACATGGGCCTGATGGCCGCCGTCGCGGCGATTGTATACGCAGCGCGGCTGAACGCGGCGACGCCGAAGGCGGGCGTCAACTTCGAGCTCGACGCCATCGCGGCCTGCTTCGTGGGCGGCGCGTCCGTCACGGGCGGCGCGGGCAACATCATCGGCGCGCTCGTCGGCTGCTTCGTCATCGGCATCCTCAACAACGGCATGTCCATGATGGGCATTTCCGCCGACTGGCAGCAGACGGTCAAGGGCCTCGTCATCCTGGCCGCCGTCGCCTTCGACCTCATCCCCAAGCGCAAAAAGAAGTAAGTCCCCCGGCAAGCCCTGCTGCGAAGCGGGGCTGCCTCCGGGCAGACACAGAAAAGCGGTCATCCCGCGCCCCGGGGCGCAGGATGACCGCTTTTTGCAGCCGATATTTTGGAAGCGGCGGACGCTCAGCTCCGCGCGGCGGGAGGCGCGGTGCTTTCGCGGAGCACCAGGTCGGACGAAGGAATCACGATGCTCTGCTGCGGGCGGCCCGCGAGCAGCTCGCCGAGCGCCTCGAAGCCCCGCCGGGCGAGCGCCTCGCGGTCGATGCGCACAGTGGTGAGGGCCGGGACCGTGAAGCGGGAGATGATGGTGTCGTCGATGCCGATGACCGACACGTCCTCCGGCACGCGGAGCCCCGCCAGATGCAGCCGCTCGATGGTGTGGACCGCGTAGAGGTCGGTCGCGCAGAAGAACGCGGTGGGCAGCGTGCCGCTGCGGATGAGCCCGTCCACGGCGTCGTGGAGCGTCTGCTCGTCGCGGATGCCGAACTGGATGCGGCTCATGTCCAGGCTGAGCCCGGCCTCCATCGCGGCCTTCTGGAAGCCTGCGAAGGTCTGCAGATAGAAATCGTGCATCTCGTTGTTGCCGATGTAGGCGATGTCCTTGTGGCCCAGCGACAGCAGGTGGCACACGGCGGTGTAGGCCGCGGTGCTGTAGTCCGCGCTGACGGAGACCTGGCCGGGATAGCGGCGGCTGCTGTCGAGCTCGACGACGGGGAAATTCATGGCGTGGAGCCGCCGCGTGACTTCGGAATGGATGTTGCCGAAGACGAGCACGCCGTCTACCGCGTGCGAAAGGATGATCTCCGGCATCTGCACCTTGCCGTCCTTCATGGACAGATGCGTAAAGAACAGATCGAAGCCGCCGCTGGCCAGCATGACGCAGGAGTTCAGCTCCATATAGAAAAGCTGGTCGATGGGGCGGAGGCTTTCGGGATACACGACCGCGATCCGCCTGGGGCGCGACGCGTCCCGCACGGCCGGCGCGCGGCCCGCGGGCACATAGCCGGTCGTCTCCGCCAGCTTCAGGATATGCTCCCGCGTTTCGTCGCTGATGCCGGGCTTTCCGTTGAGCGCAAAGGAAACGGCGGTGGGGGAGACGCCCGCAAGTCTGGCGAGTTCGCGTGTGGTCAGCTTAGCCATGAGAATACCCCCGGTGTTTAGTTATTGATTATATTATATCGAATCGACCGGGAAATAACAAGCAGATTTGCGGTGGAAACAGCACAAAAAACCGCGGCGAAAGTTGGCGGATATACACAACAATGGCAGAAATATTGCGATTATTCGAAAAAAGCGGGGGAATGACACGGCGGGAAAGAAATCAAACAAAAACTAAACTGGATTAGTAAGTAAACATAACGGGACATTGGACAAACCGCCGAATCGCTCTAAATTTACGGAATAGAAATTAGACAATATTTATAAAATACCGGGCTGATATTTGTAAAAAATTTAGCTTGCAAGCGAAAAGCCTCGGTGCTAAAATCAGACTATCCAAGTGATTATATAAACAGCTAAACATTTAGTACCTCCCAAGCGGCACGGCGTGTCTGCCGATCGTGTCTGTGAGTACCCGGAACAATCTGTCCCGGCTCAAATAATGACTGGAGGAAGAAAAATGAAAAAGCTCATAGCCCTGCTTCTGGCAGCTGTCATGCTTCTCGGCCTGGCAGCCTGCGCGAAAACCGCGACACAAACCACCACCTCAACCACCGCCTCGGCGCCCGCAGCCAGCGCGGCTGCCAGCACGCCGGCCGCTTCGGCCTCTGCTGCGGCCAGCGCCGCCGCTTCGTCGATCGCCTCCTCTGCGTCGTCGTCTGCCCCCACCTCGGGCAAAGCGCTGAAGGTTGCCATCTCCCTTGCAGAGTACAACGAGTGGAACAAGCTGTATGAAAAGGTCATCAAGGAGAAGTGCGACGAGTGGGGCTGGACCTATGAAATCTTCGACTCCAAGCAGGACGCCAACACCCAGATCGACCAGGTCCGCTCGATCATCGCGCAGGGCTTTGACGCCATGACCATTCAGGCCGTTGACAACGCCGCTCTGGCGCCTGTTGTCGGCGAGGCCGCCGATGCCGGCATCATCGTCGTTGACCACTATGGCTTTGCCGACGATCTGGGTATCTCCGACAAGATCTACAAGGTCCTGTTCGGCCAGAAGGAATCCGGCATTATGGAAGCGGAAGAGTACGTCAAGGAATGCGGCGATTCCGGCAAGGTCGCGATCATTGCCGGCCTGACCGGCGCCGACAACGCCATGGCCCGTACCGCCGGCTTCGAGGAAGTCCTGGCGAAGTACCCCAACATCGAAATCGTCGATACGCAGTACTGCGACTGGGATACCCAGAAGGCACAGACTGCGGCCGAGAACATCCTGACGGCCCATCCCGACCTGAAGGCGTTCCTGGTTCAGGACGACGGCATGTCCAAGGGCGTCTGGAACGCAATTGAGGCGGCCGGCCTGCAGAAGTCCTGCGTCATCGCCTCCCAGGGCTTCTATGACTGGTCCATCGACTATCTGAAGAGCGACAAGTTCCTGTTCACCATCACCTATCCGGCCGGCTTCTTCTCCCGCGACGCCATGAACGTCATCAGGGACGTCAGCGACGGCAAGGAAGTCAAGCGCGTGCAGTATCTGGGCATGGAGCTGGTTACCAAGGACAATGCGGATACCGCGCCGCACGATTAATCTTCGGAAATGCCCCTTAGCCGCAACATGGAATACTCTGGAAGCCGGGTGCCTGCGCCCGGCTTCCTTTGAAAGAAAGGGACAGGCAAAGTGAATCAAAAAACGTTTTTTGAAATGCGCGGCATCAGTAAATCCTTCCCCGGCGTGAAAGCGCTCGACAATGTCGGGTTTTCCGTGGCGGAAGGGGAGATTCGCGCGCTTGTCGGTGAAAACGGCGCAGGGAAATCCACCCTGATGAAGATCCTGAACGGCAACTATAAGAAGGACAGCGGAGAGATCCTGATCGACGGCGTGCCCGTCAACATCACGGACCCCCAGGTCGCGGGCGCCCACGGCATCACGATCATTTTCCAGGAGCTGAATCTGGTAGACGAGCTGTCCATCGCGGAAAACATTTTTGCGGGCCGCCTGTCCGAAAAAGGCAGGCTGGTCAACTGGAAGGAAATCAATCAGAAGGCGCGGCAGCTGCTTGAGCGGATCGGCTTTGACGCGGATCCGACAAGGCTGGTCGGCTCGCTGACCGTCGCCGAAAAGCAGATGGTGGAAATCGCGAAGGCGCTGAGCCGAAACTCCAGAATCATCCTGATGGATGAGCCCTCCGCGACACTGACGAAGAATGAACTCGATGCGCTGTTTGACATCATTCGTGATCTGAAGAAAAGCGGCATTGCGGTTATATACATCTCCCACCGGATGGAGGAGATCTTTGAAATCTGCGAGACCGTCACGGTGATGCGCGACGGTCAGATCATCGGCACGCGCGACGTGGCGTCCGTTTCCTCCGCCGAGCTCGTGGAGATGATGGTCGGCCGGGAAATGAGCAGCGCCTATCCCACGCGGAACGCGGTCATCGGCGACGAGGTTCTGCGCGTGGAGCACCTGTGCCGCAAAGACAGAAAACAGGACGTGTCCTTCAGCCTGCGCAGCGGCGAGGTGCTGGGGATTGCGGGCCTGGTCGGCGCGGGCAGAACCGAGATCATGCGCGCGGTTTTCGGCGTGGACTATATCAAAAGCTGCGACGTGTATGTCCGCGGGCAGAAGGTGAAGATCAACAACCCCGCGCAGGCCAAGAAGCACGGCATCGCGTTTTTGACGGAGGACCGCAGGGCGGAGGGCCTGACGCTCGATTTCACCGTCAAGGCCAACATCGTGGCGGCGAACCTGCCGTCCATCTGCAAGGGCCCGTTCACCAGCGGCAAGCGGGAAAACGAGCTGGCCGACGAGTACATTCAGAAGATCCGCATCAAGACGCCCTCCCGCAGCCAGAAGGCCGGAAACCTGTCCGGCGGCAACCAGCAGAAGGTCGTCGTGAGCAAGTGGCTCAACGCGGACTCCGACATTCTGATTATGGATGAACCGACCCGCGGCATCGACGTGGGCGCCAAGCGCGAAATCTACGAGATCATCAACGATCTGGCGTCGCAGGGCAAGTCCGTGATCCTGATCTCCTCCGAGCTTCCGGAGGTTCTGGCGATGAGCGACCGCGTCCTGGTGGTGAAGGACGACGCGATCGCGGCGGAGCTGACCGGCAGCGACATCAGCGCCGTAGAAGTCATGCGGTATGCTCTGTAGGGGCGGCGGCGCGCAGGCAGCTGCGCGCGGCGGTCCAACTCCGGCAAGACGAACATAAGGAGGATATATGAACTGCGAAGCGATAAAACGCCTGAAACCGCAGAGCGTCGGTGACTGGGTAAAAAATAACACCAACATTCTGCTGATGCTGCTGCTGATCGTGGTGGGCGCCCTGACGACGGAGAATTTCTTCAGCGCGGGGAACCTGTTCAACGTCCTGCGGCAGGTCACCATCAACGGGATGCTGGCCGTGGCCTGCACCATGACGCTGCTTGTGAACGGCTTCGATCTGTCCATCGGCCATACCATGGCGCTGGGCGCCGTTTTGTGCATCGGCTTTGAAAAAAGCACCGGCTCCGGCGTGATCGGCATTCTGGTGGCGCTGGGGGCCGGCCTGCTCATGGGCCTGCTGAACGGCTTCCTGATGAAAATTACCCGCGGCGGCTCCGGCGAGGGCTTCATGATTACGCTTGCGACCGGCATGATGGCGCAGGCGCTGGCTAAATGGTACTGCGACGGCAGCGAGATCATCCGCATGCAGATCCCCGAGAATCAGGACTGGCTCCGCTTTTTGGGGCAGGGAAGCGCCCTCGGCGGCTTCCCGGTCTGCGCGATCATCTGGATCGTCATCATGGTGATCCTGCAGATCGTTATCAAAAAGACGATATTCGGCCGGCAGATGCTGCTGTCCGGCGCAAATAAAAAATCGGCGTTCCTCGCCGGCATCGACGTGGGAAAAGTCAAGCTCATCTCGTACGCCGTGGCGGGCACCTGCTGCGGCATCGCGGCGGTGATCTATTCGGCGCGCTTCAACAGCGCCTCGGACGGCGCGGGCGTCGGCGGCGACTTCAACGGCGCGGTCTGCTCCATCATCGGCGGCAACGCGCTCTACGGCGGCCACGGCGGCATGGTGCAGGTATTCATCGGCTCGGTGACCTTCGGACTGATCACGAACATCCTGCAGCTGATGGGCGTCACCTCGGCGGTGCAGTATATTGTGCAGGGCGCCGTGCTGCTGCTGGCGATCAACCTCGACCGCCTGAAGAAGAGGTGACCGGCATGAAAGTATTGAAAAAAGCCGTGACGGATTATCGCATCCCGCTTCTGGCCGTGGTCCTGTTTCTGATTATGGCCCTGCTCAAGTCCAACTTCGCGTCGGCCTACAACGTCTACTCCATCGCGGACTCGGCTGCCGGCTATGGCATTGCCGCGATCGGCTTTACCTTCATCCTGCTGGTGGGCCAGCTGGATATTTCCTTCGGCTCCGTCATCGCGCTGACGGCGTGCGTGCTGATGATGATGCTCAAGGCGGGGATGAGCTTCGCGCTCGCGCTGGCGGCCGCGCTGGTGCTTGGCTGCGTCTGCGGCGCGATCACCGGGTTCTTCGTGGCAAAGTTCCGCCTTTCTCCGTTCATTGTCACCATGACCATGCAGCTGGTCTATAAGGGCGTCGCCCTGACCATTACGAATTCCACGCCTGTCGCCATGCAGCACCCCGTGCTCAAGGCGATCTACAACGTCAAGCTGCTCAATATGATCCCGCTGACGTTCCTGTTTTTCATCGCGCTGGCGGTGCTGATGGAATTCGTGCTCCGCAGGACGCAGTACGGCCGGAACCTGTACCTCGTGGGCGGCAACATCAACGCGGCCGACAACCTCGGCATCAAGTCCGGCCTGTACATCTGGAGCGCGTACGCCATCCAGGGGCTGTTCGCGGCCATTGCGGGCGTGGCGATGATGACGCGCCAGTTCTCCGCCTCCGGCAACCTCGCGCTGCAGGGGCCGATGAACGTGATCCCCATGGTCATCGTGGGCGGCACGTCCATGGCCGGCGGCAAGGGCGGCGTCATCAAGACGGTCTGGGGCGTGCTGCTGATGAACATCGTCTTCAATGCGATGACCATGTTCTCGATCCCCGCGCCGCTGCAGCCCTTCGTCAAGGGCCTGATTCTGCTGATCGTCATTGTCAGCGACAAATATATGGAACACCGTCACGAAAAGGTCTGACGGACCGGAAAGGAAGCTGCTATGAACATACTGGCAATCGGCGCGCATCCCGACGATGTGGAGACCATGTGCGCCGGCACGCTGGCCAAGTACGCCGCGCAGGGCCACAAGGTCTTTATCGCGACGGCCACCAACGGCAACATCGGCTCCGCGCACCACACCATGGAGGAAATCGCCCGCATCCGCAAGCGGGAGGCCGCCAACTCCGCCGCGATCATCGGCGCGGAGTACATCTGCCTGGATTACAACGACGAGATGTTCTTTGAGGACAAGGCCGCGCGTATGGCGTTCATCAATCTGATCCGGCACTGCCGCGCGGACGTGATTCTGACGCACAATCCGCACGACTACAACCCCGACCACGAGCTGACGAGCAAGATCGTGAACGACGTGGCCGTGATGATCCCCATTGCGCACCTGAAAACCGAGGAGCCGCCGTATCCGGTCATCCCGTCCATCTGGTATTTTGAAACGGCCAATTCGATGGGCTTCGTTCCGACGGACTATGTGGACATCACGGACTATTACGAAACCAAAATGAAGATGCTCGGCTGCATGGAGAGCCAGAAGCAGTGGATGGTGGACAACTATGCCACGCTGGACGGCGACACGAGCCGCTTCTTCGACACCATCCGCATCACCTCGGAGTTCCGGGGAATGCAGGCCGGCTGCAAGTACGCCGAGGGCTTTGTGCGCGCGCTGGACGGCTACCGCGGCATGCTGACGCAGCGCGTGCTGCCGTAAACAGGAAGAAAGAAAAATAAACCGCGGCAAGGCCGCGGCAACAGGAGGTATATATCATGGCAGGAGGACCTGGCTCCTATGTATTCGGAGCGGAAGAGAAGAAAGAACTCATGGACGTCATCGAATCGGGCTGCTTGTTCCGGTACGGCACGCCCGGCGTGGACGGCTTTCAGGCAAAGGTCGTAACGTTTGAACAGGAAATGGCGGAGCGGCTCGGCCACAAGCACGTGGTCGCGACCACCTCCGGCACGGGGTCGCTGCTGTGCTGCCTGGCGGCGCTCGGCATCGGCGCGGGCGACGAGGTCATCGTGCCCGGTTATACGTTCATCGCGACCATCTCCACGGTGATTCTGGCCAACGCGGTGCCCGTGCTGGCGGAGATCGACGAATCCCTGACGCTCGACCCCACGAAGCTCGAAGCGCTCATCACCCCGCGCACAAAGGCGATCATCCCCGTACACATGCTCGGCAATCCGTGCGATATGGATCCCATCATGGCCATCGCCAAAAAGCACGGCCTGTTCGTCATCGAGGACTGCTGCCAGGCCGTCGGCGCGAGCTACAAGGGCCGCCGCGTCGGCACCATCGGCGACATGGGCGCGTATTCCCTCAACGTATTCAAAACGATCACCACCGGCGACGGCGGCTTCGTCGGCACGTCTGACGACGAGCTCTACGAGCGCGCGTTCGGCTACCACGACCAGGGCCACAAGCCCTGCCGCATGGGCGTCGAGGTGGGCAACCGCTCGATCGTCGGCATGAACCTGCGCATGAACGAGCTGTCCGGCGCGGTTGCCGTGGCGCAGGGCCGCAAGCTCGACGGCATCCTCGAAACGCTGCGTACGAAGAAGGCGCTTCTGAAGGATCAGCTCCAGGGCCTGCCCGGCCTGGGCTTCCGCACGATCAACGACCCGGGCGAGTGCGGCACGCTGCTGACGCTCCTGTTCGACACGGCCGAGCGCGCAAACAAGTTCTGCCAGGCGATGGGGACCGTGCCCATTGCGAAATCCGGCTGGCACGTCTATAATAACATGGAGCAGATTCTCAACAAGGTGACCGCGACAAAGGCCAACTGCCCGTACGACTGCCCGCGCTTTGAGACGAAGGTGGAGTATCACAAGCACATGCTCCCGCAGACCGATGACATCCTCGACAGAGCGGTCAACATCTCGGTCGGCGTGGTGGACAAGGGCCTCGGCTCCGGCTGCGGCATCAACATCAAATCCGATACGGAGGAGATCAACGCGGTCGCGAAGCACATCCGCGAGGTCGTGCTCAGTCTGTAAGCACGGGAGGAAGCAATATGCAAAAAATCAGAGCTGCCGTGGTCGGCTGCGGCAGCATCAGCGACATCTACATGACCAATATCAAGGCGGGCCGGTTCCAGATCCTGGAGCTGGCCGCGTGCAGCGACCTGATGACCGACCGTATGCAGGCCAGCGCCGAGAAATTCGGCATCCGGGCCATGACGCTCGAGCAGATCTGCGCCGACCCGGAGATCGAGCTGGTCATCAACCTCACGACGCCGGCCGCGCACTATCTCATCATCAAGCAGTGCCTGCTCGCGGGCAAGCACGTCTGGTCGGAGAAGATGATCGCGGTCGAGCTCGAGCAGGGCAGAGAGCTGGTCAAAATCGCCGACGAAAAGGGCGTGCATCTGGGCGTCGCGCCGGATACGTTTTTGGGCGCGAGCGTGCAGACGGCCAAGTATCTCGTGGACGCAGGCCTCATCGGCGAGCCGCTGTCCTGCCGGGCCTCCATCAGCCGCAACTACGCGATCTACGGCGAATTCCTGACGCACCTGTATAAAAAGGGCGCGGGCATCGGCTTCGATATGGGCGGCTACTATCTGACGGCGCTGGCCGCCATCCTCGGCCCCGCCAAATCGATCAGCGCCTATACCGCCGTCCACAATCCCACCCGCGTCAACACGCGCGTCGGCGCGCCGCAGTTCGGCCAGGAATACACCATCGAGGTGCCGAACGTCCTCACGGCGGCCATCCAGTACCAGAACGGCGTGCTCGGCACGCTGCACATGAACTCCGACTGCATCCTCGACGAAAAGACGAACCTCGAGATCTACGGCACCGAGGGCATCCTGACGATGGGCGACCCCAACCAGTTCGGCGCGCCGGTCTATCTGCAGAAAACGCTCGGCCAGCCGGTCCAGGTGCCGTTCACGCACGGCTATGCGGAGAATTCCCGCGGCCTCGGCGCGGCGGAGATGGCCTGGTCCATCGCGGCCGGCCGGAACCACCGGGCCAGCAAGGAAATGGCCTTCCACGTGTTCGAGATGATGCACGGCGTCATGAGAAGCGCCGCCGCCGGAGAAACCTACCATCTGCAATCCACCTTTGAAATCCCGAAGGCCCTGCCCGCCGGCTATATGGGCGACGGCGGCTGGACGCGAAAGGAAGAAAGCGCGCTGATTTGAACGGGGAAACGAATCTGAGAACCGTACAAATGGAGTTCCTGCGGCCCGGCGAAATCCTTGCCGAGCAGAAGCGCTGCTCCATCGTCTATCTGCCGGTGGGGCCGCTGGAGTGGCACGGGCCCGCCATGCCCTTCGGCACCGACCCGCTGGCGGCGCAGGCGCTGGCGCGCGAGGCCGCGCTGCGCACCGGCGGCGTCGTGGCGCCCACGCTGTTCTTCGGGACCGAGCGCGAGCGCCCTGCGAGCATCCTCGAGGCCAAGGGCTTCGAGCATCCGGACGAGATGTACGTGCTGGGCATGGACGTGCCAAAGAACAGCATGAAGAGCTTTTATGCCCGCGAGGAGATTTTTGCCCTGATGGTCCGCGAGCAGCTGCGTTTTTTGACCGAGCACGGCTACCGCCTCGTCGTGATCCTCAACGGCCACGGCGCGTGGGGCCAGAGAACCTCGCTGGACAGGCTCGCGATTGAATTTTCCCACGAGACGGCCAGCCGCGTCATCGTCTGCTTCCCCGACATCAACGGACCGGACGAGCAGGTGGACTTCGGCCACGGCACGATGGCGGAGACGTCGATCATGCGCTATGTGGACGACCGGAACGTGGCGCTCTCCGAGCTGCCGCCGCGCGAGGTGCCGCTCAAATACACCGACTGGGGCATCGCCGACGACAGCGTGTTTGCGGGCAAGCGCTCTCCGGGCGACAGCGTGATTGTCGATCCGCGCGACGCCACGCCGGAAAAGGGCGCACGCTTCTTCAAGAACGCGCTCGAGCGCATCTGCGGCGAGGTCGGCAAGGCCTATTCGGCCCTGTAAATCAAGAACTGCATCCGCGGGAGCCGGGTTTCCCGGCCCCCGCATTTATTTTTTGCAAAAGAGGGAACGCCATGGAGCACTGGATTGCCGAAACGGAGCGCCTCGGGCGCTGCCTGTGGCTGTCGGACGGGAAAACGGAGCTGGCCGCTTCGCTGGACTACGGCATCCGCATCGTTCACCTGTCCTGCCGCGGCATGGACAATCTGTTCTACGAGCAGCCCTCGCCGCAGCCGGGGCTGAGCACGCCGGAGGGCTGGAGCGTGCATGCCGGCCAGCGGCTGTGGCTGGCCCCGGAGAGCGGCTGGGACTATCACCCGGACAACGACCCCGTCGAATTCGACTGCCTGCCCGACGGCGCGGAGCTGCGCCAGCGGGAGGACCCGCGGCTGGGCGCGGAAAAGCGCGCGCGCGTCCGGTTTTTGCCAGACGGCGGCGTCGAGATGACGTACACGGTCAAAAATACGGCGGAAAAGCCGCTCCGGTGCGCGCTGTGGGTAATCCGCGCCACCGCGCCCGGCGGGCGGCTGCGCGTCCCGTTCGACTGCGAAACGGGGACGGACGAGCTGGACTTTCGGCCGGGCAGGTCCGTCATGCTCTGGAGCAGCACGAGCCTGGGCGACGAGCGGCTGCGCTTCACAGCCGACAGCCTGCTTGCCGAGCAGAGGCCGCTGGACGGCTACTGCAAGCTCGGCTTCTGGTGCCGGAAGGGGACGGCCGCGCTGGAAAACCGCGGCCAGCGCCTGACGCTTCTCTATCCCGCCGACCCCGGCCCCGCCTATCCCGACGGCGGCTGCAATTTTGAACTCTTCCTCTGCCGGCAGATGATGGAGGTGGAAACGCTCGGCCCCCTTGTGTCCATCCTGCCCGGCCAGAGCGCGTCCCACCGCGAAATCTGGCGGGTGGAGCCGCTCGGATGACCCGGCAAAACGGATAAAAAGAGCCTGCTGTCAGGCGGCGGCCACGATTCGGCCGGCGATCTGCAGCAGGCTCTTTCTATGCCGGCTGATCGCGGAGCCGGTCGAGCCACTCGCCGGCGGATTTGCCGCTGGACGCGATCACGTCCCGCAGCTCGCGCAGAGCGGCCTCCTCCTGCTCCCGGTGGATGCCGGCGAGCTCTTTTCTGAGCGCCGACAGCTTCTGCTTCGCGGCGGCGAGCTCCGCCTCGGCGGCCTCCGCCTTTTTGCTGACGGCGCTCTCGCGCTCGGCGAGCGTCACGGGCAGGGGAATTTTGCGCGGTCTTGCCATACTTTATCACTCCATCCTGTTTTTGCTCTGCTTTCCAGTATAACCGCAAAAACGGAAAAAATACCGCGAAGCCGGTCGGAGCCAACAATCCGTCCGCCGCCGGCGCAGGAACGGCGCGGCGCGCGCATATCCTCCCCATTTGTCATTCTGAGGAGCGACAGCGACGAAGAATCTCATACGTACTGCATGCAGATTTGTTAAGGACACAGGATGCGCCCTGCGGGGTACCGCCTTTCTGCTCGTGCAGAAAGACGGTGAAGAAAGAGCGCGCCAGGGAGAAGAGCTTTTCACAAAGCCGCCCTTCTCCCTGGACCCTCATCCTCCGAAGATTGCTATCGATGCGCGCCTAACGGATGCGCGTGCGCGACGCCTCGCTCCGCTCGACGCGCGCAGGGCCGTGCGGATGGGAATGTCGAAGCAGCGTGCCAACTACCCCATCTGTCATTCTGAGGAGCGCAGCGACGAAGAATCTAAAGCAAATTTGCAGCGAGATTCTTCGCTGCGCTCAGAATGACAAATGGGGTCGTTTCCGCGTATCCACAGACCAATTCTCTATGCAGGCCATCCTCCGACATTCCCCGCCGCACCGCGATTGCGCGGGCCGAGCAGAGCGAGGCAGCGCGCACGGCATCCGTAAGGCGCTGTTGGCAAACAATCCTCGGAGGATGGGATTCCAAAGGGAAGGGCGGCTTTGTAAAAAGCCCTTCCCTTTGGCGTGCCTTTCTTCCTCTTCTTTCCGCACGAGCGGAAAGAAGAGGCCCCCGGAGGGCGTAACCCCCAGCGGAGGCCGAAAAAACAGCAAGCTGAAAACCATGCAAACGGGCCGATGTGGGCATCGGCCTCTACGGACACAGCAGCGCGCGGGCTGGCGGCGGCCGTGCATGGGGCAAAAAGAGGCTGTGAAGAAACGGAGCAGAAGCTCCGCTTCTTCACAGCACGGGCCGGACGGATTACAGCTTTCTCGCCGCGGCGTATTCGTCGCCGGGCTTGTAGAAGGGGCAGGGACGACCGTCGCGCATCAGGCGGGAGACATCGTCCTGGTCGAGCTCCATGCGGCAGATCTCACAGTTCAGCTCATCGTCGAATTCCAGATAGTAGCAGCTTTCACAGTTTCGTTCCGGCATAGCCGATCCCTCCTTCCTCTGGCTCCATTATAGCAGATTTTTTGATTTCCGGCAATGGGGTGTTGAGATTCGGGCCGGGATTTGGTATGATCGTATCCGTAATCACACGGGGAGGGCCGGGCATGGAAAAGCGGGAAAAAATCGAACTGCTGGCGGAGGACCGCGACGAGCAGATGCTGCTCGCGCGCGTCTATGACCGGCTCACCTCCGGCAGCGCCAGGAACGTGCCCGTCTCCACCTGCTTTCTGACGAAGCGGGAGCAGCTGCTCGCGGCCAGACTGCTGCCGGAGCTGACGCTGCGCTTCTTCGGCGGCGCCGCGGAGGCGGAGCGGGCGGTCTGCTGCTGGCTGCCGGACTATCTGGACGACGGGTGGCTGGCCTCCGACGACGGCCCCGTGGCCGCCGTGCGCGCGGAATTCTTCGCGCAGGACACGCTCAGCCACCGCGACTTTCTCGGCGCGCTCATGGGCTGCGGCATCAAGCGCGAGACGGTCGGCGACATCTGCCCCGGCGCGGGGAGCTGCGATTTCTTCGTGACGCGCGAGATCCTGCCGTACGTGCTGCAGAACCTGGAATCGGCCGGCAGGACCAGACTGACGCTGCGGCAGATCGCCCTTGCCGAGGCGCAGAGGCCGGCGCAGCAGGTCAAAACCGTCCGCGACACCGTCTCGTCCCTGCGGCTCGACGGCGTCGTCTCCTCGGGCTTCGGCATGAGCCGCGGTAAGGCCGCGCAGGCCGTGGAGAGCGGAAAACTCGAGCTCAATTACCTCGTCTGTCAGAAGCCGGACAAACAGGTCGCGGAGGGGGACGTCATCTCCATCCGGGGCTTGGGCAAGATCCGGCTGGAATCGGTCGGCGGAACCACGAAAAAGGGCCGCATCGGCATCGTCATCAGCCGTTTTGTATAAGGAGCGGACGCATATGGACAAATCAAAGATCGACCGCATCAACGCGCTGGCCCACAAGGCCAAATCCGTGGGCCTGACGCCGGAGGAAAACGAGGAGCGCGCGGCGCTGCGCCGGGAATATGTCGAGGCGGTGCGCGCCGACCTCGTGCAGCAGCTCGACAACACATATCTCGTGGACGAGAAGGGCAACAAGCGCAAGCTGCGCCCCGGCTCGTAGGGAAAAGGCCATGTCCTTTGTGAGCTTTTCGTTCCTGTTCCTGTTTTTGCCGGCGGTGCTTTTCTGCTACTACGCCGTGCCCCGCCGGTATCCCGCCGCGCGAAACGCGGTGCTGCTGGCGGGCAGCTTTCTGTTCGTGTTTTTCGCGCAGCCGGCGGGCGTGCCGGCGCTGCTGCTGGCCGCGGCGGCGCTGTATTTTCTGGGCCGGGGCATCGGCCGCGCGCGGACGCCCCGCCGCCGCAGGGGTCTTCTGATCGCGGGCACGGCGCTGTTTCTCGCGGCGCTCTGCGTTTTCAAGTACACCGCCTTTTTCGTGCGGAATTTCAACGCGCTCTTCGGCACGGCGCTGACCGCGCCGAAGCTGACCGCGCCCTTCGGCGTGTCGTTTTTCACCTTCCTCGCCATCGCGTATCTGGCCGACGTGTACCACGGCCGCTGCGAGGCGGAGAACAATTTCGCGCGCCTGACGCTGTATCTGTCGCTCTTTCCGAAGTATTCCCAGGGGCCGCTGACGCGCTATCCCGCCATGCGGGAGGCGCTTTCGGCGCGGCAGGAGACCTGGCCCGACGCCGCGCAGGGGGCCGAGCGGATCGTGCTCGGGCTCGGAAAGAAGCTGCTGCTGTCCAACGCCTGCGCCAACATCACGGCGGAGATCTTCGCGCTGTCCGCCGGTGCGCTCACGCCCGCCAAGGCGTGGATCGGCGCGTTCTGCTACGCCTGGCAGATCTATTTCGACTTCTCCGGCTACACCGACATGGCGCTCGGCCTGGGGCTGCTGTTCGGCTTCCGCCTGCCGGAAAACTTTCGCGACCCCTACATGGCCGTCTCCGCCACGGACTTCTGGCGGCGCTGGCACATCACGCTCAGCCAGTGGTTCCGCGACTATGTGTACATCCCGCTGGGCGGGAACCGGAAGGGGAAGGGGCGGCAGCTGCTGAACCTGCTCGTCGTGTGGCTGCTGACGGGCCTGTGGCACGGGGCGAGCTGGAACTACGTGCTGTGGGGCCTGTGGTTCGCGGCCCTGCTCATGGCGGAAAAGCTGTTTCTGGGCAGGCTGCTGGAAAAAGCGCCGGGCTTCGTGGGCCATGTGTACGCGATCTTCGTCATCCTGCTCGGCTGGGTGATCTTCCGCTGCCAGAGCGTCGGGGCCGTGGGGACGTATCTCGCCGCCCTCTTCGGCGCGACCGCCGCGCGGGCGAACGACGGCGGCTACTGCGTGCTGCTCCTGCGGCAGTACGGCCCGGAGCTGCTGCTGGCCGCCGTGCTCTCGACGCCGCTCGGAAAGACGTTCTTCGGTCTGCTCGAGCAGAGGCGGGCCGGCAGGATTGTCCGGCTGGTCATTCTGCTGGCCGTCTTCGCGCTGTCGCTGCTGTCGCTGGCCAACACGACCATGAACGCGTTTATCTACGCGCAGTTTTGAGGCGGAATCCATGAAAAAAACGAAAATTGCGCTGCTCGCGGCATTTTTGCTCGCGATCTTCCTCATCCCCGTGCTCACGGCCGTCCAGTGCCTGACGGAGCGGACCGGCTGGTCGGACTATGAAAACCGCGCGCTCGCGTCGCTGCCGGACTTCTCGGCGTCCGCCATCCTCTCCGGCAAAACGGCGGCCGGGATCGAGAGCTTCCTGAGCGACCACATCGTCAGCCGCGACGCCTGGCTCCGCGCCTACACCGCCATCGCCCTCGACGTGCGCCGCAGCCCCGTCGTGAACGGCGTCGCGGTCACGGAGCGCGCGCTGCTGCCCGCGACCGGCATCGCGGACGGCGAGGGGGCCGACTGCGGCGCGGAGGCTGCCCGGATGGCGGCAAGCCTCGCGGCCGTGCAGAAGGCGGCCGAGGACGCGGGCGGCGTGTTCCTCTACGTCGGCATCCCCGAGCAGCGCTCGGCCCTGCGCGGCGACTATCCGGACTATATGGAAAACGACGCCCGGAAATGGGACGCGCAGGAGGCGGCGTTCTCCGCGGCCATGGAGCAGGCCGGCGTGCCGCTGCTGCTCATGCGCCCGGTGATGGTGCAGACCGGCGGCATCGCCGGGTATTACGCCCTGACCGACCACCACTACAACCTGCGCGGCGCATATCTGACGTACGAGACGGTCCTGGCGGCGCTGCGCGAAAAGGGCGTGGACGCGCAGAGCGTGCAGATGGATTTCGCCGCCCTGCCCAATCCGTTCTACGGCACCTACAGCCGCAAGCTGTACGGACTCTCGCCCGTGGCCGACTCCCTGCTGACTGGCGTCTATGCCTCGGAGCCGTCGTATGCCCGCTGGGACAACGGCGTGCGCACCGACGCGCCCATGCAGACGCTCCCGGCGGACAGCGCCAGCCCCGTGTTCTACGGCGACTACATGCAGGGCGACCAGGCCGAGACGATCATCCGAACAAACAGGGACGGGCTGCCGAAGCTGCTCATCGTGGGCGATTCCTTCACGAACGCCTTCGAGACGATCGCCTGGCGCAGCTTCTCCGAGACGCGCAGCCTCGACTTCCGCCACTACACCGAAAAGACGCTCACGCAGTACGTTGCCGACTACCGGCCCGACGTCGTCCTTATTCTCCGCGACGACGCCAGCTACCTCAGCTTCGAGGGAAACGGCGCGCTGCAGTGAATACGCAAACCCGCAAAAATCATCTGATTTTTGCGGGTTTTTCTGCCGTCAGCGTGCGGATGGGGCTCAGAGCACGAACGGACGGACGTCGGCGACGGCGTCCGCCGGCAGAATCGGCGCGTCGCCGCGGTCGATGTCGAGCAGGCGGTAGCGGTCGCAGCCCATGCCGAGCTCCTTCATATAGCTGAGCTGGCGCAGGCCGTGGCGGGATTCCATGCGCTCGACGAGATCGCGGTGATCCGCCTCCTGCAGGGCGTACACCAGATCGACCGAGGCCTGGTCGGCTGCGAGAATGTCCGCGGAGGCCACGATGCCGATGTTCGGCGTCACGACCGGCATGGCGGCGACGCCCTCGCAGTCGCAGGAGACCGACATGTTGCGCAGCACGTTGACAAAGACGATGTGCTCGCCGAAGTGGTCCGCGACGGCCTTGGCGGACTCCGTCATCCGCTCCATGAACTCCTCCGCAGCGATGCTCCACTGGTTGGACGAGCCGGAGACCGTGTGGATCATGGCCTTGCCGACGCGCCCGTCCGCGCAGCCGATGCCGATGTTCTTGTTGGAGCCGCCGAAGCCGCCCATGACGTGGCCCTTGAAATGCGTGAGCACAAGCAGCGAGTCGTAGTTCAGGATGTGCCCGCCCATGCTCATCTCCTGAAACCACTTGCCGCCGCGCACCGGCAGCATGACGGTCCCGTCCTCGTCCATGATGTCCACGGGGCAGAAGGTCCAGCCGTTGTGCCGCAGCGTTTCCCGGTGCTGTGCGGTCGTGTAGCGGTCGCCCTCGTAATAGGTGTTGGTCTCCACGATGCTCGCGCCGGGCAGATCGTTCCGGATGAGCTCCCTGACCCAGGGGCGGGGCAGAATGTTCGGCCCGTCCTTTTCGCCGGTGTGCAGCTTGACGCCGGTTTTGCCGGTGAGCGGCCCGCGCACGCGGCTGAAGATGCGCCGCAGCCCTTCGGCCGACAGATCGCCGGTGAAATAGACGACGGCCTCGCCGCCGCTGCGCTGCGCGTAGGGCACATAGATTTCGCCGCCGCTGCCGGGGCGTTTTTCTTTGTTTTCCATCACACAGAGTCCTCCCATGTCAGTTTTCCGGTATCCACCGCGAGCTGATACCGTGAGATTTTATAGTCGAGACGGCCGATCGTCGCCTCAATCTGCCGCTTCTGCTCCAGCAGCTTTTCCCGCTGCCCGCGCAGGAGCCGGAGCCGGTCCGCGAAGGTGGCGTCGCCTGCCTGGCAGAGCCGCACGTATTCGACCATCGCCTCCACCGGCAGGCCGGCGGCGCGCATGCACAGGGCGAGCTCCACCCAGCCCAGCTCCGCCTCGCCGTAATTCCGGATGCCGCCGGGCGTGCGCGGGACCTCGGGGAGCATGCCGACGCGCTCGTAGTACCGGAGCGTATCCTGCGAAATGCCGTATTTTTCGCTGACTTCCTTGATCGTCAAAGAAATCACCGCCTTTCGTGCGCTATCATACACCCTGGAGCTGGCTCCAAGTCAAGGGAAAAAGAGAAGCGCGGCAGCAAAATTCCGTCCGCTGTTCCAACACACCGCAGGCGCGGCGGGGGGGCAATGATGGACTGCACAGAGAATCGGCTTGCAGATACGCGGAAACAACCCCCATCTGTCATTCTGAGCTTTGCTCAGAATCTCGCTGCAAACTTTCTTTAGATTCTTCGTCGCTGGCGCTCCTCAGAATGACAAGTGGGGGAGTTTGAAGCGTTGTACCCGCCCGCCGCCGCGGCTGTAGGGGCCGATGCCCACATCGGCCCGCCTGCGCTGGCTTTGGTCTGCTGTTTTTTCAGCCCCCGCTGGGGGAGCGCCCTCCGGGGGCCTCTTCTTTCCGCTCGTGCGGAAAGAAGAGGAAGAAAGGCACGCCAAAGGGAAGGGCTTTTTACAAAGCCGCCCTTCCCTTTGGAATCCCATCCTCCGAAGATTGCTTTCCAGCCGCGCCTTACGCTGCCGTGCGCGACGCCTCGCTCCGCTCGGCCCGCGCATTCGCGGTGCGGCGGGAAATGTCGGGGGAGGGCCTGCGCAGAGAATTAGCCTGTGGATACGCGGAAACGACCCCACCTGTCATTCTGAGCGCAGCGAAGAATCTTGTCGCAAATTTGCTTTAGATTCTTCGTCGCTGCGCTCCTCAGAATGACAAATGGGGCAGCGGGAAGCGCTTCCCCGACATTCCCTGCCGCACAGCCCTGCGCGGGCCGAGCGGAGCGAGGCGTCGCGCACGGCATCCGTAAGGCGCGGCGGGCAAACAAACTTCGGAGGATGAGGGTCCAGGGAGAAGGGCGGCTTTGTGAAAAGCCCTTCTCCCTGGCGTGCTCTTTCTTCACCGTCTTTCTGCACGAGCAGAAAGACGGTGCCCCGCAGGGCGCATCTCCCGTCCAAAACAAATCTGCACGCAGTACGTATGAGATTCTTCGTCGCTGCGCTCCTCAGAATGACAAATCGGGAGGCCCCACGCGGAGCGGGGGGAACGGGTCGGAGGGCGCGGGAAAAGGGCTGTGAGGCGGCGGGGGCGAAGGCCCCGGCGATTCACAGCCCGGTGGGATTATTTGAGCGCCCGCAGAAACCGGCAGATGTCGGCCGACGACGGCGGACAGCCGGGGACGGACTGCGCGAACGCGCAGGTGCAGTTCCCCACGCCAAGCCTGCCGTGCTTGCCGCGGTAGCCCTGCCCGATGCAGAGCTTGTCCGGCAGATGAAGCGGCCCGCGCTCGCTCTCCAGCTTGCTGAGCGCGTAGATGAGGGAGCCGTAGCAGGCGCTGCACGCCGAATCGGGCGCCGTGTACCGCGCGAGCTCCCGGACCCGGCCGGTGGGCTTCGGCGCCTGGGATGCCTCCCGGCTCTCGTTGAGCGCGGTGATCTTCGCTTTTGACAGATCCGCACAGCCGACGCCGAGCCGCTCCGCCAGGCCGATGTACGGCACCTCGCCGGCGTCATAGCCCATCGTCCGGCAGGCGAAGCTGTCGCAGAGCACGGGGTCCTTGCAGCAGAAGATCCGGTTCATGGTCACGGGGCTGCCGCCCTCCTCGAAGTCCAGATCGCCGCAGATGTTGTCCGCGAGAATGAGCCCCCTGGGGATCACGGTGTTCAGATGGGCGATGGGCTTGTGGAGACCGAGTGCGTGAAAGCGCCGCTTTTCGCAGTTGGGGAGCAGGCCCTTGGCGTTTTTGAGCGCGCAGGTGACGAGCGTCTGCCCGTGGCCCTTCAGTACCGGCATGTTGATGAGATAGTCCGCCGCCATGGCCCGGTCGCAGACCTGGATGCGCATGCCGGCGGCGTCGTATTCCCGCCAGGTATCCTTCTGCAGGTCATAGAAGGGGACGCCGTACCGGTCGCAGACGGCCCGGAGGCCGTTGACGGCGGCGGCCTCCGGCGTGCGGCTGCCGACCCAGGAGCCCTCCATGACCCACACGTTCCGGAAGCCGTTCTCCTGCAGGTATTCCAGTACGCCGGCCACCAGCTCCGGATGCGTGGTGGCCCCGCCGGAGGCGGGCGCGGGGACGACGAGGTTTGGCTTCAGGGCGACGGCGCGGTCCGTGCCGCCGATCTCCGATTTGAGATCGGCGGCACGCAGCAGCGCCTTCGCCATATTCAGATAATCTGTTCCGTACAGCAGAATCAGTTCGTTTTGCTCCATGGCGTTTTCTACCTTTTGATGAGCACCACCGCGACGTCGTTGACGTTCGTGCCGGTGGGGCCGGTGACGACCAGCCCGCCGCAGGCCTGCAGCGCGTGATACGAGTCGTTGTTCTGCAGAACCTCCGGAATGCTGATGCCGCGCGCGGCGAGGCGCTGCCGGGTCTGGCCGTCCGCGTAGCCGCCGGCGGCGTCGGTCGGGCCGTCTGTGCCGTCGGAGCCGACGGAGAACACGGCGGTGTCGGGAAGACCGGCGATGCCCTCGGCGGCCGAGAGCGCCAGCTCCTGGTTGCGCCCGCCGAGACCGGAGCCGGTCAGATGGACGACGGTCTCGCCGCCCGCGATAAAGGCCAGCGAGAGCCGCGTATCCGCGTGGTACTGCGCGACGGAGGCCAGGAAGCTGCCGGCGTCTCTGGCCGAGCAGGCGAGGCTCGCCGTCAGGACGAGCGGCGAATAGCCGAGCCGCCGCGCCGTTTTCGCCGCGGAATCGCAGAGCTGCCGCACGCTGCCGGTGACGACGGTTTCAACGTTGAACAATTCCTTCGGCGTCTCCTGGCGCAGACAGGCTTCGGCGGCCTCCGACAGGCGCAGATTATACCGCGCGGCGATGGCGAGCGCCTCCGCGCAGGTCGAGCTGTCGGGGCAGGCGGGGCCGGACGCGATCATGTCGAGCGGGTCGCCGACGATGTCGGACAGCACGACGCCATAGACGCGCGCGGGCGCGCAGAGCTGCGCGAACCGCCCGCCCTTGACGGCGGAGAGACGCTTGCGGATGGTGTTGATCTCCACGATGTCCGCCCCGCAGGCCAGAAGCTGGCCGGTGATGTCCTGCAGCTCCTCCGCCGGGATCAGCGGCTGCTCAAACAGCGCCGAGCCGCCGCCGGACAGCAGAAACAGCACGAGCTCGCCCTCTCCGAGCGGCCGGACCAGCCCGATGGCCGCGGCGGTGGCCGCAAAGGAATTGCCGTCCGGCACGGGATGGCCGGCCTCGAAGATCTGCAGATTCCCGATGGGGCCGTGCGCGTGGCCGTACTTTGTGATGACCACGCCGTCCCGGATCCGGCCGCCGAGCGCATCCCAGGCGCTCGCGGCCATCTGCCAGGCCGCCTTGCCGACGGCCACCAGATGCACCTGCTCCGGCAGCCGCGCGCTTTTCAGTGCGTTTTTGACCGCCGCATCCGGCAGCACGTCGCGGATCGCCTCGCGGATGATCGCATCCGCATCCTGTCGCAAGGTCATATGCGCTCAACTCCTTGATCGCCCGGACGGGCGTTTATTTATCGGTTTTGCGCGCTGCCTCCCGCGTCACTTGTTGACGACGTTGATTGGCTGGCCGGCCAGATAGGCGCGGCCGTTCTCCACGGCGCAGTCCATGATGCGCTGGCGGCTTTCCTTCGGCGCCCAGGAGATGTGCGGCGTCAGGATGCAGTTTTTGGCCTGCAGGAGCGGGTTGTCGGCGCGGATGGGCTCGGTGTATACCACGTCCAGGCCCGCCGCGGCGAGCTTGCCGCTGTTCAGCGCGTCCGCCACGTCCTGCTCCACGATGAGCTGGCCGCGCGCGTTGTTGATGAGGATCGCGCCGTCCTTCATCTTCGCGATGTTTTCCCGGTTGATGAGGCCCGTGTTTTCCGGCGTCAGGTTGCAGTGGAGCGTCACGACGTCCGATTCGGCGAGCAGCGCGTCCAGCCCCACGTACTGCGCGATCTCGCGCCCCGCGTCGTTCGGGTATACGTCGTACGCCAGCACCTTCATGCCCATGGCCTTTGCGATGCGGCCCTCGGCCTGGCCGATGCGGCCGAAGCCGATGATGCCGATGGTCTTGCCCTCGAGCTCGATGAGCGGGTAGTCCCAGAAGCACCAGTCGCGGCAGTGCTCCCAGCGGCCCTCGTGCACGGCCTCGTCGTGGTGGCCGATGTGGTGGCAGATCTCCAGCAGCAGGGCGATGGAGTACTGGCTGACGGACGCCGTGCCGTAGCTGGGGACGTTCGTCACGGGGATGCCCTTTTCCTTCGCGTATTTGTAGTCCACCACGTTGTAGCCGGTGGCCAGCATGCTGATGAACTTCATATTCGGGCAGGCGTCGATGATCTTTTTCGTGATGGGGGTCTTGTTGGTGTAGACCATCTCGGCGTCCCCGATGCGGCTGATGGCCTCCTGCTCGTCCGTCAGGCTGGTGCGGTCATAGACCGTCAGATCGCCGAGCGCGCCGAGCTCCTTCCAGCTCAGATCGCCGGGGTTTTCCGTGTAGCCGTCCAATACAACAATTTTCATGACAATTCCTCCTGTTTTCAGTCTTCCAGCAGCGCCCACGCGCGGTTCAGCGCGCGCTTGGTGTTGGCCAGAACGATATCGGCTTCCTCGTCCCCGAACGGGGACACTTCCATGGAGAGCACCAGCGGCTCGTCCGCCCGGAAAAAGCCCTCCTGCCTGAGAACGCGCAGATAGTCCAGCAGCTCCGGCGTGTCGTTCGCGCCGTTGGGGAACCCGAGGCGCGGATGCTTGTCGCCGTAGGCGGGACAGCCCGCCCTGACGACCGCGTTGCCGAAGTGCAGGTGCGTGATGTAGGGCCGCAGCGTCTGCACCACAAAACGGGACTTCTCATAGGTGATCGGGAAATGGCTCAGATCGACCAGAATGCCGAAGTTGCTGCAGGACGCGCGCATGTCGGCGGCAAACTGCGCGGCGTAGGGGGCCGGGCCGATCAGGGCCGCCTTGTCCACGTCGTAATCGAAGACCTCCAGCTCGACCGCCATGTCCTTCTTCGCCGCATAGGAGCAGACGGCGCGCGTGGTTTTGAGCAGCTGCGCGTAGGCCTGTTCCCTGGTCTCCTCCCGATATTTGCCGGCCAGGAACGCGATGCCCCGCGCGCCGAGGCATTCCGCCTCGTCCACCGCCTCGAGAAGCGTGGCCTCCGCTTTTTTCCGGCCCTCCTCGTCGAGATCGTTGGGGTTCAGCTTCGGCCCCAGCAGCCGCGGCTGCGCGCCGTAGCAGACCTTCAGATGCGACTGCGCCAGCAGCTTCCGGCATGCCTCGCGGGAAGCGTCGTCCGGGCATTTGCAGACCTCCACGGCGTCGAAAAATTCGTCGCCGGCAATTTTACGGATCACGTCGGCCTGCGCCGCGCCCGGATAGGACATCCAGGTGATCGTGCCGACCTGAAAATACTTGTGGATTGAATCTCGCATGGTGTGCCTCCCGACATGTAATACAAATTGAACAATGCATTACATAACATGGTCATCATACTAGAATAATACACACTTGTCAAATGCTTTTTGCGAAATTACTGGCAGAGAATTGACAAATGGTTCACGAAAGGTTATAATTTACATGTAATACAAGATGAAGGGCTGATGGCATGACAAAGAGTGAATCTGTCGCTGCGCAGATCAAAAGCAGCATTGCCGGCGGGGAGTGGAAGCCCGGCGGGCGCCTGCCCTCGGAGAGCGAGCTGTGCCGGCGCTACGCGGTCAGCCGCCTGACCGTCCGGAACGCCGTTGGCATGCTGGCCGCGCAGGGCCTGGTGGAGACCTTTCAGGGGAAGGGGAGCTTCGTCCGCGAGAGCCGCGCGGAGCCGGACGCGTTTCTGGACGCGCGGATCAGCCGGATGGACCTGTTCGAGTTCCGGCGGATTTTTGAGACGGAGAGCGCCGGCCTGGCCGCGCAGCGGGCCGACCGCGCCGTCATCGAGCGTCTGCGCGACGCCACCTCCCGGATGGAGCAGGCGCAGAGCGGGGCGGAGATCGCCGCCTGCGACCAGGAGTTTCACATGCTGCTGGCGCGGGCGACCCGGAACGAGGTCATGATCCGCATTTTTGACCTGCTGAAGGAGTCCTTCTGGCGGATGTTCCAGCAGAACGTCTCCGTACTGGGGACCGAGGGCTGCAAGGCGCACCGGAAGATCGTGGCCGCCATCGAGGGCAGAAATTCCGACCTCGCGCGGCAGTATATGGCGGAGCATCTCAACCTCACCATGGAAAAAACCAGCATGCTGAACGACCTGAACGCCGCCGGCGGCCCCGAGCCGGCCGCGGAGGGCGAGTGAAGCCGGCCGCGCGATTCCCGAAAGAAAAAATGGGGCTGTAAGAAAACAGGCCAGCAAAAAATCCGTCGAGTCTCAATTTTGAGATGCGGCGGATTTTCGTAGAAATATGTATTTTGGCCGGCGCTTTTCTGCATTGCGGCCTGCGGGCCGCCGTCCTATTCGAGTCCGAGTTCCACGAAAAAACCAAGACACGCCACATCCCCCTCGTCCCTTCAAAACGCAAACCGCGTTTGCGCTTTGATAAGGAGGAGCCATGGAGCGGACAAGAAAAATCACCGGTCCGAAGACCGGCGATTTTTTGCGGGAGCGGAATGCGCCCGCGTCCCCGTTCCCCGTCCTCTCAAAACGCGAACGGTGTTCGCGTTTTGATAAGGAGGAGCCATGGAGCGGACAAGAAAAATCACCGGTCCGAAGACCGGTGATTTTTTGCGGGAGCGGAATGCGCCCGCGTTCCCGTTCCCCGTCCTCTCAAAACGCGAACGGTGTTCGCGTTTTGATAAGGAGGAGCCATGGAGCGGACAAGAAAAATCACCGGTCCGAAGACCGGTGATTTTTTGCGGGAGCGGAATGCGCTCCGACGTGGTGGAGACTGGCGGACTCGGTCCCTCGGACTAAAAAGCATGCCGCCGGCATACTTTTTGCGGCCTGCGGGCCGCCGTCCTATTCGAGTCCGAGTTCCACGAAAAAACCAAGACACGCCACATCCCCCCGTCCCCTCAAAACGCAAACCGCGTTTGCGTTTTGATAAGGAGGAGCCATGGAGCGGACAAGAAAAATCACCGGTCCGAAGACCGGTGATTTTTTGCGGGAGCGGAATGCGCTCCGACGTGGTGGAGACTGGCGGACTCGAACCGTCGACCTCCTGCGTGTGAAGCAGGCGCTCTAACCAGCTGAGCTAAGCCTCCATTGCCTGTATACTATAGCATCCCGGTGAAAAAAAATCAACCGGAAATTTGCGCGCCGGCATTTTCCCGCATTTTTGGCGGGGCAGACGCGCCGCAATTGCACTTCTGCGGAAAACATGGTATACTATTTTATTATGATCCACGAAAGAGGACAAAAGGATGCTGGAACTACGAAATCTATCGCTGACGGCCGACGATGAAAACGGGCGGGCCGATATTCTCAAAAATGTCTGTCTCACGGTGGAGGACAGAAAGTTTATTGTCATCACCGGGCCGAACGGCGGCGGCAAGACGACGCTGGCCAAGGCCGTCATGGGTCTGGTAAAGCCCACGGGCGGCCAGATCTTTTGGGACGGCGAGGACATCACCGGTCTCACCGTCACGGAGCGCGCGAACCGCGGCATCTCCTACGGCTTTCAGCAGCCGCCGCGCTTCAAGGGCATGAAGGTCTCCGACCTGCTCGCCGTCGCGGCGGGCAAGCGGCTGACGCACGACGAAGCCTGCTCGTATCTGACGCAGGTGGGCCTCTGCGCGCGCGACTATCTGGGCCGCGACGTGGACGCGAGCCTCTCCGGCGGCGAGGTCAAGCGCATCGAGATCGCGACGATCCTCGCGCGCGGCGCGAAGCTGATGATCTTCGACGAGCCGGAGGCCGGGATCGACCTGTGGTCCTTCGCCCGCCTGACCGAGACGTTCCACGATCTGCATGAAAAAAAGAACGCGACCATCATCATCATCTCCCACCAGGAGCGGATCATCCGCCTTGCCGACGAGATCGTGCTGGTGGCGGGCGGCGAGGTCAAGGGCCGCGGCAGCGCGGACGAGATGTACCCCATGCTGCTGGCCGACACCGCCCGCGGCTGCAATCTGCTGGAGGTGAACGGAAAATGCTGAACGACGTGCAAAAAGAAATCCTGCGCCAGATCGCCGACATGACGGACATTCCCGCGGGCGCCGTCAACATCCGCTCCGACGGCGAAAAGCTCTACCGGCAGAATACCGAGAACATCGAGATCGCCTCCAAGACCGACAAGGACGGCATCGACATCAGAATCAAGCCCTTCACGAAGAACGAGAACGTCCACATCCCGGTGGTGCTCACGAAATCGGGCTTCCACGACCTCGTCTACAACGACTTTTTCGTCGGCGAGGGGGCGGAGGTCACGATCGTCGCGGGCTGCGGCATCCACAACTGCGGCGACTGCGACTCCGAGCACGACGGCGTGCACACGTTCTACATCGGCAAGAACGCGAAGGTGACGTATATCGAAAAGCACTACGGCGAGGGCGAGGGGCGCGGCAAGCGCATCCTCAACCCGCAGACGATCGTCTATCTCGAGGACGGCGCGCAGATCGTCATGGAGACGAGCCAGCTCGCGGGCGTGGACGACACGAAACGCTATACGAAGTGCGTCGCGCGGGGCGAGGGCTCCGAGGTGCGCATCACGGAGAAGCTGCTGACGCACGGCGCGCAGCACGCCGTTTCGGAGATGGACGTCATCCTCGACGGCGCCGGGTCCAGGACGCGCGTCGTCTCGCGCTCGGTTGCGAAGGACGAATCGACGCAGGTGTTCTATCCGCGCGTGCAGGGCAACGCCCCGTGCTTCGGCCACGTGTCGTGCGACTCGATCATCATGGGCGCGGCGAAGGTGCGCTCGATTCCGGAGATCTCCTGCAACCATGTGGACGCGAGCCTCATGCACGAGGCCGCCATCGGCCGCATCGCGGGCGAGCAGCTGCTCAAGCTCGAGACGCTGGGCCTGACGCCGGCGGAGGCCGAGGAGAAGATCCTCGAGGGCTTCCTGCGCTGAGGGAGCCCGGCGGGAAGGAGGAACGCCATGCAGACGCACCACATCGTGGACAAAACGCTCGGCGTCTACGCGATCGTCAACATTCTGTGCTGGTGTGTGGGCACGGGGACGATGTTCCTTTTGTACAATGTCGCGCGCTGGAGCTACTGGCTCTCCTCCGCCTGCAACTATGTCGTGGGCGGAACGATGGGCTACTTTCTCAACCGGAAATACACCTTCCCGAGCCAGGGCGACACGCTGCTGGTGCTCGTGAAGTATGTGCTGCATTTTGCGCTGTGCTATGCGGTCGCCTACAGCCTCGCGCCGGCGCTTGTCTGGCCGCTGCTCGAGGGCGCGGGGCTGCACGTGACGGGGAACGTCTCGCTCGCGCTCGGCGCGGTGCTCTTTACGCTCATCAATTATCTCGGCCAGCGCTACCTGGTCTTTCGCCGGCTGCTCAAAAAGCGCGAAAAATAGGCGGCGCGGAAAAGGGACTGCGGCGTTTTCCGATGCCGCGGCCCCTTTTTATCATGCGCCGCTCAGGCTCCTGCGCGCAGCGCCTGCCGGAACGCCGTCGGCGTCCGCCCGGTCCGCTCGCGGAAGACGCGGGTGAAGTAGCTCGTGTCGTGAAAGCCGACGTCGAAGCAGATCTGCGTGACGGAATCCTCCGTGCTGCGCAGCAGATCCGCCGCCGCCTTCACGCGGTATTCGTTCAGGTACTGGAACGGCGTCATGCCGGCGTATTTCCGGAAGCAGCGGCAGCAGGTGCGCACGCAGATCCCCGCGCTGCCGGCGAGCTGTTCAAGCGTAAAGGGCTCCGCGTAGTTCTGCTGTAGATACGACAGAAGCTGCTTCATCCGGCCGCTCTGCGGGTCGCTCCGGCGCGGCGTCTGCGCGTGGGCGGCGCAGAGCAGGGCCCAGATTTCGGACAGACAGGCGCGCGTGCCGAATTCAAAGCCGGGCGCGGCCTGCTGATAGGTGCCGTACGCCTCGCGCAGCCGGGCGAGCGCCGAGGCCTGCCAGGGGACCTCCGGCCGCAGCGGCACCGCGCCCACCCCGCTGCCGAGCAGCGGCTGGACGTACTTTTGCGCAAATACGCTGTAGGGCGCGCCGGCGATCAGCTCCGGGTGGAACACAATGTTGATCGTTTCGCACGGTCCGGGCTGCGCCGGACGCATCGCATGCAGGCAGCCCGCGTTGACGAACGCGCCCCAGCCGGGGGCGAGCAGCGCCGTCTGCCCGCCGCTGTCCAGCAGCACGCCGCCCGCCGGCGCGTACACCAGCTCCGCCTCCGTGTGCCAGTGCAGCGGCACATAGCGCAGCGTGAACGCCGCGATGTCGTTGTCGTACATCTCGATCGGGAAGGCGGGCGTGCCGCGCGGCGTGAGCTCGCAGAGGCTGCTGTCCAGCCGGATGTCCCGCAGCTGCATACGAATTCCTCCTTTTGTCCATATATTCATACTATATGCCCGGATACTGCCTGCGTCAAATGAAATTTGGCAGTATTCTATAGCTACAGAATGAAAGGAGGTCTTCCCCATGGTTATCTATCACATTGAAAATTTCGACCCGTTGTTCGACACGCTGGACCGGTGCCCGGAGGGCGCCTCGATCGTCATGCGGGACGGCAGACAGTACGACTGGAAGGCGAACCGGGAATTTCTCCGCTCCCTGCTCGGCTCGATGGACGGGGCCTGCTGCAGCCGCCTGGAGGTCCGCGCGGGCGGAGAGGCCGGCCAGGCGCTGCTCATCGGCTATCTGATGAGCAAGGACCGCGTGTCCGCGCTGGCAAAGCGGCCTGCGTAAAAAAAGCCGGAATCAGACGGGCCGGCAGGAGGTTTTGACCCATGAGCAGCACCGGGAGGGCGGAGATCAGGCTTCCGGACGCCGAAGACAGCGTCCGTCGGCGGGCCTTCGGCTTCAATCACGACAACACCTGCTCGGCCGTCGCCGTCGGGCTGGCGCTCAGCTATCTCGCCGATGCGAGAAGACTGCCCCTCGTGCCGGCGGACCGGCGGGCGGAGCGGCTGGGGCCGTCCGTCCCGCGGGACGCGGCGGCGCTGCCGGAGCTGTATCCGAACGCGCACCGGCTGCACCGCGTTCTGGCGGACGAGTGCGGGCTGGGCGCGGCGAGCTGCGCGTGGCGGCTCGGACGCGCGCTGCGCCGCTACTGCCGCCGGCGCGTCCCGCCGGAATGCGGGCTGAAGCTGCGCTGGACGCCCCTTCCGCGGGCGGCGGAGATCCGGCGGAATCTGGAGCGGGGGCTGCCGGTGCTGATTACCACTTTTTTCGCGGGCGAATACAGCTGGCACACCATGCTCGTCTACGGCTGCCGCGGCACGCCGCATGGGACGGAGCTGCTCGTGCACGCGGGCTGGTACGACGGCGCGCACATCCTCCCGGACGCGGCGGGCTGCCGCGAGGCGGAGGTCTGGCTGCCCGCCCGGCGCGCCGTCATGGGCTACTTCTTCTCGCTCCGGGACGTCCCGGAGCCATAAAAAACCGCTGTCACGGCTTTTGACAAGGCTGTGACGGCGGTTTTGCGTTTTGTGCCGGTTACGGCTTTTCCGGGTACGGCGCGCGCTTGTCGCCGTAGAAGAAGACCGCCACGGTGCCGGGCCCGCAGTGGGAGGCGATGATCGTGCCGATGTCGCAGATGCGGATGTCGCCCTGGATGTGCGGGAAGCGCGCCGCGACCGCCTCCTTCGTGCGCTCGGCCTCGGGCAGGCAGTTGGAGTGGCAGATGAAGCACTTCTCGCAGTAGTCCGTGCCGCCGACGGCGTGCCGCTCCATCATGTCGAGCGTCCGGGAGATGGCGGCGGTCTTGCCGCGAACCTTGTCGTAGGCGATGATCTTGCCCTGGTCGTCGAGGCGCATGATGGGGCAGATGCCGAGCACGGCGGCGACCATGGCGGCCGCGCCGGACATCCGGCCGCTGCGGCGGTAGTACTGCAGGTCGGTGGAATAGAACTGGTGGTGGATGTTCTGCCGGCGCGCCATGACCCACTGCTCGGTTTGCTCCATCGTGGAGCCCCGGTCGAGCAGATCGGCCGCGCCGTCCACGAGAAGACCGTAGCCCGAGGAGCTGCAGAGGGAGTCGATCACAGTGATCCTGCGGTCGGGATACTTCTCGCGCAGCTTCTCGGCGGCCTTGATGGCGTTGTTGACGGACGGCGTCATGCCGGAACCGAAGCCGATGTGCAGCACGTCGCCGCGCTGCAGCTGCTCTTCGAAGAAGTCGTAATAGCGGTACTCGTTGACCTGCGTGGTGGAGGGAATCTTACCGGCGCGCAGGAACTCGTAGAACCGGGGCAGCGCCTGCGGATCGCGGCCCATGTCGTCCGTGTATTCCTGCCCGTCCACGACATAGGTGTAAAAAATCACCGGGATCTGCCGCTGCTCCAGGTAGGAATACGGCAGATCCACCGTCGACGCGCAGGTCAGGATGAATTTTCTGTCCATGTTGCTCTCCTTTTCTATTCTCCGGCGTTACGCCTTTTCTTCGGAAGGACGGACGGCGAGGCCGTCCAGACGCTTCTCCGCCTGCAGATAATAGCCGTTCAGGACGCCGACGTAGCTGTCCTTCCAGGGCTTGTTCCGCCCGCAGTAGTGGACAATGACGGTGTGCGCCTCAATCCAGTCCAGATCGAGCCACGCGTCCGATTCGGGACGGAGCGCGAACAGCCGCTCCGTCATATTGTAGACATAGGGGTCGAGCGGCAGGATGGACGCGCCGTAGAGCCCGGAGATGATGTCCTGGTCGGGCAGGAACAGGCGCGCCCGGTGCTTTTCGATGTAGGCGTACACCGCGGCCTCGTCCTGACGCGCCCGCAGCGCCCGGAGGTTCATCAGCATGACGCCCGAATTGATGTAGGGCTCCGGCTTGCCGGTGTCGAGGCGGAGAGAATTGACGTAGGTCAGCATCCGCCGGACGTGGGAGGCCGCGGCAAACAGCCCGTCCCCCAGCTCCATGCGGTACAGCGGCCCCAGTTCGCCCTTGACGACAAGGTCCGGGTCCAGATACAAGACCCGCTCCAGCTCCCGCGGCAGGTAGCGCGCGGCGAAGATGCGATAGTACATCTCCGTCGGATACCGGTCGCTGGTCGGCGCGCTTTTGAGGCTGCCGGGGTCGATGCGGATGGGGATCAGCTCGTTCCGGCTGCCCAGAAGCGCCCGCGTCGGCGCGAGCTCCCGCTCCGTCAGCGACGAGTGCAGCACATGGACGCGGAACCGCTCGCCGGGGTTGCTGCCGAGGACCGAGCAGAGCATGACGTTCAGGGGATGCAGGTATCCCGCGTTGAGCGTCACCAGCAGATTGACGGGCTCACGGCCGTTTGTTTCCATGCAGATTGCGCATCAGCTCCTGTATCAGCTTTTTTCCGTTCTCGTGTGCGGGTCGTTGAAGGCCTCGAGATCAAAGGTGATGATGGCGTAGTATTTCTTTCCGCCGAACTGGATTTTCTCGTCGATCTGCCGCCGGAGGCTGTCGCGCTGGTTTTCCAGCTCGTGGGGGACGACCAGATCGAAGATGAGGTTCGTGTGCCCGGAGCCGCGCACCATGCGGAAATCGTGCAGCGCCAGGCGCGGGTCGATCTCGTGCAGGGCGCTCTCGACGCGGGCCTTGGCCTCGTTGAGCTCGGCGTCGTTGGTGACGACGGGGTCGTAGTGGATGACAAGCTCGACGTTGTGCCGGCGCTTGATTTCGTGCTCGATGTCGTCGATCAGCTCGTGGCTGGCCAGCACGTCGTCGCGGCTGTCGATCTCGACGTGGACGCTGGCGAAGCGGCGGCCGGGGCCGTAGTCGTGCACAATGAGGTCGTGGATGCCCAGCACCTTGCTGTGCGCGAGGATGTCCCGCGCCAGCGCGTGCACAAGCTCCTCGTCCGGCGCCTCGCCGAGCAGCGGGTCGATGGTGCTCTTGGCGATGCCGACGCCGCTGTAGAGGATGAACAGCGCCACGGCGAGGCCGGCGTAGCCGTCGATCAGCCAGCCGGTGAACTTGCCCACGAGACAGGCGACCAGCACGGCCGCGGTCGTGATGACGTCGTTGCGGCTGTCGGCGGAGGTCGCGGTCAGTGTGGCCGAGCGGATCAGGCTGCCGAGCCGGCGGTTGAACAGCGCCATCCACAGCTTGAGCAGGATGGAGGCGACCAGCACCGCCGCGATGACCGGCGAAAATTCGATGGGGGCCGGGTGGAGAATCTTGGTGACGGAGCTCTTGACCAGCTCCGCGCCGATCAGCAGGATGAGCGCGGAGACAACGAGCCCGGAGATGTACTCGAACCGGTCGTGCCCGAACGGATGCTCGTCGTCGGCCGGTTTGGCGGCCAGCTTGAAGCCGATGAGCGTCACGATGGAGCTCGACGCGTCCGAGAGGTTGTTGACGGCGTCGGCCGTGATGGACACGCTGCCGGAGAGCGTGCCGACGATCAGCTTGCCCGTGAACAGGAGCAGGTTGCACACGATGCCGACCCAGCCGGCGAGCTTCCCGTACTGCGTCCGGACCGCCGGATTCTCGGTATCGGTATGATTTTTGACAAAAAGCTTTAATAGAAGACGCGTCATAATACGCTCCCTGAAAAAATGGTGATGAAGACAGCGCCGCACAGGTCCGGGCGCGTGGAAAGGCGCAGACCGCAGACTGTGAGGCGTTATAAATGATTATACAATTTTATTCCGGAAATTGCAACACAAGAGGCGCCCGGAAACAGCGTTTTTCCCGGCGCGCAAGCCGCTGGGAAAAACAGAGCTGTGTGGAATTCGCCGCGCTGGCGGCGGACATGACCGGCTGGCCGACGGTTCCCGGAAAAGAAGCCGGGGGCTTCTTTTCCGGATTGGACGTCAGTCGCTGCTGCACCCGCAGCTGCCGTTCATGTACATGAACAGAAAGACGAGGAGCAGGATCCAGATCCAGTTGTTGCAGGAATCAGAGCCGGAACAGTTACACATAAAGGAACCTCCTGATAATTAACGTAGCGTTTCTCGCCCGCTCATTCCATGTTATGCAGGAGGCTCGGGTTGGTGCGGCCTGCGGGGCTAGGTTTTATAAAGTTCATCCAGCGTGCCGAAGCGGTAGCCCATGTCCGTCCACTTTGTCAGCAGCTCGTCGAGGATGGCCGCGTTCGTCGCGGAGGTGCTGTGCAGCAGCACGATTGCGCCCGGATGGATGCGCGGCAGGAGCTTGGAGAACGCCTCCTCCGCCGTCGGCTGGTCGTCCTGCAGCCAGTCCACGTAGGCAAGGCTCCAGAACACCGTCCGGTAGCCCAGCTTTTTCGCCATTTTCAGGTTCTCCTCGCTGTAGACGCCCTGCGGCGGGCGATAGAACTTCGACATTTCCTTTCCGGTGATCTGCCGGTATTTCTCCTCGACTGAGGACAGCTCCTTCGCGAAGGTCTGTTCGTCCGCGATTTTGGACATGTTGTAGTGGTGCCAGGTGTGGTTGCCGACCGTGTGGCCCTCCTCGGTCATGCGCATGACAAGCTCGGGATTCTGCTCGAGGTAATTGCCCACGAGGAAAAAGCAGGCCTTGACGCCGTGCTGCTTCAGAACGTCCAGAATCTGCCCCGTGCATCCGTTTTCGTAGCCCGCGTCGAAGGTCAGATAGATCACCTTGTCCGCGGGATCGCCCACGTAGACCGCGTCATAGGCCCGCAGAGCGGCCTGCGTGGCGCTGCCGGCGGGCGCCTGGCCCTCCTGCTGAAAGCTGAGCCCCCACGAGCCGGTCTCGACCGCCGTATCTGCCGCGAACAGCCGCGACAGGGCGCCGCAGAAAAACACGACGGCAGCCGCCGCCAGCAGAAGCCGCGCGTTGCGCCGGATAAAATTCCGCATCAGATCACCCCCAAATCATTCTATGGGACGGGCTGATGATCTATGCAGATTTTCCCGTTTGTACAAATTGACGCGCTTTCCGCAAAAAATCCCACTTTCGGTGGATTGAAAACGGGAGATTGTCTGGTATAATATGTTTATCCATTTGGACGCCGGCGCCCGCGCGCCGGCATCGGGGGTTATTTATGGCCGAACAATCCTTCTCCAGCCAGCTGGACCGAATATACGACGAGGAGTCGGAACGCCTGGAGGCACAGTGGCGCAATACGCACTATACCACGATGCTGGTGCTGAGCCTCATCACCGTCGGGGCGGAGGTGCTGCTTTCCTTTGTCCTCCGCGCCGGCGGGATCATCAGCACAGCGCCCGGCAGGTACTATCTGCGCTATGTCATCGTTCCGTCAAGCACCTACATCGCGATTGACCTGCTGACGTTCTTTTTGTACCGCAGCCGGAGCATGAGCGGGAAGCTGCGCAATTATCTGGTCTCCTTCGCCTTCGCCGGCCTGTGTCTCGCCGTCAGCTTTTACCACGACTATTTCATCGTGGTCTACGCCAGCGGCACCGCGGCCATCGCCATGACGACGCTGTACGGCGACCGGAGGCTGACCTCGTTTTTGACGCTTGGGCTGATCGTGTCGGATGTGCTGCTGTCGTTTTTCGATTTCTGGGACCCGCTCGTCGTGCGCGACGAGGTGTTCTACATCAACATCTCGCTCATCGTGCTGCTCGATTTGTGCACCTATCTCATCAGCATGATGATTCTGCAGTGGGAGGACAAGCGGCGCCGCGCCGTCGTGCTGCGCCAGCTTGAAATCGAGCAGCTCCGCGAGGCTGCCGCGCGCGACCAGCTCACCGGCGTGCGGAACCGGCTGGGCCTGCGCCGGCGCATCGCCGACGCCACGTCGCCGCTGCGCTTCGTGATGATGGACATCGACCACTTCAAGCTCGTCAACGATCTGTGGGGTCACGCCGCCGGCGACGCCGTGCTGCAGCAGCTCGGCAGGATTCTGGTGGAGCACGAGTCCGGAAAGCTCGCGGCGTTCCGCTACGGCGGCGATGAATTCCTGCTGACCGCCGCCGATCTGGAGGAGGACGACGTCCGCGCCGCCTGCGACGCGATCGCGGCGGAGTTCCTGGCCAGCCTGGAGGAGCCGATGCGGGAAAAGCAGATCGCGCTCAGCTACGGCATCTCGCCCTGCCGCGCGGGGCTCAAGCCCAGCGAGGGCATCCGGCTGGCCGATGAGAAACTATACGATGCGAAAGCCGAAAAGCTTCGCCGGGAAAACAGTGAGGAGAACAACCATGGAATATGACAAGCCCGTAGCCGACATGGCCTTCGGTCAGGAGATCGAAGGCTTTTACATTCTCAGAGAGGCAAACCCCAAGACGACCGCCGCCGGAAAGCCGTTTTTAAGCGCCGTCCTGTCGGACAGAACCGGCTCCGTCGATGCGGTGGTCTGGGACTATCCCGGCCCGCTCGGCAGCGCGGACGCGGGCCGCGTCGTCAAGATCCGCGGCAAGGTTTCGGAATTCAAGGGCGTGCCGCAGCTCAACGTGAACTGCCTGCGCCCCGCTGAAAGCAGCGACCGGTACGACCTCTCCGCCCTGGTGCCGACCGCGCCGATCGACGCCGACGGCGCGCTCGCGCGCGTCCGCGAGCTGGTGGACTCCATCGGAGACGAGGACTACCGCCGCCTGGCGCAGACGCTGCTCGAGCGCCATCTGGACGCGTTCCGGAGCATCCCCGCGGCCAAGAGCGTCCACCACGGCTTTCTCTCCGGGCTGCTCATGCACACCGCGAACATGCTGCGCGCGGCGGACTTCCTGGCCGACCTCTACGCGGAGGTGATCGACCGCAGCCTGCTGCTGGCCGGGACGCTCCTGCACGACTTTGCCAAGGAATATGAATTCAGCTTTTCCCCGCTGGGCCTCGTCACGGACTACTCCGTCCGCGGCCAGCTGCTCGGCCACCTCGTCATGGGCGCGCAGGAGGTCGCGCAGGCGGCGGCGGAGCTCGGCGTCCCGGAGGAGAAATCGACGCTTCTGCAGCACCTCATCCTGTCCCACCACGGCGAGCCGGAGTTCGGCGCGGCCGTCCGGCCGCTCTGCGCGGAGGCGGAGCTGCTCTCGGCGATCGACTCGATGGACAGCCGCATGGAGATCTACGCCGAAACGCTCGCGGAGATCCCCGCCGGCACGTTCAGCGCCCGCGTGTTTGCGCTGGACAAAAAAATATATCGCCACAACTGAAAAAAATGAAAACTTAAAGGTATCCTTAAGGTTCCGCGCTTATGATGGCACCATAGACAAACGAACAAGCCTACAAACGCGGAAACGCGATTTCAGATAGATTTTCATCATTCTCTTCTTTTTCTTCATTTTTTTCTCCTCCACCGAAGAGCCGCCCGTCATCCGACGGGCGGCTCTTCGGCTGCCTTGGGCTTCGGAATGAAAACGGGGGAAGATATGTACAAAACGAACCCATTGTCATTTTTCGCTTCGCTCAGAATCTTGTCGCGAATTTGCTTTAGATTCTTCGTCGCTGCGCTCCTCAGAATGACAGGTGAGAGAGTTAAGCGCGTTTACCCAACTTATCTTCTTTTTCAGCCTCCGCAGGGGAACGCCCTCCGGGGGCCTCTTCTTTCCGCTCGTGCGGAAAGAAGAGGAAGAAAGGCACGCCAAAGGGAAGGGCTTTTTACAAAGCCGCCCTTCCCTTTGGAATCCCTTCCTCCGAAGTTTGTTTTCCAGCCGCGCCTTACGCTGCTGTGCGCGCTGCCTCGCTCTGCTCGGCCCGCGCAATCGCGGTGCAGCGGGAAATGTCGGAGGAAGGCCTGCATAGAGAATTGGCCTGTGGATACGCGGAAACAACCCCACCTGTCATTCTGAGCGAAGCGAAGAATCTTGTCGCAAACTTGCTTTAGATTCTTCGTCGCTGTCGCTCCTCAGAATGACAGATGGGGAAGATATACCCGTAAATCCGACCCCATTGTCATTCTGAGCGAAGAATACTATTGCAGGATGTACCTGATTTGCAGGCCCTGTGCAGGCGGGCCGATGTGGGCATCGGCCCCTACGGGCGAGGTATCGATGACCGCAGCACATACCAGATTCTTCGTCGCTGCGCTCATCAGAATGACAGGTGGGGCAGCGGGAAGCGCTGCCCGACATTTCCATACGCACGGCCCTGCGCGCGTCGAGCGGAGCGAGGCGTCGCGCACGCGCATCCGTTTGGCGCGCAGATATTGCAAGCTTCGGAGGATGAGGGTCCAGGGAGAAGGGCGGCTTTGTAAAAAGCCCTTCTCCCTGGCGTGCTCTTTCTTCACCGTCTTTCTGCACGAGCAGAAAGACGGTGCCCCGCAGGGCGCATCCTTCGTCTCCGGAAGAACATTTCGCACGCGGTACGTACATGAGATTCTTCGTCGCTGTGCTCCTCAGAATGACAAGTGGGGCAGATGGCGGATGGGGCGGGCGGTACTGAGGGCTGAGAGGGGACAGGAGCGCGAGATTTTGCTTGACAGGGAGCGGCGCGAGCGGTAAGTTATACAAGTATGAAAATCATCCCGCGCTGCGGGAGAAGGGAGGCCGCCATGCCTGGGGGGAAACACCTGTTGGGAAAATCGCCGGGGCGGCACATTTTCGGCACGGCCAGGGTCGGGGAAAAGGGCCAGATTGTGATTCCGAAGGAGGCGCGGCTGCTGTTCCACGTCGAGCCGGGGGACACGCTGCTCATACTGGGCGACGAGGACACCGGCATCATCGTGACGAAGCCGGAGGTGCTGCAGAAGGCCGCGCTCGAGATCTTTGAAAAGATGGAGAAGGAAGATAAAAATGGAGCTTGAAACCATGTATGAAGCGCTCGGCGTGAGCCGGGGGGTTTTGGAATACGGGCAGAAAATCGCACAGAGCCTGCGGAGCCGGTTCGACGAGATCGACCGCGTTTCGGAATATAACCAGGCGAAGGTCGTGCGCGCGATGCAGAAAAACCGCGTCAGCGCGCCGTGCTTTGCCGCCACGACGGGCTACGGCTACGACGACATGGGCCGCGACACGCTCGAGAAGGTCTACGCCGACTGCTTCGGCACCGAGGCGGCGCTCGTCCGGCCGCAGATCACCTGCGGCACGCACGCGCTCACGGTGGCGCTGTCGGCGAACCTGCTGCCGGGGGACGAGCTTCTGAGCCCCGTCGGCGCGCCCTACGACACGCTCGAGGAGGTCATCGGCATCCGGCCGTCGAAGTGCTCTTTGAAAGAATACGGCGTATCCTACCGGCAGGCGGACCTGCTGCCGGACGGGAGCTTCGACTACGACGCCATCCGCGCGGCGATCGGCGACAGGACGAAGCTCGTGACCATCCAGCGCTCGAAGGGCTATGCCACCAGACCGTCGTTCTCCGCGGAAAAAATCGGGGAGCTGATAGCGTTCTGCAAGCAGGTCAAGCCGGGCTTGCTGTGCATGGTGGACAACTGCTACGGCGAGTTCGTCGAGACGCGCGAGCCGTCGGAATACGGCGCGGACATGATTGTCGGCAGCCTCATCAAAAATCCGGGCGGCGGCCTCGCACCCATCGGCGGCTACATCTGCGGCACAAAAGCGTGCGTCGAGCGCTGCGCCTACCGGCTCTCCGCGCCGGGGCTCGGCCAGGAGGTCGGCGCGAATCTGGGCATTTTGCCCGCGTTCTACCAGGGCTTCTTCCTGGCGCCCACGGTCACGGCGGGCGCGCTGAAGGGCGCGGTGTTTGCGGCGAACGTCTATGCGGGACTCGGCTTTCCCGTCGTCCCCGGCCCCGCGGAGGCGCGGCACGACATCATCCAGGCCGTCGAGCTCGGCAGCGCCGAGGCCATGCTGGCCTTCTGCCGCGGCATCCAGGCCGCCGCGCCGGTGGACAGCTACGTGACGCCGGTGCCCTGGGCCATGCCGGGCTATGACTCCGAGGTGGTCATGGCGGCCGGCGCGTTCGTGCAGGGCTCGTCCATCGAGCTCTCCGCCGACGGGCCGATCCGCGAACCCTACGCCGTCTATTTTCAGGGCGGCCTCACGTGGTACCACGCGAAGCTCGGCATCCTCCTGTCGCTGCAGAAGCTCGTCGAGGCAGGCCTCGCGAAGCTGCCGGCAACCGAAAACATGAAATAAGGAGAATTTCCCATGTGGTTCTGGCTTTCTCTCATCGCGCTGCTCTTCTGGAGCGGCTCCGACCTCTTTTCCAAAATCGGCTGCCGCGACGCAAAGGACCCGTACGGCCCGCTGAAAATGGTCATGGCGGTGGGCCTCGTCATGGGCCTGCACGCCGCGTTCGAGATCTTCGTGAACGGGGTGGCGATTTCGTGGCAGGTGATCGTCACCTACCTGCCGGTGTCTCTGCTGTATATCCTGTCGATGACGCTCGGCTACGTGGGCCTGCGCTACATCGAGCTGTCCATCTCGTCGCCCATCTGCAATTCCTCCGGCGCGCTCGTCGCGGTGCTCTGCCTTCTGACCGGCACGCTCGACCCGACGATCACGGGCGGGCTGCGCGTCGCCGTGCTGGCGGCGGTGGCCTGCGTGTGCGCGGGCGTCGTGGGACTCGGCGTCGTCGAGGCGCGGGAGGACGAGGGCCTGCGCGCCGCGCGGCAGGAGGCCTCCAACTACCGCTACGCCAAGTCGTGGCTGGCCCTGGCGCTGCCCGTGGCCTACTGCCTGCTCGACGCCGCCGGCACGTTCGCCGACAGCCTCGTGCTGCAGAAGCTCTCCGAGGACTCGGCCAACTGCGCCTACGAGCTGACGTTCCTCTTCTCCGGGCTCGTGTGCTTCGTCTACGTCGTGCTCATCAAAAAAAGCCCGCTCGTGCCCAAAATGGAGGGGCCCAAGTATCTCGGCGCCCTCTGCGAGACGGCCGGCCAGTTCGCCTACATCTACGCCATCGGGGACGAGGCCCATGTGGCCCTGTCCGCCCCGATCATCTCCGCGTACTGCGTGGCCTCCGTCGTGTGGAGCCGGCTTTTCCTGAAGGAAAAGCTCTCCTGGAAGCACTACCTCATGATCGCGCTCGTCGTCGCGGGCATCGTGATGCTCGGCGTTTTCGACATCTAGGGCAATCCCGCACAATTCCAGGCGCGGAATTGCGCCGTCAGATTTTTCGTCAGAGGTGTCAAAAAGCGCAGCGAATCCTTTGTGGATTCGCGAGCATTTTTGGCGCATATGACGGAAAAGATGCAAGCAAGACCGTGCTTGAGGCGTCAGCCGCGAATTGTACGGTGTTGCCCTAGGACAGCCTTGGTCACTTTTCCACAAAGAACCCGCCGCAGGCCGGCGGGTTCTTTGGCTACTTTTACTTCTTTACATTATCACATTAGTATGCTAAATTATTAACACAACGAAAACACTGGAGGAGAGAACAATGAAAAAGACGCTTGCGCTGCTGCTCGCGGCGCTGATGCTGGCGGCCTGCATGGCGGGCTGCGCCAAAAAGGAAAAAACCGACTACGAGACCGTCAAGGCCAAGGGCACCGTCGTCGTCGGCATCACCGACTTCGCGCCGATGGACTACAAGGACGACAGCGGCAGCTGGACGGGCTTCGACGCGGAGCTGGCCCAGAAGGTATTCGCCGACATGGACCTCAAGGTCGAATTCATGGAGATCGACTGGGACAACAAAATCCTTGAGCTCAATTCCGGCACGATCGACTGCGTGTGGAACGGCATGACGCTCACGGACGAGGTCAAAAACTCGATGTCCTGCACCGACCCGTACGTGCTCAACGCGCAGGTGGTCGTGATGGATTCCTCCAAGATCACCGACGGCATGACCGCCGACGACGTGAAGGGCCTCACCTTTGCGGTCGAGGCCGGTTCGGCCGGCGACAGCGCCGCGTCCGACGCGGGCTTCACGGTGACGCAGGTGTCCTCGCAGGCCAACGCCCTTATGGAAGTGGCCGCGGGCACGTCCGACGCGTGCGTCATCGACATGACGATGGCCAAAGCCATGACCGGCGCGGGCACGAGCTACGAAAACCTCGCCGTGGCGCTCGAGCTCACGAACGAGGAATACGGCATCGGCTTCCGCAAGGATTCCGATATGACCGCCATGGTCAACACGCTGCTTGCGAAGTACCGCGACGACGGCTCGCTGCAGAAGCTGGCCGACAAGTACGGCCTGTCTCTGGCGGGCTGAGAACGGCGGAACAGACCCGGCGCGGCGGGGGACAGCCTCCCGCCGCGCCGCGCGCGCTCCGTCCGGGCCCGCACGGCGGGGCTCCGGACGGATTTCTCCGCCCATATCTTTTGAAAAGAGGACACAGCGATGTTCCAAACGGTCGTGCAGGCCCTGTCTCTGGGCTTTCTCAAAACGCTGGAGCTGTTTGCCCTGACGCTCATCGGGGCCATTCCGCTGGGGCTTGTGATCTCCTTCGGCTCCATGAGCCGGGTCGGCCCGCTGCGCTATTTTACCAAGGCGGTCATCTGGGTCGTGCGCGGCACGCCGCTGATGCTCCAGCTTCTGATTATCTACTATTTCCCCGGACTGGGACTCAAAAACAACATCTGGGGCAGCGGCGAATCGGGGCGCTTTGTCGCGTCGGTCGCGGCGTTCATCTTCAACTACGCCTGCTACTTCTCCGAGATCTACCGCAGCGGCATCGAGGGCGTGCCCGTGGGCCAGCGCGAGGCCGGCGAGGTGCTGGGCATGACGAAGTCCCAGATCTTCTTCAAGATCACCCTTCTGCAGATGGTCAAGCGCATCGTGCCGCCCATGTCGAACGAGATCATCACGCTCGTCAAGGACACCTCGCTCTCGCGCATCATCGCCCTGCAGGAGATCATCTGGGCGGGCCAGGCGTTCGCGAAGACGAACGGCCTCGTGTGGCCGCTGTTCTTCACGGGCATCTATTATCTGATCTTCAGCGGCGTTCTGACGCTGCTGCTGGGCAAGCTGGAAAAGAGCCTTGCCTATTTCCGGGCGTAGGGAGGGAGCCATCATGCCGGTACTGGAAGTTCAAAATCTCAGCAAGTCCTTCGGAGACACGCAGGTGCTGCGCGGCATCGACTTTTCCCTGGACGAGAGCGAATCCATCGCGATCATCGGCTCGTCCGGCAGCGGCAAGACGACGCTGCTGCGCTGCCTCAATTTTCTCACGACCCCGGACGAGGGACGGATCGCCGTCAGCGGCGAGACGCTCTTCGACGCTGCCGACCCCGCCACGCGGGCCGAGAGCCAGATTCGCCGCAAGCGGCTGCACTTCGGCCTCGTGTTCCAGAGCTTCAACCTCTTCCCGCAGTACACCGCCCTGCAGAACGTGATGCTCGCGAGCGAGCTGCTGGCGAAGGAGCGGGAGGACTACAAGACGCGGAAAAAGGAGATCCAGGCCGAGATCCGCGCCGGCGCGGAGGAGCTGCTCGCGCGCGTGGGTCTGCGCGAGAAGATGGAGCTATATCCGCACCAGCTCTCCGGCGGCCAGTGCCAGCGGGTCGCCATCGCGCGGGCGCTCGCGCTGCGGCCCGACATTCTCTGCTTCGACGAACCGACCTCCGCCCTCGACCCGGAGCTGACGGGCGAGGTGCTGAAGGTCATCCGGGGGCTGGCCGACGAGAAGATGACCATGATCATCGTCACGCACGAGATGGCCTTCGCCCGCGACGTGGCCGACCGGGTTTTGTTTATGGACGAGGGCGTCATCGTCGAGCAGGGCCCGGCGCGCGAGGTCATCGAAAACCCGCGGGAGGCCCGCACGAAGCAGTTCCTGTCCCGTTATGCGGAAAACTGAATAACCATGTATATTCCGGACGCTTTGCGGCCCCGCCGCGCCGCACGCGGCCGCGAAGCGGACAGGCCGCAGGCGAGTACGGCAAGATTTGTATAGGGTGGCCGGAATCGGCAAAAAACCGCGGGACATTCTTGTGCATATTTTCCGGGAAAAAGACTTGATTTTTATGCAGATGAAATGTATACTTATGAGCATCAAACAGATGCTGACCAATTTGGGAGGAAATGAAAATGAAAAAGTTCATCGCCGCTGCGCTGTGCCTGGTCATGATTCTTGGCCTGAGCGCCTGCGCAGGCAGCAGTAAGACCGATACCAGCGCGGCCACAGCCGCCGCTTCGACCGCAGCGCCGGCCGCCAGCGCCTCCGCCTCGGCAGCCGCCGCTTCCAGCGCCGCCGGCAAGACGCTGATCATGGCCACGAACGCCGAATTCCCGCCGTACGAATACTATGAAAACGACAAGATCGTCGGCATCGACGCCGAGATCGCCCAGGCCGTCTGCGACAAGATGGGCTGCACGCTCGAAATCGACAACATGGAGTTCGGCTCCATCGTCACCGCCGTCTCTTCCGGCAAGGCCGACTTCGGCATGGCCGGCATGACCGTCACCGACGAGCGCAAGCAGTCCGTCGATTTTTCGACCTCCTACGCCACCGGCGTGCAGGTCGTCATCGTGAAGGACGGCTCCGAGATCACCTCCGTCGATGATCTGAGCGCCGACGGCGCAAAGTACATGGTCGGCGTCCAGCAGGACACCACCGGCGACATCTACGCGACCGACGACTTCGGCGACGAGCGCGTGCAGCGCTTCAACAAGGGCGCCGACGCGGTGGCGGCCCTCTCGGCCGGCAAGATCGACTGCGTCATCATCGACAACGAGCCCGCCAAGGCGTTCGTTGCGGCCAACACCGGCCTGAAGATCCTCGACACCAGCTATGTGACCGAGGACTACGCCGCCTGCTTCGCAAAGGGCAGCGCGCTCACGGCCGAGTTCAACACCGCGCTCGAAGCGCTCATCAAGGACGGCACCGTGCAGTCCATTATTGACAAATACATCTCGGCAGATTAAAATAAATAAAACGACAAGCGGGGCGTCAGGCGCCCCGCTTTTTCCGGGTAAAGGGGTGCGGAGAAATTGGCGGAATGGTTTGCAAAGGTCAAGGCGGAGTTCATCCTCAATTTTGTGGAGGACAACCGCTGGCGGTATCTCGTGAAGGGTCTCGGCAACACGCTGCAGATCACGATCGTGGCCGTACTCATCGGCATCGTCATCGGCACGCTCGTGGCGGCGGTGCGCTCGAGCTGGGATCAGAACCAGGAGGGCATGCGCCGCGGCGCGGGCCGGACGCTGCTGAAGATCGCCAACGGCATCTGCCGGGTGTATCTGACGATCATCCGCGGCACGCCGGTCGTGGTGCAGCTGATGATTATTTACTACGTCATCTTCGCCTCGTCGAACAACGGCGTGGGCGTGGCGATGCTGGCCTTCGGCATCAACTCCGGCGCGTATGTGGCGGAGGTCATCCGGGGCGGCATCATGTCCATCGACCGCGGCCAGATGGAGGCCGGGCGCTCGCTCGGCTTCGGCTACGTGCAGACGATGCGCTTCGTCATCGTGCCGCAGGCGTTCAAGAACGTGCTGCCGGCGCTCGCCAATGAGTTCATCGCCCTTTTGAAGGAGACCTCCGTCGCGGGCTATGTCGCCGTGACCGATCTGACCAAGGGCGGCGATATCATCCGCGGCCGCACCTATTCGGCATTCATGCCGCTCATCGCGGTGGCGCTCATCTACCTGGCGCTCGTGATGCTGCTCGAATGGCTCGACAGAAGGCTGGAAAGGAGGCTGCGCAGCAGTGACCACTGATATTTTAATCCGGACGGAGAATCTGCAGAAGCATTTCAAAGACGGCGAGATCCGGGCGCTCGACGGCGTGACGAACCAGATCCGCCGCGGCGAGGTCGTCGTGGTGATCGGCCCGTCCGGCAGCGGAAAATCGACGTTTCTGCGCTGCCTCAACCTGCTGGAGATCCCCACGGGCGGCAAGGTCTTCTTCGAGGGCGTGGACATCACGGACGCGAAGTGCAACCTGAACCTCCACCGCCAGCGGATGGGGATGGTGTTCCAGCATTTCAACCTCTTCCCGCACATGACGATCCTCAAAAACATGACCATCGCGCCCATGACGCTGCACCACAAGTCGAAGGAAGAGGCCGAAAAGAAGGCCATGGAGCTGCTCGCGCGCGTGAACCTGGCCGACCGCGCCGACGCCTATCCGAGCCAGCTGTCCGGCGGGCAGAAGCAGCGCGTCGCCATCGTGCGCGCGCTCGCGATGGAGCCGGACGTGATGCTCTTCGACGAGCCGACGTCCGCCCTCGACCCCGAGATGGTGGGCGAGGTGCTGGAGGTCATGAAGGAGCTGGCGCACGAGGGCATGACGATGGTCGTGGTGACGCACGAGATGGGCTTTGCCCGCGAGGTGGCCGACCGCGTGCTGTTCATGGCCGACGGAAAGCTCGTCGAGGAGGGCACGCCCGAGGCGCTGTTCGGCAACCCCCAAAGCGAGCGCCTGCGCGACTTCTTGTCCAAGGTGCTCTAGGGAAACTCTGAGGTTCCGTCCTATGCGCCCAAAATGACCGCGAAGCCGCAGGGGATTCGCCGCGCTTTTTCCGGGCCTGCCGCAAAATGTCCGCATTTTGCAGCAGGCCCGTTTTTTGCGCCCGGCGGTCCGGGCGCGGGCGGCAATAATTTGCTGCATTCGGAGAATATGACTTTCAAAAAAACGTCGGATATGGTAAAATTGTTGCACATCGGACCGTGGTGCAGACCCGCCGGTCCGAACCGACATATCGCCGGCAGGCGTCAGAAAACCGCAAGCGGCCAGCGGGCCGGGAGGAACGGGTTATGGAAGTCACGAGACAGATGCTGCAGCATTTTGCCGATCTGGCCCCCGGGGATACGGCGATCTACCATGTGACCGCCGGCGGTTTGCTGGAGACGCTGTATCTCTCGGAGGATGTGCCGGCGCTGCTGGATCTGACGCGGGAGGAATATCTGGCGATCACGCAGCGCGACGCCATGGAGCTGACGCTGCCCGCCGACCGGCGCGGCCTGCAGGAGGCCACCGCGAACTGCATCCGAACCGGAAAGCCGTTCGACTATTATTACCGGGTTTTTCACAAGACCAAGGGCTTCGAATGGGTGCACGTCCACGCGCATGTGTGCGGACGCATGGACGGACGCCCGCTGATCCTCGCCCTGTTCGCCAATATGACCGCCGAGGGCGGCATCTACCAGCAGATCCTGGACGCCTCCGACCGCAAGACGTTCGTCATTGACCGGGAGAGCTATGACATCCTCTACGCCAATGAAACGGGCACCGCGGACGCGAGCGGAAAGACCAGGAGCCTGCTGGACCAGAAGTGCTACGCGTTTCTGCACGGCCTGGCGGCGCCCTGCGCGAACTGCCCGCTGAAGCCGCCGGGCGGCGAGAGCTTCTCCGAGGAAATCCTGTACGACAGCCAGACCGGGAAGTGGGAGCGCCTGACCAAGCGGCTGATTACCTGGTGCGGCCATCCGGCGCTGCTTCTGTACAGCAAGGACGTCACCGAGGAGAAACAATCCGAGCTGGCGGCGGAGCGCTACCGCCAGATGTACGCCGACGCCACGCAGGAGGCAAAGCTGGTCGTCTGGACCTACGACACAGACACGCACCGCGTCAGCATGCTCTGGGACGGCTATACGAAGGAGATCTGCGAGAGGCTGCATTTGCCGCAGCTCATTGAGAACGTGCCGGATTCCCTCATACCCCATGTGGACCCGCGCGACCGGGAGGACTTTGTCCGGATGTACCGGGACATGGACGGCGGCGCGGCGCACGGCTCGTGCGAGTTCCGCTTTCAGCTCCCCGGACAGGCGCTGCCCCGGTACGTGCGCGCCGTCGCCAGCGCGATCTTCGGCGAGGAGGGGCGCCGGCCCGGCGTCTATTGCTTCTGCCAGAACATCACGGCCCAGAAGGAAGAGGAGCTCAAGTATCTGCGGGCGTTTGAGGAGCTGGGCAAATCGCACCTCTACTCGCTCGGCACCTACTACATGAATCTGACGAAGGATCTGTGCCGGCAGGAGGAGAACCCGACGGCGATAGCCTCCCGGCTCTGGCAATCCGGAAAAGTGGACGACTTCTTCGCGGCAATCTCCGTGCTGATCGACGGCGCGGAGAAGAAGGCGGAGTTCTTCCGGCTGTTCAGCCGCGAGGCCCTGCTGCGCGCGTTTTCACAGGGGCAGGACAAGGTGTCCATCGAATATCCGTCCGTCGGGGAGGACGGCGCGCGCCACTGGCGGGAGGGGCTGCTGTTCATGGTGCGCAACCCCAGGACGGGCGACGTGGAGGGCGTCGCCTACGCCATGGACATCGACGCGCGCAAGCGCAGCGAGCTCGTGCTGCAGAAGCTGATCCACGAAAACTTCGACTATATCGGGATCATCCACCCGGCGCAGGCGACCTTCGAGTTCGTCAGCCGCAGATCGTGGATCACCTTCGGGGCCGTCGGCGAGCGGCTCGATTACCGGGAATGCGGCGGTGCCGCGCGCGCGATGTTCTGCGACGAGGAGGAGCGGAAGCGCTTTGACGCGCTTATCTCCATCGATCACGTCCTCCGGTCCCTGCGGCGGGGCGGCGGCCAGGCCTCGGAGACCTATTTCCGGACGGCGGACGGCAGGACCGCCTGTCTGCGCCTCACCTACCGGTGGCTGGAGCAGCCGGAGGGCGACATTCTGGTCATGCGCTCGGATATTACGGATTCCTACGAGCAGGAGCAGCGGAACCTGGCGCAGATGCGCCGGGCGCTGGCGGAGGCCGACCGCGCAAACGAGGCCAAGTCCGTGTTCCTCTCCACCATGAGCCACGACCTGCGCACGCCGCTCAACGGGGTTTTGCGCTTCACCGATTTCGCGCTGGCGGAATCCGACCCCGACAGGAAGCGGGAATATCTGGAAAAAGTCAGGCACTCGGGGAGCCTGCTGCTGAGCCTCATCAACGACACGCTGGAGCTCTCCCGCATCGAGAGCGGGAAGCTGACGCTGACGCCCGAGACGGAGGCGGGCCGGAACGTGGGCCCGGCTGTGATCGAGTCGCTTCGGCCCGTGGCCGAGGCGAAGGGCGTGCGGCTCGTCTCCGGCGCGTTCCCGGATCCGTACATCTATGTGGACAAGCTGAAGCTCCAGAAGATCTGGCTCAACCTCCTGTCCAACGCCATCAAGTATACGCCGCCGGGCGGCACCGTCCGCGCGTTCGTGGAGATGATCGACCCGCCGCACGGGAGCCGGAACCGCCGGCTCGTGGTGGAAGACGACGGCATCGGCATGAGCGAGGAATTCATGGCGCGGATGTTCGAGCCGTTCGCGCAGGAGAACCGGCCGGAGGCCGGCAATGCCGGCGGCACGGGCATCGGCCTGACGATCGTGAAGCGGATCGTCGATCTGCTCGGCGGCACGATCGCGGTGCGCAGCAACCCCGGCGAGGGGACGCGGTTCGAGGTCGAGCTGCCCGTCCCGACAGCCGACGGACCGGCGGCGGCCGGACAGCAGCCGGCCCCGGCGGAGGACGCGCTGCGCGGGAAACGGGTGCTGCTCTGCGAGGACAACCTGCTCAACAGGGAGATCGCGGAGATCCTGCTGAAAAACCGGGGCGTCCTGGTCGAGAGCGCGGAAAACGGCAAGGCCGGCGTGCGCCGGTTCGCCGCGTCGGCGCCCGGATACTTCGACGCGGTGCTGATGGACCTGCGCATGCCGGTGATGGACGGCTGCGAGGCCGCCAGGGCGATCGGCGCGCTGGACCGGCCCGACGCGAAAACCGTGCCCATCATCGCCATGACGGCCGACGCCTTCGAGCAGAGCACGCAGGAGGCGCTGAGCGCGGGGATGAAGGGCTATCTGACAAAGCCGGTGATCCCTGAAAAACTCTACGACGTGCTGCACGGCCTGCTGGCTGCGGAGAGCGGCGCAGGGAAGTAATACAACAAACAGAGCATCCATACCAACATTCCCGAGGAAGGCGGCGAACAACAACATGGCGGGAAACGCAAAACCGTCCGGCAGAAGAAGACTGTGGGTGCTCTTCGTCGGGCTGCTCCTGTCCGCGGCGATCGCGGCGCTGTATTTCTGCTTCCTTGTGCGGCAGGAAAAGACCAACATCGAGCGCATCCGGACCATCTACGCCGAGAGAACGGAAAATCTCGTCAACAGCGTGTTTCACAAGACGGACGTGCTGGCCGCCGCCGTCAAGCTGGAAAACGGAAATATCACGGAGCAGACCTTCAACACCGTCGCGCAGATCGTGTACGAGAAGGACAGCGGTATCCGCGGCATCCAGTACATGCCCGGCGCGGTTGTCACCTATTCCTACCCCGTCGAGGGCAACGAGGCGGTCATCGGCAAGAATTTCCTCGAGATCCCCGAGCGCAGAAAAGACGTGATGCTGGCCATCGAGTCGAAGAGCATCGCGCTCTCCGGCCCGTATCACCTCATCCAGGGCGGCCTCGGCGTCGTGGCGCGCAACCCCGTTTTTCTGACGGACGAAAACGGCCGCGAGTACTTCTGGGGCTTTTCGGCCATCGTGCTGGACCTGCCGGACGCGCTCACCAGCGCGGGGCTGAACCATCTGCCGGAGGAGGGCTATGATTTTCAGCTCTTCTGCATCAACGAAAACGACGAGCGCATCGTCATCTCCGGGAACCCGGCGCTCGATACGGACGCCGCCGTGCGCGGCGTCATCCAGGTTCCGCACCACGAGTGGACGCTGGCGATCGCCAGCCTGTACCCCTGGCTCAATCCGGTCAAGGCGCTCGCGGCGTTCTGCATCGGCCTGCTGCTGACGCTGGTTTTGTGGAAGCTCTCCCACGCGGTGGCGCGGGAGCGGGAGGCCGTGCTGGCGAAGGACCGGTTCTTTTCCGACATCAGCCACGACATGCGCACGCCGCTGAACGCGGTGCTGGGCTTTACGGCGCTCGCGCAGAAGCCCGGGCTGACCGCCGCGGAAAAGGACGCCTACCTCGCGCGGATCGAGTCCTCCGGACAGCTGCTGCTGGAGCTCGTCAACGACACGCTGATGCTCTCCAAGGCGAGCAACGGGAAAATTCAGCTGCACCCGGAGCCCTGCGGCACGGAGGAGCTCACGGCGTCCATCTTGTCCACGGCGGCGGCGCTGGCCGAGCGCAGGGACGTGCAGTTTCTCACGGACCTGTCGGGCTATCGGCCGAGGACCATCCTGGCCGACCGGCTCAGCGTGGAGAAGATTTTCCTGAATCTGCTGACGAACGCGATCAAATACACGCCGGCCGGCGGGCACGTGTGGGTATCGGTGCGGGACGAGCCCCCGGACGCAAAGACCCCGGAGCTCGTATTCCGGGTCCGCGACGACGGGATCGGCATGTCGAGGGAATTCCTCGCGCACATCTACGAGCCCTTCGCGCAGGAGAACCGGCCCGGCCAGGAGGCCGGCGGGACGGGCCTCGGCCTCGCCATCGTGAAGCAGCTCGTGGAGCTCATGGGCGGCACGATTCACATTTCCAGCGAGAAGGACCGGGGGACCGAGGCCACGGTGCGCCTGCGCTTCCCCGAGGCCGGACCGCAGGAGCCGGCGGCCGGGCAGCCGTCCGGACCGCCTGCGGACGAGGGCGCGCTGCAGGGGAAAAAGGTGCTGCTCTGCGAGGACAACCTGCTCAACCGCGAGATCGCCGCGGCGCTGCTGGTCAGCCGGGGGCTGACGGTCTGCACCGCCGAGAACGGGGCGATCGGCCTGCAGATGTTCGCCGACAGCGCCCTCTGCGAGTACGACGCCATCCTGATGGACCTGCGCATGCCGGTGATGGACGGCCTCACGGCCGCGCGGACGCTCCGCAAGCTGGACCGGCCCGACGCGAAAACCGTGCCCATCCTCGCCATGACGGCGGATGCGTTCGAGGACGACGTGCAAAAATGTCTGGAGGCCGGCATGAACGGGCATCTGGCGAAGCCGGTCATCCCGGAAAACCTGTACAGTCAGCTGGCGGAGCTTATCCGCAGCAGGGAGCGGACCGCGGAGTGAGCCGGACGCCGGCGCGGCCGCGGGAAGGGGGGCAAAAGCAATGTGGCATACGGAGACAGACGTCTTTGCGCTGATTCTCTTTGTCATCATGCTGTGCAAAAACAGGCGCGCGGGGAACGGGGCCGACCGGCAGCAGCGGGTGCTGACCGCCGTGCTGATCGTCAGCATTCTCAGCTGCGTCGTGGACTTCGCGTCCTCGACGGCGATGAACGCGGGCGACAACTGGCTGTTCTATGAGATCTCCCTCACCGCGTACTACGTCCTGATGCCGGGCGTGACCGCGGCGTGGATGGTCTACATGATCGTCCTGATCTCGGAGGAGGGGTCGCCGGAGCTGCGCAGGCGGCTCATCCTGGTGCTCCTGCCGGTCGCGTGCTATTCCGCCGCCGCGCTGTGCAATCCGCTGAACGGCGCCTTTTTCACGCTGACAAAGCAGATGCAGTACGCCAGAGGCCCGCTGTTCTGGCCTCTGGCCGTCGGCTTCTACAGCGCCTATTCGCTCGTCGGGCTGCTCATTTTATTTTTGAACCGGAAGGCCGTGACGCCGAAATCCAACATGCTGTTTCTCTCGACCTTCTTCGTCGCCTCCATCATCATCCCCTTCGTCCAGGCCATGAGCCCCGGCCTGCTGATCGCGGAGCCGTCCTACGCGGTGCTGTACATCCTCTGCGACGCGACCGTCGAGGAGGAGAAGCGAAGCCGACTCGTGCAGAGAATCCGCGAACAGAACGAGACGCTGCAAAAGACGGCCGAGGCCGCGAATGCGGCGAGCCTGGCCAAGACGGAGTTCCTCTCCCGCATGAGCCACGACATCCGCACGCCGCTCAACGGCATCATCGGCATGACCTACCTGACGCGGAAGATGACGCTGCCCGAGGCGGCGCAGGAAAACCTGGAGAAGATCGCCACCTCCTCCAAATTCCTGCTGAGTCTGGTAAACGACGTCCTCGACATGTCGAAGGCGGAGAGCCGGAAGATCGAGCTGCGGCCGGAGCCGTATCCCTTCGAGGAATTCCAGGCGTATATCGACGCCGTGATCCGGCCGCTCTGCGAAGAAAAGCGGCAGACGTTTTCCTTCGACGCCAGGCCGATCCCCGGCTATACGCCGCTCGTCGACATCACGCGGCTCAACCGCATCTACTTCAATCTGCTGTCGAACGCGGTAAAATACACGCCGGAGGGCGGCGCGATCACGCTGAAGATCCGGGAGGAGCTGCTCCCGGACGAGCGCATCCGCTTCACCATCACGGTGCGGGACAACGGCATCGGCATGAGCCGCGCGTTTCAGGCGCATCTGTTCGAGCCGTTCATGCAGGAAAACCGCGACGACAATTCCGAGATGCGCGGCACCGGGCTGGGGCTCGCCATTGTCAAACGGATGGTGGACGCCATGGACGGCGCCATCCGCGCCGAGAGCGAGCAGGGCCGGGGAACCGCGTTTGTCGTCGCGATCGTCTCGCCGTGCGAAAAGCGCGCGGAGCTGGAGCGGGAAAAAGCGGCGCAGACGCAGGCGCGCGACGACAGCGGCCTGGCCGGCCGGCACGTGCTTTTATGCGAGGACCATCCGCTCAACCAGCAGATCGCCGGGGCGATCCTGACGGAGAAGGGGATCCTCGTCCAGACCGCCGAGGACGGGCAGAAGGGAGTCCGGCTGTTCGCGCAGTCGCCGGCGGGCTATTTCGACTGGATTCTGATGGACCTGCGCATGCCGGTCATGGACGGCTTCGAGGCCGCGCGGGCGATCCGCGCGCTCGACCGCCCGGACGCCGCGGCCGTGCCCATCCTCGCCATGACGGCGGACGCCTTCGCGGACGACGTGGAAAAATGTCTGGACGCGGGCATGAACGGGCATCTGGCGAAGCCTGTCGATCCCGACAGGCTGTTTGAGCTGCTTGCAGCGCTGCTGCAGGAGAAGGAAAAAGGGGCGGTCAGAAATGAGTGATTCGGAGAAGGCGCGCAGAAACGGACTTGTGAGCGGAACGCTCCGCGAGATCATGCGGGACAGCGAGGAGTACATCTTCGTCAAGGACAAAAACTCGGTCTATGCCGGCGGCTCCGAGGCGTTCGCGCAGATGGCGGGGCTTGCGTCCGCCGCCGGACTCGCGGGGAAGACCGACCTGGACATCTTCCCGCGGGACATCGCCGAGAAGTACCGCGGCGACGACAAAAGGGTGCTGGAAAGCGGCGAGCCGATCACCGGCATCCTCGAGCGGCTGCCCGATCTCGACGGGAAGCCGCGCTGGGTGCGGACGTGGAAGCGCGTGCTGCACGGCCCGGACGGAGAGATCGCCGGCCTGTACGGCGTCGGCCGGGACGTGTCCAACGAGGTGCTGCTGGGAGAGCGCGTCAAGACCGCCGAGGACTATATCCGGCTCATCAGCCGGATCCCGTGCGGCGTCGCCATCCTCCACCGGGAGGGCGAGGACTTCTGCCTCGATTTCGCCAACGACGGCTTTCTGGAGGTCCACCACCACGCCGGAAAAGAGATCGTGGGCTACATCGGCTCCTGCATGCTGCGGTACGTGTGGGAGCCCGACCGCAGAGTCCTTCTGGAGGCGTACGACCGGGTCCGGGGCAAGGCGGATCTGACCGGAAGCGCGAATTACCGCGTCACGGGGCGCGACGGCCGGCTCCACTGGGTCAGCATCCGCTTCCGCGCGGCCTATGAGAAGGACGGCACGCAGTTTTATTACGTTGCCTACAACGGCCTCGACAAGCAGAAGCGGACGGAGGAGAAGCTGGAGGAGAGCCGCTGCCGGCTCGAGGAGTCCATCCTGAACACGGATCTCCAGTTCTTCACCTACTATCCCGGCCAGGCGCGCTGCGAAAACCTCACGCTCAACAGCCGGCTCGCCGGGATCCCCGCCGTGTGGGAGAAATTCCCCGATGATTTTCTCGCCTACGCGCGGCTCTCCGCGAAGGACGCGGGGGCCTACCGGGAGATGGTCGCCGCCATCGACCGCGGCGAGGACCGGGCGGAATGCACGGTGCGCCTCGACTTCCGGGGCGAGGCCGTCTGGGAAAAGATCGCCATGAGAGCCGTCCGCGACGGCGGCGGACACACCGTCCGCGCGCAGGGCAACGCCATCGACGTGACGGAACGGATCGAGTCGGCGGAGCGCCTGCGCAGGGAGCGGGTACGCCTGAAAACGCTCGAGGGCAGCGTGTTCGAGTCGTTTTCCTTCAACCTGACAAAGCAGTCGCAGCCGGAATTTCAGACCAGGGACGAGGCCATGCTGCACACGCAGCTCAGCGCCGAGTTTCAGCGCGAGGCGCTCCGCCTCTGCCCCACGCTCGAGCGGATCGCCCCGGAGATCCGGAACCCCCTGCTCCGGGCCGCCGCGCGGATTCCGGACCGGAAGGACCGGGAGCGCTTCCTCTGCACCTGCGGCGGCGGCGAGATGCGCGCGTCGCTCAGAGACGGCCACTACAGCGCCAAGACCTGCTACAGAAGAATGGTGGGGGACAACATCCGCTGGGTGGAGAGCAGCGCCGAGGTCCTTCCGGACCCGGACAGCGGCGATCTGATCGCGTTCTTCTACACCAGCGACATCCACGCCGACGTCGTGCGGGAGCTGATCACCGGCGAGGTGTTTGAGCGGAACTACGCCTGCGTCTCCTGCCTGGACCTCCGGTCCGGCGTGTTCTCGGTCGTCTCCGGCACCGACCGGGAAGTGCTGAGCCTGAACGGCATGCAGTATGCCGACGCGCTCAGAACGGCGGCGGGTCGGTTCATCGCGGAGGAGGACGCGGCGCACTATGCGCAGAGCCTGCGCCGGGACGCCATCCTGGCCGCGCTTGCGGACCGGCGCTTCTACACGGTCTACAACCGCAGGCGCGAGGCGGCGGAGGAGCTGCCCGGCAGGCCCCCGCGGCGGATGAAAAACGACATCTTCTACCTGGACGGCCATCACGACACGCTCGTCTTTTTGCTGTCCGACGTCACCGCGATCTTCGAGCAGGAGCGGGAGAGCCGCGAGCGGCTGGAGACGGCCCTTCTGGCCGCGAGGCAGGCCAGCAGCGCCAAATCGAACTTCCTCTCGCGGATGAGCCACGAGATCCGCACGCCGCTCAACGCCATCATCGGCATGGACACCATCGCGGCGCAGTCGATCAACAATCCGGAAAAAGCGGCGGACTGCGTGGCCAAGATCGGCCTGTCCGCCCGGTATCTGCTGTCTCTCATCAACGACATCCTCGACATGTCCCGCATCGAGAGCGGCAAAATGCTGCTCAAGAGCGAGAGCTTCCCCTTTGCGGAATTCATCGCGGGCGTGAACAACATCATCTACCCGCAGGTACGCGCCAAGGGCGTCGAATATGAGTGCTCGGTGTCCAACGAGGTCTGCGAGGCGTACTGCGGCGACGAGATGAAGCTGCAGCAGGTCCTGGTCAACGTGCTCGGAAACGCGGTGAAGTTCACCGAGAGGGGAAAAATCACGCTCGACGTGAGCGTCGCGGACCGGGAACAGAATCGGGAGAAGCTCCGCTTCGTCGTCAGCGACACCGGCTGCGGGATCGCGGAGGAGGATCTGGGCCGGATCTTCGACGCGTTCGAGCAGGTGGACACCTCCACGACCACCGTGTTCGGCGGCACCGGGCTGGGGCTCGCCATCACGAAAAACCTCGTGGAGCTGATGGGCGGCGGCATCTCGGTGCGGAGCATCGCCGGCATCGGCAGCGAATTTACCATCGATGTGCCGCTCACGGCCGACGAGACGGCGGAGCGCCCGCAGGCGCTCCGGCAGAACCTCCGGAATCTCCATACGCTCATCGTGGACGACGATCTCATGATCTGCGAGCAGGCGCAGGACATCCTCAGGAGCATCGGCATGACGGGGGAATGGGTCACGAGCGGCCGGGAGGCCGTGGGGCGCGTGCGGGTGAGAGCGGCGGACGGAAAAAACTACGATTTCATCCTGATCGACTGGAAAATGCCGGACATGGACGGCATCGAGACGACGCGGCAGATCCGGCAGATTGTGGGGCCCGACGTGACAATCATCATCATCTCCGCCTACGACTGGCAGTCCATCGAGGCGGAGGCCCGCGCCGCCGGCGCGAACATGATGGTCTCCAAGCCGCTGCTGCGCGCGACGCTGGTCTCCGCCTTCGAGCGCGCACTCGGCGAGGAGAAGAGCGCGGAGCGCAAGAAGCCGGAATTCGATTTCACGGGAAAACGCGTCCTTGTGGCGGAGGACAACGACCTCAACGCCGAGATCGCGCGGACGCTGCTGGAGAGCAAGAATTTTTCCGTGGACCGCGCGCCGAACGGCCTGAAGACGCTGGAGCAGTTTGTGCAGAGTCCCAAGGGGTATTACGACGCGATCCTGATGGACGTGCGGATGCCGATGATGGACGGCCTGCAGACCACGGCGAACATCCGCCACTGGGGAAGACCCGACGCAAGGACCATTCCCATCATCGCCATGACGGCGAACGCCTTCGACGAGGACGTGGAGAAAAGCCGGGCCGCCGGCATGAACGCGCACCTGTCCAAGCCCATCGACCCCGAGCTGCTGTACAGCACGCTGGAGCGCCTGATCGGCAGCGCGGACGGGGAAGAGACCGCTGAAACATAGATTGGGAGCATCATAATACAGACCGGCGGGAAATCCACGATTTCCCGCCGGTTTCAGACTGTTGAAAAAGGCCCGCGGCCTTTTTCAACAAAAGGCTGCGGTCTGCTGCGCGCGGGATTTTCACGGCGTGGGACGCGAAAATCCCACACTTGCAGCCCGTAAAGTGTGTTTTCCGACGTAAACGCCGCCGGAAAACACGGATTAACAACTTATTTGCGCCTGCGGGCGCAAACTCTGCGAGGCTTTATTGATATGCCGAAACCGGCGGGATATTCACGATTTCCCGCCGGTTTGCATTGGCAGAGAGCAAATTCCGCGGCAGCCGCCGGCTCAGCCGGCCGGCTCCGAGGCGGTCAGCCACTTTTTCTGCGACCGGGACCAGCGATGGCAGAGAAGGCGCGCCGTTTCCGGCCCGATTCCCGAGGCGGCGCTCAGTGCCAGCCCGTGTAGCCGAACCAGCCCCAGGCGTGCCAGAAGGGCAGCGCACGGGCGGTGACGGCGGATACGATCATGGCCAGCACAACGAGCACGGCAAAGGCGGCCAGAGCGCCCAGCGCGAGCTGGCGGAGCGTGCGGCGCGTTTTTGCGGGCAGCCGGGGATTCGTCTGTACGGGCGGCAGGACCGCGTTCCCGGAGGCCGCGGCCAGGGCGTTGCGGTGGAACCGCACATAGGCGCGCAGCAGCTGGCAGAGATAGGCCGCGACATAGACGCAGCCGACCGCGGCCAGGACGGCGAGCGCGGCAAAGCTCAGCCCGAAGAGCACGCCGCACCCGCGGGGGATCGGCGGAATCCACGAATGGATGTTCAGCCCGCCCAGCAGACACACCGACAGCGCGCCGACGGCGGCGGCGGACGCCGCGAGGATCGCCTCGAAGGCCCACAGCAGCACGAAGCAGAGCGCGGCGAAAATATCCGCGAATACCAGCCCGAGCGCCGTGACAAACCGGCGGCCGCCGCCCGGCCGGCCGGGCTTCTCGGCTTCAAACTGCGAGGCGAGCTCCGCCGGGTCGCCCAGCTTTTGAGCGATCTCCGCCTCCGTGAAGCCGTCCGCCAGCTTGAACGCGAAGTGCTCCTCATATTCGCCCAGAATCTCGTCCGCGTCCCGGACGCCGTTCTTTTTGAGCGCGCTCGCCAGCTTGTCCAGAAATTCAAGTTTTGTCATGGTCGTCATCCTCCAGCAGGGTGCGGATCGACTTCGCAAAGCCGAGATACTCCGCCCGGTCGTTTTGATAGGTTTGCCTGCCCAGCTCGGTCAGGGAATAGTATTTGCGGGGCGGGCCGCCGCTCTCCTCCTGCAGGTAGGTCGTCAGCACCCCGTCGCTTTTGAGCTTTCTTAAAATCGGATACACCGTGCCGTCCGCAATGTCGATGTGGCTCGACAGATATTCGGAAATCTCGTAGCCGTAGCAGTCGTGCTTTTCAAGCAGCGCCAGCACGCACAGCTCCAGCACGCCCTTTTTGTACTGCGTGTTCACGGGAACCCCCCTCTCCAAATAAAGTTGATCTCTACACTACTGAATTATATTCACTAGTGACGAATTTGTCAAGCGGTATTTTTTTCGTCCGGCGGGAACGGCGAGGGCCGCCGGTTTTCCGCGCAGAGAGCGAAGCGCGCGGCCTGCCCGCGGCCGGCGCCGAACGGCCGCCGCGGGAGGGTGAAAATCCGGTCGGATTTGGGACAAAGGAATTGAAATTCATATGGCCGTATAGTAATATGAAATTGATGTTCTGCATGCCCCGGAAACAGCCGCCGGGGCGCCGGCGGCCGGGAGAAGCGCGGAACGCGCCGGCCCGAAAGGGAAGAAGAGGGCAACACCGCACAATGCACGGCGAACGCCTGAAGCGCGGCCTTGCTTGCATCTTTTCCGTCATATGCGCCAAAAATGCTCGTGAATCCACAAAGGATTCGCTGCGCTTTTTGACACATCTGACGAAAAATCTGACGGCGCAATTCCGCACTTTACATTGTGCGATGCTGCCAGAGCATCTTTTCATTGACGATTCATCACCTGAAAAAGGGGCGTGAAATCATGCGCGGTCGTTTCAGCTTGTTCCGGAGAGCGGAAAGGGGCGGCGGATTTTTCGGTCGGGTCACAGCGGCTGCCGGAGCGGCCCTTCTCGCGATTCTGCTGATGCTGCCGCTGTGCGCAGCGGCGTATGCAGGCGAGGTTCCATCCGTGCGGGTCGGGTTCTTCCCGTTTGAGGGCTATTACGCGGTCGACGACGCCGGCGAAAGAAGCGGCTATGGGTATGAGCTGCTGCAGCTGATCGCGCAGCACGCGAATCTCTCCTACACCTATGTGGACGATGTGGCGGCCTGGGACGAGATGGAGCAGATGCTCCTGGACGGGCGGCTGGACATGCTGACCTCCGTGCAGAAGACGCCGGAGCGGGAGGAGAAGTTCGAATTCTCGGAAACGCCGATCAGCACCAGCTCCACGATGATGACGGTGAAGTCGGGAGACACGCGGATTGCGTCGGGGGACTATTCCACGTATGACGGCATCCGCGTCGGCGTGATCCGCGACAACTCCCATGCGGAGAAATTTGCAAAGTTCGCGCAGGAGAAGGGCTTTTCCTATACGCAGGTGCCCTACGACAGCCTGGAGGATCTCGAAGCGGCATTGCAGGAGGGCGGCGCCATCGACGCCTGCGTGACGAGCAGCCTGCGTCCGCTGCACAACGAGTGGATCATCGAGCAGTTTGACCCGTCCCCGTTTTACATGATGATGCGCAAGGGCGACACCGCCCTGATCGATGCGGTCAACAGCGCGCTCAGGCAGCTGTCGCTCTATTCGCCCAACTGGCAGACCGATCTCTACAGCAAATACTACGCGCCGGACAATGGCAGCAACCTGCTGCTTTCCACGGACGAACGCGCCTATATCGCGGCGCAGGCCGGGCGCGTGTTCAAGGCCGCGGTGCAGCCGGACAACGCGCCGTTTTCCTGGTTCGAGGACGGAAAGGCCTGCGGGATCGTCCCGGAAATCTTTGCGGAGATCGCGCGGCGCGCGGGAATCGCCTATGAGACGGTCGAAACAAAGGACAAGGCCGCCTATGAGGCGCTCGTGGCCGCCGGCCAGGTGGATTTCGTCATGGATACCGGGTGGTGCTACTCCCTCGCGGAGAACAACGGCTACAAGCTGACCGTGCCATACCTCAGCCTGACGATTTCACAGGTGTCCAGGATGGGAGGCGCCGCGCCGGACAACGGCAGCGTCGCAGCGCCCGCCGGGCCGGTGCTGGGCAGGCTGTCCGACTCGGAGCGCTACGGCAGCTGGAATTTTGCCGCCGTGGACACCGACGCCGACGCCGTCAGGGGAGTCGTCCGGGGAGAATACGGCCGCGCGGCTGTGTACACCGCGTTTGCCCAGCAGTACATTCAGAACAACATCCGCAGCGGCCTGCAGATGTCGCTGATGCCGGACGTCCAGGTGGACCTGTCGGTCGGCGTCCCCGCGGCCAGGGACTATCTGCTGCTCTCCGTGCTGAGCAAGAGCGCGGAAAGCGTGAAAAGCACCTACGCGCAGGGCATCCTGCTCAAGAACACCATCGGCACGAAGAGCAGCCTGAATATGCTGGACTATTTTTATCTGAACCCGCTTCAGGCCATCGTCGCCCTCGTCATTGTGCTGGCCATCGCGGCGGTCATTGTGGTCCTGCTGCTGAACAGCAGACGCCAGAGCCTGGCGAACGCGGCGATCCAAAAGGCAAAGCTGGAGGCGGATGCCGCCAACGAGGCCAAGTCCACCTTCCTTTCGAGCATGAGCCACGACCTGCGTACGCCGCTCAACGGCATCGTCGGGTTTACCGATCTGGCGATCAGAGAAAACGACGAGAAAAAGCGGACGGACTATCTGAAGAAAATCCAGGTGTCGGGGGACCTGCTGTCGGATCTGGTGGAGGATACGCTGGAGCTTTCGCGCATCGAAAGCGGAAAGATGACGCTGGACCTGGAGCCGATCAAGGGCGGCGAGCTGGCCAGGGCGGTGGCGATGGCCGTCACGCCCGCGGCGGAGCTGAAGCACATCCGCCTCGTGGCGGACGCCTCCCGGTATCCCCATGAGGTCATCTGCGGCGACCGGCTGAAGCTCCAGAAGGTCATGCTGAACCTTCTGTCCAACGCGATCAAATATACGCCCGAGGGCGGCACGGTCTCCCTGTCGGTCGAGATCATCGATCCGCCGCAGAACGGCATGACCCGCAGGCTGATCGTGGAGGACAACGGCATCGGCATGAGCGAGGAATATCTGACGAAGCTGTACGAGCCGTTTTCCCAGGAGCACCGCGCGGAAGCGGGAAATGTGGCGGGGACCGGCCTCGGCCTCACGATCGTCAAACGGATCGTCGATCTGATGAACGGGACGATCACGGTGGAGAGCCGGATCAACAAGGGGACGAAATTCATGATCGACCTGCCGATCTCCAGAATCGAGGAGGACGGCGGCGAGCCTGCCGCGGAAAACCGGGCCGTTGCGCTGGCGGGGAAGCAGCTGCTTCTCTGCGAGGACAACGAGCTGAACGCGGAGATCGCGACGCTGCTGCTCCGGGAGCAGGGGGTGGAGGTGACGCGGGCGGAGAACGGGCAGGCGGCCGTCGACCTGTTCGCGGCCTCTCCGGAGGACTTCTTCCACAGCGTATTGATGGATCTGCGCATGCCCGTGCTGGACGGCTATGCCGCGGCAAGGGCGATCCGGAAGCTGAAGCGCTCCGATGCACAGCGCGTTCCCATCATCGCCCTGTCCGCGGACGCCTTTGCGGAGAACAAGAAAATGGCGCTGGAGGCGGGCATGACGGGCTACCTGACGAAGCCGATCGACCCGGCGAAGCTGGTCGCGGTGCTCTCCGAGAACGGGCGCGCAGGGCTCTGAGGCCCGCGGGCGGACGGCGGTTGGGCGGAAAAGAATCCGGAATATGGTATGTTTCAATAAAAATACAACGATTTACTTGCGGTTTTTTTGCGATCGTGCTACCATAGATGCAAGCAATTCCATCTGAATCTGGAAGGGAGCTTTATCAATGAACAGCATCGAGAGATTTTATGCGACAGTAGAGAGAAAGCCGGTCGACCGGCCGGCCTGCTGGCTGGGCGATCCGACGCCGGCGGAGGCCAGGCGGCTCTGCGAGTTCTACAAGGTCCCGGACGTCAAGGCGCTCAAGCGCGTCTGCGGCGACGATTTCTACGCGGTCGAGATTCCGTACCATTCGCCCACCTGCAACGCGATCTTCGCCGCGTTCGACTGGTACATGAACGGCACCAACGTCGACACCGAGCACCGCACGCTGACGGCCGACGGCTGCTTCGCGAACTGCGAGGATCTCGAGGACGTCGAGGCCGTCAACTTCCCGTGGCCCGACCCCGAAAAGTACATCGACCCCAGGATCTGCAAACAGCTCGTCGACGAGGCGCCCCAGGACAAGACCGTGATGGGCATGCTCTGGGCCTGCCATTTCCAGGACACCTGCGCCGCCTTCGGCATGCAGACCGCCCTCATGAACATGGTCTCCGACCCCGAAATGGTGCACTATGTGGACGACCACATCGTGGCGTTCTATGAAAAGGCGCTGCGCATCTTCCTCGAGGCCACAAAGGGCAAGGTCCACGCGATCCTGATCGGCGACGACGTGGGCAGCCAGCGCGGCCTGATGATCAGCCCGAAGCTGATCTCCGAGTTCGTCATCCCCGGCGCGAGAAAGCTCATTGAGATCGCCCACAGCTACGGCGTCAAGGTCGTCTTCCACTCCTGCGGCTCCATCGTCGACGCCATCCCGCTGCTTATCGACGCGGGCGTGGACGTCATCCACCCGATTCAGGCGCTGGCCGCCGGCATGCAGCCTGCCAACCTGAAGGAAAAGTTCGACGGCCGCATCTCGTTCTGCGGCGGCGTCGACACCCAGGAGCTGCTGCCCCACGGCACGCCCGAGGAGGTCCGCGCCAAGGTGCGCGAGCTGCGCGGCTACTTCCCGACCGGCCTGATTATCTCCCCGAGCCACGAGGGCCTGCAGGCCGACGTGCCGCCCGAGAACATCCAGGCGCTGTTCCAGGAAGCGGATACGCTCTACTGATTCGGCAAAAAACGGAGGTATGGCAATGAAACGCATCGGTGAAATGATCAGGATCAAGCCCGAGGGCCTCGAGGCGTACAAGAAGTATCACGCCAACCCTCTGCCCGGCGTCAACGAAATGATTTCGGCCTGCAACATCCGGAACTACACCATCTACCAGCGCGGCGACTATCTGTTCGCGAGCTACGAGTACGTGGGCGACGACTTCGAGGCCGACATGGCGAAGATGGCCGCCGACCCCGCGACTCAGCACTGGTGGAGCCTCGTCAAGCCGCTCATGCAGCCGCTCGACGACCGCAGAGAGGGCGAGTTCTGGTCCGGCATGACCGAGGTCTACCATCTGGACTGATTCATCAGCTGCGCCGCCGTTCCGCGGCCGGGCTGAAAAAGCGATCCCCGCAGCGCGCGGGAGGAAAAGCTTTTTTTGCCCGCGCCCGGAACGGCGGCTTTTTCTGCCCGGCGGGCGCGGCCGCGCCGTGCGGCGGTTTCCGACGGACCGTCTCCGCGGCGAGCCGGCCCGAGGCCGAACGGCGGCAGCAACGCGCGGAAATTCGGGCGAATCGATCAAAATGTACGTATATAGCGTGAAAACTTGCTCAAAAAGGGGAAAACCTTTTTGTATATTATCTCTAAAATTGAAAATCTAGGGCTCGAAATCTTGACTTTTTTTGGTGAGAAGGTATAATTTAAGAAAAACGATTTCTTAGTTCTTCGGTAAAATTGCAAAAAAAATCGGATGCCCGGCGCCTGAACAAGAAACGAAAGCGACTTTTCCGGGCTGAGAGATAGGAAACAGAAAAATGTTTCCAGCATGTGGGCGAGAGCCCCGGCGCGTTTTGGGAAGGACGGGACTGAAAGAAAGGCGGAGGGCGCGGTGAAAACGACAATCCGGGATATTGCGAACCAGCTTGGCGTTTCCGCCTCGACGGTTTCCAAGGCCATCAACGGAAAGGGCTCCATCTCGCCGGAGCTTCGCCAAAAGGTTCTCGCGGTCGTGGAGGCCGCCAATTACCAGCCGAACCTGAACGCCAAGAGCCTGCGCACCCGCACGACCAATACCATCGGCGTCATCCTGCCGGACATCACCAACCTGTTCTACTGCTACCTGATGAAGGGCGTCGAGGCCAAGTGCCAGGAGGAGAACTTCTCCGTGCTCGTCGGCACGTGCAACTTCAATTACCAGCGTGAAAAAGAGTATTTCGATCTCTTCCGCTCCAAGAACGTGACGGGCGTCATCATCGCCGCGATCGGCGACATGCGCCGGTTCCACCACGACAGCACCATGCTCGCCACGATCAACGAGCAAAACGAGAACGAGCATCTGAGCGACTGGGTCTCCATCAACAACATGGCCGCCGCGCGCGACCTGACGCAGTATCTGCTCAACCTGGGCCACCGCAGCGTGATCTTCGTCAACAGCGGCCAGCGCGACACCGTCTCCCAGTTCCGCCAGCTCGGGTTCACCCGCTGCATGGAGGAGAACGGACTCACGGTGCGCGAGGACCAGATCTACGAGGGCGGCCTGTTTATCGAGGACGGCTACGAGGCCGGACGGCGCATCATCCTGGGCGCGCACCTGCCGACGCTCGTGATCTGCCACAACAACACGATCGCCTACGGCGTCAGCAAGGCGTTCCGCGACGCGGGCTACCGCATTCCGGACGACATTTCCATCGCCTGCTTCGACGCCATCAACCAGGGCGATATGTACGGCACGCAGTTCACCTGCGTCATGCAGCCGGTCGAGCGCATCGGGCGCGAGGCGGCCGAGCTGCTCATCCGCAAGAGCCGGGGCGACATCCCCGAGGGGCAGTTCGTCAAGAAGATCGTCCCGTACAAGCTGGTGTTCGGCAATTCCGTCAAAAAGCTCTGAGCGCTTTTCCCACCGTTGATTTCCGCAATTCCGCGGAGATTATAATCACAAAAGAATATAGGAGGAACCACAATGAAGAAGTTTATTGCACTGCTTCTCGCTGCTGTTATGCTTCTCGGCCTCGTAGCCTGCGCAAGCAAGACTGCGACTACCAGTACGACCAGCACGACCACAACCAGCACGCCCGCCGCGTCGGCCTCGACGCCGGCCGCGACCTCCAGCGCCGCTTCCAGCAGCGCTGCCGCCAGCACCGCCGCTTCCACGTCCACTTCCAGCAAGGGCACGCCCCGCATCGCCTTCGTCCCGAAGGTCATGGGCCAGGCCTGGTGGGATCACGTCCAGGGCGGCGTTGAGCAGTGGGCCAAGGACAACAGCATTGACGTTACCTACAAGGGGCCGACGGAAGTCGACGCCGCTGCCCAGGTTCAGATCATGACCGATATCATCAACCAGGGCGTTGATATTCTCTGCTTCTCCCCGAACGACCCCGACGCCTGCGAAGCCATCTGCAAAGAGGCCATGGACAAGGGCATCATCGTCATCGCCACCGAAGCTTCCGGCATGAAGAACGTCACCTATGACGTGGAAGCTTTTGATGAGGCCGGTCTCGGCGGCTTCCTGATGGATCAGCTGGCTGCTCAGATGGGCGAGGAAGGCGAATACATCACGATGGTCGGCTCCATGACCATGGAATCCCAGAACAACTGGGCTGACGCCGCTGTTGCCCGTCAGGAAGCTGCCTACCCGAAGATGACCCTTGTCGCCGACAAGCGTGTTGCGGATGACTCCGACGCCGAGAAGGCCTACGAGATCACCAAGCAGCTCATCCAGAAGTACCCCAACCTGAAGGGCATTCTGGGCACCGGCTCCTTCGACGCTCCGGGCGCTGCCCGCGCGATCCAGGAACTCGGCCTCACCGGCAAGGTATTCGCGATCTCCGTCGCCATGCCGCTTGAAGTCAAGGACTACCTCGAAGACGGCACGCTGGGTTCCGTTGCTCTGTGGGACGCCGCTGTGACTGCGAAGGTCATGCTGAACGCCGCCATGAAGCTGTGGAACGGCCAGACGATCGCCGAGGGCGATGACCTGGGCGAAGACGGCTACAATGCCATCCACATCGACGGCCACAACCTGATCGGTCAGGGCTGGATCGCCATCACCACCAAGAACGTCGACGACTTCGGCTTCTAATCGAAACCGCGTCCGTCCGACGCAAAACTGACAGACCAATCCCCGAGGCAGGGAAGCCGCGCTTCCCTGCCTCGAGACCGTATTTCCGGCGACAACGATCCACGGCACGCACCGGTAACCGTTGATGAAATCGATGGACACTGCCCGGCCCGCGGGAGCCTTGTCCCGACTTCATCAGCGGTTAAACCCCGGCCTGCAGCACAGCGCGGGATATGGCGGCATCGCCCTGTCCGCAGCCTGCGGCTTCAGCACGCGCCTGCTTGCATCTTTTCCGCCGCATGCGCCCGAAACGCCCGCGAATACAGAACGTATCCGCCGCGCTTCTGACGCTTCTGACAAAAAAACTGACTGCGCAACCCCGCGCTGAGAATTGCGCGGTGCTGCCAAAAACGAGGAGGAGTTTGTACATCTATGTCGGAATACTTACTTCAGATGACCGGGATCTGCAAATCGTTCGCAGGCGTTCACGCGCTTGACCATGTGAACCTTGCAGTCAGACCCGGCAAGGTCATGTGCCTGGCCGGCGAGAACGGCTGCGGCAAATCGACGCTGGTCAAGATCATCTCTGGCGTCTACACAAAGGACGAGGGCGAGGTCGTCTTTGAGGACAAGGTCATCACCAAGATCACGCCGGCCGAGGCCACGAAGCTCGGCATCCAGGTCATCTATCAGGACCTGTCCATCTTCCCGAACCTGACCGTCATGGAGAACCTGGCCATCAACTCCGAGATCACCGCCGGCCGGAAGCTGGTCAACCGCAAGCGCTGGGAGGCCACCGCGAAGGAGGCCCTCTCGAAGATCGGCTACAACATCGATCTCAACGACAAGATGGGCGATCTCAGCGTCGCGGACAAGCAGCTGGTCGCCATCTGCCGCGCGCTGCTGTTCAACGCGAAACTCATCATCATGGACGAGCCGACCACGGCCCTGACGAAGAAGGAGGTCGAAGCCCTCTTCAAGACCGTCCGCCAGCTGCGCGACACCGGCATCGCCATCATGTTCATCAGCCACAAGATCGAGGAGATCTTCGAGATCTCCGACGACGTCTGCATCATGCGCAACGGCAAGAACGTCTACACCGGCGAGACGAACAAGCTCACCCGCCGCGACTTCACGTTCTACATGACCGGCCGCGAGCTGACCGACGACCATTTCGTGCCCAAGAACGTGAGCGCGGAGCCCGTTCTGAAGGTCGAGGACCTGAACCTGCACAACAAGTACCACGACGTCAGCTTCGAGCTGCGCAAGGGCGAGATCCTGGGCGTCACGGGCCTGCTCGGCTCCGGGCGCACGGAGCTCGCCATGAGCCTGTTCGGCCTGGAGCGGCCGAGCTCCGGCACGATCATGCTGAACGGCAAAAAGGTCCGCATCCACTCGCCCATGGCCGCGCAGAAGCTGCGCATCGGCTATGTGCCGGAGGACCGCCTGTCCGAGGGCCTCTGCCTGCGCCAGCCGATCGCCGACAACATCACCCTGGCCTCTCTTAGGCGGCTGTCGAACGCCATCGGCATCCTGAAGCATCAGGACATTTTCGACGACGCGAACGTCTGGGTCGGCAAGTTCTCGATCGCCACGGACGACGCGCACAAGAACGCCTCCACGCTCTCCGGCGGCAACCAGCAGAAGATCGTCCTCTCCAAGTGGCTGAGCAACGATCTGGATGTGCTCATTCTGAACGGCCCGACCGTCGGCGTTGACATCGGCGCCAAGCAGGACATCCACCACCTGGTCCATGAGCTGGCCAACGAAGGCCTGGCTGTCATCATCATCTCGGACGACCTGTCCGAGGTCGTGGTCAACTGCAGCCGCGTCATCGTCATGAAGGACGGCGGCATCGTGGGCGAAATGACGGGTGCCGACATCACAGAAGACAACATCCTCGAAATCATCCGCTAAGGAGGGGCTGACATCGATGAATAAAGCTGCTTTGAAGCGCATGACCCGCAGAACGGAATTTTACATCTTTCTGGTTTTGATCGTCATGTGCGCCATCATTGAGATCGTTTCCAAGGGTCAGCTGTTTGAGCCGAACACGGTCGTCACCATCCTCCGCACGATGGTCGTCGACGGCATGTTCGCCATGTGCACGCTTGTCGTCATGATTTCCGGCGGCTTCGACCTTTCGTTCCCGGCCATCGCGGCCCTCGCGTATTCGCTTTCCACGACGATCTGCCTGAAGCTGGGCTGGTGCCAGACGAACGCCTGGGCCGGCTTCCTGCTGGCGATCGTGATCGGCTGGATCCTCGGCATGCTCAACGGCTGGATCATTGCGAACTTCAAGCTCAACACCATGATCGTCACGCTCGGCACGCAGACCTTCTTCACCGGCATCACGATGGGCCTGCTCGAGCTCAAGGAGATCACCTCGACCCTGCCGGTCGGCTTCCGCACCCTCGGCGAGAGCTACCTCTTTGAGGTGCACAACTCCGCCGGCCTGCGCTCGACCATGACCACGATGTTCCTGTTCTTTGTGGCCCTGTGCATCATCACCTCGTTCATCCTGAACAAGACGATGTTCGGCCGCGCCCTGTACGCCATCGGCGGCAACGAAGTGTCGGCCGAGCGCGCGGGCTACAACGTCAAGAAGGTCAAGTTCCTGCTGTACTCCACCGTCGGTGCGGTTTCGGGCTTCATCGGCATGATCCGCGTCTGCATGGCGCGCCAGTCGGTCCCGAAGGCGCTGGTCGGACGGGAAATGACCATCATCCCGGCCGTCATCCTGGGCGGCGCGAGCATCTTCGGCGGCGAGGGCTCCGTGTTCGGCACGGTCTCCGCCATCGCGATCATCTCGGTCGTTTCCAACAGCATGCTGCTCGTCGGCATTGACACCTACTGGCAGGATTTCTTCAACGGCCTCGTCATTCTGATCGGCGTCACCGTGTCCGCAGTCCAGGCCATGCGCCAGAAACACTAAGGGAGGTGCGCGAGCTATGAAATTGAAGGAATTCAACAAACGCAACCGCTACACGGTCATGCTGCTCATCCTGATGGCCATTGTGCTGCTGTTCTTCACGGCGCTCAAGGCCGGCACGCTCTGGCAGGTGTCCAACTGGTCGGGCATGGCGATGCAGTTCCCGGAGTACGGCGTCATCACGCTCGGACTCATGTTCTGCTTCATCAGCGGCAACATGGACATGTCCTTCGTCGCGCTGGGCGACTTCGCCTCCATCCTGGCCGTCCGGTTCATGGCGGCCCGGGTGACGGACAGCATGTCCAACGGCCAGGTCGGCTGGATCATTGTGGAAGCCATGCTGCTCGTCATGGTGATCGGCGCGCTCGGCGGCGTCATCAACGGCCTGCTCGTGAGCAAGCTCGGCATCCCGCCGGTCATGGCGACCATCGCCATGCAGCTCGTGTGGCAGGGCCTGTCCACCGCGCTGACGCAGGGCTACGCCGTCACCGGCCTGCCCGCGCTGTACACGGACATCGGCCACAAGTACCTCATGGGCTTCCTGCCCGTGCCGCTGCTCATCTTTATCATCATCTTCGTGTTCGCGGCGTTCATGCTCAAGTGCACGTCCTACGGCGAAAAGCTCTACATGCTCGGCACCAACACGAAGGCCGCCAAGTTCTCCGCCATCAACACCGACCGCATGATTATCACGACCTACATGATCTGCGACATCATCGCCTGCATCGGCTGCATGATCATGGTTTCGACCATGAGCTCGGCCAAGGCGGACTACGGCTCGTCCTACGTCATGCGCTGCATCCTGATCCTCGTGCTGGCGGGCGTCCTGCCGGACGGCGGCATGGGCAAGGTGTTCGACGTGGTGCTCTCCATCATCACGATTCAGATCATCGCGTCCGGCGTGAACATGTTCCCGAACCTCAACTCGTATTATGCCGCGCTCATCTGGGGCGGCCTGCTGCTGATCGTGCTGATCTTCAGCACCAAGATGTCCGACGACGGCCTGTTCAAGCGCACAAAGGCGCACGCGGCCGCGAGACAGCCTGAAAAGTCGGCGCAGAAATAAAAATGAAAGCGCAGGAGAGAAATACGGGACCGTCCCCCTCTCCTGCGCTTTTCTCTTTGCCCATCGGCGCTGCCGGCGCGGCGGCGCACAGCAAAAGCCAGACCCTCCGCTGCGGAGGATCTGGCCGCGCTGGTACGGGTAGTGGGGGTCGAACCCACACGGATTTCTCCACAGGAACCTAAATCCTGCACGTCTGCCAATTCCGCCATACCCGCATAGAAAACGGCGTCCGCCGCCGACTCCCGGAACATCTTATCACATCCGCTTCCGGCTTGTCAATGCGGCGAAGCGGGCGCTTTTTTTGCGCGCGGCGCGGCGAAAAATGGTTGACACCGGAAACGCGATGGTATACGCTAAATCTGAGGTGATTTGTATTGCACGCGATTTTATTGGCATTTGACATTGGCACCAGCGGGCTCAAAGCGTCGCTGATCGACGAAAATCTCAACGTTCTGCGCAACGTGACGACGACCTATCCCACGCATCACCTGCCCGGCGGCGGCTGCGAACAGGACGCCACCGACTGGTGGATGAGCGCCGTGCGCGCGATGCTGATGCTGCGCGAGCTCGCGCCGGAATATGTGAAAAAGGTGGACGCCATCGGCGTCTCCGGCCACATGCTGGGCTGCCTGCCGATGGACGCCGACGGCCAGGCGCTCCGCCCGGCCATGATTCACGCCGACACCCGCGCGCTGTCCTACTCCAACGAGCTGCGCAGCAGATTCGGCCGCGATTATTTTTATGCCGTGACCGGCAACGTGCTCAGCCCCACGGCGACGCTCTGCAAGACGATCTGGCTGAAAAACGAGGAGCCGGAGGTCTATGCCAAGACCCGCCGCATTCTGCAGACCAAGGACTATCTCGTCTACCGGCTCACCGGGAGGATGGAGACGACCGATCTGTCCGACGCCTCGCACGGCATGCTGATGAACATCAATACCCGCCGGTATGACGAGCAGATGTTCCGGAACGCCGGCATCGACATGGACAAGTTCCCGGAGATCCACGCCGGCTGCGAGATCGCCGGGCCTCTGACAGAGGAGGCCGCCTGCCATCTCGGCCTGCGGGCCGGCATCCCCGTGTCGGTCGGCGGCGGCGACGGCGCGTGCGCCAACGTGGGCGCGGGCGCGGCCCGGATGGGCGATTTCTACCTGAGCCTCGGCACGACGGCCTGGATCGCGGGCGCGATGCAGGAGCCGTTCCTTGACCCGCAGCACCGGGTCTTCCACATCTACACGCTCGACGGCAACGGCTGCAACGTCTTCGGCACCATGCAGTGCGCGGGCCGCTCGATCACCTGGGCGCAGGAGCTGTTCGACATCCCCACGCCGCGCGCGTTCGACTCCACCGCCGCGCTGGCCCCGGCGGGCGCGGGCGGGCTCATTTATCTGCCCTATCTCGAGGGCGAGCGCTCTCCCGTCTTCGACGCGCAGGCGCAGGGCGTGTTTTTCGGCATGACGACGATGCACAAGCGCGAGCATTTCCTGCGCGCGGTGCTCGAGGGCGTGGGCTGCAGCGTCAGCCAGATCCTCGACGTGCTGCGTGAAAAGCAGACGATCGACGAGCTGCGCATCATCGGCGGCGGCGCGAAGTCCAAGCTCTGGAAGCAGATCCTCGCGGATATGTGCCAGGCGACGCTGCACGACGTGTCCACCTTCTCCGACAGCGCGACCTCGCTCGGCGCGGCCGCGGCGGCCGGCGTCGGCATCGGACTGTACAAGGATCTGCCGGAGGCGGCGTCCTGCATCAAAATCAGCGGCAGCGTCGCGCCCGCGCCCGAAGCGCGCGAGACCTACGCGCTCACCAAAAAGCGCTACGCGATGCTCTATCCCAGTCTGAAGGACGTGTTCCACACCACACAGTAGCGCCTATACCACGTGCCTGGCCAGAAACAGCGTCTTCGCGAAGCCCTCGGCGGCCTCCAGAAGCCCGATGCAGTCCTCCATCGTATCGGACACGCATACGACGCCGTGCCCGCCGAGAAGGCAGATGGGGCTGTTTTGCAGCGCGTCCTCGATGCCGCGGTGGATCTCGTGCGTGCCGCCCTTGCCCCACGGCAGGCAGACAAAGCGCTGGAAGACCTCGTGCAGCGAGCAGTCGTCGGGCACGGTGAAGTCCTGATAGCGGATCGCGTAGGCCGTCAGAAACGGACAGTGGCTGTGCACGACCGCCCGCACCTCCGGCTTCGCCCGGTAGACGGCCTCGTGCAGCAGATATTCGCTCGAACGCCGGCAGCTGCCGCCGATCTGATTGCCTTCCCGGTCCATCACGCAGATCATCTCCGGCGTCAGAAGCGCCTTCATGCGGCGCGACGGCGTGACGTAGGTCAGGCCCGTCTGCCGGTCGCAGATCGAGGCGTTGCCCTCGAGCGCCGTGACCAGGCGCTTGTCCTCCAGAATGCGCGCAAATTTTGCCAGCTCTTCGCAATGCTCCATCACGGGTACCTCGATTTCCCAAATTTCATCATATTGTAAATCTTCCGCCGCACGAAGTCAACGGGCGGCGGTCATCAGGAGGAAAACAAACATGCTCAAGAACATTCCCGCAATTCTCTCTCCCGAACTGCTCAAGGTCCTCGACGAAATGGGCCACGGCGACCGCATCTGCATTGGCGACGGCAATTTCCCCGGCGCGTCCATGGCCAAGCCGAACGACTGCGTGTTCGTCCGCGCCGACAGCCACGGCGTCACCGCGCTGCTCGACGCGATCCTGCAGGTCATCCCGCTCGACGCCTATGTCGAGCATCCCGCCATGATCATGCAGAAGATGGACTGCGACGCCAAGATGGACATTCCCATCTGGAAGGAATATGAAAAGACCGTCGCCAAATACGACGACCGCGGCGCCGGCGCCATCGGCAGCTACGAGCGCTTCGAGTTCTACGAGCAGGCCAAGAAGTGCTACTGCATTCTCCAGTCCGGCGAGACCGCGATCTACGCCAACATCATCCTCCAGAAGGGCGTTGTGAAATAGCGCCTGTTCTGCCGGACGCAGGAAAAGGACTCCGATTGAAAATCCGGGCGTACCGCCAGCGGCGGCACGCCCGGAGCTGTTTTAAAAGGCGCGCGCCGGGGGCTCCGGCGGGCGGGCTCTCTTGCTGACGGTTGGGACGGCAGATTCCGATTCCGCGCAGGCCGGCCTTTTCGCGGGCGGGCGCGGCGGTCATTTGGCGGCCAGATGCCACTTCGCCTTGTCCTCGTAGAGCAGCTTGTCCGCCCTGGCCAGCACGGCGTCCGGCTCGGCCTCCGGCCGGTCGCAGACCGCGCAGCCGATGCTGACGGAGAGCAGATAGGAGCCGCCCTCCCGCGTCTCGATCGGAGGCGCGCTTTCCAGGCTCTGCCGGATCTCCCCGGCGATCTCCGGGGCCGTGTGCCCCGCGGCGTCCATCACCACGCAGAATTCGTCGCCGCCGTAGCGGGCGGCGAACGCGCCGTGGCGGGCGGCTGCGTTTTTCAGGATGCCGGCAAAGAGTGTCAGCGCGCGGTCTCCCTCCAGGTGCCCGTAGACGTCGTTGATGGTCTTGAAGCCGTTGAGGTCCATGATGAGCAGCAGGACCGGGTGCTCGGGGGAGGCCTTCGGCAGGCAGTCCTCGAGGTACTTGTTCAGACGGCGGCGGTTGTTCAGGCCGGTCAGCGCGTCGTGGTAGACCTGCATGTTCTGGATCATCAGAAACAGAATCAGGATCATCATGAAAATGTTCAGCGCCAGCAGCGGCACATAGGGGAAGGTATCCTCCAGCAGGCCGGAGAGCAGCGGCGCGATCATATACAGCGCGTACGTCCAGTACTCCGCGCGGTCCAGCCTCGAACGCGTCCGCATCGCCCGATAGGCCGCGTACACCGTGGGGATCAGCAGATAGAGATAGTTCACGCTGGTGTGGACGAGCAGAAACAGCTCGGTGCTCTGGTAGTGCCCGCCGGCGTCGATGTAAAAAATCCAGCCCGTGAAGATCGAAATCACATCCAGCGAGCAGGTGACAAGCAGCGGGATCGTCAGCAGCTTGTCGAGCGTTTTCCTCCGGGCGAACGCAAAATGCAGCCGGTCCTCGATAAACCGGAACCAGAAGTAGCAGCCGCAGGTGATGGAGGTGATGACGACGGCGTTGATCGAGGCGTTGAGAAGCCTCGGCAGATGGAGGATGCCGTCCTCCATGAGCGCCCACAGAATATCCGTGACCAGCATGGCCAGATAGGAATAGATCATGTTCCGGAGCTGGCGCACCTCGTGTTCGGAGCCCAGGCTGCTGCTCAGGCGCAGCCAGATGGTCACGGCGAAGATGATGCAGTAGGCCTCCGTAATGGCATACGGCAAATAGAGATGAGTCATTTGAATATGCTCCCTTCGCGAAGTCTGCTGCCGACAGAATGCGAGTATTCTAGGGCAACACCGCACAATTCCAAGCGCGGGATTGCGCCGTCAGATTTTTCGTCAGATGTGTCAAAAAGCGCAGCGAATCCTTTGTGGATTCGCGAGCATTTTTGGCGCATCTGACGAAAAAGATGCAAGCAGGACCGTGCTTGAGGCGTCAGCCGCGAATTGTGCGGTGCTGCCCTAAGCATGTCCTGCCGCCTGACCCGGCGGGCCGGCGAACACATAGGCGTCCCCCGGACGCCGCGTCCGGTAAAGCGCCTTCAGCCCGGAGATCACCTCCGCCTTCGGCCGGGAAAAGACCGGGTCGTGGCTGAGCAGGAACCACCGCACGTTCAGCGGCTCCAGCACCGCCAGCATCTGGCTGAGCAGATTGGCGTTGTAGGCCTCCCGGCCCTGCACCTCGGCCCCGTAGACGGCGTCGCCCAGAAAGGCGTATTCCTCGCCGACCGCGAGCCCGACGGCGCCCTTGGAATGTGTGGACGGGAGCGGGAAAACCGTCAGCTCCGCGCCGTCTAAAAATGCGGCCGGCGCCTGGACCGCGGTGCCCAGCTGCAGCTTTTGCGCCGTGTAGCTGCCGCAGTACAGCTCGCTCCAGCTGACCCGCCTGAGATTGGCGGTGTGATCCGCGTGAAAATGGGAGATCACGAGGCTGCGCTCGGGGCGAAGCGCCGAAATCAGCGCCGCGGCCTCGTCGCTGCTGCCCGCGTCGAAGACCCAGTCGCACCAGTCGCCGCGGATGATCCCGACGTCGGAGGACAGCGGACGGTCAGAGGCCGGAAGCCAGAAAATCCGCTCCGTAAGGGCGCGGAGATTTGTATTCTGCAAGCGTTCCACTTCCCGCCCTCCTGTCCGGCGCAAAGGTCTCCGGCCCGGGGGCCGAAGCAAAAGTGTGCTTCCCGACGGAATATGGCGCCGGGAAACACACTTTGCTGAAAGGTCAGCGGATATTGCGGTACATCGGTCCGTAGGCGGCGCAGGCACGGAAGTCCTGGCCTTCCTTGTCCATGCCGAACGCGTTCCACGCGGCCGGACGGAAGACGTCCTTGCCGGGCACGTTGTGCAGGCACACGGGGATGCGGAGGATCGAGCAGAGCGTGATGAGGTCGGCGCCCACGTGGCCGTAGGAGATCGCGCCGTGGTTCGCGCCCCAGTTGTTCATGAGGGAGTAGGCGCTCTCGAACGGGCTGCCCTCCACGCCGTCGCAGCGCGGGGTGAACCAGGTGCAGGGCCACGTCGGGTTGGTGCGCTCCATGAGCTTGTCGGTGACCTCGTCGGGCAGCTTGACCGTCCAGCCCTCGGCGATCTGCAGCACGGGGCCGAGACCCTTCACGAGGTTCAGGCGGATCATCGTCGCGGGCATTTCGGCGCGGGTCACATAGTGGCTCGAGAAGCCGCCGCCGCGGAAGTTGTCGAAGCCGGCCTCGCACCAGACGGTGGCGTCGGTCATCTTCCTGATGTCGTCGTCGCTGACTTCCCACCACTTCTTCATGACGTGCTCGCCGTTCTTGTCGGTGCACTCGCCGCAGGCGTCGAGGCAGGCCGCGCCGGAGTTGAGCAGGTGGATGATGCCGCCGTTCGCTCTGGCCTTGCCCTCGAGCTCGTAGCCGGTGGCGCGCTTCGTGGCCTCGGGAGACCAGAACGTGCGCACGTCCGCGAAGATCTGGGCGCGGTTGGTGAGCAGGGACATGAAGAGCATGCCGAGGCCGTTGAGAATGTCGTTCTCGGTGGCGAAGGTCATGGGCTCCTTCGGGCCCTCGAAGTCGAACGAGGAGTTGAGCACCGCTTCGGGGTAGTCGCAGTTGGGCCAGTGATCGGTCCACTGCCGCTGGCCCTGGAAGCCGGCGGCGATGGCGTTGTGGCCGACCTTCTCTTCCTCAAAGCCGTCGGGCAGGTTCGGATTGCCCTGGATCAGATCCTTGATGATGCAGTACATCTTGATCGTGAATTCCCACTGCTTTTCCTTCTGCTCGGGGGTGAACTTGATCGCGCGCTTCTTGCCGAGGAACTCGACGAAGTCGGGGTTGTCGTCGCGGCCCTCCTTGCAGTGCGCCTTCGTCCAGGCCAGCGCCTTTTCGTAGGTTTCCTGGTTGTAGATGCCCTCTTCCATGCGGCGGAGGATCTCCACCTCGTCGACGGACTCGACGCGCATGCCGAGGTACTCCTCCATGAAGTCCTGGTCCATGATGGAGCCGCCGATGCCCATGGTGACGGAGCCGATCTGCAGGTAGCTCTTGCCGCGCATCGTGGCGGCAGCCACGGCCGCGCGGCCGAAGCGGAGCAGCTTTTCCTTCACGTCGTCGGGGATCTTGGTGACGTCGTCGCGGTCCTGCACTTCATGGCCGTAGATGCCGAAGGCGGGCAGGCCCTTCTGGGCGTGGGTCGCCAGCACGGAGGCCAGATACACAGCGCCCGGACGCTCGGTGCCGTTGAAGCCCCAGACGCCCTTGATGGTCATGGGGTCCATGTCCATGGTCTCGGAGCCGTAGCACCAGCAGGGGGTGACGGAGAGCGTGATCGCGACGCCCTCTTTTTTGAACTTCTCCGCGCAGGCGGCGGATTCCGGCACGCGGCCGATGGAGGTGTCGGCCATGACGACCTTCACGGGTTCGCCGTTGGAATAGGTCAGGTTCTCCTCGAACAGCTTCTTCGCGGCCTCGGCCATCGCCTTGACCTGCGGCTCCAGGCTCTCGCGCAGCTGCATGGGGCCGCGCCGGCCGTCGATGATGGGGCGGATACCGATCACGGGGTATTCGCCGACGTAACGATTCTTTGCCATAATGATAGTCTCCTTTTCAGAAAAAAATAGATGCGCAAACAGCCTTCCGGCCTGGGTCTACGGTTTTATTTCGCCAGCTTCGCCTTGAGGCGCAGAAGGCGCGCGGGGGAGTCGTCGCCGGCGATGCGCGCCAGGATGCGCCCGGCGGCCTCGCGGCCCATCTGCTCCATCGGCTGCTCGATGATCTCGAGCGGCGGATTGACGACGCGGCAGAGATTGATGTTGTCATAGCCGATGAAATCGACGTCGGCCGGAAGCGACACGCCCCGCTCGTGCGCGGCGGTGATCGCGCCGAGCGTCATGTCGTAGTTCGTGACGCAGATGGCGGTCGGCGGAGACGCAAGGTCCAGCAGCTCGTTGAAGAGGCGGTAGCCGGATTCCACGTCGTAGCCGCCGGAGCGGATGAGCGCCTCGTCCACCGGCAGGGAGTAGTCCGCGAGCACGCGGCGGTAGCCGGTTGCGCGCTCGAGCGCGGTGGAGATGCGCAGCGGGCCGGCGATGAAGCCGATGCGGCGGTGGCCCCGGATAATCAGCTGCTCCACCGCCATGTAGACCGCGTTGAGGTTGTCCACCACGATGGCGTCGCAGTGCATGCCCGGCACCGTGCGGTCGAGCAGCAGCAGGGGCGTGGAGCCGACGCGGGAGGCGATCTGCTCGGCGCGGGCGCTCTCGGGCACATAGATGAGCCCGTCCACGTGCTTGTGGGCCAGAAACTCCAGCTTGTCCAGCTCGGCCTCGGGCTGAAAGTAGTAGCTGCAGACCACGCTCTCGTAGCCCGCGTCCCGGAAGACGGGCTCCATCGCCGCCACGACCTGGCCGAAAAAGGGGCTGGAGATCGAGGGCAGCAGGATGCCGATGGTCCGGGAGCGGTTGGCCTTGAGGCTGCGCGCGAAATAGTTGACGGAGTAGTCGAGCTCCTCGACAGCCCGCTCGATGGCGAGCCGGTTCTCCTCGCGCACATGGCCGCCGTTGAGGTATTTGGAGATTGTGGACAGGGAAAGCCCCGTCTTGCTGGCAACATCTTTGATTGTAGACATGCCCTCGCCCTCCAGATAGCGTAACGTTTCGCTCCTAATTTCATTATACCGATTTTCACGCCCGCGTCAAGTGGCAAATCAGCAAAATTTCACGGTGATTTTTCGTGGCTGTGCACAAACAAGCACGATATTTTTGTGAAAATACTGGTATTTATTGCGATGGGAGAGGCAGCAAAACGAAACGTTTCGCTTTCCGGCGACACCTTGCCGCCGCAGGGAACGCGGCCGCATCCGAACAGCCCGCGCGGCGCCCGACCCGCCGCGCTGCGCAGTTTTCGGCGCGGAGGCCCGGAACGGCAGGCTTGCAGCTGCGGAAAAACAAATTTGCCGTTCTCCGGCCGCATGGCCGGAGAACGGCAAATTCAGACTGTCAGGGAAGCTCAGCTCTTGCGGGGGACGGCGGTCACGACGGGATTGCCGGCGGCGTCGAGCAGGGGCGTGAGCCCGCCGGCGTAGCCGCTCGCCATCCACAGGTAGCTGACGCCGGTGCGGCTGTCCACCCAGACCTCGCGCCGGGTTCCGAAATCGCTGCCCTCGCCCAGTATCCGCACAAAGCGGTCGGTGTCCTTTGCCATATTACTCCTTCGGGTCCTTCAGCGATTCGACGAGGCCCGTGGCCATGCCGGCCAGGCCCTGCAGCTCGCTCGGAATGATGATCTTGGTGGCCTTGCCGTCGGCGATCTTCTGCATGGTCTCAAGCGCCTTGAGCTTGATGACCTGGTCGTTCGGGGCGGCGTCGTTCAGGATGCGCAGGGATTCGGCCATGGCCTTCTGCACCTCCATGATGGCCTGGGCGTCGCCCTCGGCCTTGAGGATGGCGGCCTGCTTGGCGGCGTCGGCGCGGAGGATGGCGGATTCCTTTTCGCCCTCGGCCACGAGGATGGCGGAGTGCTTGGTGCCCTCGGCCTGCAGGATCGCCTGGCGTCTGTCGCGCTCGGCCTTCATCTGCTTCTCCATGGACGCCTGGATGTCCTGCGGCGGCAGGATGTTCTTGAGCTCCACGCGGTTGACCTTGATGCCCCAGGGGTCGGTCGCCTCGTCGAGGATGGCGCGCATCTTGGTGTTGATGACGTCGCGCGAGGTGAGCGTCTCGTCGAGCTCGAGGTCGCCGATGATGTTGCGGAGCGTGGTGGCCGTCAGCGTCTCCATGGCCATCATCGGGTGCTCGACGCCGTAGGCGTAGAGCTTCGGGTCGGTGATCTGGTAGTAGACGACGGTGTCGATCTGCATGGTGACGTTGTCCTTCGTGATGACGGGCTGCGGGGGATAGTCGAGCACCTGCTCCTTGAGGCTGACGCGCTTGGCGACCTTCTCGATGAAGGGGATCTTAAAGTGCAGGCCGACCTCCCAGACCTTGGAGAACGCGCCCAGGCGCTCGATGACGAAGGCCCTGGACTGCTGCACGACCTGGATGTTGCTGACGATGACGACAAGCACGATGATCGCGATGATGGCTGCCGGTACCCATTCCATAAAAAGTTCCTCCCAAATTCTCAATTCTCTTTTTGACTTCCAACGGCTGCGGTGACGGGTTCCACATAGACCTTTGCGCCCTCCAGGCGCGTGATTTTCACGAGACTGCCCTCGTCGATGACGGAATTGTCGACGCTCTTGGCTGTCCAGAGGACGCCGTTGATTTTGATGGCGCCCTGCTCTCTGAGGTTTTCAATCCGCTCCGTGACAAGCGCCTGCTGCCCGATGAGGCGGTCGGCATTTGTCCGGACGCGGCGCGGCGCGGCGTACTTTTTGACGAGCGGCCGCAGCAGCGCCAGCAGGACCGCCGACACCGCCGCGAACACGCCGAGCTGCAGCCCGACCGACGCGCCCAGCGCCGACGCCAGAAGCGCCGCGAGGCTGCCGCCGATGAACCACACCGACACGAGGCTGACCGTTGCCGCCTCCAGCACGACGAAGAAAACGACGGCGCCGATCCAGCAATAGACGGCTGTTGTCATAACGATACCCCCTCCGTACGATTCTGATACGATTATACGATGCTTTTGCGCGCTTGTCACCCGGATATTTTGCGGTTTTGAGCCAATTTGCGACAAAGGATTTGCTATTTGCTTCCGGGAATACTATAATAAAAAAGCTTTCCGCTTTGATTATTCACAACCCGATTTTTGGAGGAACGATATGACCTTTTGCATACCCTGTCTGTTTGGCCTCGAGGGGCTTGTCGCCGATGAGCTGCGCCGGCTGGAGCTTTCAAACGTCCGCGCGCAGGACCGGCGCGTTTTTTTTGACGGCGACTGGGCCGCCATGGCCCGCGCGAACCTGTGCTGCCGCATGGGCGAGCGCGTGATGCTGCTGCTCGGCCAGTTCGAGGCCCGCAGCTTCGAGGAGCTGTTCCAGGGCGTCAGAGCCCTGCCGCTCGAGGACTATATCCCGAAGAACGGGGCCTTCCCCGTCAAGGGCTACAGCCTGGAGAGCCAGCTCCATTCGGTGCCGGACTGCCAGGCGATCATCAAGAAGGCGGCCGTCACGCGGCTGCAGGGCCGCTATGCGCTCGACTGGATGCCCGAGACGGGCGAGACATACCAGCTCCGCTTCTCCATCCTGAAGGACCAGGTGGACGTGTTCCTCGACACCTCGGGCGCGAGCCTGCACAAGCGCGGCTACCGCGAGGTGTCGAATCTCGCGCCGCTGCACGAGACGATGGCCGCCGCGATGGTGAATCTTTCGCGCTACCGGGGGCGGGAATTCTTCTGGGACCCGTTCTGCGGCTCGGGCACCATCTGCATCGAGGCCGCGCTCATCGCGCTGGGCCGCGCGCCGGGCCTGAAACGCAGCTTTGCCGCGCAGGACTGGGCCTGCGTCCCCAGAGACGTGTGGCAGCAGGAGCGCGAGGCGGCGATCGGCCGCGAATACAGGGGCGAATACCATATCCTCGGCACCGACCTGGACCCCGCCTCGCTGGAGATCGCCTGCGAAAACGCGAGAAAGGCGGGCGTCGGCGGGATGATCGAGTTCCGCGCGGGCGACGCGACGAAGCTGCCGCTGCCCTGCGATACGGGCCTGATCGTCTGCAACCCGCCCTACGGCGAGCGGATGCTCGAGCAGAAGAGCGCCCAGCAGCTCTATGCCGACTTCGGCCGCCGCGTCCGCGGCGCCGACGGCTGGAAGAAGTATATCATCTCCTCCGAGCCGGACTTCGAGCACTTTTTCGGCGCGCCCGCGAAGAAGAAGCGCAAGCTCTACAACGGGCGGCTGCAGTGCAACCTGTATATGTATTTTTAGGGCAACACCGCGCCGTGCGCGCCTGCCGGCGCAGACCCTGCAAGGCATATCCCTGAGACTGCCCTTTTGACGATTCTGCCGAAAGAAGGTTCCGTGCATGAGACATGTTTTTATCATCAACCCCGCCGCCGGGAAATTCGACCACACCGAGATCTTTACCAAAGCCATCGACAGCGCCTGCAGCGCGCGCGGGCTCGACTATGAGATCTGCCCCTCCGTTGCGCCCGGCGACTGCCGCTCGCTTGCGCGCAGGGCCGCGGAGAAGGGGGAAGAGGTGCGCCTGTACGCCTGCGGCGGCGACGGCACGCTCAGCGAGGTCGTCAACGGGGCCGCGGGCTTCCCGAACGCCGCCGTGACCCACTATCCCGGCGGCTCCGGCAACGACTGGATCAAGGTGTTCAGCGATCCCGCCGCCTTCCGGGACCTCGACCGCCTCCTCGACAGCGAGGAGGCGCGGTTCGACCTCATCCGCTGCGGGGACGTGTACGCGCTCAACATCCTCTCCATCGGCCTCGACGCGCGCATCGGCACCGAGATCGCCCGCTACAAGCGGATTCCGCTCGTGACCGGCTCCGGCGCGTACATCATCTCCGCCGTCGTGAACCTGCTCAAGGGCCTGAGCGCCCACTTCGTCGTGACGCTGGGCGGCGACGCGCCCATCGACGCGGACGAGACGATGATCTGTGTGTGCAACGGCCGCTGGTACGGCGGCGGCTTCAATCCCGTGCCGACCGCCGAGCCGGACGACGGGCTGCTGGACGTGCTGCTCGTCAAAAAGGTCTCGCTCGCCAAGGCCGCGGGCGTCATCGGCAAATACCAGAAGGGCCTCTACCGCGAGCTGCCGGATATCATCACGCACAAGCGCTGCACGTCCGTGCGCATCGTCTGCGACAAGCCCTCCGTCGTCAACGTGGACGGCGAGGCCGTGTGGGAGACGGACGCGAAAATCGAGCTCGTGCCGCGGGCCATCCGGTTTTTCTATCCGAAGGGCCTCACCTGGCGGGCGGAAAATTAACAATTTGGTCACAAATTTTCCGAAAAATCCTCTTGACTTTTTCCCCATTCTGACTATGATAGAAACTGTTAGCACTCAGGTGTTTTGAGTGCTAAAACCATAAACCCGGCGGCGTTCGGGCCGCCTCATATACACAAGGAGGTTATTTTTCATGAAACTGACTCCGTTGGCAGACAATGTGCTGCTCAAAAGCTTCGAGGCGGAGGAAAAGACCGCTTCCGGCATCATTCTTTCGACGGCGAACAAGGAGAAATCCATCATCGCCGAGGTCGTGGCTGCCGGTCCCGGCACCGACGACGTCAAGATGACCGTCAAGGCCGGCGACAAGGTTGTGACCGGCAAATACTCCGGGCAGGAAGTCAAGCTGGACGGCGAGGACTACAAGATCTGCAAGCTGGCCGACATTCTGGCAATCGTGGAATAATAATTAAAGGAGTAATACAACATGGCGAAACAGATTATTTACAGCGAGGACGCCCGCAAGGCCCTGCTGTCCGGCATCGATCAGCTTGCCAATACCGTCAAGGTCACGCTGGGCCCGAAGGGCCGCAACGTGGTGCTCGGCAAGAAGTACGGCGCACCGCTCATCACCAACGACGGCGTGACGATCGCCAAGGATATTGAGCTCGAGGACCCGTTTGAGAACATGGGCGCGCAGCTTGTGCGCGAAGTCGCCACCAAGACGAACGACGTTGCCGGCGACGGCACCACCACCGCGACGCTGCTGGCCCAGTCCATCGTCCATGAGGGCCTGAAGAACGTCTCCGCCGGCGCGAATCCCATGATTATGCGCAAGGGCATGGAGAAGGCCGTTGAAGTGGCTGTCGAGGCCATCAAGGCGAACTCCGAGGCTGTCAAGGGCAGCGAGGACATCGCCAGAGTCGGCGCTGTCTCCAGCGGCGACGAGGCCGTCGGCAAGCTCATCGCGGAAGCGATGGACAAGGTCGGCTCCTCCGGCGTCATCACCATCGAAGAGTCCAAGACCGCCGAAACCGGCCTCGAGGTCGTCGAAGGCATGCAGTTCGACCGCGGCTATATCTCCCCGTATATGGTCACCGACACCGACAAGATGGAAGCCGTCATCGACGATCCGTATATCCTCATCACCGACAAGAAAATCTCCTCCATCCAGGAGATCCTGCCGATCCTCGAGCAGCTCGTGAAGTCCGGCCAGAAGCTGGTCATCATCGCCGAGGACGTCGAGGGCGACGCGCTGGCCACCCTGCTTGTCAACCGTCTGCGCGGCAGCTTCACCTGCGTGTGCGTCAAGGCCCCCGGCTTCGGCGACCGCCGCAAGGAAATGCTCCGCGACATCGCCGTCCTGACCGGCGGCACCTATATCGCCAGCGAGCTCAACATGAACCTGCCCGACGTGCAGCTGTCCGACCTGGGCCGCGCGCGCCAGATCAAGGTCTCCAAGGACAACACCGTCATCGTCGACGGCGCCGGCGACGCCAATGAGATCAAGGCCAGAGTCGCCGAGATCAAGAACACCATCTCCGTCACCACGTCCGACTACGACAAGGAAAAGCTGCAGGAGCGCCTTGCCAAGCTGTCCGGCGGCGTCGCGGTCATCCGCGTCGGCGCGCAGACTGAGGTCGCCATGAAGGAGCAGAAGCTCCGCGTGGAGGATGCCCTCAACGCGACCCGCGCGGCCGTCGAGGAAGGCATCGTGGCCGGCGGCGGCACCGCGTATGCCAACGCCATCCCCGCCATCGAAAAGCTGGTCGCGAAGCTGTCCGGTGACGAGAAGACCGGCGCCCAGATCATCGCGAAGGCGCTGCAGTCCCCGATCCGCCAGATCGCGGAGAACGCGGGCGTCGACGGCTCCATCGTCTACGACAAGATCCGCAACAGCCGCAAGCTCGGCTACGGCTACAATGTCTACACCGAGACCTACTGCGACATGATCCCCGCCGGCATCGTCGATCCGACCAAGGTGGCCCGCGCGGCTCTCGAGAACGCGGCCTCCATCGCGGCCTGCGTGCTGACGACCGAATCCCTTGTCACCGACAAGCCCGATCCCAAGGCCGACGCAGCCATGGCGGCAGCCGCTGCCCAGGGCGGCGGCATGGGCGGCATGTATTGATTCCCGCTTCGGGCGGCGCCTTCGGCACTGTCTCGCCTTAGAACCATCAAACCCCGCGAAAATCACTTGATTTTCGCGGGGTTTTCGCGTTCCGGCGGCGGCTCAGTATTTCGGCAGGATCAGCTTCTTGTCCACCGCGTCCACGACCAGCTGGAGCGTGCTGCGGTAGCCGGTTTTCTGCAGCAGATTCTTGATGTGGTATTTTACGGTGTTGGACGTGATGCCGAGGTCGTCCGCGATCTCGTCGTACCGGCGGCCCAGCGCCAGCTCGCGCAGGACGGCCAGCTCGCGCTCGGTGAAGTCGCGGCTCACGGCGCCGCCCACCGCGATGGCCGGGGTGTCGTCCGGCCAGACGGGCTCGCCGGCCATCACCCGTCCGCACACGTCGAGCAGCTCCGCGTCGCCGTACTCCTTGTACCAGAACCCGTCGCAGCCGCAGGCCTGCGCCTTGCGCAGGAACGAATGCTCAGGCATGGAGGTCATGATGATGATTTTGATGCCGGGGAGGTGCTTTTTGATGGAGGCCGCCGCCCGGAGACCGGATTCGTCGTCGGCGGTGCAGACGTCCATGAGGATGAGGCCGATCTTCCCGTTCATGCAGGCGATCTCCGCGTTGGCCGCGTTTTCGATGGAGGCGAGCAGCAGATAGTCCGGCGAGCAGGCGATGCGGCTCGCGATCGTTTCCCGGGAGATCCGGGAGTCCTCCACCAGCAGAATGTTAGTCATTTGTCCCGCCTCCCGTCTGTTTTGCGCCAAAGGGAAGGCGCAGAAGCAGCACGACGCCGTTCCTGTAGGCAATCTCCATCTCCGCGCCCTCCTGTTCCAGCCTTCGCCGCAGATCGCGAAGCCCGTCGCCCTCCCGGATGGGGCCGGGCTCCGCATGTCCGTTGTCCGAGATCTCAACCCGGTACCCCGCGTCGTCCCGCCCGATCGAAACGGTCAGGACGTCGGCCCCCGCGTGGCGGACGGCGTTCGTCAGCGCCTCGCGGACGGCGGCGTACAAAAGCCGCCGCGTGCCGCTGCCGGCGGGCCGCTCTCCCGTGAACAGGATGCGGCAGCCGATCATTCCGGCGACCGCCGTCAGCTCGGCCTCCTGCGAGGCGTCGGCGGCATCCTCCAGCGGGATGTTGGAAAGGCTGCGGATGGCGTCGTCCCAGCCCTTGGCCAGCGAGGCGCTGTCGCGGGAGATCGTCCCGCCCCGCAGGGCCTGCGTCGTGGCCAGAAGGCACTGCCCCAGCTCGTCGTGCACCCGCATTTTTACGGACACGAGCTCCTTTTCACGGTTGATCTGCACGATATTCGCCAGCAGCGCCCGCTGCCGCTGCTGCAGCGCCTGCAGGCGGCGGTTGCTTTCGGAAAGCGCCCGGCTCAGACCGGCCAGCTCCGTGACGTCGGAGGCCCCGATCTGGATATAGGTCTGTCCGCCGTCGCGCAGGACATCCCGGCGAAGCTGCCAGACGCCGCCGTCCGGCAGGGAAAAGTCCAGGATGTCCGCGTCTCCGGCGCCGGAGGCCCCGGCCCACGGCGCCTCCGCGCCGGCCTGCTTCCCGGCCGCGGATATGGCGCGCAGCTCCGACCACAGGGCTTCGGCGTCCAGCACGGTGTGGCCGGTCAGAAGCGCGGCGACGCGGTTCATCTGCCGGTTCACCAGGATGGGCCGCCCGTCCGGCATGGAGAAGCACAGCCCGCCGGGGCAGGAGTCCATGGCCTCCCTAATCCGCAGCGGAATCCGGTATCCCTGTTTTCGCATCGGCCTGTCCTCCCTCCTGAATCCGAACGGCGTATCCGTCCGGCCGCTCCTCGCAGCAGACCGCGAGGCCGTCCGCGCCCATGCGCGCGAGCGCCGCCTCCGGCGCGTCCGCCCCGCCGGGGCCGCCCGGACAGACGCGGATGGAGAGCGCGGCGTCCGGCAGGAGCGACACCGCTACGGCGCGGAGCGAAAAATGGTGGTATTCCATCAGAAACTCAAACACGTCCAGGCACCGCAGCGCAAAGCGGGCCGACGGCACCGCCGCGCCGCACCAGCAGAGGCGGGCGTCCGCGCCCGACTCGCGCAGGCGATCCGTGAGGTCCCGGAAGCTCAGGGCCAGATCCTCGCCGGAGATCGCCCCGTCAGTCTGCTCCAGCAGCCGGAGGCTGCACCGCCGCTTGACATAGGCGCCGATGAGACAGATCTGCCCGAACAGCGCCGCCTGATCGGCAACGGCGTCCTTCTTCGCCAGCAGCTGCCGCAGCAGGCGCAGCTGCGGGCCCACCTCCACGGTAAGCCGGTCGTAGATGCGGTTCTGCTCCGCGACGGCGGCCTGCTCCGAGCGAAGCCTCAGCTCCTGCGCCAGAAGGCCGCTCTCCTGCCGGAGGGCCGACTCGGTCCTGCGCAGCCGGTCGATGACGGACCGGATCTGCGACACGTCCCGCTGCCAGACGAAATAGCCGCCCCGGATCGGATAGGCCAGCAGCTCCTGCCCGTCGGCGGTGGTCACGGGCCGGCGCAGGCGCAGCGCGGAAAACTGCTCCGGCGTCAGGTCCGGCGCGGAGACCGATCTGACGATGACGCGGCCGTCCCCGGACACGATCTGCATGCCGGCGGTCGAGCGGTCGAAGACCCGCTGGTACTGCGTGTTGACGGGGATGAGGCCCAGGCGGATGAACAGCTCCCACGAGGCCGCCTCGATCAGGAACGCCCCGGCCGAAAGCTCCACCAGCTCCCACCGGACCTGGAAGGACGCGGCCGTATAGGGCGCGAGAAAGAGCACCAGCGCCAGCGGTTCAAAAAAGGGAGCCAGCCGCCGCAGCGCGGGCGCGCCCCGGAACGGGCGGCTGCGCCGCCAGATCACCAGGGTGCGCGCCGCGATCAGCGCGAAGCCCCAGCCGTAGACGACGTAGATGCCGACGTTCGGGTGAAAGCGGAGATTGGGCTGCTGCTCGCCCGCCGCGGCGCTGTAGAGAAGATGGTGGCTTTCGTTGGTGAGCGCCAGGGCGATGAGCGCCGCGGCGGGGATCGCGAGCAGATACCAGCGCCGGGAGAAGCGGTACTCGTCCCACCTGCCGAGGCCGAAGGCCGCGTAGAGCCCCAGAAGCGGAACCGCCGCGGCCGGAACGGTGATGACATAGCCGAGGACCCGCACAAGCTGGATGTCACGGGCGGCAAAGGTCTCCTGCACGAGGCGGACGGCCAGCCAGAGCAGCATGACGAGAATTTCCAGCAGCAGAAACAGGCGCATGCTGCGCTGGGTGAAGCGCCTGCGGATGCTGACGCCCCAGTACAGCAGCAGCGCGAAATAGACGGCGCAGACGAGCCAGGGGCGCAGAACGTCCCCCGGCAGCAGGCGCAGACTCAGCTGCCGGTAGACAGACACCGCGATCAGCAGCGCCAGCGCGGCCGCGCGGCCGCGCGCGCCGGAAGCATCGCCCGCCATCCGCCCCGCCTCCTTTTTTATGTTCAGTATAGCACGCCCGGCGGCGGATTTCCCTACCCGATCGGGCGGGGGACGGAAAATTTTGGGCCGTTCCTCCGAAAACCGGCCGAAACTACCCGATGGGGTGGGGCGGATTTTTTCGCGGCTTGCTAGAATAAGACAAAAGAAAAGAGAGGGAAGAATTGTATGAAAAAACGTCTGACCGGCTTATTGCTTGCCGTTTCGATGCTGCTCGGACTGCTGTCCGCCGGGGCGCTGAGCACGTCCGCACAGGCCACATGGATTTCGGTTACCACCACCATAGAGAGGCTGTCGAACGCGACGGTGACGATCAGCACCAAGGAGAAGCTGCCCCAATATCTTTCGGCGTCCGACGGCGCCCTGCGCGCGGAGACGGTTGGAGAAATGGAGAAATTCCGCGTCGTCCAGTGCGCGGACGACTCTTTCGCGATCCGTTCGGAGAGGACCGGAGAGTATCTGAGCGCGCGGGAAGAAAAAGACTCGGACGGAGAAACCGGCATACAGTTTTGCTTTGACCGGGAATTCATCGAGAGCACCCAGGAAAAATTCCGGATTATCAGTCTGCAGGCGGACACGGAGCCCCTGAACGGGGACAATTACGACGGCCACTACCGGGTCGGCACTGCGGTGCCGTGCCACATCCAGTCCGTGCTGAACAACGAGTGGCTCGCCTGTGATTCCGGCGGTTTTCTGACGACCGTAATGGACCTGGCTGACGCGGGGGAATTCTTCGTCTCGGTCAAGAGCCACAACAATGATTCGCAGGAGGAACTCGACATCCTCCACAACAGCGGGTGGCTCAATCTCGACCACAGCGGCGTGGGCTACTGGAACGTGCAGAGCGAGCTGGGCAGCGGCAGCGTCGCCTCGCTGAAAAAGCTGGGCTATCAGCCCATGCACTGGAGCGACCAGAAGACGACGCGGCAGTCTCCCAACGCGGACATTGTCAAAATCGGCAATATGGAATGCGCGATCGGCACCAAATGGAACGCAATAACCGGGGCCTACGACGTCCTTCTCGCGTTTCAGGGGACGGGCGGCTACGGCGGAGGCTCCGGCCTTCAGGACGCGCTTGCCAACACGAACAACAAGCTCGTCGAATCCCAGCATGCCGGCTATCGCGACATGGCCTACAAGCTCATCAATGAACGAGACCGCGTGAAAACAACGGACGGCAAGTCCGTGACGCTGGAGGATCTCATCGTCAGGGCGGCCGAGGGGAATGCGCACTTCACCGTTCTGGGCCACAGCATGGGCGGCGCCATCGCCCAGTGCTTCGCCCTGTATCTGACAGCGAAGCGCGGCGTCGAGCCCGCCGAGGTCCGCGGCCGGACCTTTGAAAGCGCGCTGGCCCTGGCGTCGGAGGACGGCGGGACTTATTCCGACGAAGATTACGCGCGCTTTGTCGACTGGTACAATCTCTGCGTCGATTCCGACAGCGTCCCCAACGGAACGGTGACGTGCTCCATCAAGGACAAGGCGGGCCTGCACCGCCTGGGGTATACGGTGTGGCTCAGCGATCCCAAGCCCGACGAGGATTTCGGAAAGCGGGACGCCGGCCCGATCTGCGAGGGCAAGCACAACATGAACGGGGTGCTGGAAACGCTGCTGCGCGCCCATACGGCGCACGTGGATTCCCAATCCTACATCTACCAGAGCGGCTGCTGGGAAGCCTGCCCCTTCCGCATCTCCAGCGAGGAGGGAGAATCCTATACGCCGTTTGGCATGACGGCCACATATGTGACCAAGCTGAAAAGTACAAGCTTCTACAGAAGGCCCAATGCCAGCGCTGCGTCCTCGACGAAGCCTGTGAATACGGAGGTGCGCGTAACTGGCTATGTTTACGACACCTACGGGAGAAAGTGGCTGATGTGCGGCGACGGCAGCTTCGTTCAGAGCGACTACCTGCGGTACAAGGGCGGCGTCAGCCGCATGGAGGAGCACTCGCTCGATCACGACCTGTACGTGGTATCGGAGACCGCGGAGGTGCATTCCAGTGCAAGCTTGAACAGCATGACGACCGATACGCTCCGGCGGGGCGACGCGGTCCACACGATCAGGGGCTTCTACGGCGGCTCGGAATGGAACTGGTATTATGTGCAGTATGGCAGCGGGAAGGTGGGCTGGGTGGACGGCAATCAGCTCTCGCCGTATGATCCGGACTGGGCGAAGCAGCTTGCGGCGTTTGCCCTGAAGCTGCTCTACAGACTGTCTCTGCACTGCCCCGTGGACGTTACGGTCTGCGATGCCGGCGGAAAGACTGTTTTGTGCATCGAGGACAATGTTGTGACGAAAAACGACAGCGGCGGCAAAATCGTGCCGCTCATCCTGGACGACGAAAAACAGCTCTATTTCTATGACGACGCGCCGTATCAGATCCGGATCAAGGCCACCGATTACGATACCTTCACCTACCTGCTGCAGAGCTTCCACACGGACACCGGGACCTACAGCGAGGCAAAGCTGTTCGACTACGTCGATCTGGAGCCGGGCAAGACAATGACCAGCAGCATCGGCGGAACGGTAAAGCCGACGGATGTCTCCCTGCTCGTGCTGGGCGATAACGGCGCGCCGGTCAGTACGGTGGCGGCCAACGGCGAGGAAACCCCGATCAGCGGGAAGGGAACGGGCACGTCTGCGAATCCCGGTACGGCAGACCCGGCGCCGGCCGCCGGGAATCCGGCGCCCGCCGGACAGACGGCCCAGTCCGGCTCGCGCTTTGCGGACGTGCCGGCGGACGCGTGGTACCGCGCCGCCGTCGATGAGATGCTGGAAAACGGGATCATGGCCGGCACCTCCTCCGGCGCCTTCAGCCCGGAGACGGCCATGTCGCGCGCCATGCTGGTCACGGTGCTCTGGCGGCTGGCGGGCAAGCCGACTGTGGACTACGCCCTGCAATTCTCCGACGTCCCCGCCGACGCCTACTACACCGAGGCGGTCCGCTGGGCGGCCTCCTGCGGGATCGCCGCGGGATACGGCGGCCGCTTCGGGCCCGACGACCCCGTCACCCGCGAGCAGCTCGCGGCGATCCTCTGCCGCTATGCAGCCGGCAAGGGTCTGGACGTCAGCGGCGCGGCCTCCCTCGACACGTTCGCGGACGGCGCGGCGGTGTCCGATTACGCGAAATCCGCCGTGGCGTGGGCCGTGAACGCGGGCCTCATCAAGGGCAGCGGCGGCCGGCTGCTGCCGAGCGGCGGGGCGACCCGCGCGCAGGTCGCGGCCATCCTGTCCCGCTTCTGCAAAATCTCCGCCTCTTAAAAAACACAGCGGCTCTGCGCGCCGGCGGTTCTCCGCCGGCGCGCAGACTGTCCCCGGGTTTTTTCGCGGCGGAGGCGCTTGTATTGCGGCGGGGACATGATATAATAAAAAGAAAAAGAGGGGGGATGCGCCATGAAGGTTTTACTGGTCAACGGCAGCAGCCACGTCCACGGGACGACCGCCAGAGCGCTGGAGGAGATGACCGGCGTCTTTTCGCGGGCGGGCGTCGGGACGGAGATCGTACAGCTCGGAAAAGAGCCCATCGCCGACTGCCTGCAGTGCAGCGCCTGCGCGAAGCTCGGCCGCTGCGTGCTGGACAGCGGCGGCGTGAACGAATTCGTGGAAAAGGCGCGGCAGGCCGACGGCTTCGTGTTCGCCACGCCCGTCTATTACGCGCACCCCAGCGGACGGCTGTTCTCGTTTCTCGACAGGGTGTTCTACAGCAGCGACAGCGAGGTGTTCGCCTTCAAGCCGGGCGCGGCGGTCGCGGTGGCGCGGCGCGGCGGCACGACGAGCGCGCTGGACGACATCAACAAGTATTTCGGCATCTCCCAGATGCCCACGGCGGGCTCCACCTACTGGAACATGGCGCACGGCCTGACGCCGGAGGACGCGCCCCGGGACGAGGAGGGCATGCAGACGCTGCGCAATCTGGCCCGCAATCTGATCTGGATGATGCGCTGCTTCGCAGCCGGAAAAGAGCAGGGAATCCCCCTGCCGGAGACCGAATCCGGCCGCGTGACAAACTTCATCCGCCGCGGTATTTCTTAACGACAAATTAACGTAAAAATATGATACGATGCAACTGCAAATTTGGATTCCAAGGAGGCAGTTGCATGTTTCTGGTGAACAAGGCGATGGAACACATCAATATCGGCACGGCGGCGGTTATCGTCGTACTGGGCATGGCGGTGGTGTTCATCGGCCTGATTCTACTCATGTGGGTGACGCAGATCGCCGGAAAGATCATGGTGGCCAACGCGAACCGCAAGGCTGCGAAGCAGCCCGCAGAGGAGCAGCCCGCCGCCGTTTCCGCACCGGCCGCCATACCGGCTCCCGGCTCCGCGGGCGAGATCAGGCTGCACAATGTGCCGGATCGGACAGCAGCGATGCTGATGGCGATCGTCGCGGACAAGCTTGGAAAACCCCTCAACGAGCTGCGCTTCATTTCCATCCGGGAAATTGAGCAGTAAGGCGAAATGTGTGTCATCCCGAATACGGCAGAGCGAACCCCGCGGCGGTTTTTGGCGGGTTTTTCGCAGCCGTGCCTCGGGATGACATCTTTTTATCCGCGCCGTGCCGCGCGGGCATGATTTCGAAGGAAGGAAGGCCGCGGAATGATCAGAACCTCGAAGCGGAGCAGGCTGCCGGTCAAAAGGCTCTTTCCCGTCTGCTGGCGGGACACGGGCGTCGCCGCCGGCATTTTTGCGCTGGCGGTGGGCGTGTGCGCCGCGCTGCGGCTGATCGACAAGAGCGACGTCTATGTCGCGCTCATCTTCGAGCTGGCCGTGGTGCTCGTTTCGCGCTTCACAAACGGCTATCTCTACGGCCTGCTCGCCTCGCTGGGCGGCGTCGTGTGCGTCAACTACATCTTCACCTATCCCTATTTCGAGTTCAACTTCACCATCTCGGGGTATCCCCTCACGTTCCTGGTCATGCTCGCGGTCAGCGTCGTGGTGAGCACGCTCACCACGCAGTACAAGCAGCAGGAGCGCGTAAAGGCCGAGGCCGAGAAGGAGAAAATGCGCGGCAATCTGCTGCGCGCGGTCAGCCACGACATCCGCACGCCGCTGACCTCCATCGTCGGCGGCGTCAACGCGATCCTGGACAGCGGCGGGCGGCTCTCCGACGAGACGCAGCGCGCCCTGCTGGCGAACATCCGCGACGAATCGCAGTGGCTGGTCGGCGTGGTGGAGAACCTGCTCTCCGTCACCCGCATCTCCGACAGCACCGCCGGCATCCGCAAGGAGCTGGAGGCGGGCGAGGAGGTGCTCAGCGCGTCGGTGGTGAAATTCCGCAAGCGCTTCCCGTCGATGGAGGTGCAGGTGTCCGCGCCGGACGAGCTGCTCATGGTGCCGATGGACGCCATTCTGATCGAGCAGGTGCTCATCAACCTGATGGAAAACGCCGCGCTGCACGGCGTCACGGCGACCGAAATCCGCCTGCGGCTCCGCCGCGACGGCGACCGCGCGGTGTTCGAGGTCGCGGACAACGGCCGCGGCATCTCGCGCGAGGCGATGGGGCACCTGTTCGACGGCTGCTCCACCCACGTCGGGGACGAGCCCGAGTCCGACCAGAAGCGCAACATGGGCATCGGACTTTCCGTCTGCATGACCATCGTGCAGGCGCACGGCGGCATGATGACCGCCCGCAACCAGCCGTCCGGCGGCGCGCTCGTTGCATTTTCGCTGCCGCTGGAGGAGGCGCCGCATGAAGATCAAGGATAAAATCCTCATCGTCGAGGACGAGCCGGCGATCTGCAGCCTGCTGTGCGCCGTTTTGGACGCGGAGGGCTATGAGACGCTCGTCGCGCGCAGCGGCGCGCTGGCCGAGACCATGATCGCCTCGCACTGCCCGGCGCTCATCCTGCTCGATCTGGGCCTGCCGGACATGGACGGCATGGGCATTCTGCGCGCGGTGCGCGAGTGGTCGAAGGTGCCGGTCGTGGTCGTCTCCGCGCGCAGCCACGAGCAGGACAAGGTCGAGGCGCTCGACGCGGGCGCCGACGACTACCTCACCAAGCCCTTCGGCACGGAGGAGCTGCTCGCGCGCATCCGCGCCGCGCTGCGCCATACGCGCACGCCGGCCGGCAGCCGCGCGCTGGCGAACACCGGAAAATTCCGCGCGCGCGGCCTCGAGATCGACTACGACGCGCACCGCGTGACGCTCTGCGGCGAGGAGGTCCGGCTCACGCAGCTTGAGTACCGGCTCGTGTCGCTGCTGGGCCTGCACGCGGGCAAGGTGCTGACGTACGACTTTCTCATGAAGGAGCTGTGGGGCCCCGGCGCGAAGAACGACAACCAGATCCTGCGCGTCAACATGGCGAACATCCGCCGCAAGCTGGAGAAAAACCCCGCGCAGCCGGAATACCTCTTCACCGAGATCGGCGTGGGCTACCGCATGACGGAGGAGGACGCCGAGCTTCCGCCGCGGAAGGACGAATGAAAAACACGGCAGGCCGGAAGCCGGGCATCCCGCGCGGAGCGGAGGATGCCCGGCTTCCGGCCTGCCGCGCCCGGCAAACGCTTGCAAATCGGAATCGGGTGTGCTAACCTATAAAAAACGGGAAGGAAAGCGGGCGCTGATACGATGGTTATTCAGAAAGCGGCGGAGGATTACCTGGAGGCAATGCTGATGATGAAGGAGAAGCACGGCTTTATCCGCTCCATCGACGTGGCCGAGCAGATGCACGTCACCAAGCCCAGCGTGACCTATACCACCAAGCGCCTGCGGGAAAACGGATACATCACGATGGACCGGGACGGTCTCATCACGCTGACCGATTCCGGCATGGAGATCGCGCAGCGCATCTATGAGCGGCACAAGCTGCTGACCGCGTATTTCATCCATCTGGGCGTGGACGAGCAGACCGCCCGCGAGGACGCCTGCAGAGTCGAGCACGACGTCAGCCAGACGACCTTCGACGCCATCTGCCGCCATGCCGGGCGCGGCCGCGCGTAGCGCGCAGGCTCAGGAGTTCCGCGGCGCCATCGCGCGCCTGCGGGCCGCGCCGTCCCAGAGCTTTGTCCCCATGCACACCGAGAAAAACCCGATCAGCACGCCGAGCAGCGCCGCGCCCAGCACGTCCGTGGGGAAGTGGACGTACAGATAGAGCCTTGAAAACGCGATGAGCACGGCGAGCGGCACGGCGGCCCAGCCGAACTTCCGGTTCGCCCTGGTCAGGACGGTCGCCCCGATCGACGACGCGAGCGTGTGGCCGGAGGGGAAGGAGAAGTCCGTCGGATTGGCGATCAGCAGCTGAACGCCGGTGTCCAGCCAGCAGGGCCGGGGACGGGCAATCAGATTTTTCAGGACCGCGTTGCCCGCCAGCACCCCGAGCGCGAGCCCGGCCAGAAGAAACACGCCGTACCGGCGGTATTTTTTTATGCAGAGCAGGCCGAGCGCCGCCAGAATCCAGACCGCGCCGCCGTTCGCCAGAAAAGAGACCTTCGGCATGAGAAAATCCAGAAAGCCGCAGGAAAAGACGCGCTGTATCCACCGAAGGACCGTCCAGTCCAGCGCTTGCACCCAGCAGAGCATATCCATCAGTTACCTCCCATGAGCAAAGTGTTGGCGCCGAAGCGCACGCCGCAGGTCACGGCCGCCACGATCGCCGCGGCGCCGGCGACGCCCAGCGCGATCGACCAGAACGCCGGCCGCAGGCGCATGTGGAGCATCGCGGCGATCAGCGCGCCCGTCCAGGCGCCGGTCCCCGGCAGCGGGACGGCGACGAACAGGGCCAGCCCCCAGAAGGCGTACCGCCGGACGAGGCCCGCCTTGCGCCCCGCGCGGCGCTCGATGCGCGCGACGAACAAGTCCCATCTGCCGCTCTTCTTCCGCAGCCAGGCGAACGCCCGGCGGATGAAGAGGATGATGAACGGAACCGGGAACAGATTCCCGAGGACCGCCGCGGCAATGGCGATGTTCAGATCGAGCCCGGCCGCGGTCGCCAGGGGGATCGCGCCGCGCAGCTCGATCACCGGCACCATGGAGACGAAAAACGTCGTCAGTATTTTTCCCAGCAAGCTGTCCAGCATCGCATGCCTCCCGGGGGCCCCGCGCGGCGGCCTGCCGCCGCCTTTTTGCCCCGTCTGTGGCCTACGATACCGCACAAAGCTAAAGAATACATGAATCAAAGATAAACCGGAGCGAAACTGCGCGATTTTATCGGCAGTTTATTTTTTTCCGGGCGCGCGTGTGCTATCATGGAGCAAACGGGCGGGCCGGGCCTTTGCGCGGCGCCGCCGGGAGGAAACGCGGATGACGATCAAGAAGCGGCTTGCCATTTCCAACGTGCTCATGATCCTGGTCCCGGTCGCGATCACGCTGCTGATCGCGGCCGCCTGCGTCGGCGTGATCTGGTTCCGGATCGCGCACGGCACGGGTCTGGGCTTCGAGGACAGCGAATCGTTCTATCAGGCCAGCGCGGCGATCTCGGATCTGGCGGCCGACGCGCTCAGCGCGCAGCGGCAGAACGAGCGGACGGAATCGCTGAAGACGCTCAGCAGCTTCCTCGACCGCGGCGCGATGTCGCTGGTCGTGACCGCGGACGGCGCGGAGATCTACCGGTACGGCAGCGGGCAGAACACGCGGCTCGACGCCGCGGCGCTCGCGCTGGGCGGCGAGGGCACGGTCTCCGCGGGCGCCGACAGCCTGCACATCCGCCCCGTGACCGAGCGCGGCGTGCGCTATGAGATCTTTTTGTACGGCACGCAGCGGGAGCTGTCCTACGCGAGCCTGAAGACCGCCGTTGTCATCGCGGGCGGCGTGCTGCTGCTGACCATCCTGCTCTCCGTGTTTTTCACCGACCGCTTTCTGACGCGCTTTGTCGTCCGGCATGTCGAGCAGCCGCTGGAGCTGCTGCAGGGCGGCGTGCGGCAGATCAGCGAGGGCAATCTGGACTACCGGCTGGACTACGGCGGCCGGGACGAATTTCTCCCCGCGTGCGAGGCCTTCAACGACATGGCCCGCCGCCTGCGGGAGTCCGTGGAGCGCTCCCGGCGGGAGGAGGAGAGCCGCACGGAGCTGATGGCGGGCATCTCGCACGACCTGCGCTCGCCGCTGACCTCCATCCAGGCCTACGTGGAGGGCCTGCTCGACGGCGTCGCCGCCACGCCGGAGGCGCAGCGGCGGTATCTGCTCACGGTCAAGGCCAGAGCGGAGGAGCTCGAGCGCATGGTGGAGCGCATCCTGACCTATTCCCGGATGGAGCTGGAGCAGGCGCCGCAAAACGCGGGGCCGCTGCCGCTGGACGAATACCTGCGCGCGGAGATCAGCGAGGTGTCGGCGGACTACGCCGGGCGCGGACTCGACGTCTCGGCGCAGCTGGAGCCCTTCACCGCGGCCGCGGCGGACGCCGGCGAGCTGCGGCAGATCCTGCTCAACATCGCGGACAACAGCCTCAAATACAGGCGCAGAGAGCGCGCCTCGCTGCTCGTGCGGCTCCGGGACAACGGCGGAAGCTGCACGCTCAGCTTTACGGACGACGGCCCCGGCGTGCCGGACGAGGCGCTGGACAAGCTGTTCGACGAATTCTACCGGACGGACGCGTCCCGGAGCGACCGCACGAGGGGCAGCGGCCTGGGTCTGGCCATCGTGGCGAAGGCCGCCCGGCGGATGGGCGGCGGCGTGAGAGCCGAGAACGCGCCGGGAGGCGGGCTGTCCGTGATCCTGACGATTCCGGGAGGAGGCGGCGCGGATGCCGAAAATACTGATTATTGAGGACGACCCCGACATCGCCGCCATTGAGCGGGACTATCTGGAGGTCGAGAACTTCACGGCCGAGATCGCGTCCGACGGCGTGACCGGCGTGCAGAAGGGGCTGAACGGCGGCTATGATCTCATCCTGCTCGATCTGATGCTGCCGGGGCTGGACGGCTTTTCCGTGTGCAGGCGGCTGCGCGAATCGGTGGACGTCCCGATCCTCATGGTGACGGCCCGGCGCGAGGACATCGACAAGATCCGGGGCCTGGGGCTGGGCGCGGACGACTACATCGAAAAGCCCTTTTCGCCGGGCGTCCTCGTGGCGCGGATCAAGGCGCATCTGGCCCAATACAGGCGGCTCACGGGCGGCGGGGAGGCGAAGAGCGAGATCTCGCTCGGCGGCATCCGCCTCAATACGGACACGCGCCGGGTCTATGTGGACGGGGCCGAGGCGGAGCTCAAGAACCGGGAATTCGAGCTGCTGCAGTTTCTGATGCTGAACGCCGACACCGTGTTCAGCCGCGAGCAGCTCTACGAGCGCATCTGGGGGCTGGCCGCCATGGGCGACAACGCCACGGTGGTGGTGCACATCAACCGGCTGCGGGAGAAGATCGAGAAGGACCCGGCCAATCCGCGCCATATCCAGACCGTCTGGGGCGCGGGCTACCGGTTCAGAGCCTGAGCGCGGCGGAAATGCCGGAGCGGGGCCCGCTGCCGCGCGTTTCGGAAACAAATCGCTGGACAACGGAGCGGACTGCTGATAGAATGAAAATGGAACATTTGCCGAATAAATCACCGGGGAAGGATTCGGAAACATGGTCACGCTCAATGTTGCGGATACGCTGCTGTTCAATCTGGGAATCGACTGCTTCTCCCTGGCCGTGATCCTGGTCGTTTTTCTGAGCTGCCGGAGCCGGAATACGAGCTCCAACAGCGAGATGCTCTTCGTCCGGGCGCTGCGGATGCTCATGTGCGTGCTCGTCACGGACGGCGTGATGTGGGCGATCGATGGCCTGCCGGGCCTGTTCGTGCGCATCGCGGCATACGCGGTCAACATCGCCTATTTTGCCTGCCAGATTCTCACGACGGTCCTGTGGTTCCGGTACAGCTGGTACCGCGTGTACAGGAAGCAGATGACCGCCCGGCAGAAGCGGATTCTCTACATTCCGATGGCGCTGGTGCTGCTCTGCGACCTCTCGTCGCCCGTGACCGGCCTGCTGTTTTACCTGGACGCACAGAACGTGTACCACCGGGGCGCGCTCATCATGGTGTCCTCCGGCACGGCGATGGCCTATATCTGCGCCGCGTCCGTCCTGGCGCTGGCAAAGCGGAAAAAGACGGTCCTCAAGGCGGACCGAAGGGAGCTTCTGCTCATCAGCTCCTATGCCGTCGCGCCGCTGGTCGGCTCCATCGTGCAGTCGCTGATGTACGGCTGCAGCCTCATTTGGCCGTGCACGGCCTTCTCCACGCTGCTCATCTACATCGACATGAGAAACCGGGAGATTTCCCAGGACGCCCTGACCGGGCTCAACAACCGGGGGAATCTGGACCGGTATCTCAACGCGCACTGCGGGGAGGACGCGAAGGAGCCGCTCGCCCTGATGATGCTGGACGTCAATTCCTTCAAGTCCATCAACGACGAATTCGGCCACGTCGCGGGCGACGAGGCGCTGATCCGGACGGCCGACGTCCTTCGGAAAATCTTTCAGAGCACCAGCGCGTTCCTGGCGCGCTACGGCGGAGACGAATTCATCGTGATCCTGCCGAACGCCGGCGAGACACAGGCGGTCGCGCAGATCCGGGCGATCAAGGAGGGGCTGCGGGCGGACTATGAGACGATGCGCCGGCCCTTCGAGCTCTCCGTCAGCGCGGGGTATGCGCTCTATCCGGCCGCCGGCGGCGCGGAGGCGCTGCTGCGGGCCGCGGACGAAAACATGTACCGGGAAAAAAGGGCCTTCCACGCGGAGAACAGGGGGACCGCCGTCTGACACCGGCGCGCGGTTTCTGTGGAGCTTCCCAAATATCATTACCGGCCGGGGGCTGCCGCAGACGACGCTGCGGCAGCCCCCGCTTTGTTTTCCTTCGCCGGCGCGCCCGGCTCAGGAGTCCAGGCCGGTGAAGTGGTCGATGCGGTAGGACATGGCGAGCTGGAACCGGACGTTGCTGTCCGCGAGGTCGAGGCCGGTGAGCTCGCGGATGCGGGCAAGCCGGTAGTCGAGGGAGTTGCGGTGGATGAAGAGCCGCTCCGCCGTGGCCTTGACGCTGCAGCCGCTGGCAAGATAGGCCTCGAGCGTGTGGTAGAGGTTCGCGTCGCTGTCGCTGTCGTAGCGGCTGAGGATGGAGAGCGCCGGATGGCAGTAGAGCCCGAGGGAGCTTCTGTCCGCCGTGCTCAGCAGGTCGTAGAACGAGCATCCGGCGTAGAGGCAGACCAGCTCGTCGGGCGCCAGGCGCGCGGACAGGTCCAGCGCGCGCCGCGCCTGCGCGTAATAGCGGGCGAAGCGCTCGGGGGCGAAGAAGAGGTTTGACACGCCGATGCGCAGATATTCCTGCTTTGCCAGCGCCTCGAGCCGCGCGCGCGTCTCGTCCGGCAGAACCGGCGCCCGATCCAGCGGGATGAGCGCCGCGATGCCGTTTTCGTGGAAGGCGAAGCGCGTGTCGGGCACCGCCTGCACGAGCAGCGGCGCGACCGTTTCGCGCAGGCGCTTCTGGCCGAGATGGCGCGTCTGGCGGATGCAGAGCGCGGCGAGCCGCGGGGAAAAGCGCAGCCCCGCGAGCCGCGGCGCGGCCTGCTCGGGCGTCGCGCCAATCAGCAGATCGTACAGGACCTTCTGGCAGACCGTCGCGTCGGAGACGAGATAGGGCAGGTACCGCGAGATCGCGCTGCCGACGGCCGCCGCGGCGACGGGCAGCAGCTCCATCTGCACCGGGGAGATCGGCGTCTCCTTTTCCAGCATCAGCACGAAGCCCGCGACGCGCCCGTTCAGGAAGAACCGGCTCGAGAGCTTGCGCAGGGGAGAGGCGTAGCAGGTGACGACCATCGGCTCCGTGGTGCTGGGCGCGTTTTTGACCGCGTCCATCTTCTCCACCGCGCTGATGAACTCGTAGCTGCAGTAGCCGCGCCGGATGTTCTCGGCCCAGAGCGGATCGTCGATCGGGAAGATCGCCGAGTGCGAGAGCACCTTGTAGTCCGTGTCGAGCAGCACGACGGAGTTGCCCAGCCGCGAGGCGGCCAGGTTCATGAGCGTGTCGATGCCCGCGCCGCCCGCGGCCGTGTCCAGCATCTCCGCGTACAGCCCCCGGCCCCGGCTCTCGTCGATCTGCCGCCGGGCGGCGTTGAAGAGAAAAAAGAGCGCGCTCTCTTCGGCGACCGCGAGGCTGCCGCCCTCCGGCACGTCCGGCAGCGCCCCGCCGTCCGCCAGCACGCACTGCGCCGGCGGCGCGCCGGCAGGGAGCTGGCCGGGAAAGCCAAAGTAGACGGTCGTATTTGTAAACTCTGCCTGCATGCCGTCGAGCAGCGCGACGTCGGAGATCTCGTACAGATCGGAGGATCGCAGAATTTTGACCGGCAAACCGGCGGATATTCGCTCCATCAGCGTGGTAAAGCGCATAAAACTCACCTCCCGTTCAGAATAGTGCACGGTGCACAAATAGTCAAGCCCTTTTCGTGCCGGAGGCATGTTCCCACGCCGCCCCGCAATCGGTTATAATATACCGGTAGAAATGCACGGATTGGGCCGTGCGGCACACGTTGGAAAGGAAGGCATTCTATGTACGAAAAATTGTTTTCCGAAGGCAAAATCGGCAAGGTGACGCTCAAGAACCGGCTGGTCATGTCCCCGATGGGCATTGGCCTGGCCGAGCTGGACGGCACGCCGGGCGAGGAGATGATCGCCTACTACGCCGCGCGCGCCGAGGGCGGCGCGGGGCTCGTCATCCCCGAGATCACGCGCGTGAACGACGCGCACGGCGCGGGCATGCTGCGCCAGCTCTCCGTCACACAGGACCGGAACATTGAGCCCCTGAGCCGTCTGGCGGCGGCCATCCACGCGAAGGACAGCAAAATCTTCATCCAGCTCCACCATCCCGGCCGCGAGGGCGTTTCGGCGCTCATCGGGGGCCAGCCCGTCGTCTCCGCGTCCGACATCCCCTGCAAGGTCAGCAAGCAGCCCACCCGCGCGCTCACGACCGACGAGGTCCGCGAGCTGATCGGCCAGTTCGTCCAGGGCGCCGTGCGCGTGCAGAAGGCGGGCTGCGACGGCGTGGAGCTCCACTGCGCGCACGGGTATCTGCTGCAGCAGTTCCTGTCCCCCTACACGAACAAGCGCACCGACGAGTACGGCGGCAGCTTTGAAAACCGCATGCGCATCGTGACCGAGATCATCGCGGGCATCCGCAAGGCCTGCGGCCCGGACTTCCCGCTCGGCATCCGCCTGTCGGTCGAGGAATTTCTCGACAAGACCGGCGTGACGGAGGACTATATCCACATCCAGGACGGCGTGAAGATCGCCATGTACTTTGAGGCGCAGGGCATCGACTTCATCGACGTCTCCGTGGGCCTGTACGAGACGGGCTCCACCTGCGTCGAGCCGATCTCCTTCCCGCAGGGCTGGCGGCGCGAGCTGGTCAAAGCCGTCAAGACGCATGTGCACATCCCCGTCATCGCCGTGGGCGTCATCCGCGAGCCCGCGTTCGCCGAAAAGCTGCTGGACGACGGCGTGCAGGACTTCGTGTCCATGGGCCGGAGCTGGCTGTGCGACGAGAACTGGGGCAAAAAGGCCCTCGAGGGCCGCGAAAAAGACATCCGCAAGTGCATCAACTGCCTGCGCTGCTTTGAAAGCCTCGAGCAGTACAACTCCGTGGGCCTGCCCGCCGAGTGCGCGCTCAACCCGCGCTGCGCGAGAGAGCTGCGCTATCCGACGCCGGAATACGACGCCCTGCACCACACTGCCGTCGTCGTGGGCGGCGGCCCCGCCGGCATGACAGCCGCCGAGACGCTGGCCCGCAGAGGCTGCCGCGTGACGCTGCTGGACCGCGGCGGCACGCTGGGCGGCACCGTGAACCAGGCCAAGATGCCGCCGCTCAAGGAGCGGATGGAGTGGATCGCGGACTACTACCGCGCCGCCTTTGACGAGCTGGGCGTGGAGGTCCGGCTGAACACCGAGGCGACCGCGGAGACCGTCGCGGCGCTGAAGCCCGACGCCGTGATCGTTGCCACGGGCTCGAAGTCCGTCGTCCCCGGCAAAATCCCCGGCGTGCACGGACAGAACGTGTATACGATCGAGCAGGTGCTCGCGGGCGGCGCCGACCTGTCCGGAAAGAAGGTCGCCATGATCGGCGCGGGCCTCACGGGGCTCGAGGCCGCCGAATATCTGGCCGCGCGCAAGGCGCAGGTCACAATCGTGGACATCCTGCCCGCCCCCGCCCCCACCGCGAACCAGACGAACGTGCTGGACGTGTGCGGCCGGCTCAAGCAGTTCGGCACGGCGTGGAAGCTCGGCCACGCGCTCAAGGAAATCCTGCCCGACGGCGTTGTGCTGGAAAACCAGCAGGATCACACGGACGTGACGGTTCCCGCCGACGCTGTGGTGCTCTCGCTCGGCTACCGGCCCGACAACGCGCTGGCGGCGGAGCTGGAGGCCAGAGGCATCCATGCCGTGGCCGTCGGCAGCGCCGTGCAGGACGGCAACATCGCCCCCGCCGTGCGCTCCGCCTACGAGGCCGCGCGGGAGCTGTTCGCCAGACAGGAGAAGACCCCCAGCTTCCTCTCGACTCCCGAGGAGATCCGGCGCTTCACCGCGTCGTCGCTGATGGACAACCAGGAGGGCGTGTACATGGCGTACATGACCGATCCCGCCGCCATCGCGCGCCTGCTGCCGCCGCCGCTGAAGCCCTTCGCGGTGCCGGTCGTGACGCTCTCGGTCTGCCACATCCACAATCCGTCGTTTGCCGACGACTATTATGAGACGATCCTCGGCATCTACGCCATGTACGGCAAGACGCTCGGCCAGTACGCGGTCAGCCTGCTGCTGGGCGGGCCCGGCGCGGAGATGGCGACCCAGTGCGGCCGCGACAACGCCTCGATCCCGAAAAAGCTCGACGCCGAATTCCAGCTCCGCCGCGACGGCAGCCATGTGACGGCCTGCGTATCCCGCCGCGGCGCACAGCTCATCGACCTGTCCATGGAGCTCGGCCAGTACAACAGCCCCCTCACGCACGCGATCTTCCAGGCGCCGGCCGCGGGCAGACACATTTCGGGCAGCGGCTTCTACTTCCACTTCGATCGCGAGCCGGACGAAAACGGCGTGTCCCGCTTCATGAACGGCGGCCTCGTCAAGCTGGACGCCGGCTACGACTACCACTCCTGGGAGCCGGGCACCGTGAAGCTTGCGCTCCATTCCTCCCCGGACGACCCGTTCGCGGAGCTGCCGATCAACACGGTCATCGGCGGCGCGTACGCGACCAACACCCTGTCTCTGAGCGGCATGACGATGCTCGAGCGCTGCGACGCGGAGAAGCTCGTCCCGTATCTGCTCACCGCGCGCTATGACCGCACGGCGTTCAAGGAGACGTACAGAAAGTAACAGGCAGCATCTGAAAAAGCGGGCGAACGCAGTGTTCGCCCGCTTTTCGCCCGCACCGGCCCGTTTGCGCGGTTTCCGGTTTGCCGGTTTTTTCAGCCCCCGCAGGGGGAACGCCCTCCGGGGGCCTCTTCTTTCCGCTCGTGCGGAAAGAAGAGGAAGAAAGGCACGCCAAAGGGAAGGGCTTTTTACAAAGCCGCCCTTCCCTTTGGAATCCCATCCTCCGAGGATTGTTTGCCAACTGCGCCTTACGGATGCCGTGCGCACTGCCTCGCTCTGCTCGGCCCGCGCAATCGCGGTGCGGCGGGGAATGTCGGAGGATGGCCTGCATAGAGAATTGGTCTGTGGATACGCGGAAACGACCCCATTTGTCATTCTGAGCGAAGCGAAGAATCTTGCTGCGAACTTACTTTAGATTCTTCGTCGCTTTCGCTCCTCAGAATGACAGATTTGCGGGCCTTGCGCAGGAGGGCTGATGTGGGCATCGGCCTCTGCGGGCAGGTGCGAACGGACAGGAAAGACGGTGCCCCGCGGGGCGTACCTGATTGTTCACGCTTCACTTTTCACTTTCGTCGCTCCGCCCGGCGGCGTAGGCGGCGCGGAGGGCGGGGGCGTACTGGCCGTCCTCCACGGCGGCGAGCAGGCAGGGGCCGGAATAGGCGGAGAAGGCGACCGGGATGCCGGCGCTGCCGATGGCGGCAAGCAGCCGGGGCGCGGCCGAGCCGCCGCGCAGAAGGGCGGCCAGCAGGCTCATGTCCTCGCGCAGGCGCACGGTTCCGGCCGGGGCCAGGCGCGGGAGCCGCTCCGCCGCGGCGCGGACGCGCTCGCCGCAGCCCGCGCAGTCCAGCAGAGCGCTCATGCCGCCGGGGCGGCGCGCGGCGCAGAGGATCGGCAGGCCGGCCTCGTCCAGACAGGCGCGGACGCGCGGACCCTCCTCCTCCATGCAGGGGGTGGACAGCTCCAGAAGGGCCAGATGGCGCCTGCCCGCGAAGCCCACGACGCCGCTTTTCGCCTCCGCGTCCAGACAGGCGCGGATGACGGTGCCCGGCGCGCCGGGCTCGAGCGTGCTTTTGATCCGCAGGGGGATTTTCCCCTCCCGCACGGGCGCCACGGCGTCGTCGTGCAGCACCTGCATCCCGACGCTGGACAGAATTTTCAGCTCGTAGTAGGTGAGCTCCGGGATGGCGTCCGCGTTTTCCATGACGCGCGGGTCGGCGGCCAGGATGCCGGGCACGTCGGTCCAGTTTTCACAGACGTCCGCCTGCAGGGCCGCCGCCGCGAGGCTGCCCGTCACGTCGGAGCCGCCGCGCGGGAAGGTGTGGAGCTCTCCGCTGGGCATCGACCCGTAGAAGCCGGGCGTGACGATCCGCCGGTTCCCGGCGAGCGACCGCAGCAGCTCGTAGGATTCCCGCTGCTGCACGCGCCCGGCGTAGTCGAAGCGCAGCCAGCGCGCGGAATCGAGAAACTCATAGTCCAGCAGCTCCGCCATCAGGCGCGCGGAAAAATACTCTCCGCGCGAGGCCAGCGCGTCCCGCGAAAAGGCGGGGCTGAACGACGCGTACACATCGTCGAGCTCGCGCTCGACGGGATACTGCAGCGCGCAGCCGTCGCGTATGGACACAAACCGCTCGCGGACGCGCCGCCAGAGATCCCAGCAGGAGACGCCGTATGTCATGTGCGCGTGGCACAGGTACAGAAGATCGGTGAGCTTGTGGTCGGCGGCGTGCCGCTTTCCGGGCGCCGAGACGACAACGACGCGCCGGTCGGGGTCGGAGAGCACGATTTCCCGCACGCGCAGGAACCGCGCCGCGTCCGCCAGCGAGGAGCCGCCGAATTTGGCAACTTTCAGCATGGGTTTCACCTCATGATCGACAATCGGAAAGGGCCGGACGCGGCCGTCCGGGCCTCTTCCATACCATCGTATGCCGGGGGTGCGGCAATTGACAGGGAAAGCGGGTTTTTGCGCGAAAAAAAGCGAAACACGCGGCCAGAAAGTCCTTTACTTTTCCTTCTGCGTGTGTTATCCTAATCAGGCTGGCGCACTGCGCCGCAAGCCCCATCACTCAGTTTCGGGACAACGCGTTCTTGTACGAAAGCACTCTGCCTGACCCGATACTTAGTCTGCGGGAATATTATTTGAAAGGTGGAACAATCCTATGATGCGCAAAGAAGAAAAGACTGCCGTCATCGAGCAGTACGCAACCCACGCCGGAGACACCGGCTCGCCGGAGGTTCAGATCGCCGTTCTGACCGCCCGCATCAACGACCTGACCGAGCACCTGCGCGTGCACAAGCAGGACAACCATTCCCGCCGCGGCCTTCTCATGATGGTCGGCAAACGCCGCAGCCTTCTCGACTACCTCGCCAAGAAGGACATCAACCGCTATCGCGCCATCGTCGCCAAGCTGGGCCTGCGTAAGTAATTTGAGCATTCAGGCGGCCAAACATGGCCGCCTGTTTCTTCGTTCGCCCGTCCGCCACATGCATGGGGGCCGGCTTAGCAGTTGAAAGAGATTTGCCGCGCGCGGCAAGTTTGTTTCAAGTGCTAAACCTCCCATGCGCCCGTAAAACCAAAGGAGGTTTCTATGATTACAAAGAAGCAGTACCCCAACCACCACATTTTTGAAACCGAAATCGGCGGCCGCACCTTCACGGTCGAGACCGGCAAGGTTGCCGAGCTCTGCAACGCCGAGGCCATCTGCCGCTACGGCGACACCGTCGTGCTCGTGACCGCGGTCGCCTCCAAGCTGCCGAAGGCCGGCATCGACTATTTCCCGCTCACCATAGAGGTCGAGGAGCGCATGTACTCCGTCGGCCGCATCCCCGGCAGCTTCAACCGCCGCGAGGGCCGTCCGTCCGACCGCGGCGTGCTCATCTCCCGCCTCATCGACCGCCCGATGCGGCCCCTGTTCGACGAGGAGCTGCGCAACGACGTCGTGCTCACCAACATGGTGCTCGCGCAGGACTACGACAATCCCGTTGAGATCGTCGCCTCCCTCGGCTCGTCGCTCGTCATCGCCTACTCCGACATCCCCTGGAACGGCCCCACCGCCACGACCAACGTCGCCTACCTCGACGGCAAGTTCATCGTCAACCCGTCGCAGGATCAGCGCAACGCCTGCCAGTGCTTCGTGACCATCGCCTCCACGCACGAGAAGGTCGTCATGATCGAGACCGAGGCCAACGAGGTCTCCGAGGACATCCTGATGCAGTGCATCGAGCTGGCCCACCAGACGAACGTGAAGATCGTGGAATTCATCAACAACATCGTCGCGACGATCGGCAAGCCCAAGTTCACCTTTGAAAAGGCCGCCGTCAACCACGAGATGCTCGACGATCTGTGCGCCTACGGCATGGATCAGATCGAAAACGCCCTCGACACCGCCGACAAGAACGTCCGCGAGGAGCGGCTGGCCAAGGCCGTCATGGACTTCAAAGACAAGTTCGGCGAAAAGTACGGCGACGACTTCGACGTGCAGATCGACGTCTGCCTGTACAAGATGCAGAAGAAGATCGTCAAGAAATGGCTGCTCGCCGGCAAGCGCGTGGACGGCCGCACGATGGACGAGATCCGCCCGCTCGACGCCGAGGTCGGCGTTCTGCCGCGCGTGCACGGCTCCGGCCTGTTCACGAGAGGCCAGACGCAGGTGCTCTCCGTCTGCACCCTGAACACGATCTCCGCCGCGCAGAAGCTCGACACCATCTACGACGAGACCGACAAGCGCTATATGCACCACTACAACATGCCGCAGTGGTCCACCGGCGAGGCCAGATCGTCCCGCTCGACCTCCCGCCGCGAGATCGGCCACGGCGCGCTGGCTGAAAAGGCCCTCGTGCCGGTGCTGCCGACGCTCGCGGAGTTCCCGTACGCCATCCGCGTCGTCTCCGAGGTCGTCTCCTCCAACGGCTCCACCTCGCAGGCCTCCATCTGCGGCTCCACGCTGGCCCTGATGGACGCCGGCGTCCCCATCAAGCGCCCGGTCGCGGGCATCTCCTGCGGCCTCATCTCCGACAAGGAGACCGGCGAATGGAGAACCTTTACCGACATCCAGGGCGTCGAGGACTTCCACGGCGAAATGGACTTTAAGGTCGCCGGCACCACCGTCGGCGTCACCGCCATCCAGATGGACCTCAAGAACGACGGCCTCACGATGGAGATCATCGCCGACGCGCTCGAGCGCTGCCGCAAGGCGCGCATCGAGATCCTCGAGGGCGTCATGATCCCCTGCATCGCCGAGCCGCGCAAGGAGGTCTCCGAGTACGCGCCCAAGATGCTGTCCATGAAGATCGCGGTCGAGAAGATCCGCGAGGTCATCGGCTCCGGCGGCAAGACCATCCAGAAGATCTGCGCCGACACCGGCGCGAAGATCGACATCGACGACGACGGCTCCGTGTTCATCTCCGCCGTCGACGCCGCCGCCATCCAGGCCGCCAAGAAAATGGTCGACGACATCTGCTTCGAGCCCGAGGTCGGCAAGCTGTACTACGGCAAGGTCGTCCGCATCCTGCCCATCGGCGCGTTCGTCGAGCTGGCTCCCGGCAAGGACGGCATGATCCACATTTCCAAGCTGGAGAACCGCCGCGTGGAAAAGGTCGAGGACGTGCTCAACATCGGCGACATGACCTGGGTCAAGGTCATGGAGATCGACGAAAAGGGCCGCGTCAACCTCAGCCGCAAGGACGCGCTCAAGGAGCTCGCCGCCGCCGGCAGAGGCCCGGAAGCCCTGTAAGCACGCAGACTGCCGAAGCGCCCGTTTGCCATGACCGGCGCCCGCGGGCGCGGACGCTGCAAGACTTTTTATGAGCGGAGAGTCCCGCTGCAAAATGCTGTGCATTTTGCGGCGGGACCTTTTTTTGCCCCGCCGCGGGCGGAGATCCGGCAACGGGGGATGCAAAAAGCCGTTGACAACGTGAGAAAACTCACGGAATATAAGGAGACGGTATATTACAATAAAAGAGCGAATTCCGGAGCATGTGGCATCAGCCGCCGGTTTGACTCAGCAGAGTTGGTACCGCGCGGCTATCTTTATGCCCGCTGCTGTGCGGATAGATGCGCAGAAGGGGAGCGGAAGCGCTCCGCGCGCAAAAAAGAAGGACGGTGGTTTTCCCTTGAGCAGAATGACGATCATGAGCAAGGACAAGGCGCAGACCGTGGTAGAGACGCTCTACCGCGACATGGAGCGCCGCATCATCGCAAGCCCGCCCGGCATCTGCCCCGTTGACCTTACGGCCGCGTTTCTCAAAATGTGCCAGGCGCAGACGTGCGGCAAATGCGTGCCGTGCCGTATCGGCCTGACCCAGTGCGGAAATCTCCTCGACGATATTCTCAACGGCCGCGGCACCCTGGAGACGCTGGAGCTGCTGCGCGACACCGCGTCGTCCATCGCCAATTCCGCCGACTGCTCGGTCGGCGTGGAGGCCGCGAAGATGATCCTGAAGGGCATGGACGGATTCTACGACGACTATGTGGCGCACGTCACGAAGAAGCGCTGCAACAGCCATGTGACGCAGGCGATCCCCTGCGTGGCGAACTGCCCCGCGGGCGTCGACATTCCGGGCTACGTGGCCCTCGTGCACGACGGCCGCTACGCCGACGCCGTGCGCCTTATCCGCAAGGACAACCCCTTCCCGACGGCCTGCGCGCTCATCTGCGAGCATCCGTGCGAGACGCGCTGCCGCCGCAACATCCTCGACGGCCCCATCAACATCCGCGGGCTCAAGCGCGTCGCGGTCGATCTGGCGGGCGCGGTGCCCGCGCCGAAGTGCGAGGAGCCGACCGGCAAGAAAATCGCCATCATCGGCGGCGGCCCGAGCGGCCTTTCCGCCGCCTACTACCTCCAGCTCATGGGCCACAGCTGCACCGTCTTTGAAAAGCGGCCCAAGCTCGGCGGCATGCTGATCTACGGCATCCCGAGCTACCGCCTGCCGCGCGAGCGGCTGCAGGAGGACATCGACTGCATCCTCTCCACGGGCGTCAAGGTCAACCTCAACACGAGCGTCGGCGACGACGGCGGCCCGTCCATCGACGAGCTGCGCAGGCAGTTCGACGCGACGTATCTGTCCATCGGCGCGCACACCGGCAAGCGCATCGGCATCGACGGCGAGGACGCCGAGGGCGTGCTGTCCGCGGTCGAGCTGCTGGGCAACATCGGCAACGGCTATCTGCCCGACTTCAAGGGCAAGCGCGTCTGCGTCGTCGGCGGCGGCAACGTCGCCATGGACTGCACGCGCAGCGCCATCCGCTGCGGCGCCGAAAAGGTCTCCGTCGTCTACCGCCGCCGCGCGGTCGATATGACCGCCCAGCCCGACGAGGTGCAGGGCGCCATCGCCGAGGGCGCGGAGATGCTCGACCTGCACGCGCCCGTGCGCATCGAAACGGACGGCGCGAACCGCGTGACGGCCCTGTGGGCCAGCCCCAAGATGATCGGCGTCATGGAGCGCAACCGCCCCGTGCCGGCCGACACCGACCTGCCCGACGTCCGCATCCCGTGCGACCTCGTGATCGTCGCCATCGGCCAGGGCATCCAGACCCACTTCGTCGAGGACGCCGGCATCCCCATCCGCCGCGGCGTCATCCAGACCGACACCTGGAACGGCATCTCCAACGCGCCGGACGTGTTCGCGGGCGGCGACTGCGTGACGGGCCCCGCCACCGTCATCCGCGCGATCGCGGCCGGCAAGGTGGCCGCCAACAACATCGACGCCTATCTGGGCTTCCACCACAAGATCACCACCGACATCGAGATCCCCGCCCCCAATCTCGACGACAAGGTCTACTGCGGCCGCGTGAACATGCGCGAGCGCTCCGCCGCCGACCGCAAGGACGATTTTGAGCTGATGGAATGCGCCATGAGCTGCAAGGAGGCCGAGCAGGAGTCCGGCCGCTGCCTGCGGTGCGACCACTTCGGTCTCGGAAACTTCAAAGGAGGGCGCAGAAAGTCATGGTAACAATCAAAATCAACAACCAGACCGTCGAGGTCCCGGAAAAATCCACGATCCTCGAAGCGACGAGGATCGCCGGCATGCCGGTGCCGACGCTCTGCTACTTAAAGGGCGTCAACGAGATCGCGGCCTGCCGCGTCTGCATCGTCGAGGTCAAGGGCATCGATCACCTCGTCACCTCCTGCAACAACGTCGTGCAGGAGGGCATGGAGATCTACACCAACACCCTCAAGGTCCGCGAGGCCCGGCGCACGAACGTGGAGCTGCTGCTCTCGCAGCACCGCACGAACTGCCCGACCTGCAAGCGCAGCGGCACCTGCGAGCTGCAGAAGATCGCCAACTCCCTCAACATCAACGAATACCTGCCGTACCACTATGAGCCGCGGTTCGCCGAGTGGGACAAGAGCTTCCCGCTTATCCGCGACGCGTCCAAGTGCCTGCGCTGCATGCGCTGCATCTCCTTCTGCGAGAAGGTGCAGACGCTGGGCGTGTGGGACGTGGCCAACACCGGCTCGTACCAGGACGTCTACGTCTCCCACGAGCGCACCATCGGCGAGGCCGACTGCGCCCTCTGCGGCCAGTGCGTGACCCACTGCCCGACGGCCGCGCTGCAGGCGCGCGACGACACCGAGAAGATCTTCGGCGTCCACGGCCTGCTCAGCGACCCCGACAAGGTCGTCGTCGTCCAGGTGGCGCCCGCCGTGCGCGCGGCGTGGGGCGAGGAATTCGGCCTCGATCCCGCCATCGCGAACGAGAAGCGGCTGGCCTCGGCGCTGCGGCAGCTCGGCTTCCGCTACGTGTTCGACACGAACTTCTCCGCCGACCTCACGATCATGGAGGAGGGCACGGAGTTCCTCGGCCGGATCCGCAATCCCGAAGGCAAGAAGTGGCCGATGTTCACCTCCTGCTGCCCCGGCTGGGTGCGCTTTCTGAAGTCGCAGTATCCCGACATGGTCGATCAGCTCTCCACGTCCAAATCGCCGCAGCAGATGTTCGGCGCGGTGACGAAGACGTACTTCGCGCAGAAGATCGGCGTCGATCCCAGCAAGGTCGCCTGCGTGTCCATCATGCCCTGCATGGCCAAGAAGGCCGAGTGCGCGCTGCCCACCATGAACGACGCGGGCGCGGGCCAGGACGTGGACTTCTCGCTCACCACGCGCGAGATGTGCCGCATGATCCATGCCGACCAGATCGACGTTTCGCTCCTGCCCGAGTCGGAATTCGACTCGCCGCTCGGCACCGGCAGCGGCGCCGGCGTCATCTTCGGCGCGACGGGCGGCGTCATGGAGGCCGCGCTGCGCACCTGCTACGCCGTTGCGACCGGCAAGAACCCGGAGCCCGACGCCTTCAAGGCGGTGCGCGGCATCCAGGGCTGGAAGGAAGCCAACTTCGACCTCGCGGGCAAGACCATCCGCACCGCGGTCGTGAGCGGGCTCGGCCAGGCGCGGCAGCTCATCGAGGCGCTGCGCGCGGGCACCGTGGAATACGATTTCGTCGAGGTCATGGCCTGTCCGGGCGGCTGCGCGGGCGGCGGCGGTCAGCCGATCCGCTTCAACAGCGAGCTGGCCGAGGCCAGAGGCCAGGTGCTCTACGACTACGACCGGAAGAACACCATCCGCTTCAGCCACGAGAATCCCGAGATCGTCGCCCTCTACCGCGACTACCTCGAGAAGCCCGGCTCGGAGCTGGCCGAACACCTGCTGCACACCGACCACAACGGCTGGCAGATGCCCCAGGCGCCGGACAGAGGCTGACGCGCCGGAAGCCAGACACAGAAAAGAATCCGCCGTTCCCCGGCAGCTGCCGGGGAACGGCGGATTCAGACTGTCGAAGAAGGCCCGATGGGCCTTCTTCGACAAAAAGATGCAGCCCGCCGCGCGCGTCGTCGAAGCAAGCTCCATATCCCTCGCCCCCGCGCCAGCGCGGGGGCTCGTCCATTCCGCTGCTTCTCCTCTCCGAATCCGACCCGCTTCGCTGGGCTCGGATTCGGCAAGACACGAAAATTCCACACTTGCGGACTGTAAAGAGCTTTTCCCGACGTACCAGCCGCCGGGAAAAGCGGATTTACAATTTTTTTGCGCCTGCGGGCGCAAACTCTGCGAGGCTTTTTTAACAAGCGGTTCGCCGTTCCCCGGACGGGGAACGGCGGATTTTTATGCTCACAGGTAATCGTCCAGCGACGGGTTCGGCACCGCTTCGTAGCGGGCGGGGTCGAGCCGGCCGGGGAAGAAATCGGCCAGGCGGCCGGGGCTTTCGATCAGGGCGAGCTTCTGCGGCTTCGTGAGCGTTTTGATGAGCGCCTCCAGCCGGGCGGCGTCGGCGCGGGTCGGCGTCCGCCACAGGGCGTCGAGCGCGACGACCGGCCGCGAGCGCGTGTACCGGGCGCAGGCGGGCAGGCGGCCGACATGCTCGCGCATCCGGTTATCCAGCGCGCTGGCCAGGCCCGTGTAGTGGCTGCCGTCGGCGCAGCGGACCATATAGACGTGGTACATCAGGCCTGATAGATCGCGTTGGCCACGCGGGCGAAGCCGGCGATGTCCAGCGTCTCTCCGCGCACGGCGGGGTCGAGGCCGCACGAGACGAGCAGCGCCGCCAGCCGCTCCTTGGAGAGCTCCCCGAAGCCGGCCGACAGGCCGTTGAGCAGCGTTTTGCGCCGCTGGGAAAAGCTCGCGCGCACGGTGCGGAAAAAGGTCTGCTCGTCGAGAATTTCACACGGCGGGCCGCCGCGCACGTTCAGGCGCAGCACGGCCGACGTGACCTTCGGCTGCGGCGTAAAGCACGACGCGGGCACCTCGAACAGCAGCTCCGGCTCGGCATAGTAGCGGCAGAACACCGAAAACGCGCCGTAGGCCGGCTTGCCGGCGGGCGAGCAGATGCGCTCGGCGACCTCCTTCTGCACCATGACCGTCACGGCCTCGAAGCTGCGGCTCTCCAGCAGCGCGGCCAGCACGGGCGTCGTGATGTAATAGGGCAGATTCGCGCAGGCGACGGGGCGCAGGCCCGGAAAGGACTCCCGCACAAGCTGGGCGACGTCGGTTTTGAGGATGTCGCGGAAGAGGATCTCCAGGTTCTCACAGCCGGCCATCGTCTCGGCCAGCACGGGCTGCAGGGAGGCGTCCAGCTCGACGGCGACGACCTTGCCCGCGCGGCCGCACAGCTCCTTTGTCAAGGGGCCGATGCCGGGGCCGATCTCCAGCACGCCGGTCTGCGCGTCGAGGCCCGCCGAATCGGCGATCTCGCGCGGCACCCAGCCGGCGATCAGAAAATTCTGCCCCTTCGCCTTGGAAAAACGAAACCCGTGCCGCTCGAGCAGCGCCCGGATCTCGCGAATATCGCACAAATCCATAAAAAATCCGCCTTTCTTCTGCTGATTTTAACAGAAGAAAGGCGGTTTTGCAACCCTGGAATCAGCCGGCCACGTAGATCGACACATGCCGCGCGCCCCACTCGATGCAGGTCTGCTCGGACGTGCCCATGTAGATGTCCACCACGTAGGGGTGGGCCTGCATGTTGGAGCCGGTGTCCTCGGCGTAGTAGTCGCCGACGAAGGTGCCGTCGTCGAGGAAGAGCCAGACGTGCGTGCCGTAGGGGATGATCTTCGGATTGACGGACAGCGTACGGCCCACGGTGGTGTAGGTGCCGGTCGAGGTCGTGCCGGTCTGGCAGTAGGCCGTGGCGATGAAGGTGTCCAGCAGCACGAGATTGTCCGGGACGCCCTCGCCGGCCGGCGCCGCCGGCTGTGCGGCAGGCTCCGCGGCGGGCGCGGCGGATTGCGCGGCGGGCGCGGCGGCCGCTGTCGGCTGCGCGGGCGCTTCGGTCTGCGCGGGCGTCTCCGCCGGCGCGGCTGCGTCCGCTTCCGCGGGCTGCTCCGCGGCCGTCTCCGGCTGCTGCGAAGCCGCCGCTGTCTTTCTCGCGTAGAGGCGCAGCTCCTCGTTCGCGCTGAGCTGCGCTTTGCCGCCGGTGATTCCGGCGCCGGGGTCCTTTACCGTGGGATATGTATAGTTGACGGGGATGGTCCGCACCTCCAACGCCTCCGGCGTCAGGTACGAGGCGTTCTGACTCTGCGGCGCGAGCCCCTGCAGGCCCTGCGCATTGGTTTCCGATCCGGCCGTCGCGCTCGCGCCCGAAAGCGTGGCGCAGCCGCACAGCAGCGCTGCGATGAGGATACATATGAGCGTCAGCTTGCTGTTTGGCGACAGTTTCATATCGGAATGCCTCCTTTCCTGTAAACAGGTAATTTGGAACCGAATTTCACATAGGTAACAATTCCATTACAAGACTATGACTAAAAATACCTAATATGCATTATACATAAATTTAGATAAAAGTCAAGAATAATATGACATACACCCAATAATCGACAACTTTTTCGATTATAAGTACGTCGAAAAATGGAAAAAATTCAAACATTCTTCCGAAAATATGCATATTTTGTTGTCAGTTTTATGAAAAATAGTAACAAAAAAGTTAAAATGTAATCAAAACAATTAAAATTTGACAGGACGCCGGAAAAGTGCTATGATAGCCCCCGTAAAAGGCGTTGAAGAAGACAAAGCGCTGCAAAACCGGCACATCAGAGAGGGGCCGCCTGCTGAAAAGGCCCCGGCGTCCGGCGCAGACCGCCACCGCTTCCGAGCCGCGCGCCGAACCAAGTAAGCGCCGCCGGGCACCTCCCGTTACAGAGGGCAAAAGCGGCAGCCTTTCGTATGGGCTGCAATGAGGGTGGAACCGTGGAGTTTAATACTTCACCCCTGAAAACATCAGGGGTGGATTTTTTATACCCGCCACCAGGCTAAGGAGGCCAAAATCATGTCGGAAGAAAACGAATATACCTTTGAGAACCCCAAATACCGCAAGACGTACTGGCACACCTGCTCGCACGTGCTGGCGCAGGCCGTCAAGCGGCTCTACCCGGACGTGAAGCTCGCCATCGGCCCCGCGATCGACGACGGATTCTACTACGACTTCGACGCGCCGTTCAACTTCACGCAGGAGCACCTCGACGCCCTGGAGGCCGAGATGCGCAAGATCTGCAAGGAGCGGCTGCCGCTCGAGCGCTTTGAGCTGCCGCGCGAGGAAGCCGTCAAATTCATGCAGGAGAAGGACGAGCCCTACAAGGTCGAGCTCATCCACGACCTGCCGGAGGACGCCGTCATCTCGTTCTACAAGCAGGGCGAGTTCACCGACCTCTGCGCCGGCCCGCACCTCGACTCCACCGGCCGCATCAAGGGCAACGCCATCAAGCTGACGCAGTGCTGCGGCGCCTACTGGCGCGGCGACTCCAAGCGCAAGATGCTGCAGCGGATCTACGCCGTGGCCTTCCCGAAAAAAGAAGAGCTGGACGCCTATCTCGCCCAGCAGGAGGAAGCCCGCAAGCGCGACCACAACAAGGTCGGCCGCGAGCTGGAGTATTTCACGACGGTCGATGTGATCGGCCAGGGCCTGCCCATCATCCTGCCGAAGGGGGCGCGCGTCATCCAGCTGCTCGAGCGCTGGGTCGAGGACGAGGAACAGAAGCGCGGGTATCTGCTTACCAAGACGCCGTACATGGCCAAGCGCGAGCTGTATAAGATCTCCGGCCACTGGGACCACTACCTCGACGGCATGTTCGTGCTGGGCGACCCGCAGGACGAGACGAAGGAATGCTTCGCGCTGCGGCCCATGACCTGCCCGTTCCAGTATCAGGTGTTCCTCAACCGCGCGCGCAGCTACCGCGATCTGCCGATGCGTCTGGGCGAGACCTCGACGCTCTTCCGCAACGAGGATTCCGGCGAAATGCACGGGCTCATCCGCGTGCGCCAGTTCACAATCTCCGAGGGCCATCTGATTCTCCGTCCGGAGCAGCTCGAGGATGAATTCCGCGGCTGCCTCGACCTCGCGAAATACTGCCTCGGCACGGTCGGCCTGCTGGAGGACTGCTCGTTCCGCTTCTCCCAGTGGGACCCGGCGAACCCCCAGAACAAGTACGAGGGCACGCCCGAGCAGTGGAACGAGGCGCAGACGCTCATGGGCAAGATCCTCGACGACCTCGGCGTCAAGTACACCATCGGCATCGACGAGGCCGCGTTCTACGGCCCGAAGCTCGACATCCAGTACAAGAACGTGTTCGGCAAGGAGGACACGCTCGTCACCATCCAGATCGACCTCCTGCTCGCCAAGCAGTTCGGCATGGAATACGTGGACGCCGACGGCCAGAAGAAGACACCGTATATCATCCACCGCACGAGCCTCGGCTGCTACGAGCGGACGCTCGCCTACCTCATTGAGAAGTACGCCGGCGCGCTGCCCACCTGGATGGCGCCGGAGCAGGTGCGCCTCATGACGATCACCGACCGCGTGAACGGCTATGCCGCCGAGTACGCCAGGCAGCTCACCGCCGCGGGCTTCCGCGTCACCGTGGACGACCGCAACGAGAAGATCGGCAAGAAGATCCGCGACGGGCAGGTCGAGAAGATCCCCTATATGCTCGTCATCGGCGACCAGGAGGCCGAAAAGGGCGAGGTCAACGTCCGCCACCGCGCCGAAGGCAATCTCGGCAACGAGACGAAGGACGCCTTCCGGGCCATGCTGAAGGACGTCGTGGATCAGAAGCTGCTGAAGTAAAAAAACGGGGGAGTTCAGAAAAACTTCACATTTGACGCCTGTATTTGTTCACAAATTTCGGGTATCATCAGAATTGCAGGCAAGCAACAACAGTTTTTCATTTTTTTCTCCTCTCCTCTTAATAAAAACACCGCGAACGATCCGGTCAATCGTTCGCGGTGCTTTTATATTATATCAGGCGGTTCAGACGGTCTGCGGCTTGTAGCTGTCCTTGAGCGACACGCTGCGGTTGAACACGAGACGGTCCCCCCGGCAGTCGCGGTTGTCCATGCAGAAGTAGCCGACGCGCATGAACTGGTAGGCGGGCGCGTTTTGGGAGGCGCGGCGGTCGCCCAGCGCGTCGAACGCCGCGGCGTCGCGCACGAGGCCGGACTCGACCTTGCAGCCCTGCAGGACGGTGAGGGAGTCGGGGTTCATGCAGTCGAGGAAATTCTTGTCGGGGCCGTCGGGCTGGGGATCGGAGAAGAGGTTGTCGTACAGGCGCACCTCGGCGTCCACCGCGGCCGCGGCGTCCACCCAGTGGAGCGTCGCGCCCTTGACCTTGCGGCCGTCGGCGGGGTCGCCGCCGCGCGAATCGGGGTCGTAGGTGCAAAGGATCTTCGCGACGTTGCCCGCCGCGTCCTTCTCGCAGCCCGTGCAGGTGACGAGATACGCGCCCTTGAGCCGCACCTCGCTGCCGGGATAGAGCCGCTTGTATTTGGGGACCGGCGTCTCGAGGAAGTCGTCGGCCTCGACCCAGACCTCGCGGCTGAACGTGATCTCGTGGCTGCCCTGCTCGGGGTGGACGGGATTGTTTTCCACGGTGAAGGTCTCGGATTTTCCCTCGGGGTAATTGGTGACGACGAGCTTCACGGGGCGCAGCACGGCCATGGTGCGGGCGGCGGTCTCGTTCAGGTCCTCGCGCAGGCAGTGCTCCAAAAACGCATACTCGATCGTGGAGGTCACCTTCGCCACGCCGATGCGCTCGCAGAAATCGCGCACGGCTCCCGCGGTGTAGCCCCGGCGGCGCAGGCCGCAGAGCGTCGGCATCCGCGGGTCGTCCCAGCCCGAGACGCGGCCCGTTTCGACGAGCTGGCGCAGCTTGCGCTTCGACATGACCGTGTGGTCGATGCCGAGGCGGGCGAACTCGATCTGGCGCGGCTTGTGGAAGGGGATGGACACGTTCGACACGACCCAGTCGTACAGGGGCCGGTGCTCCTCGTATTCCAGCGAGCACAGCGAGTGCGTGATGCCCTCGAGCGCGTCCTGAATCGGGTGGGCGAAGTCGTACATCGGGAAAATGCACCATTTCGTGCCCTGGCGGTGGTGGTTGATGTAGCGGATGCGGTAGATGACCGGGTCGCGCATGTTGAAGTTGCCGGAGGCCAGGTCGATCTTCGCGCGCAGGGTTTTTGAGCCCTCGGGGAATTCGCCGTTCTTCATCCGCGCGAACAGGTCCAGGTTCTCCTCCGTGCTGCGCCCGCGGTACGGGGAGACGGCGGGCTTGCCGATGTCGCCGCGGTACTCCCGGAACTGCTCGGGCGTGAGATCGCAGACGTAGGCCAGACCCTTGCGGATGAGCTCGACCGCGAATTCGTAGTCCTTTTCAAAATAGTCCGAGCCGTAGAAGAACCGGTCGCCCCAGTCGAAGCCCAGCCAGTGGATGTCGTCCTGGATGGCCGAGACGTATTCGGTGTCCTCCTTGGCGGGGTTCGTGTCGTCCATGCGCAGGTTGCACAGGCCGCCGAAGTGCTCGGCGGTGCCGAAATCGATGCACAGCGCCTTGCAGTGGCCGATGTGCAGGTAGCCGTTCGGCTCCGGCGGAAACCGGGTGTGGACCTGCAGCCCCTCGAACTGCCCGCCGGGGGCGGTGTCCTCCTCCACGAAGCTGTAGATGAAATTTTTGGCCTCTGCTGGTCTGCGTTCTTCTTCCATGGAAATGACCTCCCGACGGTAATCGCACAATTTTTATCATTATACCCGAAATCTCCCGGTTTCGCAATCCATAAACGGCCGCGCGGCGGCAAAATATGAAAAATGTGAAAACAAACGGAGAAAAACAAAATTGCCCCTTTTCAATCGCGCCAAAATATTATAGAATACGAAAAGAATCTGTATTGACAAATAAGGGAGTGCATCAGATGGCAGAGCCCAAATATCATAGAATCCTTTTGAAAATCAGCGGCGAAGCGCTCGCGGGCGAGCAGCACCGGGGTCTCGACTTCGACGTGATCGGCGGCGTGTGCGACGTGGTGAAAAAGTGCGCCGAGGCCGGCGTGCAGGTCGGCATCGTCGTGGGCGGCGGCAATTTCTGGCGCGGCGTCAAGGACGGCGGCGGCAAGATGGAGCGCACCCGCGCCGACCACATGGGCATGCTGGCGACCGTCATCAACGCCCTCGCCGTGGCCGACTGCCTGGAGCAGCGCGGCGTCGAGGTGCGCGTGCAGACCGCCATCGAGATGAACAAGATCGCCGAGCCCTACATCCGCGGGCGGGCCATCCGGCACCTCGAGAAGGGCCGCGTGGTCATCTTCGGCTGCGGCACCGGCAACCCCTTCTTCTCCACCGACACCGGCGCGGTGCTCCGCGCGGCGGAGATCGGCGCCGACGCCATCCTGCTCGCCAAGAACATCGACGGCGTGTACTCGGCCGACCCGGCCAAGGACCCCACCGCGAAGAAATACGACGTGATCTCGTACGACGAGGTGCTGGCGAAGCACCTGGCCGTGATGGATTCCACCGCGACCACGCTCTCCATGGACAACCATATCCCCGTGCAGGTCTTTGCGCTCAAGGACCCGGAAAACATCTACCGGGTCGTCATGGGCGAACCGATCGGAACAATCGTAAAGGAGGAAGTTTAACATGGCAGATCTCAAGGAATTCGAACACAAAATGGACCGGACACTGGAGGTTCTGGCCTCCGACTTCGCCGCCGTCCGCGCCGGCCGCGCCAACGCGCAGGTGCTCGACCGGATCATGGTGGGCTACTACGGCGTGGATACCCCGATCAACCAGGTCGGCACGATCTCCTCGCCCGACGCGCGCACGCTCATCATCCAGCCGTGGGACGGCAGCCTGCTCAAGGCGATTGAAAAGGCCATCCAGACCTCCGAGCTCGGCATCAACCCGCAGAACGACGGCCGCGTCATCCGGCTCGTGTTCCCGCAGCTCACCGAGGAGCGCCGCAAGGAGCTGTCCAAGCAGGTGAAGAAGTACGGCGAGGACGCGAAGGTTGCCGTGCGCAACGTCCGCCGCGACGCGGTGGAGTCGGTCAAGAAGGCCCAGAAGAAGTCCGAGCTCACCGAGGATGACGAGAAGAAGGCCGAGAAGGACATCCAGGACATGACCGACAAATTCATCAAGAAGATCGACGACATGTGCGCCAAAAAAGACAAGGAGCTCATGGAGATCTGAGGCAACACCGCACTTTGCATTGTGCGGTGCTGCTCTGAGCCGCCGGCTGTTCCGGGCTCGCAAATAGGAATAAAATCCGTTTTTCCCGGCGTGTACGCCGGGAAAAACACGTTACAGGCTGCAAGCGCGGCATTTGCGCGCCATCGGCGCACGAATGCCGCGCGCGGCAGAACTGCGACTGCCTGCCGAAAAGGGCCTCCGGCCCTTCCCGGCGGTCTGAGGCTGCTGCATCCGCGGCAGCCCATCATTTTGAAGGGCGGTGCGCGGGATGGCGCTTTTCAATAAGAAATCCGGCGCCGGTCAGGACCGGCCCGTGCCGCGGCACATCGCCATCATCATGGACGGAAACGGCCGCTGGGCGCAGAAGCGCGGGCTGCCCCGAACCGCGGGCCACGCGGCGGGCAGCGAGACCTTCCGCCGCATCGCGACCTACTGCCGGGACATTGGCGTGCAGTATCTCACGGTCTACGCCTTCTCGACGGAAAACTGGAAGCGCTCGAGCGAGGAGGTCGGGGCCATCATGGGCCTGTTCGACCAGTACCTCCGCGAGGCGATCGACGAGATGGAGCGGGACCACATCCGGCTGCGCATTCTGGGCGATCTCACGCGCATCAGCCCGGAGCTGCGCGCGCTCATCAGCCGGACCGACGAGATCTCCACCCATTACACGGGCTTTCAGGCCAACATCTGCATCAACTACGGCGGGCGCGACGAGATCGTGCGCGCCGCGCGGGCGTTTGCGCGCCGGTGCGCCGACGGCGCGGCGGACCCGGATTCGCTCACCGAGGCGGATTTTTCCGGCTATCTCTACACCGCGGGCCTGCCGGACCCGGAGCTCATCATCCGCCCGTCGGGCGAGCTCCGCGTGTCGAATTTTCTGTTGTGGCAGTCGGCGTATTCGGAGTACTACTTTACCGATGTTCTCTGGCCCGACTTTGACGACAAGGAACTGGAAAAGGCGATTGCGGCCTATCATCGCCGCAGCCGCCGGTTTGGAGGGGTTTGATGAAGACAAGGGTGCTGGTCGCGGCGGTGGGAATCCCGTTTTTGCTGGCGGTGATCCTGCTGCTGCCGCCGGTCGCGACGGCGGGACTGGTGGCGATCATGTGCTGCTTCGCGGCGTATGAGCTTTTGTGGCGCACGGGGCTGGCCAGGCACGTGCGGCTCGTGGTATACGCGGGCGTGATGGGCGTGCTGGTGTGCTTCTGGAGCCTCTCCGGACAGAATTCGCCCTGGGTGGGCGCGGTCGTTTTCGCGTTTTTCGCGGCGCTGTTCTGCGAGCTGCTGGCGGGCCACACGGGCCTCGCGTTCGCGGAGATCTGCTATACGGCCTTCGCCGGGCTCGTCATTCCGCTGGCGCTCTCCGCGCTCGTGCGCCTGCGCGCGATGCCGCAGGGCGGCGCGCACGTCATCACCTCGCTCGTCATGGCCTTCTCGGCCGACAGCGCGGCCTACTTTGTCGGCCGGGCCTTCGGCAAGCACAAGCTCGCCCCGGTCATCAGCCCCCACAAGACGGTCGAGGGGGCCGTCGGCGGCGTGCTCGGCTCCATCGGCATGATGCTGCTGTACGCCTGCGTGCTGCACAGCCTGCACACGTCCGTCAGCTACGGCGCCGCCGCGCTGTACGGCTTTCTGGGCGCGCTGGCGTCCATGCTGGGCGACCTCACATTCTCCGTCATCAAGCGGCAGACCGGCGTCAAGGACTATGGGACGCTGCTGCCGGGCCACGGCGGCATCCTCGACCGGTTCGACTCCATGGTCGTGGTGGCGCCGCTGACGGAAATCCTCTGGCTGCTGCTGCCGTTTTTCGACGCGGCGGTCAAGCTGAAACGATGATACGACAGATATGATGACAAAGACAATTTCCATTCTGGGCTCCACCGGCTCCATCGGGCGGCAGACGCTCGACGTCTGCCGGCAGCTCGGCGTGCGCGTCGCGGCGCTGGCCGCGGGCTCGGACGCCGGGCGGATGGAGGCCCAGTGCCGCGAATTCCGGCCGGCGCTCGCCGTTTTGGCGGATGCGGCGCGGGCGGAGGAATTAAAGACGCGGCTTGCGGATATAAATATCCGGGTGGCGTCCGGCGGCGAGGGCCTTCTCGAGGCCGCCGCCCTGCCGGAGGCCGACACCGTCGTGGCCGCGATCTCGGGCTTCGCGTGCCTCGCGCCCACGCTGGCCGCCGTCCGGGAGCACAAGCGCGTCGCGCTGGCGAACAAGGAGACGATGGTCTGCGCGGGCGAGCTCGTCATGGCGGAGGTCCGGCGCTGCGGGGCGGAGCTCATCCCCGTGGACTCCGAGCACTCGGCGATTTTTCAGTGCCTCATGGGCTGCCGTGACCGGAGCGAGGTGCGCAGGCTGATTCTGACCTGCTCCGGCGGGCCGTTCTTCGGCCGGAGCCGCGAGGCGCTCGCGCGCGTCACGAAGGCCGACGCCCTGCGCCATCCCAACTGGAGCATGGGGCCGAAGATCACGGTGGACTGCGCCACGCTCATGAACAAGGGCCTGGAGATCATCGAGGCCATGCGCCTGTACGGGCTGCCGCTGTCCCAGGTCACGGCGGTCGTGCACCGGCAGTCGGTCGTGCACTCGCTCGTGGAGTTCCGCGACGGGGCCGTGCTCGCGCAGCTCGGCACGCCGGATATGCGCCTGCCGATCCGCTTCGCCCTGACGTATCCGAACCGCGCGGAAAATCCGGCGACGCCCCTCGACCTGTTCGCCTGCGGACCGCTCACGTTCGAGCCGATCGACGAGTCGGCGTTTTCGTGCTTCGCCCTCGCCAAAGAGGCGGCGAAGCGCGGCGGGACGGCCTGCGCGGTCATGAACGGCGCGAACGAGGCCGCCGTCGGCCTGTTTTTACAGGAGAAAATCGGCTTTTCCGACATCCCGGACGCCGTGCTGGCCGCCATGCAGGCGATCCCCGCCCGGCAGAACCCGTCGCTCGGCGACATTTTCGAGGCCGACCGCGCGGCCAGGTGCGCGGTATTTGAAAAATTCAGGTGATTGCATGTATATTCTGATCGCGATTCTCATGTTCGGCTTCCTCATCTTCATCCACGAGCTGGGCCATTTTCTCACCGCCAAGGCGAACGACGTGCAGGTGAACGAATTCGCGATCTGCATGGGCCCGGCGATTTTCAAAAAGCAGAAGGGCGAGACGACGTACTCCCTGCGCTGCATCCCCATCGGCGGCTACTGCGCCATGGAGGGCGAGGACGAGGAGAGCGAAAACCCGCGCGCGTTCACGTCCAAGGCGTGGTGGCGGCGGCTCATCATCCTCGTGGCGGGCTCGTTCATGAACTTCCTCGCGGGGCTGGTCGCGCTGCTCATCATCTATTCCTCGGTCGCGGGCGTCGCCTCAACCGCCATTTCCGGCTTCTTCGACGGCTGCCCGCTGGAGTCGTCCGAGGGCCTGCAGGTCGGGGACGAATTCTACAAAATCGACGGCTACCGCGTCTATCTCCAGTCGGACGTCAACATGCTGCTGCAGCGCAACAAGACGGGCGTGTACGACGTCGTCGTGCGCCGGGACGGCGAGCTGGTGACGCTGAAGGACTTCACGATGAAGCCGCAGAACTACACCGTGGACGGCGCGACCGAGTACAAATACGGTCTCTACTTCGGCTACGAGGAAAAGACCGTCGGCACGGTGCTCAAAAACACCTGGTACACGGCGATGGACTTTTCGCGCCTCGTCTGGCTGGGGCTGAGCGACCTCGTGTCGGGCCTCGTGTCGGTCAACGACATGTCGGGGCCGGTCGGCATCGTCTCGGTCATCGCCAAGACGGGCGAGAATTCCGCCACGGTATCGGACGGCATCGTCAACATCGCCTATCTCGGCGCGTTCATCGCGATCAACCTCGCGCTCATGAACATGCTGCCGCTGCCCGCGCTCGACGGGGGCCGCGTGTTCCTGCTGCTCGTGAACACGGTCTTTACGGCGCTCACGAAGAAGAAGATCCCGTCCAAATACGAGGGCTACGTCCACGCCGTGGGCATGGTGCTGCTGCTCGCGTTCATGGCGTTCATCACGTTCAAGGACATCTGGAAGCTGGTGGCGTAGGATGACAAGACAAATCCGCGTGGGCGGGGTTTTGGTGGGCGGCGGCGCGCCGGTGTCCATCCAGTCGATGCTGAACACCCGGACCACCGATGTGGAGGGGAGCCTGCGGCAGCTGCGCGCGCTCGCGGCCGCGGGCTGCCAGATCGCGCGGCTGGCCGTGCCCGACATGGACGCGGCGAAGGGCTTCGCGGAGCTCTGCACGGTCTCGCCCCTGCCGCTCGTGGCGGACATCCACTTCGACTACCGCCTCGCGCTGGCCGCCGCCGAGGGCGGCGCGGCGAAAATCCGCATCAATCCCGGCAACATCGGCTCTTCCGAGCGGGTGCGCGAGGTGGCCGACGCCTGCCGCGAGCGCCGAATCCCCATCCGCATCGGCGTCAACGGCGGCAGCCTCGACAAGAAGCTGCTGGAAAAATACGGCCACCCGACGGCCGAGGCGCTCGTCGAGAGCGCGTTTTCACACCTCGAGCTGCTGGAGGCCTGCGGGTTTTACGACACCTGCGTGTCGATGAAATCGAGCAGCGTGCCGACCATGATGGCGGCCTACCGGCTGTTTTCCGAGCGCTCCGACTACCCGCTGCATCTCGGCGTGACCGAGACGGGGACGGAGTACATGGGCACCGTCAAATCCGCCATGGGCATCGGGGGCCTGCTGTGCCTCGGCATCGGCGATACGATCCGCGTGTCGCTGACCGCCGACCCGGTGCGCGAGGTCTACGCCGCGAAGGCGATTCTGAAGGCCGCGGGCCTGCGGCGCGACGGCGTCAACATCATCGCCTGCCCCACCTGCGGGCGGACGCGGATCGACCTGATCGGCCTGGCCTCGCGCGTCGAGGACGCGCTGAAGGACTGCAAAAAGCCCATCACCGTCGCGGTCATGGGCTGCGTCGTGAACGGGCCGGGCGAGGCGCGCGAGGCCGACGTCGGCGTCGCGGGCGGCGAGGACTGCGGCATGCTGTTCGTGAAGGGGCAGATCGTGAAGAAGCTGCCCTACGACGAGCTGCTGCCCGCCCTGCTGGAATACGTGGACAGGCTGTAGACAGACGGACGGCGTGAACCGGGACCGAATCAAAGACAAATCGCCGGTTTTTCACGCTTCGCGCCTGTCCCAACGCCCTTCTGCAAGGAGTACAAATGGACAATCTGGTGGACAATCTGGTTTTCTTTTCCTCGCTGTTTCCGGGCTATGAGCTGCCCGAGGCGGCGCAGGGGCTTCTGGTGACGCACGCGGACATTGACCGCGAGGCGCGGACGGTCATGCTCGAGCTGTATTCCGGGACGTATCTCCGGGAGGAGCTGCTCGAGACGATGGCGGCGGAGCTGGAGGGGCGCTACGGCCTCAAAAAGCTCGGCCTCAACGTGCGCTATCCCGAGGCGCTGCTGCCGGAGATGGATTTCCGCGATCTGGCCCGGGTGTTTATCCGGGCTTTTTCGCCGTCCGCGGCCATTCTGGCCGGCGCCCGCTGGGAGATCGGCGGCGATACGGTGACGATTCATCTGCAGGCGAACGGAAAAGACAGCATCCTCCGGCACGCCAAAAAGCTGGAGAATTACATCGAGGAGCATTTCGGCTGCCGCAGGACGCTCGTCGTCGAGGCGCACAGCGCGCTCGAGGGGACGGCGCTGTTCGCCGAGACCGAGCGCATGCGCCGCGAGGCGCTGGAGAGCGCGCCGGCCGCGCAGACGGCCCCGGCCGCCGCCGCGCACCGGAGCGCGGCGCCCGCGCAGCCCGCGGGCGACTGGATCTTCGGGCACCCCTTCCACAGCGCCATCACCCCCATGAAGGAGCTGAACCTCGACATGTTCCGCGTCGCGGTGGAGGGCAAGGTCTTCGCCGTGCAGCACAAGGAGCTCAAAAAGCGCAACGCCTGGGTCGTCAGCTTCGACATGACCGACTACACCAATTCCGTCCGCGTCAACCAGTTCATGGAGGCGGACAAGGCGAAGCCCATCCTGGAGGCCGTCCAGACCGGCATGTGGCTGCGCGTGCAGGGCAAGGTCACGATGGACCGGTACGACAACGAGCTCGTGCTGCAGCCGGTCGCCATCCTGCGCCTGCCCGCGCCGCAGCGCGCGGACCGCGCGCCGCAGAAGCGCGTGGAGCTGCATCTGCACACCACCATGTCGTCGATGGACGCGCTGACCGACACCGCCGCCGCCGTCAAACAGGCCGCCGCGTGGGGCCACCGCGCCATCGCCATCACGGACCACGGCGGCGCGCAGTCCTTCCCCGACGCCATGAAGGCCGCCTCCAAGGCCAAGGTCGCGGGCACGGACGAGAACATCCAGATTCTCTACGGCTGTGAGGGATATTATGTAAACGACGTGGACGACCGCATCGCCGTCCACGGCCCGCTCGACGCCTCGTTCGACGACGAGTATGTGGCGTTCGACCTCGAGACGACGGGCCTTTCCTCCCAGCACGACGCGATCATCGAGATCGGCGCGGTCATCATGCGGCGCGACGAGGTGATAGACACCTTCCAGACCTTCGTGGACCCCGGCAGGCCGCTGCCGGGCAAGATCACCGATCTCACGGGCATCACGGACGAGATGCTGCGGGGCGCGCCGAAGATCGGGAAGGCGCTGCCGGAATTTCTCGCGTTCTGCGGCGGCCGGCCGCTCTGCGCGCACAACGCGGACTTTGACGTGGGCTTCGTCACCGCCGCCTGCGAGCGCCTTGGCGTCGAATACGCGCCGACGTACGCCGACACGCTGATCCTCGCGCAGAACCTCATGCCGCAGCTGAGCAAGTTCAAGCTCAACATCGTGGCCGACGCCCTGAGCCTGCCGGATTTCAACCACCACCGGGCCTCGGACGACGCCCGGACCTGCGGGCTGCTGCTCATGCGCTTTTTCACGATGCTCGAGGAAAAGGGCCTGCACAGCCTCGGCCCCGTCAACGAGCTGATGAAGACGCTCCGCGCGGGCGGCAGGATCACCGAGCGCCGCGCGCGGCACATCATTCTCTTCGCCAAAAATTCCGTGGGCCTGCGCAATCTCTACCGGCTCATCTCGAACGCGAATCTCGAGCATTTCCGCCGCGTGCCCATCATGCCGAAGTCGGAGATCCTCGAATGGCGCGAGGGGCTGCTCGTCGGCTCGGCCTGCGAGGCGGGCGAGCTGTACCAGGCCGTCGCCGGGCACAAGAGCCGGGCGGAGCTGAAGCGGATCGCGTCGTTCTACGACTTTCTGGAGATCCAGCCCCTCTGCAACAACCGCTTCATGGTGGAAAAGGGCCTGGCCGAGGACGACGAGGAGCTGCGCTCGTTCAACCGCGTGATCGTGGGGCTCGGCGAGGAGCTGGGAAAGCCCGTCGTCGCGACGGGCGACGTGCACTTCCTCGACCCCGAGGACGAGATCTACCGCCACATCCTCATGGCCACCAAGCAGATGCCCGACGCCGACCGGTCGCTGCCCCTGTACTTCAAAACGACCGACGAGATGCTGGACGAATTCGCCTATCTCGGCAGGGAAAAGGCGCTCGAGGTCGTCGTGACGAATCCCAATCTGATCGTGGACTGGTGCGACAGCGTGCGGCCGGTGCCGCACAACCTGTTCGCCCCGAAGATCGAAAACTCGGTGGAGGACCTCAAAAACCTCGTCTACGGCAAGCTCCGCCGGCTCTACGGCGACGACCCGCCCGCGCTTATCACGAAGCGCGTGGAGACGGAGATGCACGACATCATCTCCTGCCACTACGACGTCATCTACATGTCCGCGCAGAAGCTGGTGCAGAATTCGCTCGAGCACGGGTATCTCGTCGGCTCGCGTGGCTCCGTCGGCTCGTCCATCGTGGCGTACCTGTCGGGCATCACGGAGGTCAACTCCTTCCCGCCGCACTACCGGTGCCCGAAGTGCCGGTACACGACGTTCGACGTGCCGTCCGACTGCGCGTGCGGGGCCGACCTGCCCGACGCGGTGTGTCCGAAGTGCGGGACGAAGTTCGAGAAGGACGGCTTCAACATCCCGTTTGAAACCTTCCTCGGCTTCGGCGGCGACAAGGTGCCGGACATCGACCTCAACTTCTCCGGCGAATACCAGGCCAAGGCGCACGCCTACTGCGTGGAGATGTTCGGCAAGACGCACGTGTTCCGCGCGGGCACCATCGGCACCGTGGCGGACAAGACCGCCTACGGCTACGCGAAAAAATATCTCACCGAGCGGAACATGACCGTCTCCAAGGCCGAGGAGAACCGGCTCGCGGCGGGCTGCGTCGGCATCAAGCGCACGACGGGCCAGCACCCCGGCGGCCTCGTCGTCATTCCGCAGGAAAACGAGATCTACGATTTCTGCCCCGTCCAGCACCCGGCGGACGCCCCGGAATCGGAGTGGATCACGACGCACTTCGAATATCACTCGATGGAGGAAAACCTCCTGAAGCTCGACATGCTGGGCCACGACGACCCGACGATGATCCGCATGCTCGAGGACCTCACGGGCGTGGACGCCAAGACGATCCCGCTCGACGACAAGGACACGATGTCCATTTTCATCTCCAGCAAGGTGCTGGGCTTTGAGAACGACCCCATTCTGGGCCCCGTCGGCTCGTGCGCCATCCCGGAGTTCGGCACCGGCTTCACGCGCGGGATGCTGCTCGAGACGAAGCCCACGAAGTTCGACACGCTCATCCGGCTTTCCGGCTTCTCGCACGGCACGGACGTGTGGCTCGGCAACGCGCGCGACCTCATCCTGTCCGGGACCGCGACGGTCGGACAGGCCATCGGCTGCCGCGACGATATCATGCTCTATCTCATCTCCTGCGGGATGCCGGAAAAGCGCTCGTTCAAGATCATGGAGGCCGTGCGAAAGGGCAGGGGCCTGCCCGAGGGCGCGGAGGACGAGATGAAAAAGGCCGGCGTGCCCGAATGGTACATCGGCTCCTGCAAAAAGATCAAATACCTCTTCCCGAAGGCGCACGCGACGGCCTACGTCATGATGGCGTTCCGCATCGCGTGGTTCAAGGTGCACCGGCCGCTCGCGTTCTACGCGGCGTATTTCTACCGCCGCAGCCAGAAGGACGGCTTCGACGCCGCCATGATGACGCGCGGCATCGAAACCGTGAAGGAAAAGATCGAGGAGATCAAAAAGAAGGAGGACACGACCGCCAAGGACGACGACCTGTTCACCACGCTCGAGGTCTGCTACGAATTCTATCTGCGCGGCTTCACGTTCGCGCGGCTGGACCTGTACAAGTCGCACGCCACGAAGTTCCTCATCGAGGGCAACACGCTCATCCCGCCGTTCGTCGCCGTCGCGGGCCTCGGCGAGACGGCCGCGTGGGACATCATGGAGGGCCGCGAGGGCAAGAAGTTCCTCTCCATCGAGGAATTCGCGCTCGCCTGCCCGAAGGCGTCCAAAACGCACATCGAGGACCTGAAGGCCGCCGGCGCGTTCGGCGACCTCCCCGAAACGAGCCAGATCACCCTGTTCTGACAGCGGGCGGGAGGCAAAAAACCTTAAAGATTTCTTAAAGACGGAAGCGCATGATTGCAATTTATATTTTTTGTGTTAAACTTATAATAAGCTAAAAAGCGAACGAGAAAACCCCACGGCTTTTTATCAAAAGAAAGAGGTGCGTTAATTTATGAAGAAATCTCTCAGCAGACTGCTCTGCACACTGCTTGTCCTCGCCATGGTCTGCGCAATGATCCCCGCCGCGCTGGCGGATGTGGGGAACACATTAGTTATAACCCAAGCTACAAATACCATTTCCTACAAGGGCACGGCGACCCTGGCGGCTGTAGCGCCGACTGCGCCAGAGCAGGCGGGCAGCACTATTGCCTATACATACCAATGGACGGTTCCAACCGGTCTGACTTCGTCCACAACAAACGGAAGTACGATTACGGTAACCGGCGAGACCGTCAGCGATAACGCCTACTCTGTCAGTTGCACCTGCACGGCGACCTATACCAGAACAGATGCAAATGATGGAACAGCTCCGAACGCTCCTGTCGTCTATACTGGCACGGCCGCCGTAACGGTCGCCAGGGCGAAGATCACTGCTCTGACACCGCCGACAGCTATCAACGTCGCTGCGGGTACGAAAGAGGCCGCCGCAAAGGCAATGCTCCCCACCTCTGTTGCGGTTACAGTTGACAATGGTGAAACCGGAGTTACCGTTCCGGTTTCATGGGCGATTTCCGGAACCTACGCCAATACCACGGGCAGCAGCAACACCTTTATCGGTACGCCCAATCTGACATCGATGCCAAATTATGAGCTTAATAATGGTGTGACCACCGTTCAGGCGACCATTAATGTTGTCGATAAACCTGCAACGCCCGTAATTACAACACAGCCTGCTTCCACGACATATGTCATTGACAACTTCACTAGCTTTACAGATTTAAGCGTCACAGCTACCGATACAGCAACAGACAGTGGAGCTATTCATTATCAATGGTACACAACCAACGCAGACGGAACCAGCGCAACTGAAATTTCCGGCGCAAATCAGTCTACCTACAGTATTCCGGATACGGTTTCGAAAACGACTCCTTCGACAAATTATTATCTCTGCGAAGTTTGGTATGTAGCAGAGAACGGCGCTGTGTCGGATGTTGCAATCTCCAAGGTTGCAACAATCAAGGTCGTCAACCCGTACAACGTTGTGCTGAGTGTGGACGACAGCACGGTTACAGTTGGAGAAGACCCCGTTATCACTGCCACAGTAAAAGCTTACGACACTGATGGTAAGGAATCCGTTTATAAGCAAGATGCAAAAGTAACTTTTACATACAGTATCAGCAGCGGAGACAAAAAAGCGGATGTCGCATCGTTGACTGATACACCAAAGAGCATCTCTACCAGCGGCTCTTCTGCCGGAACGGCCAAAGCTACCATGGAAACACTTTCCACCGGCTCTGCCAAGAAGCAGACCATCACAGTCACGGCGAGTGTGGAAGTTGGAGGCAAGGTTTATCCCTACAGCAACACGCTGACCATCACCCTAACTCCCGCGACAGCCAAGCAGATCACCATTTCCGGTGTATCCGACGGCGTGACGTTCGACGAGGAAAAGTTCTACAGCGCGGTCTACACCGCCACGGGCAGCGGCGAGAAGCTCAGCTACGTGAGATTCACCGACCAGACCGGCGGCACGCTGTACCGCAGCTCCAGCAAGACCACCAGCGTCAACAAGATCACGAGCAGCACCGAGTGCTATTACGACGCTTCCTCCAGCCAGTACGATCTGGACAAGATCTATTTTGAGATCGGCAGCGGCAGCACGCACACGGTGAGCTACACCGCGTACAGCACCAACGGCATCGTGGCCACCGGCACCGTCACCATCGGCGCAACGAGCGGCGACATCACCTACACCGTCGCGGCCGGCGGACAGGTCACGTTCAGCGAAAGCGACTTCAACTCCTTCGTCAAGAAGGCGGCCGGCAAGACCACCAGCGGCTATACGCTCGACTATGTGAAATTCTACATCCAGAACGCCGATTTCGCGGGTAGCAGCTACTCCTCCTCCGCCAAGTCGAAGTACGGCGACCTGTACGAGACCGCCGCGCTCAAGACCGAAGTGGACAGCACCACCAAGTACTGCTATGATGCGACCTCCCGTGAATCCGACCTCGACACCGTGACCTACGGCACCGGCTCCAGCTCCGGAACCTACACCGTGATCATCCCCTTCACCGCCTACAATGAGAAAGGCGACAGCTACGACGGCAACGTCAAGGTGGAAGTCACCGCGGGACACAACATCGACATCCTCGGCGCGCAGTTCAAGGGCCAGAAGATCACCGCCGAAGTGGAAGCTTCCTATGCCAAGGCCGATTACGTGAAGTTCACGCTCCCCGATTCCGCAGCCGGCAAGCTCTTCTACAAGTATTCCACCATCGCCGCCGGCAGCTACGACCATCTGGTCGCAGGCAGCGAGAAGTATTACCTCAGCCCCAGCAAGACCACCCTGTACGATCTGCAGTACGTCTACTTCGTACCGGCGGCCGACTGCGCCAGCTCCGTTTCCGTCACCTACACCGCCTATGACTCCAGCGACAACAAGCTCGGCACCGGCACCATCGTCTTTACGGTCAGCAAGAGAACGTCTTCCAGCTCGTTCTACGACGTGACCAGCTCCAACACCGGCTCGTGGTCGGCCAACGCGGTGGACTTCATGTATGCCAACGGCCTGATCGCAGGCGTCGGCAGCAGCAAGTTTGCGCCGAACGACTCCATGACCCGCGCCATGCTCGTCACCGTCATGTACCGCGCGGCGGGCTCGCCCAGCGTGTCCTCCGTCACGAATCCGTTCAAGGACGTCAAGTCCGGCACCTACTACTACAACGCCGTCCTGTGGGCCTACAGCAAGGGCGTCGTGACCGGCAACACCGCCACGACCTTCAATCCGAACGGCAGCATCAAGCGCCAGGAGATCGCCGCCATCCTGTACCGCTACGCGGGCAGCCCGAGCGGCAGCACCACCCTGAGCGGCTATACCGATTATGACAAGATCAGCAGCTACGCGCTCAGCGCCATGAAGTGGGCCGTCAGCGCGGGCTACATCCAGGGCTCCGGCAGCAGACTCAACCCGACCGACAGCGCCACCCGCGCCGAAGTCGCCGTGATGCTCTACCGGTTCCTCACGAAGTAATCATCCCCCAAATTCGCAGCCGCCCCCTCCGCCAACCCGGAGGGGGCGGCTTTCTGCGCATATCCCTCCCCCATCTGTCATTCTGAGAAGCGCCGGCGGCGAAGAATCCAAAGCAGGTTTGCAGCGAGATTCGGAGCGCAGCGAGGAATGACAGATGGAGCGGCTTGGCGCGAAGGCGGCGGGCGCGGGGAAATTCGGCAGAATTGAACAAGTGTCTGCTTGACGCATGGGGCTTTTTAGGTTATAGTATTAAAAGTGTTTTGTGCGATTATATGGCCCGCAGGGGCTTTACAGGAAGCGGAGGGAATCACGCATGGCCAGGGAAACGATCAACGCGATCCGGGAGGCCGAGGCCGAGGCCTCGCAGAGGGAAAAGGACGCCAGGGCCGGGGCGGAGACGCGCGTGACGCAGGCGCTCGCGGACGCGGAGGCGCTGGAAAAGCGCCGGGCCGCCGAGGCGGAGCGCGAGGCGGAGCAGACGCTGGAGGACGCGAAGGTTCGCGCCGACCGGACGCTGCAGGAAAAGCGCGCCGAGACCGACCGGCAGATCGCGCAGCTCCGGCAGGCGGCAATGGGCCGGTTCCCCGCCGCCGTGGATGCGCTGCTCCAGAATCTGACGGACTGAAGCCGCCAGACAGATTCCGAAGGAAAGGGGAACGGGAATGTCCGTATTGCCGATGAAGCGCGTGATGATCTGCGCGCTGAAAAAAGACCGGAAGGCCGTTCTGGAGCTGCTGCAGCGCCAGGGCGCCGTGCAGGTGGAAAATCCGGAGTGTCCGCCGGACGATCCGATTTTTACCCGCACGGACAAGTCCGCCGAGGCGGCGCTGTTCCGGAAATACGCCCAGAGCGCCCAGGACGCCCTGGCTGTTCTGAACCACGAGGTGCCGGGGAAAAAGGGCCTGCTCGCCTCGCTCGAGGGCCGGACGAAGCTGAGCGTGGATGAATTCGAGGCGCTCGTCGCCAAGCGCGACGAGATCCAGACCGTGGGCAGGGCCATTCAGGCCCTCGACCGCGAGCGGACGGAAAATCTGGCCGCCGTGCCCAAGATCGAGTCCCAGGTCGTCGCGCTCGAGCCGTGGCTCGGGTACGACCTGCCGCTCAACTGCAAGGGCACGGAGAAAACGTCGGCCTTCGCCGGCAGCCTGCCGAACGAGGTGCCGCTCCAGACGATCTGCGAGGGCCTCGGCCAGTATGCCGACCGCTGCCACGTCGAGCTGATCAGCCAGGCGCAGGTGCAGACCTGCCTGTTCGCCGTCTGCGAAACGGGCTGCGCCGGCGAGATCTCCGACGCGCTGCGGAAAATGGGCTTCGTCAAGGCGCCCGACACCGACGTCAATCCCGCCGAGGAGACGGCGCGCCTGAAGGCCCAGCTGGAAAAGCTGGACAGGCGGAACGGCGAGATCCACGCCGCGATCGCCGCCTGCGCCGACCGGCGCGGGGAGCTGGAATTTCTCGCGGACTACTTCACCATGCGGGCGGAAAAATACGAGGTGCTCGGCACGCTGCCGCAGTCGCCGCGGACGTTCCTGCTCGAGGGCTACGTCCCCGCCGAGCGCGCCGACACGCTCCGGGAGCTGCTGGAATCGCAGTTCCACATCTCGGTCGAACTCCGGGACCCCGGCCCCGACGAGGATGTGCCGGTGCTGCTGCGGAACAACGGCTTCGCGCGGCCCGTCGAATCCGTCGTGGAGAGCTACTCCATGCCGGGCCGCGGCGAGATCGATCCGACAAGCCTCGTGGCCTGCTTCTACTATATCCTGTTCGGCATCATGCTCTCCGACGCGGCGTACGGCCTGATCCTCGCCATCGTGTGCGGCGTGCTGGTGCGCAAATACAAAAACATGGAGCCGGGAACCCGGAACTTCCTCACGATGTTCTGCTACTGCGGCATCTCCACGACGGTGTTCGGACTCCTGTTCGGCTCGTTTTTCGGGGATTCCGTCAACATCATCGCGACGACGTTCTTCAACCGCCCCGACATCTCCCAGCCGGCCTTGTGGATGACGCCGCTCAACGAGCCGATGAAGATGCTGACCTTCTGCTTTGCCATCGGCATCGTGCATCTGTTCGTCGGTCTGGGCGCGAAATTCTACATGTACTGGCGCGATAAAAAGTACCTCGACGCCATCTACGACGTGGTGTTCTGGTATATGCTCGTCGGCGGCTGCATCGTGCTGCTGCTCACGCTGCCGATGTTCACCAACATGCTCTCCATCTCGCATACGCTGCCGGCCAAGGCCGGAACCGTCGCCGCCATCGTCGCCGGCATCGGCGCGGTGGGCATCGTCCTGACGGGCGGCCGCGACTCGCGCAGCTGGGTCAAGCGAATCCTCAAGGGCCTGTACGCGGTGTACGGCATCAGCGGCTATCTCAGCGACATCCTCTCCTATTCGCGTCTGCTGGCCCTCGGCCTTGCCACCGGCGTCATCGCGACGGTGTTCAACAAGATGGGCAGCATGCTCGGGGGCGGCGTCGTCGGCGGGATCATCTTCGTGGTGGTCTTTCTGATCGGACACGCGCTCAACCTGGCGATCAACGTCCTCGGCTCCTACGTGCACACGAACAGACTGACGTTCGTGGAATTCTTCGGCAAGTTCTACAGCGGCGGCGGTCGGAAGTACCAGCCCTTCGCCGTCCACACGAAGTATTATAAATTCAAGGAGGAAATTCAATCATGAGCATGGGCATCGTTTTGGCACTGGCGGGAGCAACCCTCGCCGCTCTCACCTCGGGCATCGGCAGCGCGCGCGGCGTCGGCATTGCCGGTCAGGCAGCCGCCGGCGTCTGCACGGACGATCCGGAAAAGTTCAGCAAGGTCCTGATCCTTCAGCTTCTCCCCGGCACGCAGGGCATCTACGGCCTGCTCATCGGCTTCATCACCATGACCCAGATCGGCGTCATGGGCGGCAGCAGCGACATCTCCCTCGTCAAGGGCCTGCTGTATCTGGCGGCCTGCCTGCCGGTCATCTTTGTGGAGCCCCTGTCCGCGATCCAGCAGGCGAAGGCCTCCATCGCTTCCATCGGCCTCGTCGCCAAGCGCCCCGACCAGTTCGGCAAAGCCATGATCTTCCCGGCCATGGTCGAAACCTACGCCATTCTGGCGCTGCTCGTTTCCATCCTTGCCGTGTTCGGCGTTTCCGCGCTGTCCCTGTAATACCGGGATGACGAATTCTCCGCGCAGCGGCGCGGAACTTGGAAAAGCGAGGTACCTGACATGACAGGTTTGGAAAAAATTCTGGCCGACATCCGGCAGGAATCCGGCGATACCGCCGCGCAGATCAACGCCAAGGCGGACGCCCGGATCGCCGACACCATGAACGCCGCCGCGCAGCGCGCGGACGAATACGGGGCCAGGGTGCGCGAGCGCACGCAGGCGCAGCTCCGCGAAACAGCCGAGCGCGCCGAGTCCGCCGCGGAGCTCGACCGGCGCAAGCGGCTGCTGGAGGAAAAGCAGAAGCTGATCGCCGAGGCCATCGGCGCGGCGCTGCAGAAGGCGCGCGAGCTGCCGGACGGGGCGTATTTCGACACGCTCGTCAAAATGGCCGCCGCCGCCGCGCATCCCCGCGAGGGCGAGCTGCGCCTGAACGAGCGGGATCTCGCCCGCTGCCCGGCCGACTTTTCCCAGCGCCTGGCCGCGGCGCTCCAGGCTCCCGCGAGCCTGCGCGTGGCGAAGGAGCCGGCGTCCATCGCGAGCGGCTTTGTGCTCGTCTACGACGGCGTGGAGGAGAACTGCACGTTTGAAGCTGTTTTTGCCGCGAAGCACGAGCAGCTGCAGGACAAGGCGCGCGAAATCTTATTCTCATAATAGGCAGGAGGGACGGCTATGGCCGAGGAGTCTTATATCTATGCCGTGGCGCGGATCCGCTCGCAGGAGCAGCGGCTTCTGAGCAGCTCGTTCTACGAGCAGCTGCTTGCCGCGCCCGACGAGGCCGCCTGTCTGCGATTTCTCTCTGAACGCGGCTGGGAGGGGTCGGAAGAGGGCCCGGAGGCCATGCTCAAAACCGAGAGCCGGAAAACCTGGCTGCTGCTCGGCGAGCTCGTGAAGGACCCTTCCGTGTTCGACGTCTTCCGCTATGCGGCGGATTATCACAATCTGAAGGCCGCGATCAAGGAAAGCGGCCAGGAAAACAAGCTCCCGGGCGTCTTCCGCGACGACGGGACGGTCCCGGCGGCGCTCTTTGAAAAAGCCGTCGCGGAGATGGACCCGTCCATGCTCCCCGAGCGGATGCGCGCGTGCGCGAAAGAGGCCGCGAAGGTCTTTCTGCAGACGCGCGACGGCCTTCTGACCGACTGCATCGTGGACCGCGCCGCGCTGGAGGACATCTTCCGCGCGGGTGAGGAATCCGGCGAGGAGCTGCTCCGGCAGTACGCCGAGCTCACGGTCGTGACGGCCGACATCAAGATCGCCGTGCGCGCCCAGCGGACCGGCAAGGACCGGAAGTTCCTCGAGCGCTCGCTCGCGCCGTGCCGGACGCTCGACATCGGGCAGCTCGCGGACGCCGCACAGCTCGGCTTTGCCGAGGTGTGCGGGTATCTTGAAAAGACCGACTATGCCGGCGCGGTGCCGGAGCTCCGGAAGTCGCAGGCCGCGTTTGAGTGCTGGTGCGACAACGTGCTGCTGCGCGCCATCCGGCCGCAGATCCACAACCCGTTCGGCCTCGGCCCTCTCGCCGCGTTCGCGCTGGCGAGGGAGAGCGAGATCAAGACCGTCCGGATGATCCTGGCCGGCAAGCGGAACGGCATCTCGGCGGACACGATCCGGGAAAGGGTGCGGGAAACGTATGTATAAGGCAGCGGTTGTCGGCGACTGGGACAGCATCTACGGCTTCGGCGCGCTCGGCCTCGAGACCTTCCGCGTGGAGGACAACGATCCCGAACAGGCCCGCCGCATCATTCGGACGCTCGCGGAGCAGGACTACGCGGTCGTCTACCTCACCGAGGCGCTGGCCGCCGCGATCCCCGACGAATTCGAGCGGTACAAAACGCGCCTGAAGCCGGCCCTCATCCTGATCCCCGGCGTTTCGGGCAATACCGGCGAGGGCATGGCCGCCGTCCGCCGCTCGGTCGAGCAGGCGGTCGGTTCGGATATTCTGTTTGGACATTAGACGTGCAGGTGAACCTGTACGCTGAATTTGAGCGAAAGTGAGGTTCCTGTACGTGAGCAAAGGAACGATCAAAAAGGTCGCCGGCCCGCTGGTCATCGCGGAGGGTATGCGCGACGCCAACATGTCGGACGTCGTCCGCGTCAGCGAACGCAAGCTGATCGGCGAGATCATCGAGATCCACGGCGACGAGGCTTCCATCCAGGTCTACGAGGAGACGTCGGGACTGGCTCCCGGGGCCCCCGTCGTATCCACGGGCGCGCCCATGAGCGTCGAGCTCGGGCCGGGCCTGATCGGCAGCATCTACGACGGCATCCAGCGGCCGCTGGATGAAATCATGCGCATCACGGGCAAAAACCTTCTGCAGCGCGGCGTCGAGGCGCCGGCCCTGAACCGCGGGAAAACGTGGAAGTTCGAGGCCGATTGCAAGCCGGGCGACCGCGTGACCGGCGGCGACATCCTCGGCCGCGTGCAGGAGACGCATATCGTCACTCAGAAAATCATGGTGCCGCCGAACGTCGAGGGCACCATCCGCACCATCGCCTCGAAGGAGTGCACCGTCACCGACACCGTGGCGGTCCTCGACACGGACGACGGCGGACAGTACGAGGTCAAGCTTATGCAGACCTGGCCCGTCCGGCGCGGCAGACCGTATAAGGAGAAGCTGTCGCCGAAGGTGCCGCTCATCACCGGCCAGCGCGTCATCGACACGCTTTTCCCGATTGCCAAGGGCGGCGTCGCGGCGGTTCCGGGCCCGTTCGGCTCCGGCAAGACCGTCGTGCAGCACCAGCTCGCCAAGTGGGCCGAGGCGGACATCGTCGTCTACATCGGCTGCGGCGAGCGCGGCAACGAAATGACCGACGTGCTCAACGAGTTCCCCGAGCTGAAGGACCCGAAAACCGGATTCTCGCTCATGGAGCGCACCGTCCTGATCGCCAACACCTCCGATATGCCGGTCGCGGCCCGCGAGGCGAGCATCTACACCGGCATCACGATCGCGGAGTACTTCCGCGACATGGGCTACTCGGTGGCCCTGATGGCCGACTCCACCTCCCGCTGGGCCGAGGCCCTGCGCGAGATGTCCGGCCGTCTCGAGGAGATGCCCGGCGAAGAGGGCTACCCCGCGTACCTGGCCTCGCGTCTGGCGCAGTTCTACGAGCGCGCCGGCTGCGTGACGACGCTCGGCTCCGGCGAACGCCGCGGCGAGCTGTCCGTCATCGGCGCCGTGTCGCCTCCGGGCGGCGATATTTCCGAGCCTGTCTCGCAGGGCACGCTCCGCATCGTCAAGGTGTTCTGGAGCCTCGACGCCCAGCTGGCCTACAAGCGCCATTTCCCGGCCATCAACTGGCTGACGAGCTACTCGCTGTACCTCGATTCGCTCGGCAAGTGGTTCGACGAGCAGACGAACGGCGAGTGGATGAAGCTGCGCGGACGCATGATGCGCCTGCTGCACGAGGAATCCGAGCTCAACGAGATGGTGCAGCTCGTCGGCATGGACGCCCTGTCCGCGCCCGACCGGCTCAAGATGGAGGCCGCGCGGTCCATCCGCGAGGACTACCTCAACCAGAACGCGTTCCTCGACTCCGATACCTATACGTCGCTCCACAAGCAGCTTCTCATGATGAAGCTGATCCTCGCGTACTACGAGGAAGCGGGCAAAGCGCTCGAAAAGGGCGCGTCCATCGAAAAGCTCGTCGCGCTGCCCGTGCGCGAGCCGATCGGACGGTTCAAATATACGCCGGAGAATGAGCTGGACGGCGTGTACGAAAAGGATCTGCTCGATCTGAAAACGCAGACCGCCGAAGCGGCGGAAGCTCAATAAGGGGGGACCGCTATGCCGAAGGAATACAGAACCATTCAGGAAGTCGCGGGTCCTCTGATGCTCGTGCGCGGCGTCGAGAACGTCGCGTACGACGAGCTGGGCGAAATCGAGCTGGCCGACGGTGAAAAGCGCCGCTGCAAGGTGCTGGAGATCGACGGCGGCGACGCGCTCGTACAGCTCTTTGAAAACTCCGCGGGCATCAACCTCAAAAGCAGCAAGGTGCGCTTTCTCGGCCGCAGCATGGAGCTGGGCGTGTCGCAGGACATGCTCTCGCGCGTGTTCGACGGCCTGGGCCGCCCGATCGACGGCGGACCCGAGATCCTGCCGGACGAGCGGCGCGACATCAACGGCCTGCCGATGAACCCGGCGGCCAGAAGCTACCCGGAGGAATTCATCCAGACGGGCGTCTCCGCCATCGACGGACTCAATACCCTGGTCCGCGGCCAGAAGCTGCCGATCTTCTCCGCCGCCGGCCTGCCCCACGCGCAGCTCGCGGCCCAGATCGCAAGACAGGCCAAGGTGCGCGGCACGCAGGAGCCGTTCGCGGTCGTGTTTGCCGCCATGGGCATCACCTTCGAGGAGTCCGATTTCTTCATCCAGAGCTTTAAAGAGACCGGCGCCATCGACCGGGCCGTTTTGTTCATCAACCTGGCCAACGACCCCGCCGTCGAGCGGATCGCGACCCCGCGCATGGCCCTGACCGCCGCCGAGTATCTGGCGTTCGAGAAGGACATGCACGTGCTGGTCATCCTGACCGACATCACCAACTACGCCGACGCGCTGCGCGAAATCTCCGCCGCGCGCAAGGAAGTCCCGGGCCGCCGCGGCTATCCCGGCTATATGTACACCGACCTCGCGTCCATCTACGAACGCGCCGGCCGCCAGCGCGGGAAGAAGGGCTCCATCACGATGATCCCCATTCTGACCATGCCGGAGGACGACAAGACCCACCCGATCCCCGACCTCACCGGCTATATCACCGAGGGCCAGATCATCCTCAGCCGCGATCTCTACCGCAAGGGCGTGGAGCCTCCCATCGATGTGCTGCCGTCGCTGTCGCGTCTGAAGGACAAGGGCATCGGCAAGGGCAAGACGCGCGAGGATCACGCCAACACCATGAACCAGCTCTTCGCCGCGTACGCGCGCGGCAAGGACGCCAAGGAGCTCATGGTCATTCTCGGCGAGGCCGCGCTGACCGACATCGACAAGCTGTACGCGAAATTTGCCGACGAGTTTGAGCGGGTCTACGTCTCGCAGGGCTACCGCACGAACCGCAGCATCGAGGAAACGCTCGATCTCGGCTGGGAGCTGCTGCGCATCCTCCCGAGAACAGAGCTCAAACGGATCAAGGACGAGTATCTCGACAAGTACTACGAGAAGAAGTAAAAGGGTGAAGCTATGGCGTCAACGACAGTCAATCCAACCAGAATGGAGCTTACGCGCCTGAAGAACAAGCTTCTCATGGCGCGGCGCGGACACAAGCTGCTCAAGGACAAGCGCGACGAGCTGATGCGCCAGTTCCTGATCCTCGTGCGCGAGAACAAGGTTCTGCGCGAGAAGGTGGAGAAGGGCGTCGGCGAGGCGAACCGCAACTTCGCCCTGGCGCGCGCGGCTATGTCCGACGAGGCGGTGCGCGTGGCGTTCCTCGCGCCCAAGCAGTCGGTGAGTCTGGAGCTGTCCACGCGAAACGTCATGAGCGTCGACGTGCCGGTCTACAAGGCCTCGACGCGCACCGCGGACCCGAACGACATCTACTCCTACGGCTTCGCGTTCACCTCCTCCGAGCTCGACGGCGCGGTGAAGGAGCTGTCCGCGCTGCTGCCGGACATGCTCAGACTGGCCGAGAGCGAAAAATCCTGCCAGCTCATGGCGGCCGAGATCGAAAAGACCCGCCGCCGTGTCAACGCGCTCGAGCACGTGCTCATTCCGGATATGGAGAGCAGCATCAAGTTCATCACGATGAAGCTCGACGAGAATGAACGCGCCTCGCAGACGAGACTCATGAAGGTCAAGGACATGATGCTCGAGGAAGCGCACCACTACAAGGAAAAACAGGCGCAGGAGCCGATTTCCTAGCAATAATTGCAAAAAATGGAGTGTCGCAGAATTTTTCCTTCTGTGACACTCCATTTTATGATGGTTAAAAGCGATGGGAAATCAGCCCTGCACCGTCCAGCTCGCGCCGTCGTAGAGGATGGTCGCGTTGAAGCGCTGGGTGAAATTCGTCTGGACGGCCGGCTCCTGCGTGCCGGCGGCGTCGCCGGATTCGCCGGAATCGGCCGGAGCGTCGGGGGTGGGCTGGACGTCGGGCGCGGCCGGCGTATCCGAGGGGGTGTCCGGCGTCGGCTCCTGCAGGAGCGTCATGCCGGCGGGCAGCGTGTATTCGTACGAGCCGTTCAGATGCAGCAGCACGCTCTTGCCGCTCAGCTCGACGTCGAATACCTCGTCGATGGCGATGTTGGAGACGGCGAGCTCCGAGCCGGTGAGACCGGTGGCCGCGAAGAGCTCCTGCAGTCCGTTCGAAAGGTCGGTGGGCGTTTCGGGCGCCTCCGGACCCAGCGAGGCCAGATAGTCGCCGATGGCGGCGGAGACGCTTTCGCTGCTCGTATCGCTCAGATCGAAGATGGGGCAGATGGAGTCGTAGTCGTACGCCACCGTGTAGACATAGGGCGCGAAGATGTCGTAGCCCTCCAGCGTGCAGGTGAGGACGGTGCCGACCGGCGCGGAGGCGATGATATACGTGCTCTTTGCGCTGATGGCGCAGTACGGCTTGCCGCCCCAGGAGACGTTCATCTGCGCGTCGTAGTCGTTGTAGATCTCGACGCGGCCCAGGGCGAAGTGGATTTCAAAATAGCCGTCGGAGGCGGTGATGCTGCTCGTCATGGCGTCGCCCGAGGCGGGCTGGCAGCTTGCGGTGATGGTGTCGCTGGGGTGGACGGGCGCGAGCTGAAGCGTCATGTTGGAGCCGAGCGTCCCATAGGCGGTGTCGCCGACGGCAATCTGTACGTCCATATCGGAGGTGTTCCAGAGATAGACCGAGGTGTAGTCGAAGTCGAGCGCCATCTCGCGGCTGTGGGCGAGCTGAACGCTGGCGTCGGAGGTGAAATGCCCGCCGAAGGAGGCGTCGTAATTCGCGCTCACATCGTAGACGCCCGGCAGCAGGCCGGAGAGGGTCGCGTCGGAGCGCACGAGATTGGCGTAGTCGCTGGGATAGGAGGTGCCGTCGAGCACGGGTTCGGCGGCTTCCTGCGCGGCCGAGAGCGCGCTCCTGTCGCCGGAGGCCACGGTGGCCGCCGCGATGTTGGTGTGCACGGTCAGCTCCACCGTGTCGATCGAGACGGTATAGCCGGTGTAGAGGAAATGGCGCTCGGGCTGCAGATGGAACACGGCCGAGCCGCCGGAGGCCATGGTATCGACGCTGCGGCGGAACTCCGGGCTGGCCTGGTAGAGCGCGAACATGGGCTGCGCGGTCTCGGCGGTGAACGCAACGGCGCTGTCGGACGGACGCGCGATCTTCTGCAGGGTTTCAAAATCGCCGGCGGCCATGGCAGAGCGGAACTCCGCCGCGGTTTTTTCGGGGCTGTGGGCCGAGGACTCGACGCCGCGGAACGCCAGCAGCACCGCCGCGCCGATGATCGCGACGATCACGGCCGCCCAGACGGGCTTCGGAACTTTTTTTAAAAAACACGCGCGGGGCGCACCGCTGCCGGCGCGTCCCTTGGGGTTGAAGACAAGCACATCGGCGTCTGTCTCCGGCGTCAGCTCGACGCCGCACTTCTGACAGACCGTTGCGTTCTTCGCATTTTGCGTGCCGCACACCGGGCAGGGCCTGGAACGTTTCTCCATAAACTTCTTTCCGAACCGCCGGATCAGACCGGACGGTCCCTTCTGGACACACTTTGAATCGTACTACAGTATACCCATTTTCCCGCGAACTGTCAATCACAAAATGACCCGCGCCAACCCTTGACGCGCTTTGGAAAGGATGGTAAAATAAATTCGCTTTGATTGACGCCGCCGTGTTGGAATGGTAGACAAAGCAGACTTAAAATCTGCCGAAAGAAATTTCGTACCGGTTCGAGTCCGGTCGGCGGCACCACGTCGGAGCGAAATCCGCTCCGCTTCAAAACGGCCGCCCATCTGCGGATGAGCGGCCATTTTTCAGCTCCGCTCCTTTGCTCCTCCTTTTCAAAACGCAAACGCTCCGTTGGTTTGCGTTTTGAGGAGACGCGGGACGCAAACGGCGCTTCGCTGGTTTGCGTTTTGGGAGGACGCGGGGCGCAAACGGCGCTTCGCTGGTTTGCGTTTTGAGAAGACGCGGGGCGCAAACGGCGCTTCGCTGGTTTGCGTTTTGGGAATAGGCGGGACGCAAACGGCGCTTCGCTGGTTTGCGTTTTGAGAAGACGCGGGGCGCAAACGGCGCTTCGCTGGTTTGCGTTTTGGGAAGAGGCGGGACGCAAACGGCGCTTCGCTGGTTTGCGTTTTGGGAATAGGCGGGACGCAAACGGCGCTTTGCTGGTTTGCGTTCAGACAGGACGGGGGATGCGGAGGTTTTCTTGTCTGTCATTCCGAGCGAAGCGAAGAATTTTTGCTCGCAGAATTCACGGGTCGGATTCGTTTACACATTTGCGGTTGGAGGGAACCATATGCGCTACAGAGAACTTGGCAAAACAGGTCTGAAGGTCAGCGAGCTCGGCATGGGCTGCGAGGGCTTTTTTGAGGACGATTACCGCATGGCCGCGAGGCTGTTCGATCTGGCCGAGGCCAACGGGATCAACTACGTGGATCTGTACGGCTCGGACCCGGCCATGCGGGCGGCCGTGGGCAGCGCGCTGCGGGGCAGAAGAGAGAAGTTCATTCTTCAGTCCCACCTGTGCTCCATCTGGAAAAACGGCCAGTACCTGCGCACCCGGAACCTCGAGGAGACGAAGGCCGGCTTCGAGGAGATGATGCGCCTGCTGCAGACGGACACGATCGAGGTCGGCATGATCCACTACTGCGACGCGCTGAAGGACTGGCAGGCGATCGTGGACAACGGCGTCCTGGCCTACGCCGGTGAGCTGAAAAAGCAGGGCCGCATCGGCCACATCGGACTGTCCAGCCATAACCCCGAGGTGGCGCTGGAGGCTGTGCGGTCGGGAGCGATCGAGGTGCTGATGTTTTCCGTCAACCCGTGCTACGACCTGCAGCCGGCGTCGGAGGACGTGGAGGACCTGTGGGCGGACGCCGCCTACGCGAAAAAGCTCACCAACATGGACCCGGCGCGCCGGCGGCTCTATGAGACATGCCAGGAGCAGGGCGTCGGCATCACCGTCATGAAGTGCTTCGGCGGCGGCGATCTGCTGGATGCCGCCCAGTCGCCCGCGGGCGCGGCGCTCACCGTCAATCAGTGCATCCACTACGCGCTGACGAGGCCCGCCGTCGCGGTGGTCAACTGCGGCTCGCGCTCGGTGCAGGAGCTGGAGACCTGCCTGCGCTACGAGACGGCCTCCGACGGGGAAAAGGACTACGCGGCGGCGCTCGCAGCCTTCCCGAACATCTCCTGGGCGGGCCACTGCATGTACTGCAGCCACTGCCTGCCCTGCCCGCAGAAGATCAGCATTGCCGACGTCACGAAATTTCTCAACCTCGCCCGGGCGCAGGGCCGGGTGCCGGAAACGGTGCGCGAGCACTACGCCGTTCTCGAGCACCATGCCGGCGAGTGCATCCAGTGCGGCGCGTGCGAGACGCGCTGCCCGTTCGGCGTCAAAATCCGCGACAACATGCGCGAGGCCGCGGCCGTGTTCGGCCTGTAGGACCGCGGCATCGGAACCCTTTTCACAGGTGATTGCCCGCAAAAATCGTGCGATTTTTGCGGGCTTTTTTTGCCCCCGCGGGCAAAGGGGTTGCAAACGGCCGGCGACGGTGGTATAACTAGGTATGAAAAGTAATACGAAATATAACATGTTGGAGGAACGGCTATGGCGCTGCAATTTCCGAAGGGGAAGTTCCTCTCGCTCGTCAAGGTGGGCGAGAAGGGGCAGATCGTGATTCCGAAGGGCGCGCGCGACCTGTTCGGCATTCAGCCGGGCGATAATCTGCTTTTGATGGCGGACAAAAAGCGCGGCATCGCGCTGGTGGCGGCGGACGAGCTGTCCGCGCCGCCGGGCCTGTTCGAGCTGGCGAAGGAGGCGGGCGAGGATGACGGAAATTCTGAGGACTGAGCAGCTCTGCAAGCGCTATCCCGCCTTTGCGCTCTGCGACGTCTCGTTTTCGATGGAAGAGGGGACGATCATGGGCTTTATCGGCCGCAACGGGGCGGGCAAGACGACGACGCTCAAATCGATCCTGCACTTCGTCCGGCCCGACAGCGGGCGCATCGAGGTGTTCGGCCTGGATATGGACCGGCACGAGCGGGAGATCCGCGAAAAGATCGGCTTTGTCACGGGCGGCATCCACTACTATCCGCGCAGGCGGCTGGGCGAGCTGACGCGCGTGACGCGCGCATTCTACCCGGACTGGGACGAGGGCCTGTACACGGACTGCCTGCGGCGCTTTTCGCTCGACGAGAGCAAGCGCGTTTCGGAGCTGTCGGAGGGAATGAAGGTCAAATACCAGCTCGCCGTGGCCATGTCGCACCGGGCGCGGCTGCTCATCTTCGACGAGCCGACCTCGGGGCTCGACCCCGTGTCGCGGGACGACCTGCTGGACCTGTTCCTCACGCTCTGCGAGCAGGACGGCGCGTCGATCCTCTTCTCCACGCACATCACGTCCGATCTCGAGAAGTGCGCGGGCGCGATCACCTACATCCAGAACGGCTGCATCGCCTGCTCCTGCGCGCTGGCGGACTTTCTGGCGCGCTACGAGCTGGCGAAGGGCGCGCCGGCGGCGCTGACGCCCGCGCTCCGGGCGCGGCTGCTGGGGCTGAAGGAGCACGCGGCGGGCTTCTCGGGCCTGCTGCCGGCGGGTGAAGACGCGCCCGGCTGCGAGTTGGCGAAGCCCGATCTCGAGACGGTGATGGTGCATCTGGAAAGGGAGGCGGACCGGAAATGAGGGCGCTGATACAAAAGGAATGGCGGCTGTCCATGTCGCCGGTGCCGTTCTTGTTTCTCGCGCTGAGCGCGCTCGTGCTCATCCCGAGCTATCCCTACTACGTCACGTTTTTCTACACCTCGCTCGGCATCTTCCTGCTGTTCCAGGCGAACCGGGAGAACCGCGACGTGTATTACATGATGCTGCTGCCCGTCGGCAAGCGGGAGATGGTGCGGGCGCGGGTAATCACCGTCGTCAGCCTCGAGCTGCTGCAGGTGCTGGTCTGCATCCCGCTCGCGCTCCTGCGCGCGAGCTACGCGCAGGTGAACAATCCCGTCGGCATCGAGGCGAACGTCGCCTTTTTCGGATTTTCGCTTCTGATCCTCGGCGTATTCAACCTCGTTTTTTTGACGATGCACTACAAAAACGGCTATGATCTCGGAAAGCCCTTCCTTGCGGCGAGCATCGCGGAATTTCTGCTGATCGCGGCGCTCGAGACGCTCGACCACATCGTGCCGTATATGAAAACCGTCTGCGAGAGCTGCGCCGCCGCCGATCTCGTGCGCCAGCTGCCGGTGCTCTTCGGCGGGCTCGCGCTCTACGCGGGGCTGACCGTCCTGGCCTGCCGCGTGAGCGAGGCGCGGTTCGAGCGCGTGGATCTCTAGGGCAGCACCGCACAATTCGCGGCTGACGCGTTCAGCACGGTCTTGCTAGCATCTTTCCCGCCATATGCGCCAACCATGCTCGCGAATCCACAAAGGATTCGCTGCGCTTTTTGACACATCTGACGAAAAATCTGACGGCGCAATTCCGCACCTGGAATTGTGCGGTATTGCCCTAGCTGTGTGCGGCGCTCTCATATTCGGGACACGCCCGACATATATTCTTCCATACGAACTCAATGAGGTGGGAGAATGGAAAACACAGCCAACAGAATCATCCTGCGCGGCACTCTGGCGGGTCTGCCGGAGTTTTCGCATGAAAACCACGGGCGCAAATTTTATAGCTTTGAGCTGGAGGTCGAACGGCTCTCCGGAACGGCGGACATTCTGCCCGTGCTCGCCCCGGAGGACGTCCTTCTGGCGGCGGATCTGTTCGGCGGCTGCCGCATCGAGGCGGAGGGGCAGATCCGCTCGTTCAACAGCCGCACCGGCGTCGGGCGCAAGCTCGTCATCTCGGTCTACGCCGAGCGCATGACGACCTCCGACCGGGAGGCGGAAAACTGCGTCCGGCTGGAGGGCGCCGTCTGCAAGGAACCGGTCTACCGCAAGACGCCGCTCGGCCGCGAAATCTGCGACGTCATGCTGGCGGTCTCCCGGCCGTACCGGCGCGCGGACTACATTCCCTGCATCCTCTGGGGCCGCGCCGCCCAGGACGCCGCCGCGCTGCCCGTCGGCGCGCGGCTGTCGCTGGAGGGGCGGCTGCAGAGCCGCCGGTACGTCAAGGTGCTGCCGGCCGGCAATGAAACGCGCACCGCCTACGAGGTCTCCGTCACGCAGCTCCTCCCGCCGGAGGAGCCGAAACCGGAATAGCGCAGCAAATCCGTCATTCTCAGGAATGACGGATTTGTCAGACTGCCGAAAAAGGCCTGCCGGCCTTCTTCGGCAAAAGGCTGCGGTCTGCCGCGCGCGGGATTTTCGCGGCGTGGGACGCGAAAATCCCACACTTGCAGCCCGTAAAGTGTGTTTTCCGACGTACACGCCGCCGGAAAACACGGATTTTGCAATTTATTTGCGCCTGCGGGCGCAAACTCTGCGAGGCTTTTTGACATACCGGCAAATCCGTCATTCTCAGGAATGACGGATTTGTTTGCCTGTTTTGTTATGCCGGCGTCGTGGCGCTGTGCAGAAGGTCGCTGTAGCTGACGCCCGCGATCGCGCCGATGATGATAAGGACGATCACGATCACGTAGACGCAGAAAAAGCTGCGCGCGAAGTTGCGCCGGTTGATGTTGCCCGAGCTGACCGCGTGCACGATCAGGAAGATCCATCCCACCAGCGGAATGCTGTAGAGGATGTCCAGACCGAAATAAGCCCACGGGGACAGCGGCCGGTAGGCCTCCGGAATCTCGTTCATACCAGTTCCTCCCTTTTCTTGATACGCCCAGTATAGCAGAAAGCGGGAAGAAAATCCAGCGTCCGGATTGTTCTCAAACTGTTCATGGAAATTTCCGTTTCCCGACACAGATGCGCGGTATGTTGAACACAGAGCCCATCCCGGATTCTGAAAAAAGAGGTATTGGACCATGAAACGAACATTTTTGCACAGGCTGCTCGCGGTCGCGCTTTCCGCGGCGCTTGTTTTTTCACTTGGCCTCGCCGCGCTGGCCTCCGGCGCGCCCTCCGCGCCGCCTGACGGCACGCAGGGCGGCGGCACGCCTCCCGACGGACAGGGCGGCACGCCTCCTTCCGGCGGCGGCGGCGGAGCCGACACCATGACGTACGACTATTCCGGCACGCTCTCCGGCGCGCTGACGGCCGACGGCGCGGAGAAGACCTCCGACGGCGAGACCATCGCCGCCACAGCGGCCGACCAGAACGCCGCGCTCAGCGAGAACGGCGGCACGCTCACCGTCACGAACGGCACGCTCACGAAGTCCGGCGACGACACGAACGGCGACAACTGCAACTTCTACGGCGTCAACTCCATCGTCCTCGCGGCCGGCAGCAGCTCGAAGGCCTATGTCTCCGGCAGCACGCTGACCGCGTCGAGCGAGGGCAGCAACGCGATCTTCGCCACCGACGGCGCGACGGTCTACGCCAATTCCGACACGATCACGACCTCGGCGGGCAACTCCCGCGGCCTCGACGCCACCTATGGCGGCACGATCGTCGCCAACGACATGGACGTCACGACGCAGGGCGACCACTGTGCCGCTCTTGCCACCGACCGCGGCGGCGGCAGTATCTCCGTCACGAACAGCACGCTCTCGACCGCCGGCTCCGGCTCGCCGCTCATCTACTCCACGGGCGACATCGAGGCGGACAACGTGACCGGCACCGCCTCGGGCAGCCAGCTTGCGGGCATGGAGGGCCTCAACACCATCCGCATCTGCCATTCCAGCCTCACCAGCACGCTCACGGACGCCACGGCCTCCGACCCGATGGCGGACGGCGTCATCCTCTACCAGTCCACCTCCGGCGACGCCGAGGCCGCGACCGGCGAGGCGGCGACGTTCGAGGTCTCCGATTCCACGCTGAAGAGCGCCATCGAAAGCGGCGCGATGTTCTATGTCACGAACACGAAGGTCAACGTGGTTCTGAGCAATACGACGCTCGACTTCGACACCGCCAAGGCCAAGCTGCTCGCGGTGCAGGGCAACGACGCCAACAACTGGGGCACGGCTGGCTCAAACGGCGCGGCCGTCACCTTCACGGGCCTCGGCCAGACGCTGACCGGCGACATTGAAGTCGATACGATCAGCAGCCTGAATCTGTTCCTGCTCGAGGGCAGCACCTACACCGGCGCGACGGCGATCTCCCAGAACAGCGTCAACACCAGCCCGACCGACGCGCCCATCACCGTGAATCTCGACGGCACCTCCAAATGGATTGTGACCGGCGACTCCGCCGTGACGAATCTGAACGCCGCCGATGGCGCGCAGATCGTGGACGCGGACGGCAAGACCGTCTCCATCGTCGTGAACGGCGAGACGAAGGTACAGGGCGACAGCGCCATCACCGTCACCGTGACGGGCAGCTACTCCACGACCGTCGCGACCTCCGACGTCAACGCGCTCTCGACCGATTACATCGACCGCTCCGGCTTCGACGCCTATTACGCCGTCAGCACCGCCTTCTCCACGAACGGCACGCAGACGGACGGCGCGCAGAGCGCCGAGACCGTCACCGGCAATCCCGTCGCGGTGACGGAAAGCACCGCCGCCTCTTCCTCCTCCGACACCTCCGCCGCGGCTGTCACGTCCGCGGCGGCCGAACCAGCCGAAACGCACTCCGGCGTCTGGCTCTGGGTCATTCTCGGCGTTGCGGCCGTCGGACTCGCCGCCGCGCTGCTCACGCGGAAAAAGACAAAATAATGCCGCAAACCGGCCGGAACCGGCCTCCGCGTACAGCGCGGCGGCCGGTTTTGGCCGTAATTTTCTCAGCCGCAGGAATTTTCTTTGATTCTTGCAAATTCTCTGTTGACAAACACGCGAACTGTGTTATGATAATGATAACTGCGATGCAAATCGGCACCGCAGCATTTTTTATGTAAGAGGTATTTCATGTATCAGGACAAAGTCATCGTCTGCAAGGATTGCGGGCAAGAGTTCACCTTCACAGCCAGCGAACAGGAATTTTTCGCTGAAAAGGGATTCACCAACGAGCCGCAGCGCTGCAAGGCCTGCCGTGACGCGCGCAAGGGCAACAGCTCCCGCGGCAACGGCGGCGCCCGCCAGATGTACAGCGCGATCTGCGCCAACTGCGGCAAGCCCTGCCAGGTTCCCTTTGAGCCCCGCAATGACCGTCCCGTCTATTGCAGCGATTGCTTCAGAAGATAATCTGTCTGCACCAAATGGGAACAAAAAGCCCCGGAATCGCCAGATTCCGGGGCTTTCGTCTGCCCCCGCGGCGGTTTTGTGCGGGACGGGGATGAGATTCGGAGCGAAGCGAGGAATGACAATGGGGCTGGTTTTCGCGCACATCTTCCCCATTCGTCATTCTGAGGAGCGCCAGCGACGAAGAATCTCGTGCGTACTGCGTACAGATTTGTTTAGGACGTGGGATGCGCCCTGCGGGGCACCGTCTTTCTGCTCGTGCAGAAAGACGGTGAAGAAAGAGCACGCCAGGGAGAAGGGCTTTTCACAAAGCCGCCCTTCTCCCTGGACCCTCATCCTCCGAAGATTGTTACAGTTGCGCGCCTTGCTGATGCGCGTGCGCGACGCCTCGCTCCGCTCGACGCGCGCAGAGCCGTGCGGAGGGGAATGTCGGACGGCGCTTCCCGTTGCCCCGTCTGTCATTCTGAGGAGCGCAGCGACGAAGAATCTAAATGCAAGTTCGCGACAAGATTCTTCGCTTCGCTCAGAATGACAGGTGGGGTTGTTTCCGCGTACCCACAGACTGATTCTCTATGCAGGCCCTCCCCCGACATTTCCCGCATCACCGCGATTGCGTGGGCCGAGCGGAGCGAGGCAGCGCGCACGGCAGCGTAAGGCGCGGCGGGAAAACAATTCTCGGAGGATGGGATTCCAAAGGGAAGGGCGGCTTTGTAAAAAGCCCTTCCCTTTGGCGTGCCTTTCTTCCTCTTCTTTCCGCACGAGCGGAAAGAAGAGGCCCCCGGAGGGCGTTTCCCCAGCGGAGGCTGAAAAACCAGCAGGCCGAAAACCAAGCAGACGGGCCGATGTGGGCATCGGCCTCTATGCGCGCAGCACGGACGCGGCGGCGGGCGGGAACGCGGCAGGCTGGGGAAAATCTGCATTTCACTTGCATACCGCCCCCGCAGGCGGCTATAATGGAGGCGGAACGTATCACAGACAGCCGCTGCGCGCGGGCGGCGTTTTGCCGCCCGCGCTTTGGAAAGGAAGTCAGCAGTATGGCAATTGTCAGCGCGGTCATGGTGCCGCATCCGCCGCTCATCATTCCGCAGGTCGGGCGCGGCGAGGAAAAACGGATACAGGCCACTGTGGACGCCTATCGCGAGGCAAGCCGGTTCGTCGCGGAGTCGAAGCCGGACGTGCTCATCGTCACGACGCCGCACAGCGTCATGTACGCCGACTGGTTCCACATCTCGCCGGGCGCCGGCGCAAAGGGCAGCTTCGCGGCGTTCCGCGCCCCGGAGGTGCGCGTCAGCGCGAAATACGACAGGGAATTCACCGCGGCGCTCTGCCGGACGGCGCAGAGGGCCGGCTTCCCCGCCGGGACGGAGGGGGAACGGGACCCGGCGCTCGACCACGCGACGATGATCCCCCTGTATTTTCTGCAGGAGGCCTGGGGCGATGCGCCCCTGCCGCCCATCGTCCGCATCGGCCTGTCCGGGCTGCCGCTGACCGAACACTACCGGCTCGGAACCTTCATCCGCGGGACGGCGGAGGCGCTGGGCCGGCGCGCGGCCGTGATCGCCAGCGGCGATCTGTCCCACAAGCTCACGCAGGACGGGCCCTACGGCTTCCGCGCGGAGGGACCGCAGTACGACGAGCGCATCATGGACGTCATGGGCCGCGCCGCGTTCGGCGAGCTGTTCGGCTTTTCCGACGCCTTCTGCAGCCGCGCGGCGGAGTGCGGCCACCGGTCGTTCACCATCATGGCGGGCTGCTTCGACGGGCAGGCCGTCCGGAGCCGGGTCGTGTCGCACGAGGGCCCGTTCGGCGTGGGCTACGGCGTCTGCCTCTTCGCCCCGGCGGGCGAGGACGGCTCCCGGCGCTTTCTCGCCGCGGCGCTGGCGGAGCAGGAACAGCAGGCGCAGGCCCGCCGGGCGGGCGAGGACGACTATGTCCGCCTCGCGCGGCTCTCCGTCGAGACCTGGGTGAAAACCCGCACCCGCGCGGCCCTGCCGGAGAACGTGCCGGCGGAGCTGACCTCCCGGCGGGCGGGCGTATTCACGACGCTGCACAAGAACGGCCGCCTGCGCGGCTGCATCGGCACCATCGCGCCCACGGCGCCGAACGCGGCGCTGGAGATCCTGCAGAACGCGGTGTCCGCCTGCTCGGAGGACCCCCGCTTCCCGCCGGTGACCGCGGACGAGCTGCCGCTGCTGGAATACAGCGTGGACGTGCTCGGGACGCCCGAGGCGATCGACGCCCCAGACCAGCTCGACGTCCGGCGCTATGGCGTGATCGTGTCCTGCGGCGGCCGGCGCGGCCTGCTGCTGCCCGACCTGGACGGCGTGGACAGCGTGGAGCAGCAGCTCGACATCGCCCGGCAGAAGGGCGGGATCGGGCGCACGGAGCCTGTGCAGCTGCAGCGCTTCGAGGTGATCCGCCATGTCTGAGGTGATCTGTCCGGTCTGTTTTCGGCACTGCCGTCTGGCGGACGGCCAGACGGGCGCGTGCCGCGCGCGGAAAAACGAGGGCGGCGCGAGCGTCTGCATCAATTACGGCAAGCTGACCGCCCTGGCGCTCGACCCGATTGAAAAAAAGCCGCTCGCGCAGTTCTATCCCGGTACGAGAATTCTGTCGGCGGGCAGCTTCGGCTGCAACATGGACTGCCCCTTCTGCCAAAACGACGCGATCTCCTGCGCGGACGAGCAGACCGTCCCCTGGCAGTATGTCTCTCCGGAGGCGCTGGCCGCGCGCGCCGAGGAGCTGAAGCCGCGCGGCAACATCGGCGTGGCCTTTACCTACAACGAGCCCATGGCCGGGTTTGAATACGTCCGCGACACGGCCCGGCTCGTGCGGGCGCGGGGCATGAAAAACGTCGTGGTGACGAACGGCGCGTTCTGCCCCGACACGCTGGCCGAGGTGCTGTCCGTGACCGACGCCTTCAACATCGACCTCAAGGGCTTCACGCCGGCGTGGTACCGCACGCTGGGCGGCGATCTGGAGACCGTGAAGACCTTTATCCGGCTGGCGTCGGAGGCCTCCCACGTCGAGCTGACGTCGCTGATCGTCCCGGGCGGGAACGACTCCCCGGACGAGATGCGCGCGCTCGCAGGCTGGGTCGCCTCGGTGGACCGGACCATCCCGCTGCACATCACGCGTTTCTTCCCTCGCCGGAAATACCGCGGCCGCGAGCCGACCGACGTCGGCCTGCTGCGCCGCCTGGCCGCCGTCGCCCACGAGCAGCTCGAGACCGTTCTGATCGGGAACGTATAGGGCAGCATCCGCATCATAAAAGAATCTGTCATTCCGGGCGGCGCGCACCGGAATGACAGATTTTTTTCGCAGAATGACTGCTTGGATTTACAGTGTTCTGCCCGACGCGCGGTACAAAAGCGCGTTGCAGATGGCGGCGGCGACGCTGCTGCCGCCCTTTCTGCCGCGCGCGACGATGTGCGGCGTGTCCAGCGACAGCAGGAGCTCCTTGCTCTCGACCACGTTCACAAAGCCGACCGGCACGCCGATGACGAGACTGGGGGAGAGCGAGCCGTCCCCGATCAGCTCGCACAGCCGCACGAGCGCGGTGGGCGCGTTGCCGACGGCGAAGATGAGCGGGCCGGACAGGTGGCGCGCGGCATATTCCATGGAGGCCGCCGCGCGCGTCGTGCCGTTTTTCCGCGCTGCCTCCGCGATCTCCGGCTCCGCCATGAAGCAGCGCGCCGCCGCGCCGAGCTTCTCGCACGCGGGCCTGCTGACGCCGGCCAGGGCCATGTTCGTGTCGGTCACGATCGTCGCGCCCGCCAGAAGCGCGGCGACGCCCGCCGCCGCCGCGCCGGGGGAAAAGACGAGGCTGTCTGCGTAGTCGAAATCCGCCGTCGCGTGGATGACGCGCTTCACGATGTCCGCCGTGTCCGCCGCGAGCGGCCGCTCGCCGAGCTCGGCAGTGATGATCTCCATGCTGCGCTTTTCGATGTCCGCGGGCAGCACCCGCGCAAGCTCCGTCTTCATACGCCGTCCTCCAGAATCTGATAGATTTTTTTCATGTCCAGACTCGCCCGCAGCGCGTCTGCGAGCTTGTCGTACTGGCTCTGCTTGTATTCGGCAAAGCTCATGCGCGGCGCGTCCGCGCCGCCGAGGCCCCGGCGCGCCCGGAGCAGCGCCCCCAGCCGTTCCGCGAGCGTCCCTTCGTCGAAAAGCCCGTGGACGTAGCTGCCCAGCACCGCGCCCGCGGCCGTGCCGTCCGGCCTGCCTCCCTCGAGGCAGGCGAACCGGGCGGCGCTTGTTTCGGTTCGGCCCATGTGGATCTCATACCCCTCGAACGTCGCCCCGGAGAGCGGCGCGAAGAAGCCGGAGATCGCGCCCACGGCGCCCCGCGTGCGCGTGCGGGTCTTTTCCGTTTCAAACACCGTCGCGTCCGGCAGCAGCTCCATGCCGCGCAGCGTGCCGCCGTGCTCGACCGCGTGCGGGTCGTCGAGCGTTCGGCCCAGCATCTGATAGCCGCCGCACACGCCCACGACCGGCGTGCCCTCCGCGCTGAGCCGCCGGATCGCCGCCTCCAGTCCGCGCTGCCGCAGCCATAAAAGGTCACCCATCGTGTTTTTGGTGCCGGGCAGCAGGATGAGATCGGGCTTTCCGAGCTGCTCGGCGCTGCCCGCATAGCGCACCGAAACGCCGGGGAAGCGCTCGAGGGCGTTGAAATCCGTAAAATTGGAGATGTGCGGCAGACGCACGACCGCGAAATCGAGCAGGCCCCCGGCCCGCTCGCGCGCCAGACGCGGGGCCAGGCTGTCCTCGTCGTCGAGCGCGAGGTCGAGATACGGCACGACGCCCGCGACGGGGATGTCGATGTACCGCCGGAGGATGTCGAAGCCGGGGCGCAGGATCGTCTCGTCGCCGCGGAATTTGTTGATGATAAACGCCTTGACATACGCCTGCTCGTCGGGGTCGAGGAGCTTGACCGTGCCGTACAGCGCCGCGAACACGCCGCCGGGGTTGATGTCGCCGACCAGCAGGACGGGCGCGCGCGCGAGCTTCGCCATGCCCATGTTGACGAAATCGCCCTGCTTGAGATTGATTTCCGCGGGGCTGCCCGCGCCCTCGAGCACGATGATCTCCTGCTCCGCCGCCAGCGCCTCATAGGCCTCCCGCACGACCGGCAGCAGCGACTTTTTGTACGCGAAGTATTCGCGCGCGCTCATGGTGCCCACGACCTCGCCGTTTACGATGACCTGGCTGCCCGTGTCGTTCGTCGGCTTGAGAAGGATCGGGTTCATCCGCACGGAGGGCTCCAGCCCGGCGGCCTCGGCCTGCATCACCTGCGCCCGGCCCATCTCCAGGCCGTCGCGCGTGATGAAGCTGTTGAGCGCCATGTTCTGGCTCTTAAACGGCGCCGTGCGGTAGCCGTCCTGATGGAAGATGCGGCACAGGCCCGCCGCGATGAGGCTCTTGCCCGCGTTCGAGGTCGTGCCCTGTACCATGATCGCCTTTGCCATAATTGCCTCCTCAGCCGTTTAAAACTTCGCGCACCGCCTCCGCCAGCCGCCGGTTGTCGGCATGGCAGCGGACGGCGGCCCGGCAGTAGCCGGGGCCGAGGCCCCGGAAATTGCCGCAGTCCCGCAGCAGAATCCCGCGCGCCGCCAGCTTTTCGCAGAGCGCCGTGTCCGGGCTGCGGAAAAACAGATAGTTGGCGTCCGAGCCGATGACCGCCGCGCCCGCCTGCGTGAGCGCCGCGCGGAGATAGGGCTTTTCCGCCCCGACAAGCGCCCGCGCCCGGCGCACATAGTCTGCCTCCTGCAGAGCCGCGACGCCCGCCTCCTGCGCCGGGACCGAGACCGCCCAGCTCTGCCCGGCCGCGCGCATGGCGGACAGCAGCGTCCGGCCGGAGCTGAGCGCATAGCCCAGGCGCAGCCCCGGCATGGCGTAGAGCTTCGTAAACGCGCGCAGCAGCACCAGGTTTTCATTTTCGCCGAGCGCCTCCAGCAGCGAGCCGCCTGCCGGGTCGTCGAGAAACGGGACGAAGCACTCGTCGAGCGCCAGCACGGCCCCGCAGTCCCGGCAGGCGCGCAGGATCTCCAGCAGCAGCGGTTTTTCCGCCGCCTGGCCCGTTGGATTGTTGGGCTGGCAGAGAAAGACGGCGGAGAGCCCCGGCCGGATCTGTCCGAGGATTGCAGGGGTCAGGCGAAAGCCGTTTTCCGGGCGCAGCGCGTGGAATTCCAGCTCGCAGCCCGCCGCCGTGAGCGCCGCCTCGTACTCGTAAAAGCACGGGGCCGTCAGAAGCGCCCGTCGCGGTCGGAGCGCGGCCGCCAGACGGAAAATGAGCTCCGCCGCGCCGTTTCCGCAGAGGATGTCCTCCGCCGGCACGCCGTCATGCGCCGAGATGGCCTCGCGCAGGCGGCGGCAGGCGGGATCGGGATACGCCGCGCTGCGGCCGACGGCCTCGCGCGCCGCCCGTGCGACGCCCTCCGGCAGGCCGAGGGGCGAAACGTTCGCGGAAAAATCCAGCGGCTCCCGGCCGTATTTGCGCCGGTAGCCCTCCAGATCGCCGCCGTGTTGATGCTGCATAGAGATCTCCTTACCGCAAAATCAGAACGAGCGCCAGCCGCGCCGCCGAGAACAGGACGAACAGGACGGCGGCCGTGCGGTACATGAGCCGGTTCGCCGCCGGAATGTCCGAGGCCGCGATGGGCCGCAGGCTGTCGCCGATGGTCATTTTATGGACCAGCTCGCCGAAATAATACGCGTCGCCCGCGAGCTGCACGCGCAGCGCGCCCGCCATGGCGGCCTCCGTCTGCGCGGAGTTGGGGCTTTTGTGGTTGCGCCGGTCGCGCCGGAAGATGCGCCAGGCGTTTTTGCCGTCATAGCCGCCGAAAAACGCGGCCAGTACCATCGCGAGCCCTGCCAGCCGCGCGGGAATGTAGTTTACATAATCGTCAAGCTTCGCCGCCGCCGTGCCGAAGTACCGGTAGCGCTCGTTTTGGTAGCCCAGCATGGAGTCCATCGTGTTGACGGCCTTGTACCAGAGCGCGAGCGGCGCGCCGCCGAGCAGCATGTAAAAAAGCGGCGCGGCGACCCCGTCGGAGGCGTTTTCCGCCACGGTTTCCACGGCGGCCCTGGCGACGCCCGCCTCTGTCAGCGCCTGCGTGTCGCGCCCCACAATGTACGAGACCAGCCTGCGCGCCAGCGGCAGGTCGCGCGCCTCCAGCGCGCGGTATACCAGTCCGCTCTGCTGGCGGAGGCTCTTTGCCGCCAGCGCCTGGAAGCACCAGAAGCTCTCCAGCGCCAGCCGCGCCCAGACGCTCCAGCGGCCGAGCAGCCGGAGGGCGAAGAACGGAACGCAGAATGACACGGCCGGCACCAGCACGGCCATCAGCCCGCCCGCAAGCCGCTCCCCCCGCTTCGTCCGGGGAAATATCCTGCGCAGCAGCGGCTCCAAAAACGCGATCAGCTTTCCCATCAGCACAACCGGGTGCGGCAGCCAACGCGGGTCGCCGAAGAGCAGATCGAGCCCCGCGCCGATTGCCGCGGCGATCAGTATTTCCATCCGCCCGCCTCCCGGAACCGGTCCGCCGCCCGGACGAAATTCTCCGCGAAGATGCTGTTCGCGTAGAAATACAGGTGCGGGAAGCCCGCGAACAGGCTCTTTCCCGCGTGGATGCAGGGCCATTCGCTGCCGCGCAGCGGTTTGACCGCCGTGAAGTCGTCCCCGCAGTCGTCCGATTCGTAGTAGTGGAATTCATGCGCCGGGATGGTCGCGCCGGCGGAGCAGAGCAGGTTGTCCCGCCGGGCCGTCAGCGACGCGTAGCCGAAGCGGCGGAGCTTTCCCGTCCAGCGGCAGCCGCCGGGCAGCACGCCCGCCATGGGAAACGTCCGTCCCTCCGGCGTCGAGAGCGTCCTGTGCAGGTACATAAACCCTCCGCACTCGCAGAACGCGGGCATGCCGGCGCCGATCGCCGCCCTGACGGCTCCGCGCGCCGCCCGGTTCTCGGCCAGCGTCTCGGCCAGCAGCTCGGGATAGCCGCCGCCGAGATAGACCGCGGACGCGCCCTCCGGCAGCGCCGCGTCCGCGAGGGGCGAAAAATACGCGAGCTTCGCGCCGAGCCGCTCCAGCAGCTCGAGATTTTCCCGGTAGTAAAAGCAGAACGCACGGTCGCGCGCCACGGCGATGACCGGCGAGTTCTCTGTGACCGGGGCGATCCGCAGCGGGTCGCAGGAAAGAGGCTCCGCCTCCCTTGCGAGCGTTAAAATCGCGTCAATGTCGCAGTTTTCCTCCATTAAGTCCGCAATTCTGTCGATTTTTTCACGGATATTTTCCACCTCCTGCGCGGTGACGAGACCCAGGTGGCGGCTTTCCAGCGCGATCCCGTCGTCCTTCGGCAAAAACCCCAGCACCCGGACACGGCAGTTTTCCTCGAGCGCGGGGCGGAGCATGGCGTACTGCATCGGCGTGCAGCGGTTGAGGATCACCGCACGGATGCGGCTGTCGGGCCGGAAGTGCAAAAAGCCGTTCAGCTCCGCGCAGACAGACAGCGAGCCGCCCCGCGCGTCCGCGACGAAGATCGCGGGCGTCTGCGTCGCCGAGGCCAGATGCCAGGCCGACGCCCGGTCGGTCGTGCCGCCGAGGCCGTCGTAGTGGCCCATGACGCCCTCCAGCACGGCCGCGCCGCAGCCGTCCGCGCCCTCGGCCAGCAGCGTGCGAACCAGCGGCTCCGGCGTGAAGAAGAGGTCGAGGCTGCCGGTTTTTGCGCCCAGCACCTCCGCGTGGAACAGGGGGTCGATGTAGTCCGGGCCGCATTTGAACGCGGCGGGCCGGAGGCCGCGCCGCTGCAGCGCGCGCAGCAGGCCGCAGACGACGGTGGTCTTGCCGCCGCCGGAGCGCGCGGCCGTGATGAGCACGCGGGGAATCGCTGTATTCATGCCGGCTCCTCCCCGTCCGCGGTGATGAGAAACACGGGATTCTGCGCCGTCAGCATGTGGTAGGGCCCCGCGCGGCGCGTGCGGCTGACCGAGATCTGCGCGATCTCCGGGTCGGCGAAGCCGAGCGCGGCGAGCGCCTGCATGGCTCCGGCGAGCGTTTCGGCGGCGATGGCGCTGATCGTGACGCGCACGGCGGGATTCTTCTGCTTCAGGCTTTCGAGAATTTCGCGCAGGTTGCCCCGGCTGCCGCCGATGAACGCGCGGTCGGGCGCGGGCAGCGCGCGCAGGGCCTCCGGCGCGGTCCCCTCGGCGACGCGCAGGTTGTAGGCGCCGAATTTCTCCCGGTTGGCCCGGATGAGCGCGCAGGCCTCCGGCACGCACTCCACCGCGTACACCCGGGTAAACGGCGACAGAAGCGCCAGCTCCACGGACACGGAGCCCGTCCCCGCGCCGACGTCGAAGACCGTCTCGCCCGGACGCGCGCCGAGCTTGGCGAGGATCGCGGCGCGTACCTCCTGCTTGGTCATGGGTACGTCCCCGCGCGTAAATTCCCCGTCGGGGATACCGGGAGCGCGGCGCGGCAGGTCCGGCCGCGTGATCCACACGGCGCTGAGCGGCCGGAAGGTCCGCCCGCAGAGATCTGCCGCCGTGCCCGTTGTGACGCGCTCGCCGGGGTAGGAGAGCTCCTCTCCCACGGCCGCCTCGCAGAAGCCCAGCCCCGCGTCGGTCAGCTCCCGCAGGAGCCCCTCCGCCGTGCGCGTTCCGCCCGTGAGGAAAAACGTCTCCCGCGCGCAGAGCACCGCGCCCACGGCGTCGCAGTCGGCGCCGTGCGCGCTGAACAGCGCGGCGTTCTGCCACGGCCGCCTGAGCAGCGCCGCCAGATACTGCACGGTCGTGACGCCGCAGAAGACCTGTGCGTCCTCCGGCAGCCGGGGCAGCAGCTTCGCCGCGCCGCTGTAAAAGCCCACGTCGCCGCTGAGCACAATCGCGGCGCTGCGCTTCTGCGGATGCGCGGCCAGAATCGCCAGAATCTCGTCCGGCGCGATGGCCTCCGCCCGCTCGCCCGCCGCCTCGGGCGGCAGGGACTGCAGCATCCGCTTCGCGCCGATGAGCAGCTCCGCGCCGCACACGGCCCGCATGGCGCCCACGGTCAGCGTGTCGGGGTTTCCCATTCCGATGCCGACGACGGCTATCCGCATGTCCGTTCCTCCTTCAGCGTTCTGAATACCTCGTCATAGGACGCGCCGGTCTCCTTCGGCCGCCGCACCACGTACAAAAAAACGCCCGCCTGACGGGCCGCCTCCGCCTTCTCCGGAAAGCCGCCCGCCGCGCCGCCGTCCTTCGTGACGAGCACGGCCGCCCGGCAGGCGCCGAGATCGCGCAGATTCTCCGCCACGCTGAACGGCCCGCGGCCGGTCAGGATGTGCGCCCGCGGCAGTCCCGCCGCGAGGCACTTCTCCACGGAGTCCCCGGTCGGCAGCACGCGCGCGTAGACGCGGGCGGAAAAATCCGGCACGGCCCGGTAGAGACCGATCTCCTTGCTGCCCGTGGCGGCCAGGATGTTGCCCGGCAGCCGGCCCGCGGCCTCTGCGGCCTCCGGGAGCGTGTCGAAGAAGACGCCGCTCTTTTCGCTCTCCTCGCGCAGCAGGCGCAGGTACCGCACGTCCGCCGCGGCGCAGGCCGCCCGGATGTTGCGGCTCGCCTCCGCCGCGTAGGGGTGCGTGGCGTCCACGGCCAGGTCAAACGAGCCGCCGCGCAGAAAGGCCTCCATCTGCGCCGCGTCCATCCGGCCGGCGTGCACCCGCACCCGGCTGTCGGCGGCCAGGAAGCGCTCGCCGTACGCGGTGGCGACGCTCGCGGTCACGTCATAGCCGAGCGCCTCCGCCGCGAAGGCCAGCTCGCGGCCCTCGGTCGTACCGGCAAAGATCAGAAGCTTTTTCATCCGAGCGCCTGTCTGTTCTCATACCCGCGCGGCGTGACGAGCTTTCCCGCGACGAGCTTCGTCGCGGCCGAGCCGATGAACGCCGTGCAGAACATGTCCAGCTGCTCCTCGCGCAGCTCGGCGAGCGTCAGAATTCTGCTCTGCTGTCCGCTTCTTCCGATGCTGCGCACCCAGCCGCAGAGCGTCGAGGGGGCCTTGTAGCGCAGAAGCAGGTCGCAGGCGCCGCGCAGGTGGTCCTTCCGGGTGCGGCTCGCGGGGTTGTAGAGCGCGATGCAGAAATCGCCCTCGGCGGCCAGCAGCAGCCGCTTCTCGATCGTCTGCCGCGGCGTCAGCAGATCGGACAGCGAGATGACCGCGAAGTCGTGCGACAGCGGCGCGCCCAGCACCGCCGCGCCGGACAGGGCCGCCGTGACGCCGCAGACGATCTCCACCTCCGCGCCCGGATACGACGGGGCCAGCTCGCACACAAGGCTCGCCATGCCGTAGACGCCCGCGTCTCCGCTGCAGACCATCGCCACGGTTTTGCCCGCCTCGGCCGCCTCCAGCGCGAGCCGGCAGCGCTCGACCTCCCGCGTCATGGGCGTGGAGAGGACCTCCTTGCCGGGGAACAGCGGCCGCACGAGGTCAATGTACACGCCGTAGCCGCACAGCACGTCGCTTTTTTCCATCGCCGCCATCGCGGCGTAGGTCATATCCGCTTTCCCGCCGGGGCCGAGCCCCACCACATAGACACATCCCATTGTCGGATCTCCTTTATCAAAAATGCAGGTCTGGCTCGCAGGCGGCCAGCGCCGCCGTCACGCCGTTCTGCGTCTGCTTCGGGCAGACGAGGCGGCCGCCCGGGCAGCCCCAGAGCGCGCTGCGCTCGCACACGCAGTCGGTGCCGGTGGTTTTTTTCACGAATTCCGAGCCGGTAAAGACGCCGGGGACGGCGTTCAGCTGCTCCGCCGAGGCCGTTTGGAAGGGCAGGCCCCATGCCTCGCAGAATTCCCGGAGGCCCGGCTCGTCCCGCTTGAGATCGATGGAGAAGACGCCCCGCAGCGCCGCGCCGCTGAGGCCCGTTTTCGCGAGGATCGCCTCGGCCGCCCCGCGCACGGCCCCGGCCGGGATTCCCCTCCGGCAGCCGACGCCGAGCGCGAGCACGCGCGGCGTCAGCAGCAGGGCCGTCTCCTCCGGACACGCCGCTGCGGTGACGCGCACCTCGCACGCGCCCTGCCGCACCGGCAGCACGCCCTGCGGCGGCTCGCCCAAAAGGGGCCAGTCGCTGCGGATGCGGATTTCGCCGCCCGCGAGCAGCCGCGCGGAGACGAGCTTGATGCGGCCGGGGTTGCGGATGACAAGCCCCTGCCTGCTGGCCCAGACGTCCACCGCGAACAGCCCGCGCACGTCGGTGCCGGTCGTCAGCACCGGCTCCATTCCGAACGCGGCCGCCAGCTCTGCCGCCAGCTCGTTCGCCCCGCCCAGATGGCCCGAGAGCAGCGGCACGGCGAAGCGGCCGTCCTCGCTCAGCACCACAACGGCGGGGTCGGAGAGCTTGGAGACGACGTGCGGCGCGATCGCCCGGACGGCGATGCCCGCCGCGCCCACGAAAATCAGCGCGTCGGCGCTTTGGAACGCCTCCGCCGTCCAGTCCCTGAGAACGACCTTGTCCGCGCCGGAGCCGCGGACGCTCTTTGCCGCGTCGCCGCGCGCGCGGAAGAAGGCGGCCGCTTTTTCGGCCAGCCGCGCGCCGTCCTGCGTGAAAGAGATGATCTTAATGTTCATGGCTCGCTTCCCGATAGCCCGTCGCAAACGACGGGTCGTAGAGCTTCGAACGCTCGGCGCAGGGGCCGAGGAAGCCGCCCACGGTGATGAGGGCCAGCCGCGTGACGCCGTTTTTGCGCGCGGTCTCGGCGAGCGTTCCCACGGTGCAGCGGTACACGCGCTCGTCCGGCCAGGTGGCCTTGTAGACGATCGCGGCGGGCGTGTCGGCCGTATAGGCGCCCTGCAGCAGCTCCTGCTGCAGCTGCTCGAGCAGCGAGGCGGAGAGGAATACGACCATGGTGCTGCCGCTCTTGGCGAGGCTGCGGATCTGCTCGCGCTCGGGCACGGGCGTTCTGCCCGCCATGCGCGTGATGACGACGGTCTGGCTCACGCCGGGCAGGGTGTACTCGGCCCGGAGCGCCGCCGCCGCGCCGCAGAAGCTCGAAACGCCCGGCACGACCGCGTATTCAATCCCGGCCTCGTCCAGCGCGTCCATCTGTTCGCGGATGGCCCCGTAGAGGCAAGGGTCGCCCGTGTGCAGGCGGACGGTCGTCCTGCCCTGCGCCTCCGCCGCGGATACGGTCTGCAAAACCTGCTCGAGCGTCATGCGCGCGCTGTCGTGCAGCTCGCAGCCGGGCCGGCAGCCGGCCAGCAGCGCGGGATTGACGAGGCTGCCGGCATAGATCACCACATCCGCCTCGCGCAGGAGCTTCGCCCCGCGCACCGTGATGAGATCCTCCGCGCCGGGACCGGCGCCCACAAACCAGACCATTTACGCTTCCTCCTGTTCTTTGACGATGATCGTCGTGAAATAGCCGCTGTCGTCCCCCGCGTCCGCCAGCGAGCGGCAGATTTTTTCATCCGGCAGGCCGCAGCTGCGGACCAGCTGCGCCCGCTCCAGAAGCCCGGCCTCCCGCAGCGCCCGCCGGACCTCCGGCATGGCGCTGCCGGTTTTCATCAGCACCTTCGTGCCGGACAGCTTCAGCGCCTCCGCGACCGGCATCCCGCCCGCCGGGAGGATGTGCAGGGGCAGGTTCGTCTGCGTCAGCCCGATGCCGAGCGCCGCGGCCGCCGCGCAGAAGCTCGGCACGCCGGGGATCATCACGACCGGGTATCCGTCCTGCTGCAGAAGCTCCATGAGCCCGGCAAAGGTCGAGTAGATCGACACGTCGCCGAGATTCAGCATGGCGGCGTCCCGCCCGGTATCCAGCACGGCCTCCAGCCGCGCCGCGGCCGCGCGGCGGCCGGCGGCCAGAGCCGCCCTGTCGCGCGTCATCGGCAGCTCGAGCGCGATGAACTCCTTGCCGGACAGATCGACCGCTCCGGCCGCGATGTCGCGGGCCAGCGTCTTTTCGCCCGCCGTGACCGGCGCGGCGATCACCCGGCAGCGCCCGAGCACGCGGACCGCCTTGACGGTCATCAGCTCCGGGTCGCCCGGGCCGACGCTCACACCGTAGAGAGTCCCTTTTCCTGTTTCCATCTGTTCCAGATCCTTTCGCCCTCGTCCGTCGCGCCGAGCTCGCCGTATACCCGGCTGAACGTCACCGCGCCGACCGCGAACGCGCCCTGCGCGCGCCGCTCGAGGTGATATTGTATTTTTTCCAGCAAACTTGCCATCACGGGCTCCAGCAGGCCCGCGTCCTTCAGAAGTCCGATGCAGGCGTCCGCCGTGGGCGCGTCCATGAGCGATCTCAGCAGCGCCGCGGGCGCGCCCTGCAGCGCCGCGTGTGCGGTGAACAGCTCTGCACGGCAGTCGGCGAAGCTCGAGTGCGTGTTCATGATCCCGCCGGCGAGTTTGACAAGCTTGCCGATGTGCGAGACGATGAGCACGGTTTCAAATCCCGATTCCGCCGCGAAGTCGAGCGCGCTGCCGAAGAAATTGGAGATGCCGACATGCGCGACGCCCTCGGTCCCGGCCATTCCGGCGAGAAATTCCGCCCCGTAGTTGCCGGGGGTGAGGACGACCTCCCTGGCCCCGGAGGCCGCCGCGACGCGCAGCTCGACCCCGATCGTGTCGATGAGCGCCTGCAGGCTCATGGGCCGGACGATGCCGCTCGTGCCAAGGATGGAGATGCCGCCCTCGATGCCGAGATTCGGATTGAAGGTCCGCTTCGCGAGCGCCGCGCCGTCCGGCGCCGAAACGACAATCCGGACGCCGCCCGCGTAGCCCGCGCGGCGGCACTCCTCCGAAACAGCGCGCCCGATCATTCGCCGCGGCACGGAGTTGATGGCCGCCGCGCCGACCGGCTGGTCGAGGCCGGGCTTCGTGACCCTGCCGACGCCCTCGCCGCCGTCGATGACAAGGCCGTCCGGAATTTTCTCCGCGCGCGCGCAGATCAGCGCACCGTCCGTCGCGTCGCAGTCGTCGCCGCCGTCCTTCCGCACGCCGCAGAAGGCCGCGCCGCCGTCCCGCGACAGCTGTTCAGGCTCGGCCGTCACGGCCGTGCCGTCCGGCGCGGTGACGGTGTACGTCCGCGCCCGCTCCCCGCTCAGCAGCAGCCGGCAGGCGGCGCCCGCCGCGAGCGCCGCGCACGTGCCGGTCGTGTAGCCGCAGCGCAGCTTTTTGCCGCCGGAAATCACATATTTGTCGAGCGCCATGTCCGCCTCCTCCGCCGAAAATAAAAAATCCCTCTACCGAACGGTAAAAGGATTGACAAAAGACAGGCAGTCTTGCGGATGGTACAATCAATGCCTCGTGATCTGGAAAAAACTTTCCCGTACCGGCAGCTGGCAGGTTTCCTGGCTTGCACGTTCCTTCGCGCCGCGCCTTCCCGATTTCTCAGTGGCTGCGTTTCCGCTGCGGCGCGCATGGTGCATACAGTGACGAGATCGCACAGGCATTTCACCTGTTTCCCTATTGTCCGCCGCCCCCCCGCGGGAGCGCCGGCACCGACTGTCCCATATATTCAATTACCGATACTATACCATGGCGGACCGGAATAGTCAATCACGGCGGCGCCGCGGCTTTTTGACGAAAAAAGCCTGCCGCTGCGGATGCAGCGGCAGGCTGAATCAGGCTCAGAACAGGTTCTTTTCGGTTTCCTTGTCGAAGAAGTGCATCAGACGCGGCTGGAAGGTGTACTGGATCGACTTGTGGCCGCCGTGCACGGCGTCGAGGTCGATGTCGGCCGTCTGGACGACGATGACCACGTCGAGGCCGTTGGAATTGACGTGCAGGTGCAGCTCGGAGCCCATCAGCTCGGACACATCGACCGTCGCGGGGATGCCCTTGTCGGTCAGGGTGATGTGCATCGGGCGGACGCCGACGGTGACGTTCGTGGGAACGCTCGCCATGGTCTTGAGGGCTTCCTGCTTCTCCTCGGGCAGCTCGAACTTCTCGTTCTGGACGACGGCAAAGTACTTGCCGTTCTCCTTGACGAGCTGGGCGTCGAAGAAGTTCATCTGCGGCGTGCCGATGAAGCCGGCGACGAACAGGTTGGCCGGATGCGAGAACACCTCCTGCGGGGTGCCGATCTGCTGGATGAAGCCGTCGCGCATGATGACGATGCGGTCGCCCAGCGTCATGGCCTCGACCTGGTCGTGGGTGACGTAGACGAAGGTGGTGTCGATCTTTTCACGCAGCTTGATGATCTCGGCGCGCATCTGGTTGCGGAGCTTGGCGTCCAGGTTGGACAGCGGCTCGTCCATCAAAAAGACCTTCGGGTTGCGCACGATGGCGCGGCCGATGGCGACACGCTGCCGCTGGCCGCCGGACAGCGCCTTCGGCTTGCGGTCGAGATACTGGGTGATGTCGAGGATGGCGGCCGCTTCGCGGACCTTGCGGTCGATCTCGGCCTTGGGGGTCTTCTTCAGCTTGAGGGAGAAGGCCATATTGTCATAAACGGTCATATGCGGGTACAGAGCGTAGTTCTGGAAGACCATCGCGATGTCGCGATCCTTCGGGGCCACGTCGTTCATCAGCTTGTCGCCGATGTAGAGCTCGCCCTCGGTGATCTCTTCGAGGCCGGCGATCATGCGCAGCGTCGTGGACTTGCCGCAGCCGGAGGGGCCGACGAGAACGATGAATTCCTTGTCGGCGATTTCCAGATTGAAATTCTGGACGGCGACAACGCCCTTGTCGGTGATCTGAAGATTGGCCTTCTTCTCCTCGGGGGCGTCGTCCTTCTTTTTCTTCTTCTTCTTCTCTTCGCCGCTTACGAACGGGTAGATTTTCTCGATGTTTTTCAGTACAACTTTTGACATAATTTCCGACTCTGACCGCCGTGCATTCGCAATCGGCGTTCTCGCAGCCACCGGGCAAGGCGGCTGCATTACGGCATGTCTCCACAATGCCGCACCGCAAGTCTGCGGATTGTTGGTTGACCTCCTTTTTTTGATCCGGACGGCCCATTTTGTGGATTGGACGGCCCAGATTGAGATGCTAACATTATATCATAGGAGACCCTCAAAAAGCCTCCGTAAAATGCGACAAAATTCACAGAGCGATCTTGTAGAAAATAGCTAAAAAATGGACAGTTTACAGCGCGGCGCGCACCTGCTACAATGGAGGCAGAATGACTGGGAGGCGGACCGATGATCAATACGACGCTGTGTTATCTGGAAAAGGACGGGTGCTATCTGATGATGCACCGGGTCAAGAAGGAGGGCGACCTCAACCGCGGCAAATGGATCGGCGTGGGCGGAAAGTTCGAGGACCGTGAAAGCCCCGAGGACTGCGCCATCCGCGAGACGCGCGAGGAGACCGGCCTCACGCTCACAAGCTACCGCTACTGCGGCGTCGTCACCTTCATCTCCGACCGCTGGCCGACGGAGTACATGCACCTGTTCCACGCGACGGGGTTCACGGGGACGCTGCTGCCGGACTGCCGCGAGGGAACGCTCGAGTGGGTGCCCATCGCGCGGCTGGAAACGCTCAGCGCCTGGGAGGGCGACAGCATCTTTCTGGAGCTGATGCGGCGCCGCGTGCCGTTTTTCTCCCTGAAGCTCGTCTATGAGGGCGACCGGCTGGCCGAGGCGGTGCTGAACGGCGAAAAAATCCGCTGACGGGCAAATTTAACAGGAACTTCACGCGCAGACGCCTTGTAAACCGGGCCGCCGGCTGATACAATAACGCCTTACTACAAAGGGGGATTCCACAATGAGAAAGACGAAGATTATCTGCACCATCGGTCCGGCCTCGGAGTCCGAGGAGGCGCTCGAACAGATGTGCCTTGCCGGCATGAACGTGGCGCGGCTCAACTTTTCCCACGGCTCGCACGAGGAGCACCTCAGAAAAATCGAAACCATCCGCCGCGTGCGCGAGCGGCTGGGCCTGCCGATCGCGATCATGCTCGACACCAAGGGGCCGGAATACCGCATCGGCACGTTCCAGAACGGCTCGGTCACGGTGAAGGACGGCGCGGAGTTCACCTTTACGACCGACGACACGGTGGGCGACGAGACGCATGTCGGCGTCTCGTACAAGGGCCTGATCGGCGATCTGTCCGTGGGCGACCGCGTGCTCGTCAACAACGGGCTTGTCATCTTCGAGGTGACGGCGCTCGAGGGCGCGAACGCGCGCTGCCGCGTGGTGACGGGCGGCGAGCTGTCGAACCGCAAGAGCATGAGCTTCCCCAACAAGACGCTCTCCGGGCCGTATCTCTCTGAGCAGGACAAGGGCGACCTGCTCTTCGGCATCGACAACGGCGTGGATTTCATCGCGGCCTCGTTCGTCTCCACCCGGCAGGACATGGCGGAGCTCAAGGCCTTCCTGCGCGAAAACGGCGGCGACAGCATCGACGTGATCGCCAAAATCGAAAACCGCTCCGGCGTGGACAACATCGAGGACATCTGCGCCGAGTGCGACGGCGTCATGGTCGCGCGCGGCGACCTCGGCGTCGAAATCCCGTTCGTCGAGGTGCCGGCGGTGCAGAAATACCTCATCACCAAATGCCGCCTGCTCGGCAAGCGCGTCATCACGGCCACCGAGATGCTCGAATCCATGATTCAGAATCCGCGCCCGACGCGCGCGGAGATCTCCGACGTGGCCAACGCCGTGTACGACGGCAGCTCGGCCATCATGCTCTCCGGCGAGTCCGCCGCGGGCAAATACCCCGTCGAGGCCGTGCGCACCATGGCTGAGATCGCCGCCTTCACCGAGACGAAGATCAACTACCGCAAGCGCTTCGCCAACACGGAGTTCCAGATCCGCAGCAACCTCGACGCCATCTCCCACGCGACGTGCAGCATGGCCATCGACGTGGACGCCAAGTGCATCGTCGTGTGCTCGATGAGCGGCAAAACGGCCCGCATGGTCAGCCGCTTCCGCTGCCCGGTGGACATCCTCGGCATGACGACGGACCAGAAGGTCTGGCGCAAGCTGTCCCTCTCCTGGGGCGTCACCCCGGTGCTGGCCAAGGAATTCACCTCCATCGACGTGATGTTCTACTATGCCGTCGAGGCCGCCGCCAGGACCTTCGCCCTGCAGCCCGGCGACAACGTCGTCGTCACCGGCGGCCAGATCAACGGCAAGTCCGGCAACACCAACACGATCAAGGTCGAAACGGTGGAATAAGCGCCGAGGCCGGGCCTGTACGGCCGCGCAAAATCCCGAGGCTGCGCTGGAGCGGCTCCGGGATTTTCTGACTGCGGCCGATGCAAGCCTGTTGACAGACTCTGATATAATAGTAGCAGTATAAAACAAAGGAGCCTTTCCATGCTGAAAAAGCTGTTCGCCTGTGCGGCGATCCTGTCCGTGCTGCTCTGCGGCTGCGCGTCCTCAAACCAGGCGGAGAAAAAGAGCGTCGCCGCCACGACCTGGCCCGTGTGCCAGTTTGCCCAGGCCGTGGCGGAGGGGACGGACGTGACGGTCACGCGCGTCATCTCCGAGCCGGTCTCCTGCCTGCACGACTATTCGCTCTCCGTGCGCCAGATGGAGGCGGTGGAGAAGAGCGCCGCCGTGATCATCTCGGGCGCGGGGCTGGAGGATTTCATGAAGGACGCGCTCGCGGCGTCCCCGGCGGTCATCGACGCCTCCGAGGGCATCGAGACGCGGCCCGGCGAGGATGGGACCGATCCGCACATCTGGATGGACCCGGAGAATGCCGCGGCCATGGTGCGGAATATCGCCGCGGGTCTGGCCGGCCTCTATCCCGGCAGCGCGGATACCTTCCGGAAGAACGCCGACGCCTACTGCGCCAAGCTCGAAGCGCTCGACCGGTACGGGAAGGACACGCTGAAAACCCTCTCCTGCCGCGAGCTCGTCACCTTCCACGACGGCTTTGCCTACTTCGCCGGGGCGTTCGATCTCACCATCGCCGCCGCCATCGAGGAGGAGGCCGGGAGCGAGGCCTCCGCGAAGGACCTGAAGGGTATCTCGGCGCTCGTGCAGGCGGATGCGATCCCCGCCGTTTTCGTCGAGACGAACGGCTCGACCGCCGCGGCCTCGGTCATCTCCGGGCAGACGGGCGCGAAGGTGTACACGCTCGACATGTGCCTCGGCGAGGACGACTACCTGACAGCCATGACACACAATATCGACACGATAAAGGAAGCGCTGGGATGATACCGTTTGCCTACAACCATCTGGGCGGCTGCGACCGCGCGTGCTGCCTGAAGATCGAAGACCTCACCGTGCGCATGGGCGGGGACGTGATCCTCGACCATGTGAACCTGCACATGCACTGCGGGCAGATCGTCGCGCTGATCGGGCCGAACGGCGCGGGCAAATCGACGCTCATCAAGGCGATCCTGGGCCAGCGGGACTACGAGGGCAGCATCAGCTTCCACCCGGCCGGCGGCGGCGCGGGCAAGCTGCGCATCGGCTACGTGCCGCAGAGCCCCAGCTTCGACCGCGGCGACCCCGTGAGCGTGATGGACCTGTTCACCTGCTGCAACTGCAAGCGGCCTGCGTTCCTGCGGCCGACGAAGGCCATGCGGGAGAAGGTGCTCTCGTGCCTTGCAAACGTCCACAGCGAGGCGCTCATCGACAAGCGCGTGGGCGCGCTGTCGGGCGGCGAGCTGCAGCGGGTGCTGCTGGCGCTGGCGCTCGAGCCGATGCCGAACATCCTCATCCTCGACGAGCCGCTCTCCGGCGTGGACGTGGAGGGCGAGGGACTGTTGATGGACATGCTCGACGAGATCCGCAAGCGGTTCGATCTGTCCATTCTCATGACGACGCACGACTTTTCCATGTTGGAAAAATACGTGGACCGGGTCGTTTTGCTGCGGGAAAAGGTGCTCGCAAAGGGAACGCCGCTGGAGGTGCTCAATTCCGACGCCTTCGCGCAGGCGTTCCATATGGGGGGAGGCGGCGGCCAATGAGCGTGTGGTATGCGATCTGCAGCGCAACCAGGCTGGACTTTTTGTCGCTGACCTTCATGCAGAACGCCCTGCTGGCTGTCATCATCATGACGCCGCTGTTCGGCATTCTGTCCACGATGGTCGTGACGGGCCGGATGAGCTTTTTCTCCGACGCCCTCGGCCACTCCGGCTTCACCGGCATCGCCATCGGCGTGCTGTGCGGCGCGGCGTTCCCCATCTGGTGGGCGGTCGGGCTGGCGGTGCTGTTCGCGTTTTTGTTCTCGTTCGTGCGCAGCAAGACGAACCAGTCGGCCGACACGATCATCGGCGTATTCTCCTCCACCGCCGTGGCGCTCGGCATCTTCATCGCCACGATGGGCGGCGGCAGCTTCACCAAGTTCAACAAGTACCTGATCGGCGACATCCTCTCGGTCACGCCGGGCGAGATCGGGCTTTTGGCGCTCGTGCTGCTGGCGGTGATCGTGCTGTGGTGCTTTGCCGCCAACAAGCTCGTGCTCACGGCGGTGCATCCGCAGCTCGCGTCCTCGCGCGGCGTCGCGACGGCGCGGTATGAGACGCTGTTCACCGTCTGCATCGCGGTCGTGGTCACGCTCGCGATGAGCTGGGTGGGCCTCATGGTCATCAATTCCCTCATGGTGCTCCCGGCGGCCTCGTCGCGCAACGTCGCGCGCAACCTGCGGGAATACCATCTGTTTTCGATCCTCGGCGCGCTCGTCTGCGGCCTGGGAGGACTGGTCACGTCGTACTACCTCGGCTGCTCCACCGGCGCGGCCATCGCGCTGTATCTGGCGGTATTTTTCACCGTGACCTTCCTGCTGCGCAAGAAGCGGGCGTAAAATCAGGGCGCGATTCCACGGGCGCGGCCTCAGAACGGTATCCGGGCGGCGGGCACAGAACCGCCGCCTTTTTGCCCGGCACTTCGATGAGGGGAACGCCCTCCGGGGGCCTCTTCTTTCCGCTCGTGCGGAAAGAAGAGGAAGAAAGGCACGCCAAAGGGAAGGGCTTTTTACAAAGCCGCCCTTCCCTTTGGAATCCTTTCCTCCGAGGATTGTTTGCCAGCCGCGCCTTACGGATGCCGTGCGCGTTCCCGCGCCCCGCGCGGGCCGCGCAATCGCGGTGCGGCGGGAAATGTCGGAGGAGGGCCTGCATAGAGAATCAGCTTGTGAATACGCGGAAACACACCCACCTGTCATTCTGAGCGAAGCGAAGAATCTTGCTGCAAACTTGCTTTGGATTCTTCGTCGCTGTCGCTCCTCAGAATGACAAATAGGGTGGCTTGACGCGCTGCCTCCGACATTCCCATCCGCACAGTCCTGCGCGGGCCGAGTGGAGCGAGGCGTCGCGCACGCGCATCCGTATGGCGCGCAACTGTAACAATCTTCGGAGGATGAGGGTCCAGGGAGAAGGGCGGCTTTGTGAAAAGCCCTTCTCCCTGGCGTGCTCTTTCTTCACCGTCTTTCTGCACGAGCAGAAAGACGGTGCCCCGCAGGGCGCATCTCCCGTCCTAAACAAATCCGCATGCAGTACGTATGAGATTCTTCGTCGCTGCGCTCCTCAGAATGACAGACGGGGGAGGACAGCGCGCTGACGACGGAAGGAACAGGGGCATGGCTTCCGGGAGAAAGCCATGCCCCTGTGTTTTTATATTTCAGCCGTTGGTGCTGCTGCTGGATGCGCTGTCGGTGGAGCTGCTGTCGGGCCGGCCGAAGCCGCCCTTGCCGCCCATCTGGCCGCCGCCGCCCATTTGACCGCCGCCCATGCCGCCGCCCATCTCGTTGCCCTCGCCGTAGATGAGAGCGGTCATTTCGACGGTGTAGCTCGCGGTGCCGACCGTGAGGGTGTAGGTGCCGCCGGCGGTGATGCCGGGCGCGCTCACGACGACGGACTGGAACTGCTTCTGCGGGGTGTAGGACGCGAGCACTGTGCCGGTGGAATCGGTGAGGGTGACGGCGGTGCCGGCCGCCTGCACGGAGTCGAGATCGTACAGGATGGAGCCCTGCGTGGAGTCGGAGCCGAAGTTGACGTCCATGCCAACGCTGCCGACCGCGACGACCGTGCCGCCGGAGATGGAGGCGGAGCTGCCGTAGTCGAGCGCGCCGTTGCCGGAATCGGTCGGGCCCTCGACGTAGACGGTGCCGCCCGTGACGGTCAGCGTGCCGTTGGAGTCGAGGCCGTCGCCGCCGGCGCTGACCGTGAGCGTGCCGCCGGAGATGAGGATGGTCGCGGTGTCGTCGGCCGCCATGCCGTCGCTGCTGCTGGTGCCGCTGCCGTTGGCGTTGAGGCCGTCGTCCGAGGAGGTGACGGCGCTCTCGCCGCCGGAAATGACGATCTGCGCGCCCTCGATGCCCTCGTAGGATGCGGTGATGGTGATGCTGCCGCCCTCAATGGTGAGCGCGCCGTCCGCGTGCATGCCGTCGTCGCCGGTGGCCAGCGTGAACGTGCCGCCCTCGATGGTGAGATCGCCGTTGGTGTGGACGGCGTCGTCGGCGGCGTCAATGGTAAACGTGCCGCCGGAGATCACGGTGCCCGCGTCGGACTTGAGGCCCTTCATGGACGTGCTCGAGGTACTGTCCGCATCCGTGCTGGTATCGCCGGACGATGTGCCGGAGGAGGAATCGGGCATGGAGGGCATGGTGCCGCCGTCGGGCATGGCCGGAGCCGTGCCGGAGCCGCTGTTCGTGCTGCTGTCCGTGCCGCTGCCGGAGCTCTGGCCCGGCGGGGTGGGCATGGTGCCGCTGCCGCCGCTGGGCGGAGTGGGCATATTGCCGTTCGTGGTGGCGGAGCTGGTCGCGTCGGGCACGGTGCCGGACGCCAGGGGGTTGGCCGCGGTGTCAGAGGCGGAGGACGAAGCGGAATCCGACGACGAGGAGCCGGACGACGTGGAATCCGACGAAGAGGAATCGGTGGAGCCGGGCCAGCTGCCGCGGCCGCCCATCTGCCCGCCGCCCATGCCGCCGAAGGAGTCGGTGTTCGTCTTGGCGGGCGCGTTGGCGCTGCCGCCGCCGGTGGTGATGTCGAAGGTGCCGTCCAGAACCGTGAGCGTGTTGGAGGCGGAGATGCCGTCCTGCTGGGCGTCGATCGTGAACGTGCCGCCGCAGATGTACACAAAGCCCTTGGCGGTATCGTCGTTGTTTTCGGAGTGGATGCCGTCCTTGCCGGAGGTGATGGTGAAGGCGCCGCCCGCGATGCGGACGCTGTCCTTGCCGCTCAGCCCCTGCTTGGCGGCGGTGATGCTGTAGGTGCCGGAGGTGACGCGCAGGTCGTCCTTGCTGACGACGCCGTGGCCCTCTTCGCAGGTGATGTTCAGCGTGCCGCTGCCGTTCAGCGTGAGATCGGACTTGGAGAAGATCGCGCCGTCCACGTTGTTGTCGTCCGTCTGGACGAAGCTGCCGGCGGACGCGAGCGTGTTGACGCTGTCCTCCGCCAGGGTGATGAAGACCTTGTCGGCGGTTTTGACGTAGATCGCCGCGCCGCCCTGGCAGGTGATGGACGCGTTGTCCAGCACAAGCTGCACCTTGGCATTGTCGGCCGCGGCGACGACGATCTGGCCGTTCGTGAGCGTGCCGGTCAGCAGGTAGGTTCCCTCCTGCGCGATGGTGATGACGTCGCCCGTGATGCTGAAGCCGCCGCCGTCGGAGCTGGTTGCGCCGTCGGCGAGGTTGATCGTCACATAGTCGGAATAGCCGACCTCATAGTCGCGGTCTGTAAACATGTCGCTCTCGGCGGCCACGCTCACAGAGGACAGCGTGCTGGCCTGCAGCGTGCCGGCCGTGCCCGCGCTGCCGCCGGAAGAGGCGGCAGACTGGCAGGCGGTGCAGCCGAGGACCAGAGCCGCCGCCGACACGCCGGCGAGAAGCGCTTTTAGCCTGGTGTTCATGAGAATGTTCCTTTCCTGTTTACAGCGTTTCGCTGTCCTGGACGGGGAGCGCGGAGCTGATCTCGAGGTTGCCGTTGCGGCAGCGCAGCTCGTCGATCATGGCCTTTTCATTGGCCGCGTCCCGAAGCGTGAGATCGTAGGTCAGCCGGTTGAGGCTGCCGAGATTGGTGGTTTTCATCTGGACGAGCTTCACGTCCGCGGCGTACTTGCCGAACACCTCGCTGAAGGCGTCCGTGTAGTTGAGATCCTCCGGCACGGTGACGCGGAGGGTGCGGCGCAGCGCCGCATGCTTGCCCTCGCCGAAGCCGAGGCGCGCGTAGAGGAAGCTCATGAGGCACATGATGACGGTGAACAGGGCCGCAAAGCCCGGATAGCCCATGCCGCAGGCGAGGCCGACGGCCATGGAGAGGAAGATGGCGCAGATTTCCCTGGCGGTGCCCGGCGCGGAACGGAAGCGCACGAGCGAGAAGGTGCCCGCGACCGCGACGCCCGCGCCGAGGCTGCCGCTGACCATCATGATGATGACGCTGACAACGGCGGGCAGCAGCGCCAGCGTCACGGCGAAGCTCTTGGTGAATTCGGATTTGTAGGTGTACACGAGGGAGATGACGGCGCCGAGGATGAGCGCGGCGACCATGCTGATGCAGAAGGTCGAAAGCGTCACAGACGCGGAGGTCGTGGTGAAAAGACCGGAAAACAGTGAATTAAGCACAGAAAACACCCCTGTTCTTTAATGTATCGGTTTGCAGCATGGTTTCAAATGCCGCGCCGTATTTGGAGTAGGAAACCTGACGGATCCGGCCGGCTGTCAGAAGCTCGGTCAGCCACAGCGGCATCGCGTCGCCGGCCTTGACCTCCATGAGGCTCATGTCCGGGCTGAGCAGCGGTTCGCCGCCGGGCCGGGCGGTGAGGCTCATTTCCTCGGTGCGCCAGCGGATGTTCTCGTCGAAGGTGATGCGCAGATCGGGATCGTCGTTGGCGAACAGGCCCTCGCGGTCGTAGCAGAGGTAGACGGAGGGGACGAGCTCGCGGTAGTACCACTGGAAATAGGCCAGCTCCCGCGCGATCTGGCTGTCCTCCGGCAGCGGCGCCTTTCCGTCGAGGAACGCGCTGGCCGCCTGCTCGGGCACGAGGATGCGCCGCTTGTAGACAACGGACTGGAACTTCTTTTTGAGCTCCAGAAAGACCGGCTGCTCGGGCGTCACCGGCCCGTAGCTGCGCATGCGGAGCTTCTCCTTATAGACCGGCTTTTCCAGAGACCTCCGGATGAGGCGGAAGTCCGGCGTGTCGTAGTAGACGTTGCGGATTGTGCTCCTGCCGTAGGGGTCCGGCTTCATGTATCCGCGCATGGCCTCGAGAAGCTGCTGGCGCTGGCTCGCGGTGACCAGATATTTGAGCTCGTGCCGCTCAAAGATGGATTCCGGATTCAGAATCGTAGCTGCCGTGTTCATAACAGGTACCTCCGTTGTTTCGTTGGGCTCATCATACAGGGGAAACCTAAAGGTTAGCTAAAGGAATGAAATTTTTTTTGGCAGGAGCGGCATCAAACGGCGCAGCATGAAAAATCTGCCGTTCTTCGGCCAGGCGGCCGCAGAACGACAGATTTTGGCTGCTGCGCCTCGCCTGGCGCAGCCTGCTCAGCCGACTGGAAAAGCCGGCGGCGCCGGGCAGCAGAAAAGGCGGACACGCAGCATACTATTCATAGTACCAGTTTTTACGGTAGCTGGAGGGCGTGATGCCCTCGTGCATTTTAAAAAGATTGATAAAGTGGCTCGTGTTCTGGATTCCGACTTCACAGCCGATTTGGGCGATGGCCAGGTTGGTGGTGCGCAGATACTCCTTGGCCTTGTTGAGACGGAGCGTCTGCAGATATTCATTTGGGGAGTACCCGATATAGCGCCGAAAGAGTTTCTGAAAATAGAACTTGCTGACGGAGTAGCGCAGAGCCAGATCGTCCAGCGTCACATGCTCGGCATAGTGGTCGGCGAGATAGCTGCGCGCCTGTCGGATATACTCCGGCACGCCGAGCCACTCGCGCAGCACGTCCGTGCTGCGGATCGTCTCGACGGCGATCTGCGTGAGAAAGCCCGAGGCATAGACGTCGGAGGTCAGCGCGCTCTCTGCACCGTCATAGAGCGAGATGAGCGAGCGCAGCATCTGGCTGATGTGATTGTTGGGCGGGAGCGTGACGACCGGGCTCTGCTTGTTCTGCGTCTGAAAGATGTTGTAGTACGCCGTGCTGGTGGGACCGTAGAAGTGCACCCACAAAACGCGCCAGTTTCCTGTCCGCGGGGAGGTCCGGTAATACTGCGCGTTCTGGCAGTCAATCCAGAAGAGCTGATCCGGCAGGATGGTATACGTCTGGCCGCGGTAGTCGAGCAGGCCCTCTCCGGAGAGCGTGTATTTGATCAGATAGGAGGCGAGTCCCTCGCGGCGTGTGTAGTATCCCGTGTGTGCAATGAAGTCGCCCAACTCCTGCACATACAGGACGGAATTCTTCGCTGCCTGGCTCGGCGTGACCGTCAGCCAGACCGATTCCGGCTCGAGATCCAGATGGTAGCTCAGCTTGACCTGCCCCATAAAGATGCCTCCTTTGGCAAGAAAGTGTTATTATCAAGCAACAACAGATAGTGCAATTCTCCCGCTTCTCGTCTATAATACAAAATATAAACATGAAAATCAACAAAATTGGCAGCCAGGCTCCCATAAATTTGTGGATAACGGTGCGAAATCCTGTTGATTGTCGTTTATTTATGAACGAAGTGTTAAATGTCCACAAAAAGCGAATCGCAAAATTGTTATATTTAACAAGAGCAAGATTTGATTATTCTGCCGGGCCTGTTATGGCGCAAAAAATCGACAGAAGAAAACGCCGGGAGACCGGCAAACGAGACGGACAAAACAGGGAGGAGAAACCACGATGAACGCAAGAGAACGCGTGCTGAAAGCGATCAGAAGAATGGACGGGAACCCGGATCGTGTACCGATCCAGTTTGACCTCTGCAAGCAGCACATCGAATATTTTTCCAAGAAATACGGCATCCCCGTCGACATTACGGACAACATCTACGAGGACGTGACGTGGCGGATCAGCGCCAACGAGCTGCGCGTCAGGATGGGTTCGGACATGGTTCTCTGCGGCGCTTCCGCCCCGGCGGGCTGGAAGCCCGAGATCGGACCGGACGGCACCTGGTACAACGAATACCACATGAAGATGCGCCAGGGCCCGGTCTATGTTGACGTCGTCGGTTTCCCGCTCGCCGGCATTGAGACGGTTGAGGAGGCCGAAGCCTATCAGTTCCCCGATCCGCACGAGCCAACCCGCTATACGAAGGCCGAGGAGATCATCGCCAAATACAAAAAGGACTTCGTCGTGGTCGGCAATATCGAGGTCACAATGTTCCAGCTTGCCCAGCAGCTTCTCGGCATGGAGCAGATGCTGTGCGACCTGCAGATGGAGGAGCCCTACATCGACCGGCTCTACGAGCGCTGCATCGAATTCCAGACGGAGGTCGGCCTCGAGCTCATCCGCCGCGGCGTGGACATCATCTGGGCCAGCGACGACTTTGGCACGCAGACCTCGCTTCTCATCAACGAGCACCTGTTCCGCGACCATATCAAGCCGCTCTATAAGAAAATGTTCGACACCTTCAAGAAGGCCAACCCCGAGATCATCATTGCCTTCCACTGCGACGGAGCCGTCAAGCCGATCCTGAACGATTTCGTGGAAATGGGCATCGACATTTTCAACCCCGTTCAGCCCGGCGTGCCCGGACACGGCCCGCAGGAGCTGAAGGACTACATCGGCGACAGACTCTGCTTCTGGGGCGCGATCGACCAGCAGCGGCTGCTGCCGCACGGCAGCGACGAAGAGCTGGCCGGCGAAATCGAGCAGCGCATGAAGATCCTCGGCAAGGACCGCGGCTTCATCATCGCGCCGGCGCATATCATCCAGGCCGACGTCTCCCACGAGCGCGTGGAATACTTCCTGGATCTCTGCAGGAAATACGGCGCTATCTACGACTGATTTATATCCGGTATATACGAAGAGCCGGAAGCAACGGGGGGATTTAAGATATGGCATACGCACTGGAGCTGAAAAACATCACCAAGCAATTCCCGGGCGTACTTGCGCTGGACAACATGTCCTTTCAGATCAAGGCCGGCGAGGTTCACGCCATCTGCGGAGAGAACGGCGCCGGCAAGTCGACGCTCATGAAGGTCTGCACCGGCGTCTACCAGCCTGACAGCGGCGAGATTCTGCTGGGCGGCGAGCACGTCGAGTTCCGCAACCCGAACGAGGCTTACCACAGAGGCATCGCGATCATGTACCAGGAAACAAGCCTGTTTGAGAAGATGACCGTCCTTGAGAACATGTTTGTCGGCCATGAACCGCGCAGGAAGGCCGGTATTTTCCCGGTTATCGATTACGCCGCTGAGCGGGCGAAGGCAAGCGAGATCCTTGAGCTGCTGGAGAGCGACCTGGATCTCAACCAGAGCATCTCCGAGCTCGGCATGGCGAAAAAGCAGATGGTCGAAATTGCCAAGGCGCTGACCTTCAACGCCAGAATCCTGATTCTGGACGAACCGACCGCGTCCCTCACGCAGCGCGAGGTCGACGCCCTGTTCGACGTCATCCAGAAGCTCAAGAAACGCGACATCGCGATCGTGTACATCAGCCATCGGCTGGAAGAGATTTTCAGCATCTGCGACCGCGTGACCGTCATTCGCGACGGCAAATACATCTCCACAAGCAACGTCGCCGACACGAACAAGGACCGCCTGGTGGCGGACATGGTCGGCCGCGACATCGGCGCCTATTATCCCAAGGAAAAGATCGGGATCGGCGGCGAGGTTTTCCGCGTGGAGCATCTGATGCAGTCCGGCCTTGTCAACGATGTCAGCCTGCATGTGAACAAGGGCGAGATCGTCGGCGTCGCGGGCCTGGCCGGCGCCGGACGCACGGAGCTTGCGCTTGCAGCCTGCGGCTTTACGGCCCCCGACAGCGGCAAGGTCTTCGTGGACGGCGAACAGATTCCCGCCCGCTCGGTTACAAAATCGATGGAAGCAGGCCTCGTGTATGTCTCGGAAGACCGCGGCAAGTGCGGACTGGTACTCGATATGTCGCTCAACGACAATATTTCCCTGCCGCAGCTCCGCAAGTTCTCCCACAACATGTTCGTCGACCGTGCAAAGTGCCGCAGCGTCTCCAAAGACGCCATCAAGCAGTTCGAGATCAAGGCGCCGAGCGAGGATTTCGTCGTGGCCAACCTTTCGGGCGGCAACCAGCAGAAGGTTTCTGTCGCCAAGGGCATCGCGCTGCATCCCAAGATCATCATTCTCGACGAGCCGACCCACGGCGTCGATGTCAACGCCAAGGCGGAGATCTATTCGATCATCAGCGGCTTTGCAAAAGAAGAGCTCGGCGTTTTGATGATCTCCTCCGAAATGCCGGAGCTGCTCGGTATGTGCGACCGGATCTATGTCATGCGTGACGGCCTCATCTGCGGCGAACTGACGCGCGAGGAAGCCACCAAGGAGAAGATCCTGAAGCTCGCACTGAACGTTTAGGAAGAGGAATGCGGATATGAAGAATACAAAACACAGCAAAAAGGCGATGCCGTCAGAGCTGGCGCTCAGCCTCTTCGTGATTATCATATTTGCGGTGCTGTGCCTGGTGGCCGGCGATTTTGGCTCCGTCAACAACATCATGAGCATCCTCAACCGCTTCAGCTACATCCTGATCGCCTCCATCGGCATGAACATCATCATGCTCACCGGCAATATCGACGTCTCCTTCGGCGGCATCATCTCCGTCATGGCCATTCTTGAGGCGTTCATCGGCAAGACGGGCGCTCCGATCTATGTGTTCATGCCGGCCGCGATGCTCTGCGGCGCGCTGCTGTGCACGTTCAACGCGCTGCTCATCACAAAGCTGCACATCCCCGCGATCGTGGCGACGCTTGCCACTACGCAGATCTATGCGGGCGTGCTGCCGCTGCTGGTCGAGGGCTCCATCTACGACCTGCCCAAGACCTTCACCTGGCTTGCTTTTGATGCCAAGGTATTCAAGTACGTCCCCCTGAGCGTCATCCTGGCGCTGGTGATTCTCGCTGTCGCGCTGCTGATGATGAAATACTCCCGTTATTTCAAAAAGCTCTACGCCATCGGCAACAACGTCAAAAGCGCGCGCCTTGCGGGCATTGACGTCGATAAGACCGTCATCGTGACCTACGCCATCGGCGGCCTGGTGCTCGGCGTGGCGGCGACCATCATCGCCACCGCCGGCCAGCGCGTCACCACCACCATGGGCGCCGGCATGGAAATGACCTTCATTGCGGCTGTTGTCGTCGGCGGCACGAGCGTCACCGGCGGTTCGGGCAGCATCCTCGGCACCGCATTCGGCGCGCTGCTCCTGTCGATCATATCGCCCGCCCTGTACTACCTGGGCATCAGCGACACCTGGAGCACGGCCGTCATGGGCGCCATCATCATCATCGCCGTTTCCGTGGGCGCCATCAAGGGCGTCCGCCGCAAGAACGCCGGTGCGGAGAAGGAGGAGGCCAAGGCATGAAAACGAGAAAATTCAATTTCAACATTGCGCTGGGCATTCTGTTCCTGCTCCTCTTCTTCGGCATCGGCCTGAAGGCTCCGAACTTCTTCAAGCCGAACTACCTCATCAGCGTCATGCTCCGCAACATTATGGAGCTCGGCATGATCGCGCTGCCTGTCACACTTGTCGTCATCACGGGCGGCATCGACCTCTCCCTTGGCTCCATTGCAACCCTGTCCGGCATCACGGGCGGCCTTGTCTATGCCGCCACACAGAGCGACCTGCTCGCCGTGGTGTGCGCGATGGTTGTGGGCTGCCTCTGCGGCTGGTTCAACAGTCTGCTTGTCACGAGGCTCAACATCCCCGCGATGGTCACAACGCTTGCCACCATGTACCTGTTCCAGGGCATCGCCCGCGGCATAACGCTGGGCAACAGCGTCTATGCGTTCCCGGCGGCCACGTGGCTGGGCAACTTCCAGATCGGGCCCATCCCCATCCAGATCATCGTGTACATCCTCTTCGCCGTGATTTTTGTGCTGCTGCTCTCCCGCACCTACTACGGCAAGTACCTCTACGCGATCGGCCTCAACCGGACGGCCAGCCGCTTCGCGGGTATCAACACCGTCCGCTGTGAAAATATCGCCTACATCGTGAGCGGCATCATGTCCGGCTTTGCCGGCATGATCATGCTCGGCCGGTTCTCGTCCATGAAATACACCGCCGGCGAGGGCATGAACCTGAAGGTCGTTACGATCATTGTGCTCGGCGGCACCAGCATCAACGGCGGCGTCGGCACCATGACCGGCACCATCATCGCAACCATGATCGTTGCGGTCCTGAACTCCGGGCTTACCGTTCTCAACATCCCCATCGACGTGCAGACCATCGTGCAGGGCACGGTGCTGCTTATCAGCCTGGTCGCCTATGCGGTTATCCAGAAGCGCAATACCGCAAAAGGAAGAGGCAAAACAGCAAAGGCCGGCAAGGCCGCATAATCCGGTATTTGCGCCGAAAAGGCGTGAATATAATAAAAATTAGGAGGAACCAAAAGAAATGAAAAAGTGGATAGCCATTCTTCTCGTTGCAGTGATGGCCATTGGCCTGGTAGCCTGCGCCGCGAAGACGACGACTTCCAGCACGACCGCTGCCGCCAGCAGCACAACGGCTGCGTCCGGCACCACGGCAGCCAGCTCGGCTGCCGCGACCACCAGCACACCCGCGGCGACCTCCAGCGCCGCCAAGGAACTCACAATCGCGATGCTGCCGAAATTCAAGGGCGAGAACTACTTCGATGCCTGCAAAGTCGGCGCGCAGGAAGCCGTTGACGAAATCGGCGGCATTACATTCCTGTATGACGGACCTCCCCAGAACGATGCGACCAACCAGCATCAGGTTGATATCCTCGAAGGCTGGATTGCTCAGGGCGTCGATGTCATCATCCTTTCCCCGAACGACCCCGACGCGATCACCGCGACCCTGAAGAAGGCGCAGGATCAGGGCATCAAGGTTCTGACCTATGACGCCGACGCCAATGACGGCCGCGACTTCTTTGTCAACCAGGTTACCGCCGACGGCGTGGCCGCGGGCCTGATCAAGGGTACCGCCGACAAGCTGCAGGCCAAGGGCTATGGCCCCGACAAGCCTGCGAACATTGCCATCGTCTCCTCCGCCGAGACCGACGCCAACCAGAACTCCTGGATCGCCAGCATGAAGACCCTGCTGGCCACGAGCGACTACTCCTGGCTGAAGCTGGCCGACAACGCGATCTATTACCCCGGCCCCGCCGAGGATAAGAACCAGGAAATCGCCGCGACCCTCGTAGGCTCCATGGGCGAAGGCGCCGACCAGTATCAGGCCGTGATCGGCATTACCTCCATGGCTACCCCGGCTCTGGGCGCTGCCTATGAAGCTGCCGCGAACAAGCCCGACGCTTCCAAGGTCGTTCTGACCGGTCTTGCCACGCCGAACGCCATCAAGGATTACATCAAGAACGATGCCAACCCGCTCGACGCCGGCGTTCTCTGGAACTGCATGGATCTGGGCTATCTCGCTGTGCAGACCGGCTATCAGTATGCCACCGGCACGCTCGCCAAGGACGCGACCACCATTACGGCCGGCCGTCTGGGCGCGAAGGACATTAAGGACGGCATGGTCATTCTGGGCGATGCGCTGGTCTTTGATGCCGCCAACGTCGATCAGTTCAACTATTAATTCTCAGGAACCAATTAAATCAAGCGGGAGCCCTTCGGGGCTCCCGGCAAAACCGGTGCGCCAGCCGTCCCGTCGGGCCGTCTGGCGCACTCGCTGAAAGACGCGGCCCCGCATGCCCGGCTGCGGCCGGCGCATGGTTATGAATCCGGCTGCGCAATCCCGCCTGCTGCATTGTGCGGCCCTGCCTTAAAATTGTCAGCAGCATTCCCTCCCCGGGAATGTTCTTATAAATTTGATCGTATTTACAGGAGGAATTTCTGATGGAACGCTATGCCTGGAAAGCGACGGTGCTGCCCGGTAAACTGAACGAATACATGGACCGGCACGACCACATCTGGCCGGAAATGAAGAAGGTCCTGCACGACGCGGGAATCCGCAACTACACAATCTGGAATGTCGGCAATGAACTTTTTGGCTATTATGAGTGCGACAGTGTTGAAACCGCCGCGCGCGTGCAGGCGGAGAGCCCGATTGTGGACAAATGGAATGTGTATATGAAAGACGTTATGCAGATGGAAATGGACCCGGAGACCGGAGCCCAGCCCCTGATGAAGCAGGTCTTTTTGTTTGACTGAAGGACATGATCCGCAGGCGCGGCGGGAATAACCACACGGACGTTCCCGACCGCCTGAGCCTGCCCGGGCAAGGGCAGCCTCAAAACGTGTCAGGCCATGAAACGCCGCGGGCTGCTGCGGGACCGACGGCACCATCATGACCATCGGCAACACCCAGACGCCGGTGCGCTTTAACAAGAGCCCGGACGAATACATGGACGAATGGTTCCGCGAGTCGCCGACCCGCCATTTCGCGATGAGCGTGGGCAGCAACGCCTCGCAGCTGCAAAAAGTCGCGCTGCTGCTGGGGATACCCGCTGTGCAGCTGAATCGGAAGGAGAAATAAGGAGATAACTATGAAAGATCTGCAGGTCCAAAAGGGCTATGAATACGCAAAGGAGCGCTTCGCCGCGGCGGGCGTGGACACGGAAAAAGCCATGGAGCGGGCCGACGCACTGCCCGTGTCCATGCACTGCTGGCAGGGCGACGACGTGATCGGCTTCGACGGCTCGGGAGAGCTGACGGGCGGCATCGCCACGACGGGCAACTATCCCGGCCGGGCGCGCACGCCGGAGGAGCTGCGCGCGGACATCTCGTTCGCCAAAACGCTCATCCCCGGCCAGACGAAGCTGAACCTCCACGCCAGCTACGCCGAAAAGCACGGGAAGAAGATCGACCGCGACGCCTACACCATCGCCGAATTCCAGGGGTGGGCGGACTACGCGAAGCAGGAGGGCATGGGCCTCGACTTCAACCCCACCTTCTTCTCGCACCCGAGAATGGACGGCGACTTCTCGCTGTCCAGCTTCGACGAGGGCACGCGCCGGTTCTGGATTGAGCACGGCAGGCGCTGCCGCGAGATCGGCCTGGAGTTTGCCAAGCAGCTCTCGAAGCCCTGCGTGATCAACTACTGGATGCCCGACGGCTACAAGGATACCTGCGCCGACACGAAGAAGCGGCGCGAGCTCATGGTGCAGTCTCTGGACGAAATTTTCGCCGCGCCGGTCGACAAGACGCTCGTCCCGTGCGCGATCGAGTCCAAGCTCTTCGGCATGGGCCTCGAGAGCTACACCGTGGCCAGCCACGAATTCGCCTACGGCTACTGCGTCCGCAGCCAGATGCCCTACACGCTCGACGCCGGCCACTTCCACCCGACCGAGGTCATCTCCGCGAAGATCTCCGCCTGCCTGGAATTTCTGCCGCAGGTGCTGCTGCACGTCTCGCGCGGCGTGCGCTGGGACTCCGACCACGTCATCACGTGGGACGACGAGCTGCAGCGGATCATGGACGAGATCGTGTTCAACGGCTTTGAGAGCCGCGTCTTTATCGGACTGGACTACTTCGACGCCTCCATCAACCGCCTTGCGGCCTGGGCCATCGGCATGCGCAACGCGCGCAAGGCGATCCTGTCCGCGTACCTCTGCCCGGAGGACGCCATCCGCGCGGCCGAGTACGCGGGCGACTATACCGCGCGGCTGGCCCTGCAGGAACAAAGAAAGACGCTGCCCGTCGGCGCGGTGTGGGACTACTACTGCGCGCAGAAGAACGTCCCCGTCGGCGCAGACTGGCTGCAGACGGTCAGACAGTACGAAAAAGACGTGCTGAGCGGGCGCTGAAATCCGCGCAGCCGCGGCAAAAACGGGCGATTTTGGCGGGTTTCGGGGGCCGCCGCAAAATGCGGAGCATTTTGCGGCGGCCTCTTGTTTCAGCTGAAAAATTTGTATATAATGTGTATGAGGTGATACAATGCTGAACGATTTTATCACGAAAAACCGGGAAGACCTGGAGCGCTTTTCCGCCATGTCGCAGACGGCGGGCGCGCGGACGGACTGGGTGCAGGGCGGCGGCGGCAACACGTCGGTGAAGCTGCCCGGCGGGCTCATGGCCATCAAGGCCTCGGGCTTCTGCCTGTCCGACATCCGCCCGGACAGGGCCTACGCGGTGCTCGACTGCGCGGCGCTGCGGAAATTCTATACGGAAAACGAGCCGGACACGCTGCAGGACGTGGAAAAAGAGGGCTCCGCCTGCGCGAAGACGAACACGCTCGCGGTCGAGGGGCTGGAGGCGCTGCGGCCGTCGGTCGAGGCGGGCTTCCACTCTCTGCTTGGGAAGTTCGTCTGCCACACGCACAGCGTCTACGCCAATCTCGCGTGCTGCTCCGCGGAGCTGACGCAGCTCGCGGAGAAGGCCTTCGCGGGCGCGGCGTATTCGTGGGGCTGGGTGCCCTACACCGATCCCGGCGCGCGCCTGACCTTCGCCATCCGCGACGAGCTGCGCCGCGTGGAAAAGAATACCGGAAAAAAGCCTGCCGTCATCCTGATGCAGAACCACGGCCTGATCGTCCATGACGACGACGCGGAAACGTGCCTCGCCGTCAGCCGCGACGCCAACGAGCGGCTGGCCGCGCAGTTCGGCATCCGCGCGGACTCGTTCCCGCCTGTCGCCGTCGCGAAGCGGCCGGACGGCCTTTACGAGGCCGCGACGCCGTATCTGACCGAGAGCCTCAAAAGCGGCCGGTATTCCTATCACCGGCTGATGGACGAGCCGCTGTACCCCGACCAGATCGTGTTTCTGAACGGCACGTTCTACATGGACAGGCCGGGCCTGCCCGAGGAGGGCACCTGCACCGCCGACTCCAAAACGGGCGCGCTCGTCATGAATCTGCCGGAGGGCAAGGCGCGCGTGCTGGCCGAGACGCTGACCGCCGTCGTGTTCGTCATGAACCACATCGCGGAAAAGGGCTGCACGCTCTGCACGATGGGCGAGGCCGGCAAGGCCTTCATCGCGAACTGGGAGAGTGAAAAATACCGCAAATCCCTTGCGGGAAAGAAGGGCTGAGCGCATGAAAAATTATCTGGCGTTTGATCTCGGCGCGAGCAACGGCCGCGCGATTCTGGGCCGGTTCGACGGCGAGCGCATCGAGATGCGCGAGCTGCACCGTTTTGAAAACAACTACATCGAGATGAACGGCGTCTACTACTGGGACCTGCCGTATCTCTACAACCAGCTCAAGCTCGGCCTGCTGGCCTTCAAGAACGCGGGCCTGGGCGAGCTCGACTGCTTCGGCATCGACACCTGGGGCGTGGACTACGGCCTGCTCGACCGCAGCGGCCACCTGCTCGGCAACCCCCGCTCCTACCGCGGCGCGGTGGACGCGGACATGGAGGCCGTGTGGAAAACCGTCCCCTTCAAGACGCTCTTCGCCCGCACCGGCATCGCGACGATGAACTTCAACACGGTCTATCAGCTCTACCGCCGCAAGTGCGAGGACGACGCCGCGCTGCGCGAGGCCGAGACGATGCTCATGATGCCCGACCTGCTGGGCTATTTCCTGACGGGCGAGAAGAAGTCGGAGTACACGAACGCCACGACCTCCATGCTCTACAATCCCACCCTGCACGACTGGGACCGCGAAACAATCCGCGAGCTGGGCCTGCCGGAGAAGATCTTCGCGCCCATCGACCGCGCGGGCACGCTGCGCGGCCGCCTGCGCCCGGAGCTGGCGGAGGAGCTGGGGCTTAACCGCGCGGCCTTCGCCGCCGTCGGCACGCACGACACCGCCTCCGCCGTCGCGGCCATTCCGGGCAGCGGCAGCTTCGCGTTCTGCTCGTCCGGCACGTGGTCGCTCTTCGGCGTGGAGACGGACAAGCCCATCCTGACCGACGCCGTGCGCAATTCCAATTTCTCCAACGAGGGCACAATTCAGGGCGGGTTCCGGCCGCTCAAGAACATCATGGGCCTGTGGCTCATCCAGGAATGCCGCCGCGACTGGATCAAAGCCGGAACAAAATACTCCTGGGACGAGCTGGTGCAGCTGGCGCAGCAGGCCGAGCCGCTCGCGAGCGTCATCGATCCCGATTACGGCGAATTCTTCGCCGGCGGGAACATGGAGAAGAAAATCCAGGGCTTCTGCCGCAGGACGGGCCAGAAGGTCCCGCAGACGGCCGGCGAGATCGCCCGCTGCATCTACGAGTCGCTGGCCCTCAAATACCGCTGGGCGCTCGAGCGGCTCGAGGAGATCAAGGGCGCGCGGCTCGACGCGCTCAACATCGTCGGCGGCGGCATCCAGAACAGGCTGCTGAACCAGATGGCCGCCGATTCCATCGGCCGCCCCGTCGTGACCGGCCCCGTCGAGGGCGCGGCCATCGGCAACCTGCTCGCGCAGGCCATGGCGACGGGCGACGTGCGGGATCTGGCCGAGCTGCGCGCGGTCGTGCGCCGCTCGGAGCAGGTCGAGACCTGGGAGCCGCACCACACGCAGGCGTGGGAGGCGGCGTATCAGAAGCTCATGTCACTGCAGTGATTCCGATTTGAGGAGGAGACGCTTATGAACATTCAGTATATCCACCCCGCCGACCAGCTGGTCATGTTTATGCAGCGCATCTACGACAAGGGCCTCACGACCATGTCGGGCGGCAACCTGTCCATCATGGACGCCGACGGCGACATCTGGATCACGCCCGCCGGCGTGGACAAGGGGACGCTGACCCGGCGCGACATCATCTGCGTGAAGCCGGACGGCACCATCCTGGGGCCGCATAAGCCGTCGTCCGAGCTGCCGTTCCACGTGTCGGTATACAAGATGCGGCCCGACCTGCACGCGGTGCTGCACGCGCATCCGCCCGCGCTGGTGGCGTTTTCCATCGTCCGCCGCCTGCCCGACCTCGACCTCATTCCGACGGTGCGCCGGGTCTGCCCGGAGGTGCGCATCGCCACCTACGCCGTACCGGGCAGCGAGCATCTGGGCGAGAACGTGGGAAGGGTGTTCGCGGAGAACTGCGACATCGCGATCCTCGAAAACCACGGCGTCTGCGTCGGCGCGCCGGACATGTTCACGGCGTTCCAGCGCTTTGAAACGCTCAACTACACGGCCTCGCTCGAGGTGCTGGCCGGAAAGGTGGGCAAAATCCAGGAGCTGCCGACCGACGCCTACCGCCTGAGCGAGACGAATTACCATCTCAAGATGGACGACTTCATCCCCAACACCCACACCTCCGAGGAGCTGGCCGCGCGGCGCGATATGATCACGCTCATCCGCCGCTCGTACAAGATGGGCCTGTTCACTGCGACGCACGGCACCTATTCCGTGCGCCTGGCGGACGGGAGCTTCCTCATCACGCCGTTTAACCGCGACCGGGCCTACCTCGAGGAGGACGACCTTGTGCGCGTCAAGGCGGGCATGAAGGAGCTGGGCAAGACGCCGTCGCGGGCCGTGCACCTGCACGAGCTGATCTACCAGAACAACCCCGAGATCCACGCGATCCTGCTGGCGCATCCCGTGCACGCGATGGCCTTCGCCGTGACCGACGCCGCGTTTGACCCGCGCACGATCCCGGAGAGCTACATTCTCCTGCGCGACGTCAAAAAGCTGCCCTACAACGAGATCTACACCCATCCCGAGGAGATGTCGCGCGAGCTGAGCGAGGCGCATCCGGCGATCATGGTCAAAAACGACTGCGTGGTCGTCACGGGCGGCACGCTGCTGCAGGCGTTCGACCGCCTCGAGGTCATGGAGTCCACTGCCCACTCGATCATCGAGTCGCAGGGCCTGGGCGAGATCGTCCACATCACCGACGCCGAGATTGCCGATCTCAAAACGGCGTTCCATCTCAAGGACTGAGCAATCAAAAAACACCCGCGGGGCCTGCCGATCATTCCGGCAGGCCCCGCGGAGTTTTTTGCGCATCGGCGCCTCAGCCGCCCGCCAGGGCGGCGAAGCGGGCGAGAATGGCTTCCTTTTCGGCGGAGGCCCAGGTGAAGTCGTAGTCGATCAGGTGGATTTTGCCGATGTCCACGAGGCCCTCGGCCACCGGCACGTCGCGTCTCGACGGCCGCCGGTTCCAGTCCAGGCTCTGCTCCTTCTGCGACTGGGCGGAGGTCACAAAGTCCACGAAGAGCTTCGCGTTCTGCTCGTGCGGGCAGCCCTTGACGATCGCCGCGGCGTCGCAGACGGCGGAGGTGCCGTCGGACGGATAGCAGAAGCCGATGTTCGGGTCGTCCAGATAGAGCGCGGCGGATTTTTCGATCGTGATGCCGATCAGATAGTCTCCGCTCGCCACGAGCTTGTGGCATTTGCCGGAGGAGTCGAGAAGGTTCCCGTCCAGATTGTCCACAAAGCGGCGGACAAAGTCCCAGCCTGCCTCGCCGCCGCCGTGCGCCAGGATCATGGTGCACAGCTGCGTATAGGCCGAGCCGGATTTGGAGGGCTGGCAGTAGGCGATGCGGCCCCGGAACGCGGGGTCGAGGCAGTCCTCCCAGCTCGTGGGCGCGTCCAGACCGCTCTCGGCGAGCAGCTTCTTGTTGTAGATGATGACCATGGGCAGGGGACTCTCGCCGATCCACAGGTCGTCGGGGTCCTTGAACTGCGCGTCGATGGCGCTGTCGTTCGCGCAGACGTAGGGCTCGAGATAGGCGGAATACGCCTCCATGGAATCCGCGCCGCCGCCCCAGAACACGTCCGCCTGCGGCGCGGCGGCCTCGGCCTCGATGCGCTGGCACAGCTCGCCCGTGCCGCCGGGGACCAGCCTGACCTTGATCTGCGGGTACTTGGCCATGAAGTTCACGATACAGGCGTTCATGGGGTCGGCGTCGTGCGGGGAGTAGATCACGAGCGTGCCCGTGTCGGTGTCGGCCCGCGCCGCGGCGCTCGGCGCGGCGGCGGATTCGGCGGCGGCCGGCTCCGGGGCGGCCGGCAGGGCGGCGGTCTTGTCCCGGGACGCGCCGCAGGCGCAGAGCGTCAGAAGCGCCGCCAGCGCGGCCAGCAGCAGCATCCGCTTTCCCGTCATGTGTCCTCAACCCGCCTTCCGCAGCATTTCACAAGCTCCGCGAACAGCCGCTTCGTATCGACGGGCTTGGCGATGTGGCCGTTCATGCCGGCCTCGCGGCACTTGCGAAGGTCCTCCTCGTAGGCGTCCGCGGACATCGCGAGGATGGGCACCGTCGAGGCGTCGGCCCGCGGCAGCGCGCGGATGGCCCTTGCCGCGCCGAAGCCGTCGAGCACGGGCATGCGCAGATCCATCAGAATGACGTCGAATTCGCCGGGTTCTGAGGCGGCGAAGCGGTCAGCGCCCGCGCGCCCGTTCTCCGCGCAGCACACCTCCATGCCGAAGCTCTGCAGAACGGCGGTGGCGATCTCGCGGTTCATCTCGTTGTCCTCGCACAGCAGCGCCCGCCTGCCGCGCAGCAGCGTCAGGTCGGCCGCCGGCTCCGCCGGACGGGCCGCCTCGCCGGACAGGTGCGTGATCGGAAGCCGGACGTCGAACCGCGTGCCCTCGCCCCGCCGGCTGCGCACCTCGATCCGGCCGCCCATCAGCTCGACCACGCTCTTGACGATGGACAGGCCCAGGCCGGTGCCGGCGGTGTTGCCGCCCTCGGGCGCGCGCTCCTGCGAAAACGGCTCGAAGATGTGGCCGATGAATTCCTCGCTGATGCCGATGCCCGTGTCCTCGACCGTCACGAGCGCGTTTCGGCCGTCCTCCTGCGGCGCGAGCGCCGCGATGGTCAGCGTGACCGTGCCGCCCGCCGGCGTGAATTTGACGGCGTTGGACAGCAGGTTCAGGATGATCTTCTGCAGATTGAGCCGGTCGGCCAGGATGGTCCCGCCGGTCATCCCCGCCGTGTCCACGGCAAACCGGATGCCCTTGGCGTCGGCCATTTGCCGGATGGGGACGATGATGCCCGCGAGCAGCTCCTCGGTGTCCACGGGCTCCGGCTTGAGCGTGAATTTCCCGCTCTCGATCTTGCTGACGTCGAGCGTGTCGTTGATGAGATTCAGCAGAAACTCGCCGGAGATCTGAATTTTGCGCAGATAGTCCTCCTTCTGCGCGGACACGTCCGTTTTCCGCGCGAGCTCCGTATAGCCGATGATGCCGTTGAGCGGCGTGCGCATGTCGTGGCTCATGTTGGAGAGAAACTCGGACTTCGCGCTGACCGCGGCCTTGAGCTGCAGGTTTTTCCGGTTGAGCGCATGCGTGTAGACGAGCGCGCTGATCACGACCGCGGCCAAAAAGCCGAACAGCATGAGCATCAGTCCCGCCGCGCGCGGGTTCGCGTAGAACGTGTCGATGATCGAGCGGGAGGAGGCGCTGAGCGACGTCTGGCGCAGGATGTTGCCGATCTGGTCCGAGCCGGCGGCGGACAGCGCCTTTTCCAGAATGGAGAACAGCCGGTCGTCGGCCGTGTCGGAGACCGCCAGCGACAGCCCGTAGTCGTCGCCGTTGAGCACCTTGTAGGAGAGCTTGCGGTAGTCCGAGCGCCCGCGGTAGTATTCCAGCTGGTAGGAGTCCAGGAACGCAAAATCCGCGTCCCCCTTCAGCACCGAGCGCAGGCACGCGTCCGTGGAGGCGTACTCCTGATAGGAATACCCCTCCTGCCGCAGGCTCTGGCTGAGATAGCGCAGGTAGGAGCCGGCCGGCACGGCGTAGGCGCCGCCCGTTTCGCTGTCCGCGCGGCAGGCCGCGAACATGGTGAGCGTGACGAACGGCGTGGTGACGCGCGCGTTGTGCGCCTGCGCCCACGTGTAGTCGTACGGGAAGCCGGCCATCACCTGCGCCTCGCCGCTGCGCAGGCTCTCCAGCGCCTCGGCGGCCGTGTCCTTGCGCACGTAGGAGAAGCGCAGGCCGGTCCGCTCGGAGACGGAATCCAGCAGCGAGGCCATGGCTCCGCAGAACCGGCCGTGCTCGTCCGTGTAGGAGATGGGATACCACGACGGGTCGTAGACGACCTTGATGGGCGCGGCGCCGGCGACGTAGGCGGCCTCCTCCTGGGAGATGACCGTCTGCTCCTCGGAGGACTTGCCGTGGTATTTCGCGTAGACCTTCTCCTCGAAATACGGGTCGCTCGTCTTGAGCGAGTTCATCGCCGTGTTGAGCTCCTGCAGCAGATCCGAGTTGCCCTTTGTTGTGGCGAAGTAATACGAGCGGGTGTCGAATTTCGCCACCGTGCGCATCGCAACGTCCTGCAGGCTGCTCGCGAGGCAGGCGTCGATCTCGCCGCTCGCGAGGCCGCCCGCGACGCCGCTCGCCGTGTGGTAGTAGATGAGGGTCGGCATGCAGTCGTTGTCCTTGCAGTAATCGACGAACCCGCTGTTGAGGCTGCTCGCATAGTCCAGCCCGACCGTCAGGCTGCCGATGCTGGAGAAGTCCTCATAGGCGACGCTGGTATTGTCCTGCGGGACCACGAGGCAGGTGCAGCTCGAGCCGGAGGGGAGCGCGGAATAGGCGAGCTGCCGCGACAGCTCGTCCGTGATCGCGACGTTGTTCATGAGATCGAGCCGGCCGTCCTCGAGCATCTGCAGCCCCTCGTCGTAGGTGACGGGCACAAATTCGTACTGCCAGCCCGCGTACTGCGCGACGGCCAGCATGTAGTCGTAGCTGTAGCCGCGGTAGAGGCCGGACGTTTTGTCGTACTCCTGAAAGTTCGCCATCTCGTAGTAGCCGACGCGCACGGTGCGCGGCTCGTCCGCGGCCCGGACGGACGTCAGAGCGGACGCGAGCAGAAGCGCGCAGAGCAGCACGCGCCGCCCGAAACCGATCCGCTTTTTCATGCCGCATCCCTTCTATCCAACAGATTCCGCGCTGAATCACGGGAAAATTCCATTTTTCTTTGAAGATCATAGCACAAAAAACCCATTTTTACAAGAAACTTGCAAAAATGGGCAGAGTTGTCTATGATTCGAGCGTGTGAAAGCGGACGCGGCCCAGAAGGGCTTCGACGGCCGCGTACTCGGCGGCCTGCGTGCCGCTGCACATCACGTTGGCGGCCCCGGTCGCCATGGCGAGGCGGACGGTGTCCTCCGGGGACAGGCCGCGCTCGCGCGCGAAGGCCAGCGCCGCGACGACGCTGTCGCCCGCGCCCACCGTGCTGCCGACCGGCACGCGCAGGCCCTCGGCGTATACGGCGCGCTCCGGCCCGGCAAACAGCGCCCCGTCGCCGCCGAGCGAGACGACGACGCGGCCCACGCCCCGCAGGAGCAGCGACCGCGCGGCGGCCGCGATCTCCGGAAGCGTTCCGAGCTCCCGGCCGACGAGCGCGGAGAGCTCGTCCCGGTTCGGCTTGATGAGATCCGGCCCGGCCAGGATGCCCTGTGCCAGCAGCTCGCCGTCGGCGTCCAGAAAGACGGAAGCGCCGGCCTGTCTGCACGCCCGGACCCAGACGCGGTAGGTGTCGGCGGGCGCGCCGGCGGGCAGGCTGCCGGACAGGACCACGAGGTCGCCCGGCGCGAGCCTGCCGGTCAGCTCCGCCAGAAGCCCGGCCAGGACGGCCGCGTCCGCCGGGATGCCCGGCTCGTTGATGTCCGTGTGCGTGTGCTGAACCGGGTCGATGATCTTGAGATTCGTGCGCGTTTCGCCGGGAACGAAGCGGAACATGCCGGCGATGCCGAGCTGCGCCAGCGCGTCCGCGATCAGCCGCCCGCTGCCGCCGCCCAGAATCGCCGCGGCGACGCTGGTCCCGCCCAGCTTGGCGATCACCTTGGAGACGTTGACGCCCTTGCCGCCCGGGTCTGTGCGCAGGGCCCGGATTCGGTTGACGCTGTCCGGACGGAAATTTTCGATCTCCGCGGTCTTGTCGAGCGCGGGGTTGAGCGTGACGGTGTAGATCATGGCGGCCTCCGATGATGTGAACTTGGGAGCTCCGATGCCGCGCGCCGGTTTTGTCCAGAGCGTCCCTTGATTTTCCTCCACTATACGCCCGCACGGAGAAAAATGCAAGAACAAGGTGGATTCCAGGGATAAGCTGTGCTATAATCAGGTTTATTCTTTCGGGATTGCGGGGGAAAGCGGAATGAAAGACGGATTTCTGAGAGTCGCGGCGGCCACGCCGGAGGTCCGGGTGGCGGACCCGGCGTTCAACGCCCGCTCCATCGAGGACGTGCTCAAAAGGGCCGACGCCGACGGCGTGCGGCTGCTCGTGCTGCCGGAGCTCTGCCTTACGGCCTACACCTGCGGGGACCTGTTTTTGCAGCAGAGCCTGCTCGCTGCCGCGCAGGAGGCGCTGCGGGAGCTCGTCCGCTTCAGCGCCGGGCTGGAGCTGCTCTTTTTCGTCGGGCTGCCCTGGGAGCGTGGCGCCAAGCTCTGCAACGTGACGGCCGCCGTGCAGGGCGGCCGGCTGCTGGCGCTGTATCCGAAGCAGAACATCCCCAACTACGGGGAATTTTACGAGGCGCGCCATTTCGTGCCCGGCCCGCGGAAGGCCGAGCCGGAGCCGTTCTTCGACGGCGGGCAGACGTACGACGTGCCGTTCGGGACCGACATCCTGCTGCGCTGCCCGGACGTGCCGGGGCTGACTGCGGCGGCCGAGGTGTGCGAGGATCTGTGGGTGCCAGACCCGCCGAGCGTGCGCCACGCGGCTGCCGGGGCGACGGTGCTCGTGAACGCCTCGGCCAGCGACGAGACGACGGGCAAGGACATCTACCGCCGCCAGCTCGTTTCGGCGCAGTCGGCGCGGCTGCTGTGCGCGTACCTGTACGCCGACGCGGGGGAGGGGGAATCCTCCACCGATCTGGTGTTCGCAGGCCACGATCTCATCTGCGAGAACGGGACGCTGCTCGCGGAGTCCGCGCGCTTCCGGACCGGCATGACGACGGCGGACATCGACCTCGGCAGGCTCGTGAGCGAGCGGCGGCGGATGACCACCTTCCGCGCCGACGCGGCGGGCTACGCGACGGCGGAATTCCGCCTGAAGCCGATGACGCTGGCCCTGCGCCGCTTCGTCGACCCCGCGCCGTTCGTCCCGCACGACAAGGCCGACCGCGACCGGCGCTGCGAGGAGATCCTGTCCATCCAGTCGATGGGCCTCAAAAAACGGCTGGCCCACACGGGGGCGAAGACCGCCGTGCTCGGCGTGTCGGGCGGGCTGGATTCCACGCTCGCGCTGCTCGTCACCGCGCGCGCGTTCGACCTGCTCGGCCTGCCGCGCGCGGGCATCCTCGCCGTCACCATGCCGTGCTTCGGCACGACCGGCAGGACCTACCGGAACGCCTGCGAGCTGGCCCGCCGCCTCGGCTGCACGCTGCGGGAGATCGGCATCGGGAGCGCCGTCACCGGGCATCTGGCCGACATCGGCCACGACCCCGACAGGCGCGACGTGACGTATGAAAACGCGCAGGCGCGCGAGCGCACGCAGGTGCTCATGGACCTGGCCAACCAGCAGGGCGGCCTTGTGATCGGCACGGGCGACATGTCCGAGCTGGCGCTCGGCTGGGCGACCTACAACGGCGACCACATGTCCATGTACGCCGTGAACTGCTCCGTGCCCAAGACGCTCGTGCGGCATCTGGTGCGCTGGTGCGCGGACGTGAGCGCCGACCCGGCGCTCTCGGCGGTGCTGCTCGACGTGCTGGACACGCCGGTCAGCCCGGAGCTGCTGCCGCCCGCGGACGGCGACATCTCGCAGAAGACCGAGGAGCTTGTCGGCCCGTACGAGCTGCACGATTTCTTTTTGTACCACGTCCTCCGCTGCGGCTGCCCGCCCGCGAAGGTCTATCGGCTGGCGAAGCTCGCGTTTGCGGGCCGGTATCCGGACGGGACGATCCTGAAATGGCTGCGCAGCTTCTACAGGCGCTTTTTTGCCCAGCAGTTCAAGCGCTCCTGCATCCCCGACGGACCGAAGGTCGGCTCCGTCGCCCTGTCTCCGCGCGGAGACCTGCGGATGCCGAGCGACGCCTCCGCCGCCCTGTGGCTGCGCGAGCTGGATTTGCTGTAAAGAATGAAATCTGCCGCAAAGCGGCCGGGCTCCGGCCCGGCCGCTTTGCGGCAGATGTGCGTTATTGCGGAGCCTCCGGCTGGGGCGCTTCGGGCTTCGGCGGCTCGGCTGTCCGGATGTTGATGACCGGGGCAGCGGGCGGGTTGGAATCGGCGAGCTTCGCGCCGAGCAGGCCCGCGAGCAGCGACTTCACGTCGAGGCCCATGCCCTGGGTGAAGCCCTCGGTGATCTGCGTGGTGCCGTTCACGATGTCGGCCAGGAGCTTCGCGCTGTTGCCCTCGCCGTACATGGTGATCTTGTCCACCTTGGAGAGCGGCTCCGCCACGTTCTTGGCGATGCTGGGCAGGGCCTGCATGACCATCTCGACCATGGCGGCCTGGCCGTATTTCTGCATGGCCTCGGCCTTTTTGTCGATGCCCTCGGCCTCGGCCATGGCCCGGGCGCGGATGGCCTCGGCCTCGGCCAGGCCGGTGGCGCGGATGCCCTCGGCCTCCTGTTCCCTGGCAAAGCGCGTGGCCTCGGCCTGTACGCGGCGGGCCTCGGCGTCCTGCTGCTGCTCGAACTTCTTGGCCTCGGCGTCCTTCTGACGGCGGAAGAGGTCGGCCTGCGCCTCCTGCTCCTTTGCGTAGCGGTCGGCGTCGGCCTGCGCGCGGATCTCGGCGCCCAGCTTCTGCTTGGCGATCTCGACCTCCTGCTTTTTGAGCTCGGCGTCGCGCTCGGCCTTGGCGATCTGCGCGTTCACGGTCGCCGTTTCGATGCTCTTCTGCTGTTCCTGCTCCTGAATCTTGTAGGCGGCGTCCGCCTCGGCCTTCTTGGAGTCGGAGATCAGCTTCAGCTCGGCGCGGCGAATCTCCAGCTCGTTGTTCTTCTGCGCGATCTGCGTGTCGGACTGGACGCGCGCCTCGTTCGCGGCCTTGTCGGCCTCGGCCTGGGCGATCGCCACGTCGCGGTCGGCCTGCGCCTTGGCGATGGCGGCGTTCTTTTTGATGAGAGAGGTGTTGTCGGCGCCGAGATCCTTGATGAGACCGTTTTCGTCGGTCACGTTCTGGATGTTGCAGGAGAGAATCTCAATGCCCAGCTTGTCCATGTCCTTCGACGCCTTCTGCATCACCTGGTCGGAGAAGGAGTCGCGGTCGGTGTTGATCTCCTTGAGAGACAGCGTGCCGATGATCTCGCGCATATTGCCCTGCAGCGAGTCCTGCAGGTCGAGCGTGATGTCGTTCGGCTTCTTGTTGAGGAAGTTCTTCGCCGCCAGCTTGATGCCCTCGGTGGTGGGGGAGATGCGCACCTTCGCCACGGCGTCCACGTTGACGTTGATGAAGTCGTTCGTCGGGACGGACTGCTCGGTCTTGATGTCCACGGTCATCTGGCCGAGGTACAGCCTGTCGAGCCGCTCGAGGAACGGGATCTTGATGCCCGCGCGGCCGATGAGGATTTTGCCGTCCTTTTTGAGGCCGGATATGATGTACGCCTGGTCGGGCGGCGCCTTCACGTAGCCGCTGAGCAGCAGCAGCACGATGACGGCGGCCGGAATGAGGATGGGCAGCAGTTCCAGAAAGGTCATGGCAGTTCTCCTTTATCTCTTTTCGCCCCGGTTCGGGGCTCTGCTTTTATAGACGCTCCCGCGGGAAAAAGGTTCCTGGGGCAGCACCGCACAATGCACGGCAAACGCCTGAAGCGCGGCCCTGCCCGCATCCCTGCAGTTCCGCACGCCGCATTGCGCGGTGCTGCCCCAAGACGCAAACGGGCCGGGGGAATTGACATTTTTTCGCAGGGGGCATATAATCATGGCTGTAGAATCAGCCGCGCGGAGGCGCGCAATACGGTAAGGAGACGGAAGCTATGACGTATCACATGAATATTGCCGGCGTTCCCCGGGAACTGCCGATCTGCAAGGTGACGGACGGGCTGTATATCGGCGCGTTCATCCTCTTCGGCGATCCGGAGATCACGGTCGCGGCCGCCCGCGAGCTTTTGAAGCGCGCGCCGAAGGACTACGACTACATGCTGACGGCCGAGGCCAAGAGCATCCCGCTCATCCACGAGATGGCGCGGCAGAGCGGCGCGAAGACATATTTTGTCGCGCGCAAGGGCATGAAGGTCTATCTGACGAACCCGCTGCACGTGAAGGTGCACTCCATCACCACCCAGCGCGAGCAGGAGCTGTTTTTGAGCGGCGAGGACGCGGCCAGGATGAAGGGAAAGCGCATCCTCATCGTGGACGACGTGATCTCGACCGGCGAATCGCTGGCCGCGCTGGAGGAGCTGGTGCGCGAGGCGGGCGCGACCGTCGCGGGCAGGATGGCCGTCCTGGCCGAGGGCGACGCGCAGAATCGCAGCGACATCGTCTATCTGGAGCCGCTGCCCCTCTTCAACGCCGACGGCAGCGTCAAATAACAGCAGCCATAAAATGCGGCGATGCCGTTCCGGAGCCAACGCTCCGGAACGGCATCGCTTTATTTTATGATTTTGTCAGGAGATGACCGCGCCGGTGTGCGCGACGTAGAGCTTCTGGATGTCGGCAATCTCGCCGAGACCCGCGATCTGCGCGTCGACGCTGCTGAAATTGCCGGAGGCCGTGAACTGGCTCTTCCAGGAGTCGGCGCCGTCGCCGGCCATGTCGTTGTTGGCGTGGTCGCCGGCCACGACCATCAGCGGGCGGAGGATGACCTTCGTGTAGCCCGCGTCCTTCACCTTGCCGATGACGGCGGTGCATTCGGTGTCGGCGGGCTTGCCCTCGACCGTGCCGACGAATACGTTCTTGTAGCCGAGCTGCTCCATCTGGGTCTGCATCTGGTCATAGGTGATGCTGGCCGCGTGGGAGGTGCCGTGGCCCATGAAGACGAACGCGGCGCCGTCCGCCGCGGCCGCGTCGAGGCTGTCGTAGCCGGCCGCCTTGACCGCCTGGGCTGTGATCGCCTTGGCGACGGTTTCCTTGTCGCTGTTGACGCTCGTCGTATCGGAGCCGACCTCGCCGAGAAGCGGCTCGGAGACCTTGACGGAGGCAAACTTGTCCTTGTACTTGTCCACAGCCGCGACCAGCTCGTCGTATTCCGCGCCGTGCATCAGGTGCGTGGGCTGTACGACGAGATTTTTGACGCCGTTTGCGGCGGCGCGGTCGAGCGCCTGGTCCATGTTGTCGATCTTCTCGCTGTCGCGGGCCTGGATGTGGTTGATGATGATCTGCGCGGTGAACGCGCGTCTCACGGACCAGTCGGGATAGGCCGCCTGCAGGGCCTTTTCGATGCCGCCGATGTCGGCGACGCGGCTGTCGTTGAAGGAGGTGCCGAAGCTGACGACCAGCAGCTCGTTTTCGCCGATGCCGTCGGCGTTGAGGGGATCGTCCTTGGAGGCGTCGCCGGTGTCGCGGCCGAAGTAATCGGGATCGGCGTTCTCGCCGGAGACGAGCGCCTTCTGCGCGTCGGTCAGCGCGTCCCACGCGGCCTTCGCGTCCGTGCACTGCTGGTCGGTGTCGTCCGTGCGGGCCTGCACATAGATGGCGTCGATCAGTGCGGCGACCTTGTCGGCGGCCGCCTGGTCGGTGTCGGCGGAGGCGGTTTCAGCCGCGTCTGCGGGCTCGGGGTTGGAGACCTTGACCTTGTGGTCGTACCAGGTGCCCTTCTTGCCGAGGATGGCGAGGTCGAATTCCTCGTCGAGCGCGGCTACGGGGATGTCGTAGCCGTTGACCTCCTCCGTCGTCCCGTCGGAGTAGGTGACGGTGTCCGTCGTCGGATCGAGCAGCACCGCGCCGTCCTTCTGCGCATCCGCAGCCGTGCCGACGAACAGATTGACGATCTTGGTGGACGCCAGACTGACGTGGATGGTCATGGCGCCGTCCTTGACCGTCAGAACGCCCTTGCCGTTGTTGGCCTCATTGACATGGAACATGTCGCTGTCGGTGGTGAAATCCGCGCTGTAGACGCCGTCGGCAAGCGCCGGCGCGGCCGGCTGCGCCGAGGTTTCGGCCGAGCCGGCCGACGCGGAAACGGAGGCCTGCGCCGACGACGCAGACGCCGCGCTCTTGCTGCCGCAGCCCGCCATCAGCGAGGCGAGCAGCACGACGCACAGCAGGATCATAGATACTTTTTTCATTTTTTTGCTTCCTTTTCTGACAATTCTGTCGTTTTTTCAATAGCACCAGCGCGCGGACAGAACGATGCGTCCGTATGGCTGCCGTATTGCAAATCGGACGGGAACGGACAGAAAAAAACCTCCGCCGGGCGGCGGAGGTCAAAAACACAGAAAAACAGCACAAAGCAGCCTTCCTTTTCGTATCGCCAATCCCTCGTGGCCCGGAACCGTACGTTCCCATACTGCGAAAGGCAGGTCTCCCGGCTGATCGATCAAACGCGCGGCCCCCTTCCCGGTTTCCCAGTGGATATGGGCCTCTGCTCTCGAATTACGGTGACGAGATCGTGCAGGATTCTCACCTGCTTCCCTTTTCACCGGACACAATGTGTCCGACACCTCACGCACAATATTCAGTTGCAGCTTTACTATAGCACACATTCCGGCGGCTTGTCAACCGATGGGCGGGAAAACTGCGGGCCGCGCCCGGTCCATGCGGCGGCGAGCAGCGCCCTGGCCGCGTCGGAGCGGGGCGCGGAGATGAGCGCCTGCGTCGGGCCCTGCTCCGCGACCGCGCCGTCCTGCAGAACGAGAACCCGCGAGCAGAGCGTGCTCACCAGCGCGAGGTCGTGGGACACGAACGCGACCGAAAGCCCCAGCTCGTCCCGGAGCCCCGCGAGAAGGCCGACGATCTGCGCCTGCGCCGACACGTCGAGCTCGCTCGGCACGAGATACGGCGCCGCCAGACTCACCGCGGCGAGGAGCAGGGCCAGGGACAGAAAGACGGTCACTCTGCGCTTCGCGGCCCGGCGGGAGGCCAGAACGCCTTTTTTCATCACGCGGCCTCCCCGTCCCGGCCCAGCCGGGGGTCCAGCCGCCGGTAGACCAGATCCGTCAGAAGGTTTATGAGCACGTACACGACCGACATGAGGATCACGAAGCCCTGGATGACGGGGTAGTCCCGCGCGGTGATGGCGTCCATCGCGAGCTTGCCGACGCCGGCCAGCGGAAGATCGTCTCCACCAACACGCTGCCGCCCAGAAGCGTCCCCGCGGAGAGCCCCACCAGGGTGACGATGGGGATCAGCGCGTTGTGCAGCACGCTGCCGAACAGGATGTACCGCTCCTTTACGCCGCGCGCCCGCGCCCCCGCGACGTAGGGCTTGCCCAGCTCCTCGAGCACCTGCGCGCGGATCTGCCGCGTGAAGCGGCTCATGAGCGGGATCGCCAGCGCGGCGGAGGGCAAAAACAGCCCCTGCAGCGTGCCCTTCGCGATGACCGGGAACGCCTTGACGCGGATGCAGAAGAAGTACATGAGCAGCACCGAGATGAGAAAATTCGGCATGGCCCCGCCGGCAAAGCTGCACAGCCGGATGAGGCGGTCGCCGAGCCCGTTCTGCCGGACGGCGGTATAGACGCCGAGCGGCAGCGATACCGCGAGCGAGAGCAGAAGGCTCCCCAGCGCGAGCACGGCGGTGTTTTTCACTCCCTTCCGGAGCTTCGCCGCCGCGCTCAGCCCGTCCATGAAGGACGTGCCGAGATCGCCCCGCAGCACGCCCGCGAGCCAGCTGCCGTACTGCGCGAGAAACGGCCGGTTCAGGCCCATCTCCTCCCGCGTCTTTTCCGGCACCTGCGCGTTCACCGCCACGCCCTGCGCCGTCAGCTTCTTCTGCGCCGGGTCGCCGGGGGACAGGTACATGAGCCCGTACACCAGAAGCGTCAGGCCCGGAAGAACCGGTATGAGCTGCAAGAGCCGTTTTCCCACATACTTTCCCAATGCGTTACCCCGCGCCGCAAGGGCGCCTTTTTTATGATTGCTTTTCCGTCAAAGCGCTGATGCCGTAGAAGTCGAAGGGACAGGTCTCGGAACAGCCCGAGACGCCCGGGCGCAGGACGGTCGTTTTTATTGAACAGGCCCACGTAGCCGAACGCGTTGTCGTCGATGGAGAGCTGCACGATCCGGTTCGCCAGGTCCGCGCGCCGCGCAGCCCGCCGCTGCGGGTCGAGCCGAAGCTGGGCGCGCGGGCGGTCCAATAGCGCAGGACTCTGTTTTCCAGCGGCTGTTCCATGTGCGATTCCTTTCCAAACGGGAGTTCTGCGTTCCGTTTCGCTGAACATATCATAACCCGGTCCGCCCCGCAAGCCGGGTGGGGGGATATTCGCCGGAAAACCGCCCGCGCGCGCCGTGTTTCCGGAATTGACAGAGCGGCTCCGATGCCGTATACTGAGACGGAAATTCAAGAAGAGAGGCTCCTCTGTGAAACAACGCGTCGGTCTGGTCAGAAACATCAAATATGCCGCTCTGCAGGCGCTCTATTGGATGATCGCCTGCGTCAGCATCGTCTTTGCCAGCGTCTTTTTGCTGGCCCGGGGCTACACAAACGCGGAGATCGGCACCGTCATGGCGGCGGGCTACATCGTCGGCATGCTCCTGCAGCCGCTCGTCTCGGCCGCCGCCGACCGCTCGCGGCGGCTGAACGCCACGGCGGTGCTGGCGCTGGCCGGCCTGGCGACGGCCGCCGCGGTCTGCGGGCTTGTGATCTTCCCCGCCAGAAGCGCGGCGCTGACGGTCAGCTACGTGCTGTTCATGGCGTTCCAGCTTGTGCTGCAGCCGCTCGTCAACGCCTACTGCTTCTTTCTGGAAACGCCCGAGACGCCGATCCTCTTCGGCATCGCCAGAGGCATCGGGTCGCTTGCCTGGGGCGTCATGTCGGCGGTGCTCGGCCTGCTGTGCGACCGGTACGGGACCGGCGTGCTGGCTCCGGCGGCGCTGATCCTGATCGCGGCGCTGATGGTGCTGCTGTTCCTGTGCCGCCATGAGGGGGCGGCGCGCGCGCCGATGTCGGCGGCGGAGCATGCGTCCGGCCGGACGTCCTTCGCGATGACCGGCTGCTTTTTGTTCCTGCTGCTGGGCAACACGTTTTTGTTTTTCGGCCACGCGATGATCGACAATTTTCCGTATCAGGTCATCACGAACGTGGGCGGCACCAGCGCGCAGATGGGCGCGTTCTGCGCCTATGCCGCGATGCTCGAGATCCCGGCGCTGTTTCTCTTCGACCGCATCCGCAAGCGATTCTCCTGCGAGCAGCTGCTCCGGTTCGGGGCCTTCTTCTTCCTCGTCAAAAGCGTGGCGCTGTGGCTCGTCCGCACGCTGGCGGGCGTCTACCTGGCCAACGCGTTCCAGGCCATCTCGTTCGCGCTGTTCGTGCCCGCGGCCGTCCGCTACGCCGGCGAAACGGCGGGGAACCGCAGCGCAAACGGCGCCCAGTCGCTTGTCACGGCGACCACGGCGGCGGGCAACATCCTCTCCTGCGTGCTCGGCGGCCTGCTGATCGACGACGCCGGCGTGAGCGGCATGCTCGCGGTCGGCGCGGCCGCCAGCGTGGTCGGCGCCGCCTTTGTCCTCTTCGGCGTCCGCGAGAAAAAGCCCGCAAAATAAAATATGCCTGCCGCAGAACGGAACGGTCTGATCCGTCCCATTCTGCGGCAGGCTTTTTTCGGTTGTTCGGGCCCCGGCGGGGCTTATGCGTCCTCGCCGGCGGGGACGTCGGGCAGCTCGATGGAGTCGAAGGCGTCCTCCGTCTCGTCGAAGATGAGGCGCAGCTCGGCGATCGTCTCCTTGAGCCGGTCGAGATTTCCGGTCAGATCGTCGGTCAGGGCGGTCAGCTCCTCGCCCGAGTCGGAGCAGCGGCTGCGCGCGTGCTCGGACAGCTCGGAGAGCTGCTCGCGCAGCTTTCTGGCCCGCAGCGCGGCGTTGCGCTCGGCGGCCTCGGCGCGGCGGTAGGCGGCCAGCTCCTGCTTTTTGAGCTCGGAAGCCTCCTCCGCATCGGCGGGGGCCGCGTCCTGCGGCGCTTCCGGTTCCTCCGCCGTTTCCGGCTCCGCCGCTTCCGGCTCGGCCGGCGCGGCGGCCTCGGCGCGCAGCGCCTCCAGCTCCCCGCGCAGGGAGTCGTTTTCGGCGCGCAGCGTCTCCAGCTCGCTCTTCGCGGCGGCGAGCTCGTCCTTCGCGCCGGTCAGCTCGCTCTTCGCGGCGGAAAGCTCGTCCTTTGCGCCGGCCAGCCCGGCCGTCAGCGAGGCGTTTTCCGCCGTCAGCTTTTCAGACTCGTCCTTCAGCCGGCGCAGCTCCTTCTGGTGCTCGATGGAGCTGGATTCAATGTAATTTGCCACGTCGGCGCGGTTAAATCCGCCCAGAGAGGAGCGGAATTTTGAAAAATCGGACATAAAGCGCCTCCTGCTGTCATTGTTTCACAATTATAGCACAGAAAAAGCCGGAAAACAACCGGAATTGACGCATTTCGACGGCGTGCGCCGCAATATGCTTTTTCGCGCCGCGGGGGCGCGAATCGGTAGCAATTGGCGCGGGGATATGCTATAATGTGGCCATCAAAGCATAATCGGGAGGATTCTGACATGGGGCTCAAGGACGCTTCGACCATCGTTTTTAAGGTCGGCACCTCCACGCTGACGCATGCGACCGGCAAGACCAATCTCAAGGAGATGGAGGAGCTGGCGCTTGTGCTGTCCGATCTCGTGAACGCGGGCAAGCGCGTCGCGCTCGTGACCTCGGGGGCCATCGGCGTCGGCGTCGGCAAGCTGGGGCTGCCCGAGAGGCCGAAGGACACCGCCGGCAAGCAGGCGGCCGCCACGGTGGGCCAGTGCGAGCTGATGTTCATGTACGACAAGATGTTCTCCCAGTACGGCCACAAGGTCGGGCAGCTGCTCATCACGAAGGAGGACGTGGACGATCCCAAGCGGCGGGAGAATCTCGTCGCGGCGTTCTCCCGGCTCTTCGCCTTCGGGGCCATCCCGATCATCAACGAAAACGACGCCGTGGCGGTGGACGAGATCGTCTACGGCGACAACGACTCGCTGTCCGCCGTGGTGGCGCTGCTGATCGGGGCCGACGCGCTCGTCATCCTCACGGAGACGGACGGGCTCTACACCGGCAACCCGCTCGAGGACCCGACCGCGCGGCGCGTTTCGCGCGTCACCGAGATCACCGACGAGATCCGGGCCTACGCCTCGCAGCGGGGCACGAGCCTCGGCACGGGCGGCATGACCACCAAGCTCCGCGCCGCCGAAATGGCGACCGGCGCCGGGATCGACACCTACGTGATCTGCGGCCGCGACGCACACAACATCTACAGACTGCTCGACGGCGAGGACGTCGGGACGCATTTTTTTGCGAAGGAGGATCGCCATGCTTGAGAACATCGGGGAAAAGGCCAGGGAAGCCGCCCGCGCGCTCGCGCTCGCGACAACGGAGGAGAAAAACGACGCGCTCGAACGGATCGCGCTCGCGCTGCGCAGCCGCTGCGGCGAGCTCTGCGCGGCAAACGAGAAGGACCTTGTCGCCGGAAAGACGGCAGGCCTTTCCGACGCGCTGCTCGACCGGCTGACGCTGAGCCGCGAGCGGGTGGAGGCCATCGCCGACGCGATGGAGGCCGTCGCGGCGCTGCCCGACCCCGTGGGCCGGGTGCTGTCCGACCAGGTGCGGCCCAACGGGCTGCGCATCGTCAAAACGGCGGTGCCGCTCGGCGTGATCGCGGTCATCTACGAGGCCCGGCCGAACGTCACGGCGGACTCGGCGGCGCTGTGCCTCAAATCCGGCAACGCGGTCATCCTGCGCGGCGGGAAAGAGGCGATCGGCTCCAACATCGCCATCGCCTCGGTCATGCGCCGGGCGCTGGAGCAGAGCGCGCTCCCGCCCGACTGCATCCAGCTCGTCTCCGACACCTCGCACGAGAGCGCGAAGGCACTCATGCATCTCGACGGGTATGTGGACGTGCTCATCCCGCGCGGCAGCCGGCGGCTCATCGACGCTGTGGTGCGCGAGGCCAGCGTCCCCGTCATCCAGACCGGCGCGGGCGTGTGCCACATCTATGTGGACCGCGACGCCGACGTGGAAATGGCGGCGCGGATCATCGACAACGCCAAGACCTCGCGGCCGTCCGTGTGCAACGCGGCCGAGTGCATGCTCATCCACCGCGGCATCGCCGCGCAGGCGCTGCCCGTGATCGCCGCGGCGCTGGAAAAGCACCACACCGAGATCCGCGGGGACAAGGAGGTGCTCGCCATTCTGAAGGACGCCGCCGTCCCCGCGCACGAGGACGACTGGGGCCGGGAATACGGCGACTACATCATCGCGGCAAAGATCGTCGGGAGCCTCGACGAGGCGATCGAACACATCCGCCGCTACTCGACCGGCCACTCCGAGTGCATCGTGACGGACGACGAGGCGGCGGCCGCGGCGTTTTTGAACCGCGTGGACGCGGCGGCGGTCTACCACAACGCCTCCACCCGCTTTACCGACGGCGGCGAATTCGGCCTCGGCGCGGAGATCGGCATCTCCACGCAGAAGCTCCACGCGCGCGGCCCGCTGGGGCTCAACGAGCTGACGACGATGAAATACCGGGTCTACGGCTCCGGCCAGATCCGCTAGGAGGGCCTGCGATGCGATACGGATTTCTCGGCCTTGGCAACATGGCCTCCGCGATTCTGCGCGGAATGGTGAAAAGCGGAAACTTTTCGGAAGACGAATTCAGCGGCTTCAACCGCACGGAGGCCAAGACGCTCGCGCTGCAGAAGGAGCTGGGCCTCCGGCCCGCCGGTTCCGCGGCGGAGCTCGCGCGCTCGTGCGACGTGCTGGCGCTCTGCGTCAAGCCGCAGATGCTGCCCGCGGTGCTGCCTGAAACCGCGCAGAATCTGCGCCCCGGCACGCTCGTGGTGACGATTGCGGCCGGAAAGCCCCTTTCATACTACGAAGCGGCGCTGCCGCAGGGCACGCCTGTCGTGCGTGTGATGCCGAACATCAACGCCCGCGTGCTGGCCGCCGCGAGCGGGCTGTGCGGCGGGGCCGCCGCGCGCCCGGAGCAGCTCGCGCTCGTGCGGCGCATGTTCGAGGCCGTGGGCGCGGTATACGAGCTGCCGGAGGCGCAGTTCTCCGCGTTTTCCGCGCTCGCGGGCGCGTCCGGCGCGTTCATCCATCTCTACATCGACGCGCTCGCCTCGGCGGGCGTCAAGGCGGGTTTGCCGCGGGCCCTGTCGCAGCAGATCGCCTGCCAGACCGTGCTCGGCAGCGCGAAGCTGACGCTCGAGTCCGGCGAGCACCCCATCGCCCTGTGCGACCAGGTCTGCTCGCCCGGCGGCACGACCATCGAGGGCGTGCACACGCTCAAGCGGCTCGGCTTTGAGTCCGCCGTCCAGCAGGCCGTGGACGCCGTGATTGAAAAGGACCGAAAGCTCGCAGAATAACACCGGCGCTCCGGGACTCCCGCAAACCACGGCGGGAGCGCCGGAGCGCCGCTCCGCAATTCCCGCCGCCCGGCCTGCCATTCCTCGCTTCGCTCCGAATCGGATTGCGAATCTGCACCGGATTCTTCGTCGCTGGCGCTCCTCAGAATGACAAAAGGGGAGGATATGCGCGAAAAACCATCCCGTTTGTCATTCTGAGCGAAGCGATACCGCAATTTTTCACCCTTTGCCATTCACCCTTTACAACTCGCATTTCCGTTATCATACCGATTTTAATATGGAAGGAGAGGAGCCCCATCAATACGCAGCATCTGCAATACCTCATGGAGATCGAACGCGTGCGCTCCATCTCGCAGGCGGCGGAAAACCTGTATATCGGCCAGCCGAATCTGTCCCGGATCCTCCGGGAACTGGAGCAGGCGGCGGGCTTCCCGATTTTTGAGCGGACCAGCAAGGGCGTGCGCCCCACCGAGCGCGGCGAGCAGTATCTGCGCCACGCGCGCAGCATCCTGCGCGAGACGGAGGCCATCGACGAGCTCGGGCCCCGCCATCCGACGGTCGGCCGGTTTCACGTGTGCCTGCCGCCCTCCTGCTCGCTGTTCGCGCGCACGGCGGCGTATCTCGCGTCGCTCGACCGGAGCGAGTGCCTCGACGCGGCCGTGCGCGAGTGCCCCGTACGGCAGACGCTGGAATACCTGTCGAACGGCGAGGCGGAGCTGGGCGTCATCCGCTTCCGCGCGGAATACCGCGACTATTTCGAGGAGCTGGCGCACGGGCGCGGACTGAGCTTCCGCGTGATCGGGAAGCAGCAGTACCACGTGCTGCTCTCGGCGCGCCATCCGCTGGCCTCCCGGCAGGAGCTGACCCGGCAGGCGCTGACGCCGCTGCCGGAGATCGTGTCCGGCGACACCTTCGGCGTGCAGAATCCGCCCGACCAGACGCCGCGCCGCCAGATCTGCGCCACGGACCGCTTTGCGCGCTTTTCGCTGCTCGACACGCTGCCGGACGCGTTCTGCTGGGACGAGCCGACGCCCGACGCGGAGCTGGCGCGCTGGGGCCTCGCGCAGAAGCGCTGCGCCGACGCGCCGTATTTCTGCGACGTGCTGACCTGCAATCCGCAGTACACCATGAGCGCGCTCGAGAGCGGCTTCGAGGCGCAGCTCACCGGCGAGCGGCCGGAGCCCCGGCGCGCATAGAAAGCGCGCGCAAAAATGCGTTTTTTTTCGCGGCGCGGCCGATGATATGTCAAAAATGATATGACACGTGCATGAAAAGCATTTCTATTTGTCGAATCATTTCGATATAATTTTATCGGAATGGACGGGGGAATGCCGACACCGTCCACATCGCCCGCGGGGGAAGGAAGCTGCCGGCATGGAACGACATAACATGAAAAGGATGGGATTCAACATGGGTAAAATCACCGTTATCGGCGCCGGAAGCGTCGGCGCGAGCATTGCCAACGATCTGATGGTGCAGGGCATCGCCACCGAAATCCTCCTCATCGATATCAACAAGCAGAAGGCCGCCGGCGAAGCGCTGGACATCTACCAGGGCGCTCCGTTCTGCTCCCCGGCGATCGTGCGCTCCGGCGACTATCCCGACGCCGCGGATTCCGACATCGTCATCATCACCTCCGGTCTGCCGCGCAAGGCCGGCCAGAGCCGCCTCGATCTGGCGCAGACAAACGTGGACATCCTCAAGCAGATCGCGCCGCAGATTGTGAAGTATGCGCCGAACGCCGTCTACATCATCGTCTCCAACCCGGTCGACGTCATGACCTATGTGTTCTACAAAATTTCCGGTCTGCCTGAAAACCAGATCATGGGCTCCGGCACGATCCTCGACACGAGCCGGCTCCAGTCCACCCTGGCCAAGCGCTTCCACATCAGCCCGAAGAACGTCCACGCGCACGTCTACGGCGAGCACGGCGACTCCTCCTTCGTGCCCTGGTCCCTCGTCCACATCGCCAACAACCACATCGACGTCTACCGCGACAGCAGCCCGGACAAGGACAAGATCGTCTGGAATCCCGACTATGCCGAGATCGAGGAGTTCGTCAAGACCTCCGGCGCGCAGGTCATCAAGGACAAGGGCGCGACGTTCTACGCCGTGGCCATGGCCGTGTGCCACATCTGCAAGTGCATCTACGCCGGCGCGGGCACGGCTCTGACCGTCTCCACCATGATGCACGGCGAATACGGCATCGAGGACGTGTGCCTGTCCACCCTGACCCTTGTCGACCGCCAGGGCGTGCGCGGCAAGATCGCCAACCACCTCACCGACGGCGAGGTCGCCAAGCTCCGCATCAGCGCCGAGCGCCTGAAGGACGTCATCCGCCAGATCCAGCTGTAAGGAGGCGCGCCAGATGGAATACCGCATCGAACACGATTCCATGGGCGAGGTTCCGGTACCGGCCGACAAATACTGGGGCGCGCAGACAGAGCGCAGCCACGGGAATTTTCCGATCGGCGTCGGTCTGGAGACCATGCCGCGCGAGATCACGCACGCGTTCGGCATCCTCAAAAAGGCCGCCGCGCTGGCAAACCGCGAGCTGAAGCCCGAAAAAATGACCGAGGAGAAGCTGGCGGCGATTTCAGCCGCCTGCGACGAGGTCATCGCGGGCAAACTGAACGACCACTTCCCGCTCGTCGTCTGGCAGACCGGCTCCGGCACGCAGTCCAACATGAACGCCAACGAGGTCGTGGCCAACCGCGGCAACGAGCTCGCGGGCAGGAAGCTGCTGCATCCGAACGACGACATCAACATGTCCCAGTCCTCCAACGACACCTTCCCGACCGCCATGCACATCGCGGCCGTGACGGCGATCGAGGACCGGGTGCTGCCCGCCATCGACACGCTCGCCGCGACGTTCCGCCGCCTCGAGGAGGAGAACCGCGGCGTGGTGAAATCCGGCCGCACGCACCTGCAGGACGCGACGCCCATCGAATTCAGCCAGGAGATCTCCGGCTGGCGCGCGAGTCTGGAAAAGGACCGGGAGCTTCTGAAGCTGGCGCTGCCGCCTCTGAAGGCGCTGGCCCTCGGCGGCACGGCCGTCGGCACCGGGCTCAACGCGCCGAAGGGCTTCGACAGCCTCGTGGCCGAAAAGGTCTCGCTGCTGACCGGCAAGGACTTCCGCACGGCGGAAAACAAATTCCACGCGCTCACGTCCAAGGACGAGCTCGTCTTTGCGCACGGGGCGCTGAAGGCGCTGGCCTGCGACCTCATGAAGATCGCCAACGACGTGCGCTGGCTGGCCTCCGGCCCGCGCGACGGTCTGGGCGAGATCTTCATCCCGGAGAACGAGCCCGGCTCGTCCATCATGCCCGGCAAGGTCAACCCGACCCAGTGCGAGGCCGTTACGATGGTCGCCGTGCAGGTCATGGGCAACGACGTGGCCGTCGGCATGGCCGCCTCGCAGGGCAACTTCGAGCTGAACGTGTTCATGCCGGTGTGCATCTACAATTTTCTGCAGTCCGCGCGGCTGCTGGCCGAGTGCATGCTCTCCTTCAACGAACACTGCGCGGCGGGCATCCGCGCCAACCGCGAGAAGATGCACCACAACCTGTATAACTCCCTGATGCTCGTCACGGCGCTCAACCCGTACATCGGCTACGAGAACGCCGCCAAGACGGCGAAAAAAGCGTTCAGGGAAAACATTTCGCTCAAGGAGGCCTGCGTTTCGCTGGGCTTTTTGACGGCGGAAAAATTTGACGAAGTGTTCCATCCGGAACAGATGGTCTGATTGCGAGGAAACGCTATGCAATTTGCTTATTTTCCCGGCTGCACGCTCAAGACCAAGGGCAAAGCGCTCGACGAATGCGGACGAAAAGCCGCGCTGGCGCTGGGCTTTGAGCTGTGCGAGCTGCCCGAGTGGCAGTGCTGCGGCGCGGTGTATCCGATGGCGAAGGACGAGATCGCGACGCGGCTGTCCGCCGTGCGCGCGCTGACGGAGGCAAGGGACGAGGGCCGCGAGCTGGTGACGCTCTGCTCGGCCTGCCACCACGTCATCAAGCGGGTGAACGGGGACATGAAAAATGACGCCGACATCCGGGACAAGGTCAACCGCTATCTCCAGCTCGAAAAGCCCTACGAGGGCGAGACGAACGTGCTGCACTACCTCGAGGTCCTGCGCGACCGCGTGGGCTTTGACGAGGTAAAAAAGAAGGTCGTGAAGCCGCTCACGGGCAGAAAGATCGGCGCGTATTACGGCTGCCTGCTGCTCCGGCCGAGCCGCGAGCTGGGCTTCGACGACCCGGAGAACCCGCGCATTCTCGAGGACTTCATCCGCGCCATCGGCGCCGAGCCCGTCGTCTACGCCATGCGCAACGAGTGCTGCGGCGGCTACACGGTGATCGAGGGCCGCGACTACGCGAAGAAGAACGTCGCGAAGATCATGGATAACGCGAAGGCCTGCGGCGCGGAAGCGCTCATCACGGCCTGCCCTCTGTGCATGTACAACCTCCGGGAGAATTCCGAAAACGGACTGCCCGTGCACTATTTTACCGAGCTGCTGGCGGAAGCGCTCGGCGTCGGGGAGGCGGAGAAATGAACAATTCCGAGATCCTGGAAACCGTCGGCCGCATCTCCGGCGTCAACCCCCGTAAGTGCATGAAGTGCGGCAAGTGCTCCGGCGCCTGCCCGGCCTACGACGAGATGGAATACCATCCCCATCAGTTCGTCAGCATGGTCGAGTCCGGCCGCATCGAGGAGCTGATGCATTCCAAGGGCATCTACACCTGCCTGAGCTGCTTTGCCTGCGTCGAGCGCTGCCCGCGCATGGTCGAACCCGCGCGGCTCATTGAGGCGGTGCGCGCCGTGTACCTGCGCCAGCAGGGCATGGACCACATGAAGCCCGAACACATTCCGGAAATCCTGGACGAGGACCTGCCGCAGCAGGCCGTCACCAGCGCGTTCCGGAAGTACAGGAGGTGAGGACGATGCAGAGAATCGGCGTTTTCGTCTGCTGGTGCGGCAGCAACATTGCCGCGACGGTGGATGTGGAGAAGGTCTCCGAGGTTTTGGGCCATGAGCCCGGCGTCGTCTTTTCCACCAATTATCAGTATATGTGCTCCCAGACCGGCCAGGACATGGTTCAGGCCGCCATCCGGGACTATGCGCTCACCGGCGTGGTGATCTGCGCGTGCTCGCCGAGAATGCACGAGACGACGTTCCGCCGCGCCTGCGAGCGGGCGGGGCTCAATCCCTATCTCGTCGAGATCGCCAACATCCGCGAGCAGTGCTCGTGGATCCACAAGGACAAGGCCGTCGGCACGGAGAAGGCCATCATCCTCGGCCGCGCCGCCATCGCCAAGGTACAGCTCAACAAGCCCCTGCAGGCGGGCGAGAGCCCTGTCACAAAGCGGGCGCTCGTCATCGGCGGCGGCATCGCCGGCATCCAGACCGCGCTCGACATCGCCGACGCGGGCTATCCGGTGGACATCGTGGAAAAGCAGCCCACCATCGGCGGCAAGATGACCCAGCTCGACAAGACCTTCCCGACGCTCGACTGCGCGGCCTGCATCCTGACCCCGAAGATGGTGGAAGCGGCGCAGAACGAGAACATCCATATCTACTCCTATTCCGAGGTCGAGGCCGTCAAGGGCTTCGTGGGCAACTTCCACGCGACCATCCGCAAAAAGGCGCGCTACGTCAAAGAGGACGTGTGCACCGGCTGCGGCCTGTGCACCGAGAAATGCCCGCAGAAGAAGGTGCCGAACGAGTTCAACCTCGGTCTCGACACCAGACGGGCCGTCTATATCCCGTTCGCGCAGGCGGTGCCGAAGGTGGCCACCATCGATGCCGACTACTGCATGATGCTCAAATCCGGCAAGTGCGGCGTGTGCTCGAAGGTCTGCACGGCGGGCGCGATCGACTACCACCAGAAGGACGAGCTCATCGAGCAGGACTACGGCGCGATCGTCGTGGCCACGGGCTACAACCCCATCAAGCTGGACAAGTTCGACGAATTCGCTTACTCCCAGAGCCCGGACGTCGTGTCGTCGCTCGAGTTCGAGCGGCTCATGAACGCGGCCGGTCCGACGGGCGGCGTGCTGCTGCGCCCCTCCGACCACACGCACCCCAAGACGCTCGTGTTCGTGCAGTGCGTCGGCTCCCGCTGCGACAGCGAGGAAAAGGGCAAGCCCTACTGCTCCAAGATCTGCTGCATGTACACCGCGAAGCACGCCATGCTCTGCCGGGAGAAATACCCCGACACCGAGGTGTACGTGTTCTACATCGACGTGCGCACCCCCGGCAAGAACTTCGACGAGTTCTACCGCCGCGCGGTCGAGGAATACGGCGTGCACTACATCAAGGGCATGGTCGGCAAGGTCGTGCCGGAGAACGGCAAGCTGAAGGTGCAGGCGTCCGACCTGCTCGACAACCGCCAGCTCCACATCGACGCCGATATGGTCGTCCTGGCGGCGGCCATCGAGCCGGACGAGTCGGCCAGACCGCTCGCCACGATGCTCACGGCCTCGATGGATACCAACAACTTCTTCACCGAGGCGCACCCGAAGCTGCGCCCGGTCGAGAGCCCCACGGCGGGCATCTTCCTGTCCGGCGCGTGCCAGGGCCCGAAGGACATCCCCGAGACGGTCGCACAGGCCGGCGCGGCGGCGTCCAAGGCCATCGGCCTGCTCAGCAAGGACCATCTGACCTGCAACCCGTGCGTGGCCGAGCCGGACGAGCTCATGTGCAACGGCTGCTCGAGCTGCGAAAAGGTCTGCCCCTACGGCGCGATCACCTACGCGGACAAGGAATTCCGCGGCCCGAACCGCACGACCCTTCTCAGGCGCGTGGCGCAGGTCAACCCGGCGGTCTGCCAGGGCTGCGGCGCGTGCACGGTCGCGTGCCCGTCCGGCGCGATGGACCTCAAGGGCTTCTCCAACAAACAGATCATGGCGGAGGTGGATGCGATATGCAGGTAAACGGAGAATTCCAGCCGACCATTGTGGCGTTCTGCTGCAACTGGTGCTCCTATGCGGGCGCGGACCTGTCCGGCACCAACCGACTGCAGTATCCCGCCAACGTGAAGATCATCCGCATTCCGTGCTCCTGTCGGCTGAACCCGCTGTTCATCCTGCGGGCCTTCCAGCGCGGAGCCGACGGCGTCATCCTCTGCGGCTGCCACCCCGGCGACTGCCACTATACGACCGGCAACTACTATGCCCGCCGCCGCATGACGCTGCTGTTCTCGATGCTCGACTACCTCGGCATTGAAAAGGAGCGCACCCGCGTCGAGTGGGTCTCCGCCGCCGAGGGCGGGAAATTTGCCGCGACGATGAACGAGTTTGTACAGACCGTCACCAAGCTCGGCCCGAACCGGAGACTGGAGGATCTGAGATGCAGCAAGGATTGAAGGAAAAAGCCATACAGCTCCTGAAGGACGGTACGGTCGACCGCGTGCTCGGCTGGAAGACCGGCGAATTCTTCTACGATCTCACCCCCGCCGTGTTCCGCACCCCGGAGGAGGTTGAGAAGGATTTCGTGTTCAGCGTCTTTTCCGGCGCGAACCTCTCGAAATACCTGATCGCCGAGTCCCGCAAGGGCGGCAAGGTCGCGGCGTTCCTGAAGCCGTGCGACACGTATTCGTTCCAGCAGCTGCTCAAGGAGCACCGCATCCTGCGCGAAAACGTGTACGTCGTCGGCGTCCAGTGCGACGGCACCTGCGACATCGAGAAAATCAAGGCCGCCGGCTGCGAGGGCGTGACGGCCGTGCGCGAGGAGGGCGAGAGTCTCGTCGCCGAGACCCTGTACGGCGAAAAGACGATCGCCAAAAAGGACGCGCTGCTGGAGCGCTGCACAGTCTGCAAGAGCCATAAGCTCGTCGTGTTCGACGAGCTCATCGGCGAGCAGGGCGAGGAGCAGGACGCGGGCCGCTTCGCCGAGGTGGAGAAGCTCGAAAAAATGACGCCCGAGGAGCGCTACGGCTTCTGGCGCGGCGAGCTGTCCCGCTGCATCCGCTGCAACGCCTGCCGCAACGTCTGCCCGGCGTGCAGCTGCGAAAAGTGCATCTTCGACAACCCGGACTCCGGCGCGCGCAACAAGGCCGCCGCCGACTCGTTCGAGGAAAACATGTTCCACATCATCCGGGCCTTCCACGTGGCCGCCCGCTGCACCGACTGCGGCGAGTGCTCGCGCGTCTGCCCGCAGCACATCCCGCTGCACCTGCTCAACCGCAAGTTCATCAAGGACATCGACGAGCTCTACGGCGAGTACCAGGCGGGCGCGGACATGGACACGAAGCCCCCGCTCATGGACTTTGACAAGGGCGACTGCGAGCCGTCCGTCGTATACAAAAGGGGAGGCGAAAAGGCATGAAACAGCTTCCGCTTTCCAGACTGAACGACCTCTTCGCGGCGATCTCCGCCGCCCGGAAGCTCTACATCCCCGCGGACGACGCCGCCGGCCAGGCGCGGTTCACCGTCTGGCAGGAGGGCACGGCCCTGAGCAAGAACCTCAACACCGTCCGCAGCGCGAAGGACCTGTTCTTCCCGCAGGTGGAGAACCTGGTGGGCTTCAAGGTCACGGGCAAGCAGATCGAGCTCATCGAGAGCCGCGACCCCAGCGAGCCCTTCGTCCTGTTCGGCGTGCGCGCGTGCGACTGCCGGAGCTTTGACATTCTGGACAAGGTGTTTCTGGCCGAGCCGGCCGACACCTATTACAAGTCCCGCCGCGAAAACGGCGCCGTCGTCACGATGGCCTGCACGCGGCCGGCCGAGACCTGCTTCTGCACCGTCTTCGGCATCGACCCGACAGATCCGGCGGGCGACGTGACCTGCTGGCAGGACGAAAAGAACCTCTACTGGCGCGCCAACACCGCCAAGGGCGAGGCGCTCACCGAAATGCTGCCGCTGCTCGGGGACGCCGGTGAGGAAGCGGTCAAAACGCAGCAGGCGGAGACGAGAAAGATCCTCGGCCGGCTGCCGCTGAAGGACCTGGACCTCAGGGGCTTCGACGGCGAGCACATGATGGAGCTGTTCAAGTCTCCCAAATGGGCCTCGCTCTCCGAGAGCTGCCTGGGCTGCGGCACCTGCACCTTCGTCTGCCCGACCTGCCAGTGCTACGACATCGAGGAGTTCAACACCGGCTCGGAGGTCAAGCGCTTCCGCTGCTGGGACAGCTGCATGTACTCCGATTTCACCAAAATGTCCGCCGGTCAGCCCCGGCCCACGCAGCTCGAGCGGTTCCGCCAGCGCTTCATGCACAAGCTCGTCTATTTCCCGGCGAACAACGACGGCGTGTACGGCTGCGTCGGCTGCGGCCGCTGCCTGCAGAAGTGCCCCATCCACATGAACATCGCCAAAGTCATCAAAACGCTGGGGGAGGATGCCAAATGAAAAACGATCCCTTGATCCCCATGATCGGCGTCGTCACGAAAATCCGCGTCGATACCCCGGACGTCAAAACCTTCCGCGTGGTCGGCCTCGACGGGAAGAAACCCTTTGAGCACATCCCCGGCCAGTGCGCCATGCTCTCCATCCCCGGCGTGGGCGAGGCGCTGTTCTCGATCACGTCGTCCCCCACGCAGGAGGACTACCTGGAGTTTTCCATCAAGAAGTGCGGCTGCGTCACCGACTGGCTGCACGCGATGGACGAGGGCCAGCAGGTGACGCTGCGCGGCCCGTACGGCAACGGCTTCCCCGTGGACACCGACTTCGCCGGAAAGGACCTGCTGTTCGTCGCCGGCGGCATCGGCCTGGCGCCGCTGCACTCCGTCATCAACTACTGCCGCCACTACCGCAGCCGCTACGGCACCATCGACATCGTATACGGCTCGCGCTCGAAGGAGGACCTGGTCGATTTCCAGGAGATCCTCGACGAGTGGTGCGGCGAGGAAGGCATCAACGTCCATCTGACCATCGACCGCGCGCAGCCCGAATGGGACGGGCACGTGGGCTTCGTCCCCAACTATGTCAAGGAGCTGGGCTTCGACACCTCGAAAACCGTCGTCATGTGCGGCCCTCCCATCATGATCAAATTCACGCTCGCCGGCCTCATGGAGCTGGGCTTCGACAAGAAGCACATCTACACGACGATGGAGCTCAAAATGAAGTGCGGGCTCGGCAAGTGCGGCCGCTGCAACATCGGCAGCAAGTACGTCTGCAAGGACGGCCCGGTTTTCCGGTTCGACCAGCTCGACGCGCTGCCGGATGAGTATTAAAGGAGGCAACCATATGGAACAGATGGTAAACGTCTTTCTCTTCGGCAAGAAATATGAGGTTCCGGCCAGCCTGACGATCATGGAGGCCATGGAGTACGCAGGCTATCAGCTTGTGCGCGGCTGCGGCTGCCGCAACGGCTTCTGCGGCGCGTGCGCCACGATCTACCGCATCGCGGGCGACCGCGAGCTGAAGGCGTGCCTGGCCTGCTCGACGAAGGTCGAAAACAACATGTACGTGGCGACGCTGCCGTTCTTCCCGCTGGTCAAGGCGGTCTACGACATCGAAAAGGTCAAGCCGTCCCAGCAGATCATGATGCAGCTCTACCCCGAGATCTACTCCTGCGTCGGCTGCAACGCCTGCACGAAGGCGTGCCCGCAGGGCCTGAACGTCATGCAGTACATCGCCTACGCCCAGCGCGGCGAGTATGAAAAGTGCGCGGAGGCGTCGTTCGACTGCGTGATGTGCGGCATCTGCTCGTCCCGCTGCCCGGCGCAGATCTCGCACCCGCAGGTGGCCATGCTGGCCAGACGGCTCAACGGCAAGTATCTCGCGCCGCACTGCGATCATCTCGACGAGCGCGTCAAGGAGATCGCCGAGGGCAAGTACGAAAAGCTGATTGAAGATCTGATGGGCAAGCCCCTGTCGGAAATCCAGGAGCTCTACAACCACCGCGACATTGAAGCGTAAGGAGGTCACGCCATGTATACCGATCAGGCAATGCTGGAATCCATCAAAAAGGTGGAGGCCGCGCGCGAGGCGAACATCCGGCTCGACCCCCGCCGCATGAGCGCGGACGAAAAGGACGTGCTGCTCCGGACCTATCACCCCGACTACCGCGAAAACCAGTTTGAAGTTTTGAAATTCGGCCCCAACAAGGGCGACAAGGTGCCGCTCGAGCTGGCCGCGCTGCTCGAGGCCAACTCCCGCATCGAGGGCAGAGCGATCGACCTCGCCCATCCCGACTACGACGTGGACGTGCTCATCATCGGCGGCGGCGGCGCGGGCGCGTCGGCCGCCATCGAGGCGGACAACAACGGCGCGAAGGTGCTGGTGGTGACGAAGCTCCGCATGGGCGACGCCAACACCATGATGGCCGAGGGCGGCATCCAGGCCGCCGACAAGCCGAACGACTCCCCCGCGCAGCACTTCCTCGACGCCTACGGCGGCGGCCACTTCGCCGCGCAGAAGGATCTTCTCTACAAGCTCGTCACCGAGGCCCCCGAGGCCATCCAGTGGCTCTCCTCGCTCGGCGTGGAGTTCGACAAGGCGCCCGACGGCACCATGATCACCACCCACGGCGGCGGCACCTCCCGCAAGCGCATGCACGCGGCCAAGGACTACTCCGGCGCCGAGATCATGCGCACGCTGCGCGACGAGGTTCTCAACCGCGGCATCCCCGTGGTGGACTTCACCGCGGCCATCGAGCTCATCAAGGACGAAACCGGCCGCTGCGCGGGCGCGGTGCTCCAGAACATGGAGACGAAGGAGCTGCTCGTCGCGCGGGCCAAGACCGTCATCCTCGCCACCGGCGGCGCGGGCCGGCTCCACTACCAGGGCTTCCCGACCTCCAACCACTACGGCGCGACGGCGGACGGCCTGATTCTCGGCTACCGCGCGGGCGCGAAGCTCCTCTACGCCGACACGCTCCAGTACCATCCCACCGGCGCGGCCTTCCCCGCGCAGATCTACGGCGCGCTCGTCACCGAAAAGGTGCGCTCCGTGGGCGCGATGCTCGTGAACGCGAACGGCGAGGTGTTCATGAATCCCCTCGAGACGCGCGACGTGGCCGCCGCGGCCATCATCCGCGAGTGCTCCGACCGGCACAACGGCGTCCCCACGCCGACCGGCTCCGCCGTCTGGCTCGACACCCCGATGATCGAGCGCAAGAACGGCGCGGGCACCATTGAGGCGCGCATCCCCGCCATGATGCGCATGTTCGGCAAGCACGGCATCGACATCCGTACCGAGCCGATCCTCGTCTATCCGACGCTCCACTACCAGAACGGCGGCCTGAAGATCACGACCGACGGCCAGACGATGGTCGAGAACCTGTTCGCGGCCGGCGAGGTCGTGGGCGGCATCCACGGGCGCAACCGCCTGATGGGCAACAGCCTGCTCGACGTGATTGTCTTCGGCCGCAACGCGGGCAAAAACGCCTCGGAAAAGGCGAAGAGCGTGCAGGTCGGCAGCCTGACGCTCAGCCATGTGGACGCATTCGAGCGCGAGCGCGCACAGGCCGGCTTCACGGGCGACAACGTGTCCCCGAAGCTGCTGCCGGACTACGCGAGAAGAGGATAGGAGACAGAACATGCAGATTGCCGATATTCTGGAGACCATTATGCTGATCTGCTTCGGCTTTTCCTGGCCGATCAACATGATCAAGAGCTATAAGCTCAGAAGCGCCAAGTCCATGAGCCTGCCGTTCCTGCTCCTCATCTTCGGGGGCTACGTGGCGGGCGTCGCGGCGAAGATCATCAAGTACTGCGACCCGAATCTGCCCGATCCGACCTGGTATCTGATGACCATCTACGTAATCAACCTCTTCATGCTCGGAGCCAGCCTCGCGGTCTATTTCCGCAACCGCCGGCTCGACAAGCTCGCCGAGGAAAAAAAGTAATCGCATCCCGTGCCTGCCGCAGCGGAAACGGTCCTGTCCGGACCGTTCTGCTGCGGCAGACTTTTTCGGCCCCGCGGCCGGCCTGCAAAATGACCGCCGGATACTTGACAGGAGACGGCGTTTCGTGATAGCCTGATAAGGATAACGAATGGAGGCGCGGGAATGCTGGATTTTACGCTCAAGCAGCTGGAGATCTTCGTCTGCGTGGCGGAGCACAGCAGCTTCACGGCGGCGGCGGGGGAGCTGTACCTCACGCAGTCCACCGTCAGCGCGCACGTTGCGGCGCTGGAGACGGCGCTTGGGGCAAAGCTTTTTTCAAGGGACGTGCGGCGCAGCGTCAGCCTGACGCCCGAGGGCCGGCGGCTCTATCCCGCCGCGAAGCGGGTGCTGGCCGACTGCGCCGACATGCGCGTGCTGCTGCAAAACGAGCATGCCGAGCCGCCTCTGCGCATCGGCGCGTCCACGGCCCCGGCGCAGATCGTGCTGCCGGAGCTGCTGTCGGCCTTTTTGAAGAAGCAGCCGGACTGCCGGTATCTTCTGCGGCGCGGCGACTCGGCGCAGATCGCCGCGGCCGTGCGCAGCGGGGAGATCCGCATCGGCTTCATCGGCACGAGGGAGGAGCTCGCGGGCCTCTCCGGCGTGCCGGTGGCGGAGGACCGGCTTGTGATGGTGACGCCGGACACGGACCGCTACCGGGAGCTGAAGCGGCGCGGCGTATACGGCCGCGAGCTGCTGGGCGAGCCGACCGTCGCGCGGGAGGAGGGCTCCGGCACCGACCGCGCGGTGGTGGACTACATGCGCCGCGTCGGCTTCCCGGTCGAGAAGCTGCGCATCGTCGCCCGCATCGACAACCCCGAGACCATCCGGAGCATGGTGGAGAAGGGCGCGGGCGTGTCGGTTCTGTCGTACCTTGCGGTGCGCCAGCAGGCCGAGGCGGGCAGACTGCTGTGCTTTGAAATGGACGCGGACGGCCTGCGCCGCGAGCTGTACATGATCTGGAAGAAGGACGCCGACTGCACGCCCCTCGAGCGGGCCTTCCTGGAATTCGCACAGGAAGCCTCCGGTATCGGATAAAACGATACCGGGGGATTCAGACTGTCGAAAAAGGCCTGCCTTTTTCGACAAAAAGCTGCGGTCTGCTGCGCGCGGGATTTTCGCGGCGCGGGACGCGAAAATCCCACACTTGCAGCCCGTAAAGTGTGTTTTCCGACGTACACGCCGCCGGAAAACACGGATTTGCAATTTATTTGCGCCTGCGGGCGCAAACGCTGCGAGGCTTTTTGACCCCCGGTATCGGATAAAACGATACCGGAGGCTTCTTTATGTCATTCTTCAATTGGACGTGCGCCGCTCGATATTCTAAAATGAGAATAGCGAAATTTTACAGAAGGAGAGAGAACATGAAGAAACAAAACCTGCTTGTCATTCTGACGGGCGTCGCGGTCGGCATCGCGGCGCTGGCGCTGACGGCGCTCGGAAATCCCGCCAACATGGGCTTCTGCATCGCCTGCTTCGAGCGCGACACCGCCGGCGCGCTGGGTCTGCACAGCGCGGCGAAGGTGCAGTATCTGCGCCCGGAGATCCTCGGCCTCATCCTCGGCGCGTGCGTCATGGCGCTGGCAACAAAGGAATTCCGCGCCAAGTCCGGCTCCGCGCCCGCGACGCGCTTTTTCCTCGGCGCGCTCGTGATGATCGGCGCGCTGGTCTTTCTGGGCTGCCCGCTGCGCATGGTGCTGCGGCTCGGCGGCGGCGATCTCAACGCGCTGGTCGGCCTGGCCGGCTTCGCCGCGGGCATCGCGGTCGGAGCCCTGTTCCTCAAAAAGGGCTTCACCCTGCGCCGCAACTACACCGCGGGCAGGATCGAGGGCAGCATCCTGCCGTCCGTCGCCCTTCTGCTCGTTGTTCTCGGCCTGGCCGTGCCCGCCATCTTCAAGGCCAGCACCGAGGGGCCGGGAGCCAAGCACGCGCCGTTTCTCATCGCGCTGGCCATCGCGCTCGTCGTCGGCGCGCTGGCGCAGCGGGCCAGACTCTGCATGGCGGGCGGCATCCGCGACGCGATTCTGCTGAAGGACTGCCACCTGCTCTACGGCGGCCTCGCCATCTTCGTGACTGTACTCATCGGCAACCTGATCCTTGGAAAATTCAGCCTCGGCTTCCGCTCCCAGCCCATCGCGCACAGCAGCGAGCTCTGGAACTTCCTCGGCATGGTGATCGTCGGCTGGGGCTCGGTGCTGCTGGGCGGCTGCCCGCTGCGCCAGCTCATTCTGGCCGGCGAGGGCAGCGGCGACTCCGCCGTGACCGTGTTCGGCATGGTCCTCGGCGCGGCGCTCGCCCACAACTTCAATCTCGCGGGCAGCGCCGACTCCGTCAACGACGCGGGCGAATTTGTCCGCGGCGGCATCTCCGGGGCGGGCAAGCTCGTCGTCGGACTGGCCATCGCCGCGCTGCTGGTCATCTCCCTGCTCAACTCCAAAAAGGAGGCGCCGGAACATGCTTGACGCAAGAGGTCTGCTTTGCCCCATGCCGGTCGTCATGGTGCAAAAAGAACTGAAAAAGAGCGCCCCCGCGGTGCTGGAGATCCTGGTGGACGACAAGTGCGCGGTGGAGAACATCACCCGCTGCGCGCAGACGAACGGCTATGAAGCCGCGGTTCAAAACCGGGACGGCGACATGCTGGTTACGCTCAAAAAGAAATAGCTGTTAAAACGACTGCCGCCTCCCGGACCATCGGCCGGGAGGCGGCAGCTGTTTATTCTTTCGGGACGCCCTTCATCGTGAGGCTGATGCGCTTGCGCTTCTCATCGACCTCGAGGACGGCAACCTTCACCACGTCGCCGACCGAGACGACCTCGGACGGGTGGCGGATGAACTTGCCGCACACCTGCGAGATGTGCACCAGTCCGTCCTGGTGCACGCCGATGTCCACGAACACGCCGAAGTCGATGACGTTGCGCACCGTGCCGGTCAGCACCATGCCGGGCTTCAGGTCCTTCATTTCCAGCACGTCCGTGCGCAGGATGGGTGCGGGCAGCTCGTCGCGCGGGTCGCGGCCCGGCTTCAAAAGCTCCTTCGCGATGTCCTGCAGCGTCGGAACGCCCGCGCCGCAGGCCTCGGCGGCCTTTTCCCAGCCGTACGCCGCCGCCTTTCCCGGCAGGGCCGCGAGCGCCTCCGTGCCGACGTCCGCGAGCGAAAAGCCGCACAGCGCCAGAAGCTTTTCCGCCGCGTCGTAGGACTCCGGGTGCACGCCCGTGCGGTCGAGCACCTGGCGGCTCTCGGGCACGCGCAGAAAGCCCGCGCACTGCTCGTACGCCTTCGGGCCGAGCTTCGGGACCTTCAGAAGCTGCCGCCGCCCGCTGAAGGCGCCGTTTTCCTCGCGGTAGGCGACGATATTTTTGGCCGTCGCCGCCGTGAGGCCGGAGACCTGCCGGAGAAGGGGAGCCGAGGCCGTGTTGAGATCGACGCCGACGGCGTTCACGCAGTCCTCCACGACGCCGCCCAGCGTCTCGTCCAGCTGCTTTTCCGGCATGTCGTGCTGGTACTGCCCCACGCCGATGGCCTTGGGGTCGATCTTCACGAGCTCCGCCAGCGGGTCCTGCAGGCGGCGGGCGATGGACACGGCCGAGCGCAGGTTCACGTCGTACTGCGGGAATTCCTCCGCCGCCAGCTTCGACGCCGAGTACACGGACGCGCCGGCTTCGTTGACGATCATATAGCTGGCGGTTCCGCCCGTTTCGCGGATGAGCGCCACCGTCATGGCCTCGGTCTCGCGCGAGGCGGTGCCGTTGCCGATGGCGATGTTGGAGACGCCATGCCTGCGGATGAGCGCGGCGAGCTTGTCGATGGCCTCGCGCTTCTGGCGCTCGCCGTAGGTGGGATAGACGACCGCGGTGTCGAGCACGCGGCCTGTCGGGTCGATGACCGCCACCTTGCAGCCGTGCGCGTAGCCGGGGTCCAGGCCCATCGTGACGTGGCCGCGGACGGGCGGCTGCATGAGCAGCGGGCGCAGATTGAGGGCGAAGTTGCGGATGGCGCTGTCGTTGGCGGCGTCGGTCAGAAGATTCCGCGCCTCGCGCTCGAGGCTCGGCTGCAGAAGCCGGTCGTAGCTGTCCTCCGCCGCGGCGATCACGAAGCCCATGGCCGGGCTGCCCGGCACGACGACGCGCCGCCGGATGAGCTGCATGGCAAGGCCCCGGTCGCACACGGCCGACACCTTCAAAGCGCCCTCGCGCTCGCCCCGGTTGAGGGCCAGGATCTGGTGGCTCTGCAGGCGCGAAAGCGGCTGGGTAAAGTCGAAGTAGAGCCGGTAGACCGAGTCCGGGTCCTCCGCGGTCCCTCTGGAGACGAGCGTGCCCTGCTTCATCAGAAATTCGCGCAGGAGCTTGCGCAGCTCCGCGTCGTCGGAGAAGCGCTCGGCCAGGATGTCGGACGCGCCGGCCAGCGCGTCCTGCACGGTCTCCACACCCAGCTCGGGGTTTACATAATCAAGAGCCAGCGCCTCCGGCGCGGGGTCGGAGCGGTTCTGGGCGAAGATGGCGTCGGCCAGCGGCTCGAGGCCCTTTTCCCTGGCCGCGGTCGCGCGCGTGCGGCGCTTCTGCTTGTAGGGCCGGTAGAGATCCTCGACCTCCGCGAGTGTGGCGGCGCTGTCGATGGCCGCGGAGAGCTCGTCCGTCAGCTTGCCCTGCGAGTCGATGGCGCCTTTGACCTCGCCGCGCCGGGCCTCGAGATTGCGCAGGTACTGCAGGCGCTCCTCGAGCGTGCGCAGACGGGTGTCGTCCATCGCGCCGTGGGCCTCCTTGCGGTAGCGCGCGATGAAGGGGATGGTATTCCCCTCGTCGAGAAGCCGGACGACGTTTTCCACGGACTGCACCGGGCAGCCGAGCTCGCCGGCGATGATGTTCTCAATGCTCTGCATGCGATAACTCCTTCGTTGTGAAATACTTTGTGCATTATAGCACAATTGGGCGCGCCTTTGTGCTATAATCAGAAAAAACCCGATCCGAAAGGAGACTCCATGCGATACGATACCGTTCTGTTTGACGCCGACGACACGCTGCTGGACTTCAAAACAAGCTCCGACGAGGCGCTTGCGAAGACCCTTGCGCGCCTGGGACTTCCGTTCGCGCCCGGGGACGCGCAGGCCTACGATGAGATCAATCTCGCCCTCTGGCGGCAGTTCGAGCGGGGGGAGATCGACAAGGACTTCATCTACCCCGAGCGCTTCCGCCGCTTTCTCGCGCCGCGCGGGCTGGCGGGCCGGGCGGAGGAGGCCAACGAGTTTTACATGCTGCGCCTGGCCGAGGGCGGCTACCGCATGGCGCACAGCGAGGAGGTGCTGCAGCGGCTGTACGGGAAGTGCGGGCTCTACGTCGTCACGAACGGCGACACCGCCGTACAGGTCGGGCGCATGGGGCGCTCGGGGCTGCTGAAATACCTGAGCGGCAATTTCATCTCCGAGCAGCTCGGCTGCAAAAAGCCGGAGCCGGCGTTTTTCGACCGGGTGTTCGCGGCCATCGGCGAGGAGAAGCGCAAAAGCGCCATCCTGGTCGGCGACAGCCTCTCGTCCGACATGCAGGGCGGCCGCAACGCGGGCGTCGCCACCTGCTTTCTGGGCCCGCGCGAGCAGGCGGACAGCCGCTGCGACTATGTGATCGGCGACCTGCTGGAGCTGCCCGCGATTCTGGGGCTGCCGGCCGAGACGTAAAAAAAGGCCGCTGCAAAATGCAGCGGCCGGTTCAAAACCCGCAAAAATCCGAGGATTTTTGCGGGTTTTGCTGTCTGCGGACGGGAAGGACGCTCCCAACGCCGTTTCCGCCGGGCCCGCGCAGTTCGGCGCGGGCTTTTGCCGGATGCGTCAGATGACGCTGTGCTCCTTCAGCAGCTTTTCGGCGTCGGTACCCTCGATCTTTTTGAGGGCTTCCCTGACGGCGATCTTCTCCTTGAGGCCGAGGTTCATGTCGGTGATCTTTTTGCCGTCGCGCAGGGCGACGGTGGCGTCGAGCAGGTCGCGCACGTCGTAGACGCTGCCCCAGACCTCCGGCACGCCGCGGTCGATGTTCAGCAGCGTGTAGACGGCCTCCATGCCGGTGCGGATGGAATACTCGGTGGTGAAGATGGTGTCGCGCTTCGTCTCGGCGAACTGGCCGAGGAAGGCGAAGTTCACGGCGCCCTCGGGCACCACGTTCGGGCGGTCGCCCGCCTCGCGCGGCATGAAGAACGCGGTGATGTACGGCATCATGCAGGGCACCGTGTTGGCGCTGTGCTCGGCGAGTCCGGGGATCTCCGCCTCGGGCACGCCCATGTGGTACAGCCACTCCTCGCAGATCTCCCGGCCGGTGCAGGCGCGCATCGGCTTTTTCACGAAGTTGCCGGGCTTGTCGGTGAACAGGCCGTAGACCCACACGACGAGCTGGTCCTTGGGCTGGTTGCGGAACTGCGGCTGGCGGTTGACCGTCCAGCTCATGAGCCAGCCGGAATCCTTCGCGGTGACGATGCCGCCCGTGACCACGCCGCCCGAGAACGGGTCGCGCTTGCAGATCTTTTCAATGTACGGCGGGATGGCGCCGTCGAGCGTGGTGACGGTGGCGCTCATCCAGTTGGACTGCTCGGGGTCGTAGCAGAACTTGTCGGGATGGCCGAAGGCGGGGTCCTGTGCGGCGATCTTGCGCCACATGTCCCAGCCGCCGCCCTCGCGGATGGTCTTGTTGAACACGGCGGGTTTGTCCTGGCTGCCGTAGGCGGAGTTTTCGACGCAGCCGCCGTTGGTGATGAACACGAGATCGTCCGGCGTCAGCGCGATGTCCGACTCCTGGCCGCCGCACATGACGATGATGCGCTTGGCGAGCTTCCGGCCCGGCGTGCAGTCGAATTCCACGTTCACGACCTTTGTGTTGTAGCGGAAATCCACGCCGAAGGACGCGAGGTATTTGACCATCGGCAGGATCATGGACTCGTACTGGTTGTACTTCGTGAAGCGCAGGGCCGTGAAGTCGGGCAGACCGCCGACGTGGTGGATGAAGCGCCGGATGTAGAGCTTCATCTCCAGCGCGCTGTGCCAGTTTTCAAAGGCAAACATCGTGCGCCAGTAGAGCCAGAAGTTGGAGCCCAGAACCTCGTCGTCGAAGATCTCGTCGATGCGCTTGTTGTAGAGCTGCTCGTCGGGTGTGAAGAACAGCTTCATGATCTCCATTGCGCCCTTGTCGGACAGGCCGAACTTCCGGTCGGTGTGCGCGTCCTCGCCGCGGTTTTCGGTCGCGCGCATGAGCGAGAAGTTGGGGTCCTTTTTGTTGAGCCAGTAGTACTCGTCGAGGACGCTGACGCCATCCGTCTCGATGGACGGGATCGAGCGGAACAGGTCCCACATGCACTCGAAATGGTTGTCCATCTCGCGCCCGCCGCGCATGACGTAGCCGAGGTCGCCGTACTGGTAGCCGTCGCACGCGCCGCCGGGGATCGGGTCCTTCTCCAGGACGTGGATGTTTTCGCCCTTCATCTGGCCGTCGCGCACGAGGAAGCAGGCCGCCGCCAGCGCGCCCAGGCCGGAGCCGATGATGTAGGCGGACTTCTGCTCAACACCCTCGGGCTTGACAGGGCGGGCGAAGGCCTCGTAGTTGCCGCTGGAATAATACATAATAAAACCTCCAAACAGTCGCAGTTTTTTTTCTTGGTTCCATTATACTTCCGCGCCGAAAAAGGCACAATAAACAGAAAAAGCGCCGTGTTGGGAAACACGGCACAGCGCTTTTTCTGTCGGATTTTTCGTCATTTCTCCGGGTTTGACAAAACCTCGCCGGGGGCCTGCCCGCCATATGCCAGCGCCGCGCCGACAAAGCCGCGGAACAGCGGATGCGGCCGGTTGGGGCGGCTTTTGAACTCGGGGTGGAACTGGCAGCCGACGAACCACGGGTGCTCCGGCAGCTCCACGATTTCGACCAGCCGGCCGTTGGGCGACAGGCCGGCCAGCGTCATGCCCCGCTGGGTCAGCTCCTCGCGGAAATCGTTGTTGAATTCGTAGCGGTGGCGGTGGCGCTCCCAGATCTCGGGCTCGCCGTAGAGCCGCGCGGAATGCGTGCCGTGCTGCAGGATGCAGGGGTATTTGCCGAGCCGCATCGTGCCGCCCTTCGCGGTGATGGAGCGCTGCTCCGGCATGAGCGCGATGACGGGATGCAGGGTGTCGGGGTCGAATTCCGACGAGTTGGCGTCCGGCCAGCCCGCGGCGTGGCGGGCGAACTCGATCACCGCGATCTGCATGCCGAGGCAGATGCCGAGATAGGGAATCCGGTGCTCGCGCGCGTACTGCGCGGCCAGAATCATGCCCTCGATGCCCCGGTCGCCGAAGCCGCCCGGCACCAGCACGCCCGCACAGCCGTCCAGCAGACGGCCCGCGTTCTGGCCGGTCAGCTGCTCCGAATCCACCCAGCGGATGCTGACGACGGCGCCGTTGGCCGTGCCCGCGTGGAACAGGGACTCGACCACGGACAGGTACGCGTCGTGGAGCTGCGTGTATTTTCCGACCAGCGCGATCTCCACGCGCCGGTCCGCGCTCTTGATCTTTTCCACCATCGCGGCCCACTCGCTCAGATCGGGCTCCCGGACGTCCAGCCCCAGCTTGCCGCACACCACGTCGGCCAGCCCCTCTTTTTCCAGCAGCAGCGGCACCTCGTAGAGCGTGGACGCGGTCGCGTTCTGGATGACGCAGGCGGGCTCCACGTTGCAGAACAGGGCGATTTTGCGGCGCACGTCGTCGGTGATCGGCGCGTCCGTGCGGCACACGAGCACGTCCGGCTGGATGCCGACGGACAGCAGCTCCTTGACCGAGTGCTGCGTGGGCTTGCTCTTGAGCTCGCCGGAGCCGGGGATCTGCACGATCAGCGAGACGTGGATGAACACGACGTTTCTCCGGCCCTTCTCGTTCGCCACCTGCCGGATGGCCTCGAGGTACGGCTGGGACTCGATGTCGCCCACGGTGCCGCCGATCTCGGAGATGACCACGTCGGTGCCGCCGTCGTCCATGGCGCAGATGCGGGATTTGATCTCGTCGGTGATGTGCGGGATGATCTGCACCGTCCGGCCGAGGTAGCCGCCCTCGCGCTCGCGGTTGAGAACGCTCCAGTAGATTTTGCCCGAGGAGACCGACGAGTTGCCGGTCAGGCTCTCATCGACAAAGCGCTCGTAGTGGCCGAGGTCGAGGTCCGTCTCCGCGCCGTCGTCGGTCACGAAGACCTCGCCGTGCTGATAGGGGCTCATGGTGCCGGGATCGACGTTCAGATAGGGGTCGAATTTCTGGTTGCGCACGCGCAGCCCGCGCTGCTTGAGAAGCCTGCCGAGCGAGGCCGCGCAGATGCCCTTGCCGAGGCCCGACACCACGCCGCCGGTGATAAAAATGTACTTCATCCTGTTGCCCTCCATTCAAATCCAAACAAAAAAAGACCGGCCCTGCACGCAGATGCTGGAAGGGGTGTGAGTCCTACCCCCAAGGGGGAAAGTACCCCCGGGCCGAAATTCCAGACATATGACGTGCCGTCCGATCGCAACAGGCACAATATTAAAAATACTCGATAATTCTACTGCATCAGCCCCCAACTGTCAAACCGGAATATTCAACAAGATTTCCACCCGGTTTTAGGCATTTTTTATGGAATCGGAGGCGGGAACGAAAAAAACAGAATCGCTGCGCGGCAGACCATTCTGCCGCGCAGCGATTTTTCATGCGGGATGCTTGCCGCTATTCGCTCTGCTCGCGCTTGCGGCACCAGGCGAGCACGTCCGCGAGGTTGGCCTCCGAGACGCAGCTGTAGGGGCCCAGGGTCATGCGGTAGGTCTGCTCCTCGGCGGCGGTGCGGGTATTTTTGGCCTCGAGCGTCTTGCGGGCGGATTTCGCGATGGCGGCCAGCACGAGCCGGACGGGCCATTTGAGCTGCGCCAGGTCGAGGCCGCCCTGCAGGTAGAAGAGCGCGGCCTCGCCCAAAACGCCGTTGTTCCGGCGCAGCTCGCGCTCGAGCTCCGGGGTGCCGGGGCTCATGCCGACCGCGCAGACGCAGGGGAGCTTCCAGTATTTGCGCGCCTCGCCGAGCCCCACGATGGAGCCCGCGCGCACCCAGCCGAGGAAGACGACCTCCTTCGCCTCGGGGTGCGCCGAGAGGGGATACGCGGGGATGTCGGTCAGGCGCGAGAGCAGCTCGGCGTACGCCTTGGTGTGGCCGGTCTGCGAGGTGTAGACGATGGCGTGGATCATGCCTTCGGCTCCTTTCCAACGTGCATTTCATACGGATTTTTCGTGATGTCCTTGTGGTGCATGGCGTCGTAGTGCGCGTTCAGCCGCGGCATGACGCGGCGGTAGATCACCTTGCTGTCGAGATCGAAATAGAAGATGGCGAACAGCACCAGGTAGACGGCGACCAGCGTCTCCGCGATCCAGCACAGGATTGTAAAGAAATTGCGGGCGTTCTGCTTGTTCATAATTTCCTCCCTACCAGCTCATGGAATCGTCGATCTCGACGAGCGACGGGTCCAGAGGCTCCTCCTGCATCACGGTCGCCATGTAGTCGTTCACGGCGCGGCGCATCTCCGCCCGCTCGACCGTGCGGTGGTCCATCAGCTCGTGCGGGACCCAGATCGCGTGGATGCCGCGGCGGCGGAACTCGTCTTCAAACACGCCGTGGATGCCGTCCATGCTCTTGCAGGCCACCTGGTCGAACATGATGACCATGTCGCAGTGGAACTTCTCGTAGTTTTCCCAGATTTCAAAGATGTGCTGCTGGCCGCCGACGGCCATGCGGCGCATCGGGCCCCACTCGAACAGCTGCGCGAGGTCCTCCATCATCTCGTCCTCGTTCTCCAGACGGACGACCTTGTCGCTCATCAGAGAGTCCATGTTCATGACGACCTGGATGCCCCAGCAGTTGTAGAGCCAGGTGGGGAAGTAGGAGTAGTACAGCGGGGCGCAGCTCCAGACGAGCGCGCGGTGGCGCGTCATCGGGAAGGGGCGGAGCTGCTTTTCGATACAGCGGTCCATCAGCGCCTTGACGCGCCGGTCGGTGCGGTGCCAGATCTTCCGCTCGCCGACCTCGGAATAGAAGATCCGGTACAGGGCCTGCGCCGTGCCGCTCACGGGGTAATACGGCGTGTTGGCGGCCACGTCCCACTTCTCGCGCTCAAAGCGCGTGAGCTGGTTGTAGGCGGCCATCTTCTTTTTAAACGCGTTCATGTCGAACTTCATGCCGGTTTGCTCTTCGATGAATTTCCAGGCGCCCCGGATCTCGTCGATGCAGAACTGCTGCACGTCGGGGTCGTCGAAGCGCATCGGCTGCGGCATGGCGTAGAGCGGCTTGTTCCAGTACATGTCCTGGATGATGGACGTGCCGACGGAGCCGTCGCAGGCCTGGTTCGTCGTGAGAAAGACGGGGCTGAAGTCGGGGTAGTCGTCGAGCACGCAGAGCCCGGCCTCGGCCGCGCACAGCGGGCACGGGTCGGCGGGCAGGCCGATGGACTCGACGGCGTCGATGTAGTGGGTGATCGTCGGGCGGCAGACGTGCGGATTCAGAAAGCACGTCGTGAGCTGCGCGAGGATGTCGTCGTACGCCTCGGGGAAGCCGTAGAACAGGTGGCCGGGGATCGTCTCGTCGTGGTCGAGCGTCTTGTACCAGAAAAGGTTCTTGACGCCGAGCCGCAGGTGGGAGTCGGCCCGGAACTGGGAGATGAGCTGGCGCACGGAGTCGTAGAACATCGCGTAGTAGTGCTCCATCGACGCGCGCAGCGCCTCCCCGTGCAGGCCCTCGTTGCCGCGGTCGATCCAGGCGATGCCGGTGAGATAGGTGGACATCCAGCGGTAGCGCAGCAGCGCCCGCACGACCGGCACCGGCACGGAGAGCGCCAGCTTGCCGGCCACGCCGACAGCCCGCAGCCAGACGAGAAAGGCGTAGTTCGTATCGGCCACGCCGCGCCACTCGCGGTGCTTGTACAGGCCGGTCTTGTCCTCGTACAGCTCGCCCAGCCGCCGCTCGCCGTGGGGCTTGCCGTACCAGAAATCCTTCGCCTTCTTTTTGAGCGATTCCGGAATCTTGATCGGGAGCTTTCTCATGCCTTTCCCACCTCCTGCAGCTTTTTGATCTCGATGCTCTCCACGAACGCCTGGAACCGGGTGCGGAGCTGCCCGGACGTGCCGTTCACATACTCCTTTTCAATGGAGCACACCGGCAGCCCGAAGTCGCGCTGGAGGATGATCGTGTCCACGACGCGCTCGTAGCTCCAGTATTCGCAGAATTTCATCTGCTCGACGATCACGCCGTCGGCCTTGTATTCCTTCGCGAGATCGGCCAGATATCCCTTGCGCTCGCGCATGACGTCCTGGTTCATGAAGCGCGGGCACATGCTCGTGTCGAGATAGTGCCGCGCGACGGCGGCCAGCGCCGTCTCGCCCTCGCGAATCTCGATCTCCTCACGGCCGGGCAGAGAGCCGTAGCAGTGGCGGTCGGCCACGACGAGCGCGCCGGAGTCCTCGATGAGCTTGGTGAAGTACGGGTCGTCGTTCTCGGAGCCCGCGAGCAGCACCTTGCAGCGGTACTGGGGCTTCAGGTCGGGCTCCCGCGTCCGCAGCTCCTCGAGCGTTTCGCGCAGGTACGGCAGGATCAGATCCTTCGGGCAGCAGAGCGTGACGAGCTGGATGAGGGAGAACTCGAAGCCCGTGATCGTGGGCCGGTCCAGCTTGCGGAACGCGCCGATCTGCGTGATAAGGCGGCAGAGCTCGTTGTGCTGCGCGATCGCCGTGCGGAGCGCGCCGTCGGACACGTCCACGCCGAGCTTTTCGTGCAGCGGGGCCAGCACGTGCTTCTCCAGCTGCAGACGGTAGTGCTCGTAGGTGGTGCCGCCCTTCTTGTGCGGGACGTCGATGAACGTGCAGAAGAACTTGGGGTTGCTGATGATGTTCATCATCTGCAGATGCTCCTGGAAGCGGCAGGTGACGGTGCAGGTCTCGGTGGCGAGCTCGGCGTCGAGGAAGTTGTAGCCGCCCTCGAGCGCGCGCTCGAGAAGGCTGCGGCCGTAAGTGCAGGTGCGGTTTGTCATGTAATACGTGGCGATGTCGGGCGAGGTGCTGCGCGGCGCGCGCAGGCGGACCGAAAAGCAGCCGGGCAGGTCGAGCAGGACCTCGGGCATAAAGTAACAGGTGTAGCCCAGCGCCAGCCGCCCCTCCTCCTTGGCCCGGACGACCAGCTCGTTGTTGGCCTCCTGCAGCAGGTTTTCAAAGTAGATGAGATGCTTCAAATCCTTCATGGTCTGCGGTATCCCTCTTTTCCTCTTTTTTTCAGCGCCGCGGCCCGCGCGGCGCTGTCGTTGCGCCTGAACGCGAAAAGGGCACGCCGCGGGCGGCGGAGCGGAGACCGCCCCGTCCCGCGACGGGCCCTTCTTCAGTTAAATGATTCTGGCGAGATTGTACGCGGCGCGGTTGGCTTCGAGCACGCGGCCTGCGTTGAAGGAGTCGCCGATGTTGTAGACCTCGGGCGCGACGCCCGCCTGCTGGGCGGACAGGAAGCCCTTGTCGTCGGCGCGGCCGCCCATGGCGAGCACCACGAGGTCGCACGGCAGCTCGGCCACATAGGTCTCGTCCTTGATCTTCGGGGCGAGCGGGTTTTCGATGTTCTTCGGCAGCACCGGCGTCCAGGTGCAGTAGGGGTCGGGCACGCCCTTGGAGATGTTCCGGCTGATCTTCACGATGCCGGGGGCGAAGGAGACGACCTTCGAGCAGTTGAGCAGCTCGCCGCCGTTGGCCTCGAAGTAGTGGATGAGATGGCAGCGGTTGGCCGTGCAGGCGCCCTCCTCGATGTTCTCGAGCATTTCCACGACCTGCACCTTGCAGCCCTCTTCGTAGCTGAGCCAGTACGCGGTCTCCATGCCGACGGCGCCGCCGCCGACGACCACGACCTTTTTGGCCCCGTCCAGCTTCGCCGGGTCCATCAGCAGGTCCGTCGCCTGGACGTATTTGATCGTATCGATGCCGGGGATGGGCGGCACGCCCTCGTGGGTGCCGTTCGAGAAGACCACCGCGTCGTAGCCGCCGGCCTTCAGCAGCTCGTTCGTGACCTCGACGCCGAGACGGACGCTCACGCCGGGCTCCTTCGCGATCTGCGCCTTCAGATAGTTCGTGTAGTTTTCAATGTCGAACTTCACCTTCGGCACGCTGGCGGGGTTCAGCTTGCCGCCGAGCTCCGGCGCTTTTTCAAGGATTTCGACCGTGTGGCCCTTCTGCGCGGCGAGCAGGGCGAAGTTCATGCCCGCGCAGCCGCCGCCCACGACGGCGATCTTCTTGGGCGTCTCGGCCTTCGGGAACTCCTTGGGATAGAGGTCCTCAAAGCCCGTGCGGCCGTTGACGGCGCACTGCGGATGGCCGCCCTCGACGAATTCGTTGACGCAGCCCTCCTGACAGCCGATGCAGGGCCGGATCTCCGAAACCTTGCCCGCGTAGGCCTTGTTGCACCAGTCCTCGTCGGCCAGCAGCGGACGGCCCAGCATGATCATGTCGCACTTGCCGTCGCGCAGGGCCTGCTCGGCGATGTCGGGGTAGTTGAGCTTGCCCACGGCCACGACCGGCACGGGCACGCCCGCGTTGGAGAGGATGTGGTTTTCGGCGAAGTAGTCCTTCGCGGTTTTGGCCACGTCGAGGAAGCAGCCCGCCGGCATGCCCGCGGGGGGATGCGGCAGCCACCAGTTGTCGTAGCAGCCGAGATCGACGTCGAAGAGGTCCACGCCCGCCTTCACGAGGTTCGCCATGTACGCGAGCGTGTCGGCGATCGTGCGGCCGTCCTGGAACTTTTTGAGCGTCTTGACCGTGTCCATGCGCTCGCCGTAGGTCTCGTTGAGCGCGAGGCTGAGGTCGATGCGGTACATGATCGGGTAGTTGGGGCCGGTGCGGCGGCGAATCTCCCGGATGAGCTCGACGCCGAAGCGCTGCCAGTCGGCATACTTGCCGAGCTTGCGGCGGTTGAACGCGGGGCTCGTGAGCTGGTCGAGCAGATAGCCCTCGTGGCCGTGGAGGTACACGCCGTCAAGACCCATGGTCTGCGCGTCCACCGACGCCTGGCCGGCGTTCTTGATGATCTTGTCGCACTCGAGGTCGGTCAGCGGGCGGCAGGGCACGTCGGGCAGGTAGAAGTTGGGGTTCCACGAGGCCGAGACCGGCAGCTGCGCCTTGGTCAAAAGGCACTGCGGATTGCCCACGCGGCCGAGGCCGGGGGTCAGCTGGATGAAGATGCGGCTGCCGCGGGCGTGGACGCCCTGCGCCAGGTCGCGCCAGCCCATAAAGTTGGTGCGCGTGCCGTCGATACGCGGGAAGTAGGAGTAGTTGCCCTTTTCGGTCACGGACGAGTCCACCCCGTGGCTGATGGGAATGAGGCCCGTTGTCAGAAGACCGGCGCCGCCCTCCGCGCGGGCAAAGAAATATTGCAGCATCTTGTCGTTCGGACGGCCGGACTCCTCGGCCATCTGGCAGTTGCCCATCGGGGCCATGACGATGCGGTTTTTGACCGTGAGGCGATTGATGCGGATGGGAGAGAAAATCTCGTGATAGGGATAGAGCGCCTGTGTCATGCGGCCGGTGCCGCCGGGCCGGTTTTCATAGCCGTCCTTTAGAAACCAGTTGCCGTAGCTGTCCACCAGATTCTGAACCAGTTCATCTTTCTTCAAGGTGAATTCCTCACTTTCCGTTTAAAATGCCGGGTAATTCTCCGACAATCATACCACGACTGCCCAGAACAATCAAGGAAAACGACAAATTCAACAAGAATTTTCGGAATCTGCAAGAAAAACTTGTCAAATTCTTTGGAGTGTGCTAGCATAATAAATATAAACATATTGATTGAAATGCCCAAAAGGAGGGACGCCATGGACGAGCATTCGGCGAAGATCATCGCGCTGACCGGCAAGGGCGGCGTCGGAAAGACCTCGCTCTCCGCGGCCATCGTGCGGCTGCTCGCCGAGCAGCGGCCCGACGCGCGCATCCTGGCCATCGACGCCGACCCCGCCGTGGGGCTGGCCACCGCGCTCGGCGTCGCCGTGACCGAGACGCTCGACGACATCCGCAAGCGCGTGGCGCAGGACGTGTCCGGCAAGCTGCGCGACACGCAGGACATCCTGGCCGAGGCGCGCTTCCGCCTGTTCGAGGCCATGGCCGAGACGCGGGGCTTTGCGTTTCTGGCCATCGGCAGGCCCGAGGCCGCCGGCTGCTACTGCGCGGTCAACACGTACCTGCGGCAGGTCATTTCGCTGCTGATCGGGGATTTCGACTACGTGGTCATCGACGGCGAGGCCGGCATCGAGCAGGTCAACCGCCGCGTGATGGACCGGGTCACGCACCTGCTCTTCGTCTCCGACCAGAGCAAGAAGGGCCTGCAGGTCGTCGCGTCCATCAAAAAGGTGGCGGACGAGCTCGTCATGTACGACCAGGCGGGCGTCATTCTCAACCGCGTCACAAGGCCCGAGCGGGTGGAGCCCGGCGAGGTCGCCGGCCTGCCGCTGCTCTGCGCCATCGGCCCCGACGAGAGCCAGGCCGAGGACGACATGGAGGGCCTGAGCGTTTTCTCCCTGCCCCCCGATTCTCCCGTGCTGCTGGGCGCCCGCGAGGCGCTTGTAAAAATGAATCTAATCTGACAAAGGCGAGGTGGTTCGATTGAAAGATCTCAAATACCTGATCGAGTTTGAAAACCTGCTGGAGAACGCCGACAACGAGCTCGTGCAGCAGGCGCAGGCCGAAGGAAAACTCGCCGTCGGCTACACCTGCTACCACATGCCCGAGGTGCTGCTGAACGTGCCCGGCTGCTTCTCCGTGCGCCTGCGCGCGCCGCGCACCGGCTCCATCGACATCGCGACCTACTACATGTCCAACTACACCTGCGAATACGCGCGTTCGCTTCTCGAGCGGGCCATCGAGGGCGGCTATCAGTTCCTCGACGCCTTCGCCGGCGTGGACGCCTGCGGCGCGATGAACCGCTGCAGCGAGCATTTTGAGCTGCTGCACGTCAACACGAAGCCCAACTTCTTCGTCACCCACTGCGACATCCCCTACAAGGTCGTGGACTATACGGTCGAGCACGACGTGCGGCAGATGCGCAAGCGCTTCCTCGACGTGCTGACGGAAAAATACGGCGTCGACACCTCCGACGCGGCGCTGCTGGCCGCCGTGGAGGAGCACAACGAGGTCTGCCGCATCCTCACCGAGATCGGAGACTTCCGCAGGCTCGACAATCCGCCCCTCACGGGATATGAATATCACATTCTGAATCTCGTCTCCTACTGCTGCCCGAAATATCTGATTCTGCCGAAGCTCCGCGAGACGCTCGAGGAGATCAAAACCCGCGTGCCCGACCAGAAACCCTGGTACCGCGCGCGCGTGGAGATCGTCGGCTCGGAGATCGACGACCCCAGCCTCACGAAGCTCGTCGAGGAGGCGGGCGCGTTTGTCGTGGCCGACCGCTACTGCTACGGCTCCACGCCGGGCCGCGAGCCCATCGAGCTCCGCGAGGGCGAGGACGTGCTCACGCAGATCTGCCGGCACTACATGGAGCATTCCGAGTGCGCCCGCTACATCTCCAACGAGAAAATCCAGCAGCGGCGCGACACCGCCGACCGCCTCGCGCGCGAGTACCGGGCCGACGGCATCATCTACGAGCAGATGAAGTTCTGCGACTTCTGGGCCTTCGAGCGGCCGCTTGCGGGCCACATCCTCGCCGAGGAATACGGCTGGCCCGTGCTCTCCATCGACCGGCCCTACAACGCCCGCTCCTCCGGTCAGCTCCGCACGCGGTTCCAGGCCTTTGTGGAGGCGCTGGAGATCAAGCGTATCCAGAAAAAGGGAGGGAACGCGGAATGAAATATCCCGATCCGAAGATCTACCGGATGAAGGATTCCATCGACTGGAAGCTCCAGAAGGACAACCTGAAGGAATTCGGCGGCATCGCGTGGCAGCTTCTCAAGGAAACCGACTGGAAAGCGTTCGGCAAAAAACAGCTCACAAACGCCATGCTGACGGGCAGGCGCCTCGCGGAAGAGGCGAAGACCGTCAGGGACATGTCGCCCGCCGAACGGCTGGACCTGCTCGTGAACGGCGAAAAGCGCCTCGGCAAGCTCTACCGCTCCGGCTCGATGGCCACGGTGCGCCGCGAGTGGCGCGGCGTGACCGACACGGCCGTGGATTTCTGGGAGTGGACGAAGCTCTGGGGCATGCTGCTGTCCAGCTTCTCGAAGGACCTCGTCCCCGCGATGGGCGGCGTGACGTGGTACCGCTGGATGATCTCCTATTTCTGCTGCCACTCCTTCCGCGACAAGAACGTCATGGGCCTGCGCGGGTCGGCGCTGAAAATGCACAGCGAGATGACCTACCAGATCTTCCGCTACGTTGCGGAAAACCTCGTGCTGCTCATGAAGGGCGACGAGCGCGGCGGCAACTGTAAGGACCTCAGCAAAAAGGTCGTCCTCTTCGACGAGATGACGATGGGCCAGATCATGGCGGGTTTCCCCGACCTTGTCGGCATCCCGTACCAGCTGCTGCCCGTATTCCTGCTGTCCGAGATCGACCAGCTCGCGTGCATGCCGTACATCGACGCGGTCGAGTCCTACGGCCTGCCCGCCGACACCTGCCCGGTGCCGACCTCCGAGTCCGGCGCGTGCGTGATCGACGCGCTGCCGCATCTGGGCGCGTGCTTTATCTCCAGCTCCATGCCGTGCGACGGCTCGGTCATGGCCTCCTCCTATACGTCCCGGCGGTTTAAGGACCTGCCGACCTACCACCTGACCTTCCCCGTCCGCTACGAGGACGAGGAGACGCTCCAGACCGGCGTGCTGGAAATTCAGAACTGCATCAGGTTCGTCGAGGAGCAGACGGGCGCCAAGTGGAACTGGGACGCCTACTTCACCGCGATGAAGCGGTTCAACGAGGAGACGCGCTTCGAGCTGCAGAAATGGGAGGTCAACCAGACCAACAACCCGCAGCTCATCGGCCCGACCTACGAGCTGTTCCGCAAGTGGAACTACGAGATGGACGGCGGCCTCGACCCGCGCGTGCTCGAGAGCTTCAAAAAGGTCAACCGGCTCATGCTCAAAGCCTATGAGCGCCGCGAGGAGCCGTGGCCCGGCAAGATGCGCCACCGCGCCATCGTCTGGTCGGTGCCCGCGCACTACTACGCGAACTTCTCCAACTGGCTGGCCAACTGCTGGGGCATCAACGTGCTCGTGGAGATGGAGGGCCTCAACTTCACAAGGCCGCTGGAAACCGAGGATCACCAGGGCGCGCTCGAGGACATGGCGCGGCTGTACGAGCGCATGGTCATGCGGCGGCACACGAACGGCGGCTACGACCACGTGCTCACGGAGCTGTGGCGGCAGGTCGAGATCTGGAAGCCGGAAATCGTCATCATGTACCAGCACGTCTCGTGCAAAAACATGTCCACGCTCTCCGGCATGTTCGAGGACCAGGCGCGCGAGCGCGGCGTCCGGCTCATCTGGATCGAGCACGACCTCATGGACCCGCGCACCGTTTCGCGCAAGGACATGCGCGGCAAGGTCAACGAATACATGCGCACCGTGATGCGCGAGGAGCCCCTCGACCCGTCGCTGCTGGAATTCGACGACGAGGCGGCATGGTAAAAAGAGATTCTGTCTATTCGCGCGGCTGACTGAAAGATGAATGGGAGGAAACGATACATGAAATACTTCGGCGGATGCGACGTGGGCTCAACCTACACCAAGGCGGTCATTCTCGATGAGAACGGCAAAATGGTCGCCAACACCACTCTGCGCAGTAAGATCAATTCCGAGGCGTCGGCAAAGCTTGCGATGGAGCAGACCATTTCGCAGGTGGAGGGGCTTTCGTCCCCGCAGGACCTCAGCTATCTGATCGGCACCGGCTACGGCCGGAACAAGGTGCCCTTCGCGGACGAGAACATCTCCGAGATCTCCTGCCACGCGATGGGCGTGCACATCACGAATCCGTCCGTCAAGGCGATCATCGATATCGGCGGCCAGGACGTCAAGGGCATCTCCATCGACACCGACGGCACGGTCCGCAACTTCGCGATGAACGACAAGTGCGCCGCCGGCACGGGCCGGTTCTACGAGGCGATGGCGCGGTCGTTCGAAATGAGCCTGCCGGAATTCTCCAAGCTGTCGCTGACCGCGAAGAACGTCATTCCCATCACGGCCCAGTGCACGGTCTTCGCCGAGTCCGAGGTCATCACCCTCGTCGGCGAGGGCAAGCCGATGGACGAGATCGCCGCCGGCATCCAGATGGCCGTCGCCAAGCGCTGCTTTGTCATGGCGAAGAAGGCGGGCGCGACCGACTCCATCACGCTGACGGGCGGCTGCGCGAAAAATGAAGGCCTGAAGACCGCCATCGAACACGTTTTGAAGCTGAAGGTCGTGGATCTTGCGATCGATCCGCAGCTCATGGGCGCGCTGGGCGCGGCCGAGTATGCGCGGCAGAAGGGCCTGGCCAGGGGCTGAAGAAAGGAGCCTTCCCGGTGAAAAAATTCTTAAAGGTATTCGCGATCGTCTCCGCGGTCGTCACGGCGGTGCTGTTCGTCGTCTATTTCTGGAACCTCGACCAGAAGCTGATGGCCTGGGCCTACACGAACGTCAACCGCGTCTTTGACCGCAAGAAGACGGAAACGAAATTCTGATGAAGCTGTACAACGCCATCATTGAAAAGACGCAGGCCGCGTTCGCCGGCCTGACGCCGGCGCGCTGGGCGGGCGGCACGGCGCAGCCGTGGGACGACGCCGGCGCGAGCGAGTTGGTGCTGCTGCGCGACGCGGCGTTCGAGCTCGGCGCGTCCGGCTCCGTCAACTACACCTGCGTCACCACCTCCGACGAGCTGGTCCCGGCGGACACGATCGAGCTGTACGGGCCCGATCTGCCGGCCATCCGCGGCGACTGCCGCTTCGCGCGCATCGCGATTTTGTCGGTGGACGACCCCGGCGGGGACGAGGACGCCTACAACGCCGTCCGCGCGCTGGAGTTTGTGCGCTACCATGTCTTCCCGAAGGGCTATATGGTGCGCGTCTCGTCGGAGTCGAACCAGGAACAGGTGCGCCTGTCCAAAAAGGCCCTGCGGGACGGCATCGGCTTCCGCCGCGTGGGGGAGGACTACCTGAAAAAGTACCGGGAGCTGCCCGGCGTGCGCCACGTGCGTCTGATCTTCGCGGTCGATCCGCCGGAGCTCAAAACGCTTGTCCAGAACGCGAAGCAGGTGGACGCGATCACCAAAACGCTCACCCACATCCTCGACGGCATCCCGCTGGACTGCGGCCACTGCGCCATGAAGCCCGTCTGCGACGAGGTGGACGGGATGCGCGAGGCGCACATGGGAAGAATGCAGAAATAAGGCAATACCGCATCATGCAAAGTGCGGAATTGCCATAAAAAACGGACGAACGCAGCCCGTTCCTGCACGATGGCATGCAGGGACGGGCTGCGTTCGCCCGCTGTGTTCCGGAAAAGGCAATTCCGCCGCGCCTGCGGACGGAAATCAGCAGCCCAGGCTCTCTCCGACGAGGACCAGCTCCATCTCGCCCACGCCGAGCAGCTTCCGGTCGATGACGACGGTTGCGCGGCAGATGCGGTCGGGGCTGTCGCAGTGATAGCAGCGCAGCTCTTTGGAAAGCGCGCAGGGCGTCTTTTTGCCGAGACGCCTGGCGTTGAGGGGCGCCGCGATGTTCTTCGCGCGCGAGAGCGCGGCCTCCAGCGTGGGCATGACCTTGTTGACGCCCGCGAGAAAGACGACCGTCTCGCGGCTGCCGAGGCTGGCCGCGACGCGGTTGCCCGCACCGTCGATGTTGACGAGCTCGCCCGTCTCCGCAATCCCGTTGGCCGAGCACAGATAGACCTGCGCGGCGGCGGCCCGGGCGAGCGTCTCCGGACCGGGCGTCTTCCAGTGCCAGTACACGGTGTTGTCGCGGCTCAGCAGCTCGTACAGGCCGAGCTGCTCGACGGTCTTGCTGCCGCCGATGCCGACGGTCTTGCCGTGCAGCCGGCCGGCCAGATAGGCCGCCGCCTCCGCGCCGGTGTCGAAGTACGAGACGCGGAAGCCCTCTTTTGTGAAGTTGTCGGTGAGCGTTTTGAGATTCATCGTGACCCCTCCTACAGCGGATTTTTTTTGATTTTGGCAAAGGCGCGCGGATACGGCGCGGGCGTGGCGCGGACTTTTTTCACGATCACGGCCCGGTGCACGGCGTCCGCCACCGGGTATTCGCAGATGCGCTCGAGCGACCCGCCGAGGACGCGGATTGCGTTTTCCGCCTCGCCGGCCTCCTCGGCGGCCATCGCGCCCTTCATGGCGACAAAATACCCGCCCGGCCGCACGTACGGCAGACACAGCTCCGCGAGCACCGGAAGCCTCGCCACGGCGCGGGAGACGGCGATGTCGTATTCCTCGCGGAGGGAGGCGGCCAGCTCCTCCGCCCGGCCCGTTTCGACGCGGGCCTCGACGCCCAGCTGCGGCAGGATCTCCCGCAGCCAGTCGGTGCGCTTGCCGAGCGAGTCCAGCAGCGTCAGCTCGATCGACGGCTCCGCGATCTTGAGCGGCAGACCCGGAAAGCCCGCCCCGCAGCCGACGTCGACGACGCGCCGGCCCGCGAAGGGCACGGCGTTCAGAAGCGCGAGGCAGTCGAGAAAATGCAGCCTCGCCACGTCCTCCGGCTCCGTAATGGCCGTGAGGTTCATGACCTTGTTCTTTTCCAGCAGCAGCGCGCCGAACCGGCAGAGCGTATCGAGACTGGCATCGGAAAGCGACAGCCCGTATTCCGGCAGCTCGTTCAAAAGCGTTTGTTTCATGGGGCCTCCCGAAAGCAAATAAGAGGTGCGGAAAAATCCGCACCTCTTATTATATCGGTTTTACTTCTTCAGCGCAACGGCCTTTTTCGCCTTTTCCGCGATGCCGGCGGCGTTGATGCCGAAGGCGTCGAGGACGAGCGGCGCTTTGCCGCTGCGGCCGAATTCGTCGTTGACGCCGTGGCGCACGACGGGCACGGGATAGGTTTCCGCAAGGTATTCCGCGACGGCGCCGCCGAGGCCGCCCAGCACGTTGGCCTCCTCCGAGGTCACGATCGCGCCGGTCTCTCTGGCCGCCTTCAGAACCAGCTCCTCGTCGAGCGGCTTGATGGTGTGCATATCGATCACGCGGGCGGAGATGCCGTCGGCCTTCAGAAGCTCGGCGGCCGCCAGCGCCATCTGCACGTTCATGCCGACGGCGATGATCGTGACGTCCGTGCCGTCGAGCATCGTGACGCCCTTGCCAAGCTCAAACCTGTAGCCGGGGACCGTGTCGGTGACGGTTTCGACCGCGAGCCGGCCGAGGCGCATGTAGGCCGGGCCGTCGTATTTGAGAAGAGCCTCGGTCGCGAGGCGCATTTCGTTGCCGTCGCACGGGCAGAGCACCGTCATGCCGGGGATGGCGCGCATGAGCGCGAAGTCCTCGATGCACTGGTGGGTCGCGCCGTCCTCGCCGACGGACAGACCGCCGTGGCTGCCCACGACCTTGACGTTCAGATGCGGATAGCAGACGGAGTTGCGCACCTGCTCCCAGGCGCGGCCGGCTGCGAACATCGCGAAGGTGTCGACAAACGGCTTGTAGCCGCACAGCGACATGCCGCAGGCGACGCCGACCATGTTGGCCTCGGCGATGCCCATGTCGAAGAACCGCTCGGGATGGGCTTCTTTGAAGAATTTGGTCATGGTCGCGCCGGCAAGGTCGGCGTCGAACACGACGAGCTCGGGATATTTGTCGGCCAGCTCTACGAGCGCTTTGCCGTAGGCCTGACGAGTTGCGATTTTTTCACCCATGACTTAACCCTCCAGTTCCTTGATGGCGGCTTCCAGCTCGCTCTTTGCCTGTGCGAACTGTTCGTCGTTCGGGGCCTTGCCGTGCCAGCCGGCGTTGTTCTCCATATAGCTTACGCCCTTGCCCTTGATCGTCTTGGCGAGGATCATCGTGGGCTGGCCCTTGACGGTCTCGGCTTCCTTGTAGGCGGCTTCGATCTGCTGGAAGTCATGGCCGTCGATCTTGATGACGTGCCAGCCGAAGGCCTCGAACTTCTTGTCGAGGGGCTCGGTGGGCATGACGTCCTTCGTCGCGCCGTCGATCTGCAGGCCGTTCACGTCCACGCAGGCGCAGAGATTGTCGAGGTGGTATTTGGCGCCGGCCATCATGGCCTCCCAGACCTGGCCCTCGGCCAGCTCGCCGTCGCCCAGAATCGCGTAGACGCGGTAGTCCTTGTGCGACTGCTTGCCCGCCAGCGCCATGCCGGTGGCGACGGAAATGCCCTGGCCCAGAGAGCCGGTGGACATATCGACGCCGGGATTGTAGTGCATCTCCACGTGGCCGGACATATGGCCGTTGATGCTGCGGAACAGCTTGAGCTTTTCCACGGGGAAGAAGCCGCGCAGCGCCAGCACGGGGTAGACGGCGGGCGCGCAGTGGCCCTTGGACATCACAAACCGGTCGCGGTCGGGGTCCTGCGGGTTCTTGGGATCGACGCGCATCTGGGAGAAATACAGATACGTCAGCACGTCCATGCAGCTTAAGGAGCCGCCCGGATGGCCGGACGCCGCGTCATAGACCATCTCGACGCCGAGCAGGCGCGCTTTGGCAGCCATCAGCTTGAGCTGCCGTTCCTTGGATTTTTCCATACCATTACCTTCCTTTGCAGTCAGAATCTGCGGCCTGCGTTTTTGTTGGGTTGCGTTCCATCAGGCCGTAATTTTACTTTGCTTTGTGTTGCTTTCTACGGTTCCTATCATACCGCATGATGCGCGATTTTTCCAGTGGTATTTGCGAAAAAACGCAAGAATTTCTGCGGAGCCGGAGAGGGGAGAGACACGCCCGATTTGCCGTTCCTGTCTCTGCTCAGAAACTCGCCGCGGGCTTGCTTTGGATTCTTCGTCGCTGTCGCTCCTCAGAATGACAAATGGGAGAGTTTTGCACGTTGTTCCCGCCCCATGCCGCGCCCGCAGGGCCGATGCCCACATCGGCCCGTCGGCACGGTTTTCAGCTTGCCGGTTTTTTCAGCCTCCGCAGGGGGAACGCCCTCCGGGGGCCTCTTCTTTCCGCTCGTGCGGAAAGAAGAGGAAGAAAGGCACGCCAAAGGGAAGGGCTTTTCACAAAGCCGCCCTTCCCTTTGGAATCCCATCCTCCGAGGTTTGTTTGCCAACTGCGCCTTACGGATGCCGTGCGCGCTGCCTCGCTCTGCTCGGCCCGCGCAATCGCGGCGCGGCGGGGAATGTCGAAGGAAAGCCCGCATAGAGAATTGGCTTGCAAATACGCGGAAACAACCCCCACCTGTCATTCTGAGCGCAGCGAAGAATCTCGCCGCAAATTTGCTTTAGATTCTTCGTCGCCGGCGCTCCTCAGAATGACAAAAGCGTCGGCGGAAGTGCTACGGGTTGGGATCGTCTTTTTTCTCCTGCTCCTTTTTGCCGAGCCGGAGCGCGATCAAAAACGAGCCGGCGTAGGACAGCACGAGGAAGATGAACGTTTTTTCCCACAAAGGAAGGCTCCAGTCGGGCGCGACGAGCTGCGCGCCGAGCAGGAGCAGAACCGTCATCACGGTGCTCACGAGCGAGGCGGTGTGGAGCGCTTTCATCACCATGGCGGACACCTCAGTTCTTCAGACTCTGCATGGGAGCCGGGATGCGGCCCCCGCGCGCGATGAAGCCGGCCGACGATTCCGGGTGCACCGGCATGATCGGCGCGGAACCGAGCAGGCCGCCGAATTCCACGCTGTCGCCCACGCGCTTGCCCGGCGCGGGGATCAGGCGCACGGCGGTCGTTTTGCTGTTGACCATGCCGACGGCAGCCTCGTCGGCGATGATGGCGGAGATCGTCTCGGCCGGCGTGTCGCCGGGGACGGCGATCATGTCGAGGCCGACCGAGCACACGCAGGTCATGGCCTCGAGCTTGTCGATCGTCAGAACGCCCGACCGCGCGGCCGCGATCATGCCCTCGTCCTCGGAGACCGGGATGAACGCGCCGGACAGACCGCCGACCGAGCTGGAGGCCATGAGTCCGCCCTTTTTCACCGCGTCGTTGAGCAGAGCCAGCGCGGCGGTGGTGCCGTGCGTGCCGCAGACCTCAAGGCCCAGCTCCTCGAGAATGCGCGCGACGCTGTCGCCCACGGCGGGCGTCGGGGCCAGCGACAGATCGACGACGCCGAACGGCACGCCGAGCCGCCTGGACGCCTCCTGCGCGACGAGCTGGCCCGTGCGCGTGATGCGGAAGGCGGTTTTTTTGATCGTCTCGGCCACCTCCTCAAAGGGCCGGCCGCGCACGGCCTGCAGCGCGTGGCACACGACGCCGGGGCCGGAGACGCCCACGCTGACCGAGCAGTCGCCCTCGGTCACGCCGTAGAACGCGCCCGCCATGAAGGGGTTGTCCTCCACCGCGTTGCAGAAGACCACGAGCTTGGCGCAGCCGAGTCCGTCCCGGTCGGCGGTCAGCTCGGCGGTCTTTTTGATGGTCTGTCCCATGCGGCGCACGGCCTCCATGTTGATGCCGGCCCTGGTCGAGGCCACGTTGACGCTCGAGCAGACGACCCGCGTCTGGCTCAGCGCCTCCGGGATCGCCGCGATGAGCCGCCGGTCGCCGGTGCTCATGCCCTTCTGCACGAGGGCGGAAAAGCCCCCGATGAAATCCACCCCGCAGACCTCGGCCGCCGCGTCCATCGCCCTGGCAAAGGGGACAAAGTCCTCCGTCTGGCAGGCCGCGGCGACAATCGCGATCGGGGTGACGGAGATGCGCTTGTTGACGATGGGGATGCCGAGCTCGCGCTCCACGGCGCAGCCGACCGGCACGAGCTGCTCCGCGCGGCGGCAGATCTTGTCGTAGATCTTCCGCGCGCAGACCGCGGGGTCCGGATCGGCGCAGTCCAGCAGGGAGATGCCCATGGTGATCGTGCGGATGTCCAGATGCTGATGGTCGATCATGTCGATGGTGGACATGATGTCATGATGATTGAGCATACAGTGTTCGCCTCGCAGAGCTCGCCGCCGCGGCGGCGAAATTTTGAATCGGGTCCATGCGGCGCGCGCCGAAAAATCAGATCGTGTGCATGGCGTTGAAGATGTCCTCGCGCTGGATGCGGATGGACACGCCCATCTCGCGGCTCTTGTCGGAGAGGCTGCTCTGCAGGACGCTGAATTCCGGCGCGCCCGGCGTGGCCTCCACGAGCATAATCATGGTAAAGGTGCCCTCCATGATGGTCTGGCTGATCTCGACGACGCTGATTTTCTGCGCCGCGAGCAGCGTGCAGACCTCGGCGATGATGCCGACGCGGTCGGGGCCGACCACGGTGATGATGGCTTTCATGTATATGCCTCCAAATAAAGGGGCCTGCTGCAAAACGGGGCGGCCGAGTCTCTGCCCGCGCTTTGCAGCAAGCCGTATTTTGTCAGTATGCCAGCTTTTCGTCCAGCCAGGTCTTCAGCTCCGCGATGGGCACGCGCACCTGCTGCATGGTGTCGCGGTCGCGGATGGTGACGGCGTTGTCGGCCTCAACGCCCTTTTCAGGGTCGCCCACGGTGCTGAAATCGACCGTGATGCAGTACGGGGTGCCGATCTCGTCCTCGCGGCGGTAGCGCTTGCCGATGGAGCCGGTGTCGTCATAGTCGGTCATGTAGTACTTGCTCAGCAGCTGCTGGATCTCCTGCGCCTTGCCGGCCAGCTTCTTGCTCAGCGGCAGCACCGCGGCCTTGAAGGGCGCGAGCGCCGGATGGAAGTGCAGCACGACCCGCGTGTCGTTCTCGCCCACGAGCTCCTCGTCGTAGGCCTCGATCAGAAATGCCAGCACCGCGCGGTCGGCGCCGAGGGAGGGCTCGACCACATAGGGGATATAGCGCTGGTTCGTCTCCTGGTCGAAATAGCTCAGGTCCGTGCCGGAGAACTCCTGGTGGCGGCTGAGATCGTAGTTCGTGCGGTCGGCCACGCCCCAGAGCTCGCCCCAGCCGAACGGGAACATGAACTCAAAGTCGGTGGTCGCCTTGGAATAGAAGCTGAGCTCCTCTTTTTCGTGGTCGCGCAGACGCAGATTTTCCTGCTTCATGCCGAGGCCCAGCAGCCAGTCGCGGCAGAACGAGCGCCAATACTGGAACCACTCGAGGTCGGTGTCGGGCTTGCAGAAGAACTCCAGCTCCATCTGCTCGAATTCGCGCGTGCGGAAGGTGAAGTTGCCGGGGGTGATCTCGTTGCGGAACGACTTGCCGATCTGGCAGACGCCGAACGGCAGCTTGCGCCGCGTGGTCCGCTGGACGTTGAGGAAGTTGACGAAGATGCCCTGCGCCGTCTCCGGGCGGAGATACACGGTGTTCTTCGCGTCCTCGGTGACGCCCTGGAAGGTTTTGAACATCAGGTTAAACTGCCGGATGTCGGTGAAGTTGTGCTTGCCGCAGGAGGGGCAGGGAATGTTGTTGGTTTCGATGAATTCCTTCATCTCCGCCTGGGAAAACGCGTCGATGGGCTTGGGCAGCGTGATGCCCTGCTTCTGCGCGTAGTCCTCGATCAGCTTGTCGGCGCGGAAGCGCTCGCGGCACTCGCGGCAGTCCATCAGCGGGTCGGAGAAGCCGCCCAGGTGGCCGGAGGCGACCCAGGTCTGCGGGTTCATCAGAATGGCGGCATCCTGGCCGACGTTGTACGGGTTTTCCTGTACGAACTTCTTCCACCACGCCTTTTTGACGTTGTTTTTGAGCTCCACGCCCAGCGGGCCGTAGTCCCAGGTGTTGGCGAGGCCGCCGTAGATCTCGGAGCCCGCGAAGATAAAACCGCGGTTTTTGCACAGCGCGACGACCTTGTCCATGGTCTTTTCGGTATTTTTCATTTTTTCCCCTCCCGATGCTGTTCAGACTGCTGAAAAAGGCCGGCGGCTTTTTTCAGAGAAAGGCTGCGGTCTGCCGCGCGCGGCACGCGAAAGCTCCGCACCGGCAGCCCGAAGGTGCGCTTTCCGACGGACAGGCCGCCGGAGAACACGGATTTACAGGTTATGGCGCCTGCGGACGCCGCAAAGCTGTCCGGCAGGCTGATTCTTTATTATTATAATGAAATCCCGCGCAATGTCAACTGCCGCCTTTTTTTCGCGCCGCCGTTTCGTTTTCCGCGGGAATGTGGTATACTCATGTCATCTTTCAGCCATGACAAGAGGGATCACCTTTGAAGACGATCGGAAGAGTCATCCTCGCGGCCATTTTTCTCGTTCTGACGGGCCTGATGGTTTCGCTGGCGCACTACGCGCCGGACTTCGTGTTTGCGTTTTACCCCGCGCTTTCCCGCAAAATGCTCGCGGCCATCGCCTCGGTCACGGGGCTGCTGCCGTTTGCCCTGTGGGAGGTGCTGGCGGCGCTCATCATCCTGTGGGCGATCTATACCCTCGTGCGCTGCTTCTCCCACCACGGCTTCCTCCGCTGGCTCTCGGGGCTGGCCGTGGGGCTGTGCGGCGCGCTCTTCGTGTTTGTGGCCCTGTGGGGCCTCAACCACTACGGCCCCGGCGTCGGCGAGAAGCTGGGCATGACGGTGAGCCGGTATTCCAGACAGGAGCTCACCGCCGCGACGGAATACTATGCCGCCCAGGCCAACTCGCTCGCGGGCAGCGTGACGCGCGACGGGAATAATCTGTCCGTTTTTTCCGATTTTGATACGCTCTCGCAGCAGGCGGGCGAGGGCTATGAATCGCTCGCGGCGCAATACGGCTGCTTCTCCGTGCCGGCCGGCACGGTCAAAAAGCTCGCGTCGTGGAAGCTGTTCAGCTACTTCGGCACGACGGGCATCTTCGTCGATTTCACCGCCGAGTCCTGCGTCAACCCGGACACGTACGCCGCGTGGATCCCCTTTACCATGTGCCACGAGCTGGCCCACCGGCAGGCCGTCGCCGCCGAGGACGACGCGAATTTCTGCGCGTATCTGGCCTGCATGGCGTCCAAGCGCCCGGAGTTTCAGTATTCCGGCGCGTTCGCCGCACTGATCTACTGCAATAACGCTCTGGCGAAGGTCGATTCCGCGGCGGCGTCGAAGATCTGGAGCACGCTCGACGCGGGCGTCCAGGCCGACGCGCTGGCCGCGAACGCGCACTACGCGAAGTACGAGGGCAAGGTGCAGGACGCCGCGCAGAAGGTGAATGACACCTATCTCAAGGCGTTTTCCGAGGAGTCCGGCGTCCAGAGCTACGGCGAGGTCGCGGACCTGCTCATCGCGTGGTATTTGCAGAATGGGACTTGACAAACGCCCCCCGACCCCCTATAATAATCCCGTTCCCGGACAGTTAGCTCAGCTGGTATGAGCACCTGCTTGACGTGCAGGGGGTCACAGGTTCGAGTCCTGTACTGTCCACCACCGAAAAAGTCGTCCCGACAGGGGCGGCTTTTTTCAGCTGCGCGAGCGGATGCCGCATGACGATGGAGGTGTTCAGCATGAGAAAGATTTCATACGGACAAAACAACACCGACAGGAGGGCGTTTGGAAAATAGCCCTCCGCAGACAGGAGGAAGCCATGCGCATCACATTATCAAAAATCGACGAGTCCAATTTCATCGACTGTTTTCATCTGCAGCTGGCGGATGGACAGGAGAAGTATGTTTCGCACCCGATCCGCAGTCTGGCGCAGGCGTATGTCTACTACGGACAGTGCACGCCGTTCGGCATCTTTGCGGACGGGAAAATGGTCGGATACGTCATGGTCGTCTACGACCGTGAGGAAGCGGCCTACAACATCTGGCACATGATGATCGACCGGGATTCCCAGGGAAGAGGCTGCGGTCGGGAGGCGCTCAAGCAGGTGCTCGGCTATATTTCCGCGCGCCCGTTCGGGCCGTCCCGGACCGTTCTGCTGACCTGCAGCCCGGAAAACGAGATCGCGTACCGCCTGTACCGCCGGCTCGGCTTCACCGAGACCGGCAGGGCGGACGAGGAGGAAACCGAGCTGGGCATGGAGCTGCCGGAATAGCGGCCCGAGCGGCCTGCGCCGGGGACAGGATGGAGGAAACGCGGACAGATGCTGCAATTTGAAAAACACCTCCGCGAGGAGCGGGCGCTGCACGCGGACATGCTGGAGGCCCTGCGCCGGGGCGCGGCGGAGGTCGTCTATGACAGCGAAAACGCCCTGCTGCTGAAGGACAGGAGCTGGGAGCTGCATATGCTCTCCGCTTTCGACGAGGGCGAGGGGCGCCGCCTGCTGGACAGGCTCGCGGCCGGAGACGCCGGAAACGCGGACAGGGGAGACCTGGTCGCGCGCGGCAGAGGAATCGCGGAATACGCCGAAACGCTCGGCTACGAGCACACGCAGCCGCTCGTGCAGGTGCTGTACGAAAAAAGCGAGCTTCCGCAGGCGGGCTCGGCGCTGACGATCCGGACGCCCGACGAGGGCGACTTTGAAAAGGTCGCCGCGACCTATCACATCGTCGACCGGGAGCAGCTGCTGGAGAACTTCCGCTCCGGAGAATTTTTCGGCGGCTACCGGGACGGCGAAATGGTCGGCTATATCGGGCTGCACCCCGAGGGCTCGATGGGGATGCTGCACGTGTTCGAGGCGTACCGGAAACAGGGATACGCCAGGGAGCTGTTCGCCTTTCTGCTCCGGCGGCAGCTTCGCCTCGGCCGGCTCGCGTACGGGCAGGTGTTTGCCGACAACGCTGCCTCGCTCGCCCTGCAGCGGAGCTTCGGCATGACCTTTGCCTCCAGCCCGGTCTTCTGGATGTGGAAATAGAAAAGCGGGGGTTTGCTGCAAAATGAACTGCATTTTGCGGCGAAATTTCAGTTTGCCTGCGTCCGCAGGCCTCTTTTGAAAAGCAAAAAAGCGCGCCGGATACGCTCCGGCGCGCTCTTTTTGCGGTTTATTCCGGCTTTTGATCCGGCTGCGGATTTTGTTCCTTTTCCCAGAGCTCCTTGGCGATCGGAGCCCAGCCCTTGGCAAACTCCAGGCAGCGCCCGGTGAGCTCCTTCGCGTCGTCCGGCTCCAGGATCTCGGTCGAGTGCG